>AR_comb_assmDRAFT_10129043_pt1 | contig 20674 bp, 21 predicted proteins | sample ArasoioldDNA_FD_10543 | JGI IMG/M metagenome (IMG submission 10543) | reverse complement strand
CGGATCAGTTGTGCAAGCTCGCTTGCTCCCGATGTGATAGCCGCGTGGCCTGGGGTGCAGAGCGTCAGCCGCGATCGCGACCGCCTCGAAATCACGGCCAGCGACGCAGATTCTGTTGTGAAACGCCTGGTGACCAGCGACAGCCAGTTTTCCGGGCTGGAAGTGCGCAGCGCCGGACTGGCCGAAGCCTTTACCGAACTCACTCAGGAGGTGACAGTATGAGTTCAACAACTCTTCCCATTACCAATGCCGCTGTAGCGGGCACAGCAATGTCAACTGCAAGGATACGGAACGCCTACATCACAGAGATTAAGTACGAATGCCTGCGGGCGCTGCGGGCCCCGGCGTTTTCGATTCCGTTTCTTCTGCTTCCGATCGTGCTCTATGTCTTGTTCGGGGTCTTGCTGGCGGGAAACATGAGCCATGGAGATTCCACGGTCGCCAAAATCATGTTCGTGAATTGGGCGGTCTTCGGTGTGATGGGCCCAGGCATGTTCGGATTCGGCATATTTGTGGCGAACGAGCGCGAACAGGGCCTGCTTACGCTCAAGCGTGCGCTGCCGATGCCTAACGGCGCAAGCCTGCTCGCCAAGTTGGTAATGGTGACGCTCTTTGCCGCCATTGTCATGCTCACCTTGATCCTCGCTGCCCTGGCCATGGGACACCCCGGTTTGAGCATCGGGCAATACGTGGGAATCGCCCTGCTCGACATCGTTGGATCGCTTCCCTTCGGCGCCATCGGTCTGTTCATCGGCACGCGCGCATCAAGCAAGAGCGCCCCCGCGTTCGCTAACCTTGCCTATCTTCCTTTCATGCACCTGGGTGGATTGTTCTATCCGCTGCCCAAGTCCGTGCAGCCCCTCGAATTCATTTCGCCGGCTTTCTACCTGGACAAACTCGGACTGCGCCTGGTCGGCGCGCCAAACATGGATCTGCTGGCCAAGATACAAGGTGCATCGAATACAGGTGGCCCGGTCCTGTATGTCGTTGTACTTGCCGTCGTGACGTTCGTGTTCACGACTCTTGCCATTCGCCGCCTCGCCCGCGTCGGATGAACTGGAGTTCCGAATGGCTCCGTGGACGCGTCCTCTATGGAGCCTCGGGAAATCACTTGCGGTAAGATCAAAGGTTATGACAACACCTGTTGCCGATACTGAGACGGGCGCAAGCCCCGCTCCGGAGTCGCGTCCTTCTAACTTCCTGCGCGACCGCATCGCCGAAGATCTCAAGACGAACAAGTACAACGGGCGCGTGCAAACCCGATTTCCTCCCGAGCCCAATGGCTATTTGCATATTGGCCACGCCAAGGCAATCTGCATTGATTTTGGACTTGCCGACGAGTTTGGCGGACATACGAATCTGCGCTTCGACGATACCAACCCAGAAAAAGAAGACGTTGAGTATGTCGACTCCATCATGGAAGACGTGAAGTGGCTGGGCTTCCATTGGGATGGCCTGTACTACGCATCGGATTATTTTGGCCAGCTCTTTGAATGGGCCATCAAGCTGATCAAAGATGGCAAGGCTTACGTGGATGATCTCTCGGCGGAGGAGATTCGCAAGTACCGCGGTACCTTGACCGAACCCGGGAAGGACAGCCCTTATCGCAATCGGACGGTTGAAGAGAATCTAAACCTTTTTGAGCGCATGCGGGCTGGAGAGTTTCCCGATGGCGCGTGCGTGCTTCGAGCGAAGATTGACATGACTTCACCCAACCTCAACATGCGCGATCCAGTCATGTATCGGGTGCTGCATGCTGAGCATCACCGCACGGGGAACAAGTGGTGTATCTATCCGATGTACGACTACGCGCACGGGCAGTCGGACTCTCTGGAAAAAGTCACGCATTCGATGTGTTCGCTCGAATTCGCAGACCATCAGCCGCTGTACAACTGGTTCATCGAGCAACTGGGAATCTTTCCCTCGCAGCAGATCGAGTTTGACCGCCTCAGCCTGACCTACACGCTGATGAGCAAGCGCAAGTTGCGGCAACTTGTGGAGCAGGGGACGGTGCGGGGATGGGATGATCCACGCATGCCGACCCTCTCCGGATTGCGGCGGCGCGGCTATACGCCGGACGCAATTCGAAATTTCGTAACGGCAGCCGGCGTGTCGCGGACGAATGGAATTGTCGAACTTGCCATGCTCGAGCACTTTCTGCGTGAGGATCTGAACAAACGGTCGGCGCGCGTAATGGCCGTGCTGCGCCCGCTGAAAATCGTAATCGACAATTATCCCGAGGGCGAGGTCGAGGAGATGGATGCGCAGAACAATCCCGAGGATGAAACGGCGGGATGGCGCAAGGTGCCCTTCTCGCGCGAACTCCATATTGAGCAGGATGACTTCCGCGAAGCGCCTCCGCCGAAGTACTTCCGTCTCTCGCCAGGGCGCGAGGTGCGTCTGCGATACGGCTACTTCATTACAGCGCAGAGCGTAGTCAAGAACGATAAGGGTGAGGTGGTGGAAGTTCACTGCACCTACGATCCGGCGACTCGGGGCGGCAACGCTCCCGATGGGCGCAAAGTGAAATCCACGATTCACTGGGTTTCGGCAGCGCATGCCACGGACGCGGAAGTACGCGTCTACGAAAACCTCTTTACCAAAGAGAACCTGGGTGATCTGGAAGAGGGCCAGGATCCGCTCGATTACCTAAATCCGAATTCGCTCGAAGTAATCACGCGCGCCAAAGTCGAACCTTCGCTTGCGAATGCCGCTCCCGGCAGCCGCTTCCAGTTCGAACGACTGGGATACTTCTGCGTCGACCCTGCGTCAAAGGCAGGCGCACCTATATTCAACCGGACAGTCGCACTCAAGGATACGTGGGCAAAGGTCGAGAAGAAGCAGTCCAAAGGTTAAGCCGAGCATTCGAATCAGACTCCTGCAGACACGACTTGTCCCGGCGCCGTGGCCGAAATCTTGCGCCGCTCCAGGCGATGCCGGTAATGAACGTGGCGCCAGCGCGTTAGTTCCACCAGAGGTTTCCAGACAGGATTGACCAGGTCGTGTTTGATCAGCAGATGCCAGAAGCGGTTGGAACGCTTGTAGAGATACGACATAGCGACGTACAGAGGTACGGCCTGCCACTGTTCCGGCCGGCGTTTCCAGATCGAAGCATGTGAGAACAAACGCTGGTAGATCCAGACGTAACCTTGCTCAAGTTCCTCGGGCGTCATGTGCTTTGGACGGAAGACGGCGTGGCCCGTGTCGTACAACGACCAGTCGCGATGCAGAATTCGCCCTTCAGTTTCCATCTGCCGGAACAGCGGGGTGGCAGGATAGGGCGTGAGGATGTGGAAGGTCGAGCACTCCAGCCGATTTTCTTCAATCCAGTCCGCGGTACGCGCGAAGACGTCTTTGCGATCGTGGTCAAATCCGAGCACGAACGATCCATTCACCTGTATTCCATAGTCATGAAGGATGCGCACGCGCCTCGCATAATCCGACGTCTTCGGCGTCTTCTTGTGCGAATCAGCAAGATTGTCGTCAGACAACGACTCGAAACCAATGAAGACTCCTGTGCAGCCCGCTAGCGCCATGTGGCGGATCAAACTTGGATCGTCGGTGACATCGATGGTCACTGCTGCGCTCCAGATTTTGTTGAGCGGGCGCAAGGCGGCGCAAAGCTGGTGCAGGTAATCGCGGCGCGATCCGAGATTGTTGTCAATGAAAACAGCGTAGGGCTGATCGTCCGCCTTGAACTCGTCGACGACCTGCTGCGGATGGCGCATGCGATAGGGCATACGAAGACCGTCGGTGGCGAGATAACAAAAGCCGCAGCGGTTATGACATCCCCGAGTGGCGATCAGGCTGGTCGTCGTCAGGAAACTGCGGCGAGGAAGAACCGAGCGCCGCGGGGGAGGATCGTCGCAGTAATCATTCTCGTATGTGGCGATGTAGCGGGATTGTAGAGAACCCCGCTCCAGGTCGCCCAGAATGCGAGGCCACAGTTGAACGCCGTCCCCCAGGGCCAGCGCATCGGCGTGCGGCGCGCATTCCTCGGGGCAGGAGAGAACGTGGAGACCTCCGAGGATCACCTTTGATCCGCGAGACCGATACCAATCGGCGAGTTCGTAGGCACGTTTGGCAAACGTGAGATGGACCGTTATACCAACGACCTGGGGCATGGGCCGATAGGGAGGCCCGCCATGTAGAAGATTCTCGTCCCAATAGTCGACTCGCCAGTGAGCCGGAGTGGTCGCCGCGAAGCTGCTGAGAGCCAGGGTCGGCGTCAATACATGTTTGCCGAAACTCGCGTTGGCGTCCTTGGCGTAGAAGGGATTGATCAGCAACGCATGTTTCGGCTCGATCGGACTGGGTGGCGCATTTGCGTCAAGGACCGGCGCGTTGGTCATTTCACGAGGGATCCAGCGCTTCGCGACGGGCCGCAGAAAAGGTTCCGAGGGCGAAATCATTGATTTACTTTATAATACAAAGTACTTCACGTCAATAATCAAAAGGGTCTGTTTACCGAACGGGACAATTCACTGCCGTGCTTCCGCCCTGGCTTCGCAGTGAACTGATAAAATCAAAGACTCAAAGATGGCCAGTTCTGCTCAACTCATTCAGATTGAAGTGTCTCCACCTGCGCGCGTGCCCAAGCCGCATTGGTTGCGGGCAAAGGCTCCTGTCGGGGATAACTTCCACAATCTGAAGAAGCTTGCCCGCGGACTCGGGCTGCATACCGTATGTGAGTCGGCCCAGTGTCCGAATATCGGTGAGTGCTGGAATCACAAGACTGCGACCTTCATGCTGTTGGGAGACATCTGTACGCGGAGGTGCGGATTTTGCGCGGTTCCGAAAGGCCGTCCTGAGCCCATTGACTGGGAGGAGCCGCGGCGGGTAGCTGAGGCGGTGGCGACCCTCGGCCTGAAGCATGCGGTTGTGACCAGCGTGAACCGTGACGATGACAATATCGGGAGCGCTCGGGTTTTCGCCGAAACAATTCGCGAAATCAGGGAGCTGACGCCGGATTGTCGAGTCGAGGTACTCATCCCAGACTTTCAGGGGCTGGAAGAATCGCTGCGTATCGTGCTCGAAGCCAGGCCGGACGTGCTCAATCACAACACAGAGACCGTGCCGCGGCTTTATCGAGCAGTGCGTTCAGGAGCAAGGTATGAGCGCAGCCTCGAGCTTCTCAAAAAGGCAAAAGAAATCTCGCCCGGCATTGTGACGAAGAGCGGTGTGATGGTTGGGCTGGGCGAATCGTCGGACGAACTGGTCGATGTTTTCCGCGATTTGGGAACGCGTGGAGTGGATATTCTGACTGTGGGACAGTATCTGCGTCCGTCGAAAGATCACCTGCCCATCGCGAGGTTTTACAGTCCGGAGGAGTTCAACTACCTCCGGAACGAAGCACTGCGCTTCGGTTTCCGCCACGTTGAATCGGGGCCGTTGGTGCGGTCCAGTTATCACGCGCACGAGCACGCCGATGCCGCCGCGTCGCCGCGGGCGGTGACATAGCTTGCAAACGACGGGTTTCCCCGCCAAGGTTCAGTTCTCCTCAAATACCACGAACTGCGTTAGTAACTCCATCGAACAAGTCGGCATTGGGAGGCCGTCATGGTGACGGTTCTTCTCCTCGTGCTCGGATTCTGTGCTGGCCTGCTTGGAGCCTTGACGGGAATTGGCGGCGGCGTCCTGCTCACCCCTATTCTTGCACTGCACTTCGGGATTCCGATCCGCGAGGCCATCGGAACGAGCCTGGTTGCGGTGATCACGACGTCGGCGGCCAGTTCCTCTGTTCACCTGCAACGACACACGACCGACATCCGGCTGGGCATGACGCTCGAACTGGCAACTTCGCTGGGGGCAGCCGTGATGGCCTACCTGGTTGGCTATTTCAATCGCAATGCTCTCGAAGGATTGTTTGCTGCCTTCCTGCTCTACAGCTCCATCATGATTTTGAGCAAGGGTGGAAAGGTGAAAGCGGACGAAGATGCGCCTCCTCTTCCCGCGAACGGGGAGATCGTGATCCCTCCGTATGAGCCGCAACGCTATCCGTTGGGATTGGGAGCGTCTTTGATTGCCGGTGCACTTTCGGGGCTGCTCGGCATTGGTGGCGGGCCGATCAAAGTTCCCGTGATGTTCATTTTCATGAATGTACCCCTCATGGTGGCGACGGCCACTTCCAATTTCATGATTGGCGTTACCGCGGCGGCCAGCGCGATGGTGTATTACCGGCGCGGAGATATTCAAGTGGACATCGCCGCGCCACTCGCCGTTGGCGTGTTTGTGGGATCGCTGCTTGGCGCACGGCTGGCGCCCCGTATTCATACAAAGATCGTGGTTTACCTGCTGGTTGGAGTCATGCTCTATCTCGCCGGACACCTGACACTTCATCTGCTGCGGGGTGCACTGTGAGCGAACTTCGTGAGCCCGCCTTCGACCGCGCCGTGGCCCTGGTATTGCGCGTCGGTGCCTTTGGATGTTTCTTCATCATGCTGGCCGGACTGGTTGCCGGAATTTTCCTTAAGGGGAGAATTCCAGTTGATATTGAACGCGCTGGGGTGCTGTTGATGCTGGCCACGCCCGTGGTGCGGGTAATCGTCGCCTGCTATCTCTTCTTCAGAGAGAAAGACAATAGATATGGCTGGATTTCGCTGGGAGTATTGGTGATCCTGCTGCTCGGCTCGCTCTTCGGAATCGGCGAGCACTGACGAGTCAATTGTTAGAAAACGTGCAGCTTGATGCTCAAGTACTTCTTCGGATTTTCCCGAATGGCTTTCACGAGGTTCCGAGTCTCGGTCAGCATTTCGTTCGCGTTGTTGTAGAGCGTTTCGTCTTTGAACAGCTTGCCGGCTGTACCCTGTCCTGCTTCCAGTTGCGTGGTCAGTTCCGAAAGCTTCGTCATTGTGATATCGAGCTTCTTCGCCAACTCATCGTCCTTCGCCAGCTTGCCGATTGTTCCCTTGCCCGCGTTGATATCTTCAGTAATTTTCTTGAGGTTCGAGATCGTGTCGTTGGCGTTGTTATAGAGTGACGGGTCCTTCAGGAATTTTCCCGCCGTGCCCTGTCCCTTCTGAATGTCATCGACCACGGCATTCATCTTGTCGAGGGTTGCGATGAATTTGTCGTAGGCATCGTTGCGGCTGATCAAACGGCCCAGGCTGCCTTCGCCGTTGCCGATCTGCGCGATGATTTTCTGGAAGTCAGCGACCGTCGCGGAAAAACGGTTGTAGAGAGTGGGATCGTAAATGAGTTTTCCAAGCGATCCTTTACCGCTCTCGGCAAATGCCATAATGCGGTCAGCGCGTTTGAGCAGTGCGTCCATATTCTGCAGAGTGCTCTGGCTGGCGCGGACGACCTGATTGAAGTCAGGATGAACCTGCGTGGGAAGCGTATCGCCATCTTGGACAGGGCCGCCGACGGCCTGCGAGCTGTCGATGTCCAGATAGGTTTCGCCGAGCACGCCCGCCGTCTCGAGTGAAACCTGGGAGTCCCGCCGCATGCCGTAGTCGTACTTGGTGCTGACTTTCATCAAGACTTCGACCGGCGTGAGCGGTTTTTCTCTGACAATGACGAGACGGGTCACATTGCCGATGTCAACGCCGCTGAGGCGAACAGGTGCGCCAACGCGTAAGCCTTCAGCATTGTCGAAGTAGGCTTTTAGCGTGATGCGTTGCGTGAAGAAACCGGAACTTCCCGACATCAAAAACAGAAGAACTCCGAGGGTCAGACTGGCGATGATGACCGTAATCCCAACCCGGAGTTGCGACCACTTCAACTGCTTCTGGCTAGGCAAATGGTTTCCTCATGACGCCAGTTGGATGGGGTGCAGTGATCGTAGCAACGGCTCGGATTTATCCCGCTGCACGCCCCAACGCAAATAATAACAAAATCGCCGTGCTCACTATCTTGGTTTCGCGCGAAGCGCGGGCAGCACCGCGAGTGCCAGCAGATAGGCAGCGGCCCCGCAGGCTAAGGTTATGGTTAGACCAAACTGAATCGCAATGACCATGGCGAGAACTGAACCGAGGACGCTGGCGGCGGCGTTCATCGCCCATGCCCACTCAACGGCATTGCCAGCGGCATTTTGGTCAGCGAGGAATTCTGAACTTGAAGACGCAGCCAACGCACGCAAACCTGTGGGAAATGGCATCCCCATGAGAAAGCCCAGCGGAATCAAAAGCGCGGCACTAAGCAAAAGCCGGGATTCGAATCCCAACCCGACGAGGGCCGCAAGGCGGCTGGGCAGAAGAAACAGATAAACGGCAAGGGTTACAAACACGAGCAAAATTGGGATCCAACCCATTTCCGCGCGCGGCAGGCAGCGGCGCGAGAACAGGCTTCCAGCACCGCTTGAAACCATCAGCAGGAAGATTACTACTGTCAGCGCGTACGTGGGATGTCCTAAAAAGAGAACAAATCGCTGGATGAATGCGATTTCGACCAGAATGTAGCCAAGGCCGACGGCGACGAAGTAGAGCAGAGGAACCAGGGGTTGGCGGTGCTTACCGCCTCGCAGCAAAAGTGGCAGCACCAAGAACAACAGCACCGCGAGCACTGAAATCACGAGCACCAGCAACAGAACCAACACACCCAGATTCACTTTCCAGTCGATACCGCGGCGTAAGCCCTGTTCCCCGAGAATCTGACCCGCCTTCAGGGTGAAAAAGAAAAATGGTGCGTTATCGTTCACTGGCGCGACGTTGTAGGCGTAGCTTCGCGCAAACGCGTGAGGATCATTACTGGCGATTAAGGTGGAAAATGGGTTCTGACCAGGGTTCGTCGGAAGATAGATCGGATCAAGTTTCGAGTAGGTTTCACAATGCCTGACGACTGCGTCTTCCTCTTCATCCGTGAAAGGAGTCTTCTTCGCGAGCACGACTACCGGGATGCCGTCTTCCTCCAGCGAACCTTCTGAAGCGACAATGAAATTACGGGCTGGATTGGCCACTCCAAGCTGATGCAAAGCTTCCATAGCAACTGCTACGACCCGCAGCGCCTCCCGTGGCTTGCGAAACTCCCAGCGAGTAATGGCGATCAATCCGTCGGGACTGAGGTGATTGAAATATTCGCGGAAGGCTTCGACGGTGTAGAGGTTGTTCTCGCTGAGAGCGAATGCGCCGGCCGCAGTCGAAGCCCAGGTGTCGACAAGAGTCATTTGTACGACATCGAAATGTTGCGGCGTGGAGCGCAGATAGGATCGGCCATCAGTGACCTGAATGTGGACTTCCGGGCGCTCGTAAAGATGCTGTGCGTAGTCAGCATAACGGCCACGCATGATGGTCGTCGCGATGATCGGATTGATCTCGATGCCGGTCACGCTGGGACTGCCGTTCGCGACCGCGCGGAGCACGTCGACGCCACCTCCCGGGCCGATGATCGCGAATTCGCCGTGAGGACGCAGCACGTTCGCCAAGGCGGGTGGCGCCGACATCAGGGCAGCCTCCCATGCGGTGTCGTGCCAGCGCTGGACGTCGGCGTTCATGATGTAGGTGGAGGCGTCAGCGTCAATCACGATCGCCTTAGCCTGCCCCTGGCGGTCCACTTCCACGCGGGATAGGGCGTTCCAGCGCGCGAACTCCACCCACGCAGGATCGCGGAACATACCTTTGGCGTAAACCACGTCGATGAGGCGACCGGAATAATTCGCAGCAGTGAGCAGGAGCAGGACTACTGCGAGTAAGCCAGCATTCCTGCGAGCGGATCGCGTGTCAGCCCAGACCATCGCAGCAAGTGCGAGGGCGACTGCGGCAATAAGAATTGCGTTTGGTCCTCCCAGCCAATTCAGAAGCGGGACGACTGCAAGGCAGGCGAGCGCTCCACCACAAAGATCCGCGCCATATAGGCGTGTGATGCGAAAAGTCTCGCGAGCGAAGACGACGGAGAAGAGCAAACCGGTCAAAAAGAAGGGGATGGATGCCGAAAGATAAAGTGCCGTCAGGCGGAGAAAATTCTTTCCGGAGACATTGAGGGCGACCGGGACGTGCAGCACGATCTCAAGGACGATCACAATCAGGACAGCATTCGCCATGTCGAGGCGCGAGGCGAGTATGCGCGTCGGGACTTCCGCGAGCCGATTCTTCAGCAGATACGCGAAGACGCCACCGGCGCCCAGGCCCAGCAGCGCTATGGAAATCGCAAGAAATGCGAAGTGATAGAAGAGGATGACCGAAAATAATCGGGTAAGAGCGAGTTCAAGGAGAAGTGCGGCGAAGCTGGTGAGAGCAAGACCTGCCAGCAGTGTTCGTTCCGGGATTGCGGGCTTATTTGTGACAGGAATTGGAGTAGGAGCAATAACGGCCATATTTGGATTCGACGCGACAGTCTAGCAGATGGAAAGCAACCGGTTCGCGCGGATCGATGCGTATCTGATTCCGTTTAAATGGAAATGCTACGTGATCTGTTAGTTCTCAAGAATAACTTGCGCGATCGCCTGATCCTCAGTGTGGGAAAGCGATAGGGCTGCATTCTTCACACCGAGTTTGGCGGCGAACTCTCCCGCCACGCCATGGAAATGCATCGTTGGACGGCCTCCAGGCATACGAACGACTTCACAATCGCGCCAGCGGACACCATGATTCCACCCGGTGCCGAGAGCTTTCATGGCGGCTTCTTTGGCAGCGAAGCGCGCGGCGTACCGTTCGATGCGATTCGCCTTGGAATCGCAATAGCGCATTTCGCCGGCGGTGAAGATGCGTTCAAGGAAGCGATTGCCGAACCGTTCAATGGAGTGCCGGATGCGGGGAACTTCGGCGATGTCAATGCCAGTACCGACGATCATGTGGAAATCTTACAGCAGTCGGTCACCGCGGTAGATCAGGTGTCCGTCGATCGTACGAGCCTCTTGAGTAAGTTCATGGGACCGCACTGGGCCGGTGCCGTCAATGTGCAGCACGTCATGCCCATGCGAAACCAGCCAATCGGAGACAAGCATGCGATGACACTGAAAGTAGACGCGCTCGGCGCACATATAGACTGTCGGAGCTTCCTCGGCGAGTGCGATTACTTCTCGGATAGCCTTTTCGAACTCGGGCGTCAGCATGTAGTCGGCGTAATTGCGAAAACTCTCATTACGGAGGGCGATGTGCGGGGAGTCCTCCAGAATCTTCTTGCGATATCCGCCGAGCGCTTTCATCCAGACATAGCGGATGCCTGCGGCCGGCAGGTTGGTTTCGAGTAATTCACGGTTGAATTGCGGCAGTCGCCGCGACGCGGGAAACGCTCGAATGTCGACCAACGTCCGGATGTTGTGCGCCCGTAGTGTGGCGATTAATTCGTCGAGCGTGCGAGTGGAATGTCCGATGGTGTAGAGAGTTGCCAATACAATCTGGTTTAGACCTTTCTATTCACACAGTGCACCGAGCAGGCGTGCCAGTGTCTGATCCAGTTCGGGGAAGACCGTCCGCAAATCCAGCAACACTCGGCCTTCATCGACGCGGGCGATGATCGGCGGATCACACGTCCGCAAACGAGCGGCCAGTTCGTCGGCACTGACTCCGGAGCAGGTCAAGGCCACGAGTCGTGTCGGCAATACGGAAGATGGTGCGGCACCGCCGCCGATCACTGACTCGCCGTCGATCACTGTGGCTTGGATCTTGCTCGACTCCACCGCAGCAGCCAACCGTTCGGCCCGTGCACCAATTTCGGCTTGCGACAGATTCATCATCCGCAGCGTAGGGATGGCTGCGTAATCGCGTTTCACATACGCGAGCAGTGTCGATTCAAACGCGGCATAGGTAAGCTTATCGACCCGCAATGCTCGGAAGAGCGAATTGGCACGCATGCGAGCGATGAGTTCAGACCGGCCACTCAGGAGTCCCGCTTGTGGACCACCCAGCAGCTTGTCTCCGCTGTAGGTGACGACGTCGACGCCCATGCGAAGACTGTCGAGAACAGTCGGCTCGCCACGAATTCCGAATTGCTCAAGGTCTACGAGCGCGCCGCTACCCAGGTCTTCCATCACTGGAATGCCGCGTTGCCGGGTCAGCTTTACTAGTTCCTCGGTCGATGGCTGTTCGGTAAATCCAGTGATTTCGAAATTCGAGCGGTGAACACGCAGCAGCAGCCGAGTTCGCTCGCTGATGGCTTTTTCGTAGTCGGCAATACGAGTGCGGTTCGTCGTCCCCACTTCACGCAGCGTCGCGCCCGATTTCGCCATAACGTCGGGGATACGGAACGAACCACCGATCTCGACAAGCTCCCCGCGCGACACAATGACTTCGCCTCCTTCGGCAAGTGTGTTGAGCGCGAGGAGGACCGCAGCAGCGTTGTTATTCACTACTATCGTTGAAACAGCAGTCGAAGACTCTGCCAATAGCTTACGGAACAACCCCTCGACGTGGACGTCTCGCTTGCCGCGCTCTCCTGCTCCCAGGTCGAACTCCAGGTTGGAGTAGCTGTTGGCGGTTTCACGAATGTGATCGAAAGCTGCAGGAGTTAAAGGGGCTCGACCAAGGTTCGTGTGCAGGATAACTCCCGTCGCGTTGATGACCGGGCGCAAGGAATGAGTAAGAGACTTGCGAAGCTGTGCCTCAACCGCATTCGGAATCGTATCCAACGCAACTCGCAATGACTGCGAATCGAGGAAGCCGGAGGAGATTTCTTCACGCAGCCGGGCGAGAACCACGCGGGTGGCGTCGGTAACAACTGCCATCCCGTTGGAATTCGCGAGTGCCGCAAGGGCCGAAGTGCGAATCAGTTCGTCTACCGACGGGAGTTCGCGGAAGAGCTCGTTCTTCGCCATGGTCTTCATTTTGGCGATTATGACACGAGTTCGCCTGCACACTACAAAGTGTGCAGATAGGCAAGCAAATCCTGGATGTCCTGCTGGTTCAGCTTCTGGCTGTAACCAGGCATCTCCTTGCGGCCCAGTCGAATAATGTCGGTAACGCGCTCGTCGTTCGCCGGCAAGCCGCTTAGGGAGAGATATTTGCGCTGAAACATACCTTGCAGGCCCGGCCCTTTCTTGCCACGCGTGGAGTAGGGCTCGTGACAACGATCGCATTCCGCGTCGTAAACCTTACGTCCGGCCGCCTGTTGCGGGTTTAAGCCAAGTTCCGCGTCGGATTTGCGGCGCTCGACGTCGCATGCAACGGTACACGAGAGCGCCAGCAGTGTAGCCAAGGCGAGGAAGAGAAGTCTGAATGGGCCGTGAAATTCCGAACTCACGCGCGATCTTCGTAAAGGCATTTCTGTAGAGTGCATTCCGGTCTGAGCTTTACAATAACAAAGTACAGGGCCTGTCCGAACTTCGATGAGCGTCGCCATCAAGCGTGTATACGAGCCAGTGTCGCGAAGTGACGGATCAAGAATTTTGGTGGACCGTTTGTGGCCCCGTGGCCTAACCAAGGATCGCGCCGCGATCGACGAATGGCTGCGCGATCTGGCACCATCCAACGAGTTGCGGCAGTGGTATCACGCGCGACCGGATCAATGGGAAGTCTTCCGCAAGAAATATCTGAGGGAATTGTCGCGTCCCGAATGTCAAGAAAGCCTGCAGCAGCTGTACGAATTCGCACGCAAGAAGAAACGACTAACTCTGCTTTTTGCCTCCAAGGTCGAGACCCGAAATAATGCAACCGTCTTGAAGGAACTCCTTGATGGCAAGAAGAAACCTCCCACGGGAACCGGCCCCGGCGCGGTTCGCGCATTGCGAAAGCGCGAAGCGGCCGTGCGAAGACGCTAGCGACACATACGCGACTAGCGATCCCTCATTTAGAATCTTTGCCGCATGAGACCGGTCTTTCATTGGAATCTGGGCACGCGTGCGCTGGAACTTGGCAAGCGCACGCTAATCATGGGAGTCGTTAACGTGACCCCGGATTCCTTTTCCGACGGTGGAGAGTTCCTCGAATCCGACCGCGCGTTGGAGCACGCGGAACGCTTGCTCGAGGAGGGCGCCGATATCATTGACATTGGTGGCGAATCCACACGGCCGGGAGCGCGCGTGTCCCCGCCACAGAAGAGTGGTAACCAGAGCGCAAGTTCCATGAGCTTCTCCGAAGCGTCTGTCAGCGCCGAAGAGGAAATGGGCCGGGTTGTTCCCGTCATCTCCGCGTTGAAGAAAAAGCTTCCCTCGACGATTGTCTCGGTAGACACCTACAAAGCGGCCGTGGCCCGTGCTGCGGTTAAAGCCGGGGCTGAGATCGTGAACGATGTCAGCGGGCTGCGATGGGATCCAGAAATGCCTCGCACGGTCGCCGAACTCAAAACTGGGGTCGTGCTGATGCACATGCGCGGACGTCCAGAGGAATGGCGCAGTCTGCCGCCGGTGGAAGACGTCGTTTTGTTGGTCAAGCGCGAACTCAAGGATTGGGCGGAACATGCCGTACTTGCAGGAGTCCGGCGCGAACGAATCGTCCTCGACCCGGGATTTGGATTCGGCAAGAGCTTCGATGAGAACTATCCCCTCATCTCGCGATTCGGCGAATTGCAGGCTACGGGGTTTCCGCTTCTGGTGGGTACGTCAAGGAAGTCGTTTATCGGAAGAACCTTGGCCGATGGCGGGAAGGATGTGCCTCCGGAGGGCCGTCTAATTGGCACGTTGGCGACTCAAACTGTTTTGATTCTGAAGGGCGCGCACATTGTTCGGACTCACGACGTGAAGGCATCCGTCGAAGCTTCACGAATTGCCGACGCGATCTTGAGGGCGCGATAGTTGCCTTTTCTTGAGAGGCAATTAGTCGCAAGCTTTTTTCTCCCCAGTCCAGTCTCGTGGTTAGACGCTCCCGAACCGCTACTCTGAAGCCTCACTCGCGTGCAAACTGTTGAGAGGAGGTTGCCCGTCCTTTTCGTGATGGATCCGCTTTCCAAACTCTCTTCAAATGCGCGCGTGACTGTCAGGCGGGCCGGGATGCCGGATCCAAATGGTGCCTGCGTCGTTTACTGGATGCAACGGGCGCAACGGGGGATCGACAATCCAGCGCTTGATGCGGCAGTGGATGCCGCTAACATTTTGCGAAAACCAGTCGTTGTGTTCTTTGCGCCGGTGCCCTTCTATCCCCGCGCAAATCTGCGGCACTATCGCTTCTTGAACGACGGCATCCCCGACATTACTGCGGAGTTGGCTGGAAGACGTATCGGATTCGTGCTGCGTCGATACCCAGATCACAGCCTGCTGACGTTCTGCGATGAGGTGAAGCCTGCACTCGTGGTCGGCGACGAAAATCCAATTCGTGAGGCCGAGGCGTGGCGTCAACGTGCAACGAAGCGGTTGAGAATTCCCTTCTGGACGGTCGATGCTGACGTCATCGTACCGTCGAAACTTCTGCAGAAGGAACAATACGCGGCCCGCATTATCCGACCTCGTCTCCAAAGGGAACTGAAAACATTTCTGGTTGCATCGCGAAATCCGAATGCCATCGTGCCCTGGATCAAACCGAAATCCCTTAACGTGCTCGACTCTAAGGTCGATATCACTGCGGGATGGCATCTCGATCGATCAGTTTCTGCCGCGCCGAACTGGCGTGGAGGAACCGCAGAAGCGCTTCGTCTGCTCAGAAAGTTTGTGGATACGAAGTTAAGAGGCTACGGCACGCAACGCAACAAGCCTGAAATCGATCACACCAGCCGACTTTCCCCGTATCTCCATTTCGGTCACATCAGTCCGATCACGGTTGCCCTGGCTGTCGAAGAGTCGGATGCGCCGAACGCCGACAAGGAAGCCTTCCTGAATCAGATCGTCACCTGGCGAGAGTTGTCGGTAAACCTGGTCCACTTCAATCCGAACTACGATAACTTTGAGTGTGCAGAGCCGTGGGCGCACCGTACGTTGGCCAAACATGCGAGGGATGCTCGTCCTTCTCTTTACACGGAGCGGCAGCTAGACAACGCAGAGACACACGACCCGCTCTGGAACGCCGCGCAGATGCAAATGGTGAACACCGGTTGGATGCACAACTACATGAGGATGTATTGGGCGAAGAAGATCCTGGAATGGAGCCGGACGCCAGCGGAGGCATATCGGGTCGCCGTGCACCTCAACGATAAGTATGAACTCGACGGACGCGACCCAAATGGATATGCCGGAATTGCGTGGGCGATTGTGGGCAAATTCGATCGCCCGTGGTTTGAGCGTCCAATCTTTGGGCAGATTCGATACATGTCGGGTGAAAGCACTGGCAGAAAGTTCGACAGCAAGGAATATATTCAGCAGAATCTGGCGATGGCGATGTTCTAGGGCTCCAATTCAGAATCCGGCTCGGGACGTTGTTCGCCGAATCACTGCGCGTTTCATTCTCGCTTCCGCTCAGAAGGACTTGGTCGAATCCAGCAGGATTGTTACAGGCCCTTCGTTGACGAGTTCCACTTGCATCATTTCCTGGAATCGTCCGGTTTCACAGCGCAGGCCGAAGTTTCGGATGCACTGCACAAAGAATTCGTAGAGCTGGCGAGCAGGTTCGGGTGGAGAGGCAGCGTCGAATGATGGTCGCTTGCCGCGTCTGACATCGCCGTAGAGCGTGAACTGCGAGACGGCAAGAACGCTTCCGCCCACGTCGACCACACTGCGGTTCATCTTGCCTTCAGCATCTTCGAAAATACGAAGGCCAACAATCTTTTCGGCTAGATACGATGCGTCACTCTCCGAATCTTCGCGGCCGACACCGAGAAGCACCAGCAGTCCAAGGCCAATTTCGCCAGCTGTCCATTCGTTCACTGTAACTCTGGCACGGCTGACGCGTTGGACGACGGCACGCATAAGGGCCTTAATGCTTCGCGCTGCTCGCCATCGATTCATGTCCGGCGACGCATTGCCACCGTCCGTCGCGATACACGTAGATATCAGTAAACCGCACTTGCGCCACGGGCTTGCCCTGCGGATCTGTTGCGGTAGCCAGCCCGCGAACATATCCGTAATCATCCTGCACGTGAGAATGCAACTCGGTTAACTCGTGATGAACTTTGCGAGGCTTTGCTGCGTTTGCCAGAGTAGCTTCGCGATCGGTGAGCACTCCATCCGGGCCGGCGTCTTCAAACTCATTTGCCAGAATGCAAGCCAATGTTGCCGAATCGCTGCGGTCAAGAGCGGCGGCCCAAGTCTTCTCGATCTCCGCGAGCGCATTGGTGTCCTTCCCTTGGCCGCTGGGACATTGCAGTGCAAGGACCGGAGAACAGATCATCAACAACCACGCGCAATATTTCATAGAGTCACCAGGTTAGTGTGTCACTGCATGCGGCCCGCGTTGACCCGGGCTGCTGCAACCGTTAGGATTCAGGAGTGCAATCCGAAGATAACAGAGGATTTGCCGGAAACGGTATCGCCCTTCCTTTACACTAATTCAGCCAGACAATTACACTACACGTTCGCCCAATTTGTATCGCAGACGTAAGATGTGCCGAAAATTGTGAATGGTCGAGCGCGCGGGCGGGCAGAACAATGAACTGCGACGGCGCGACCTGGAAACCCGAAATCAAATCTAATCGAGGCAAGCGAGGAAAAATATGGCAGCCGTAGACGAAAAGGTAAAGCAAATCATCGTAGAGCAGTTGGGCGTGGATGAGGGTGAAGTAACAGCGAGCGCATCGTTCGTCGATGACCTTGGCGCCGACTCGCTCGACACCGTGGAACTGGTGATGGCCTTCGAAGAGGCTTTTGACATCGAGATTCCCGACGAGGATGCGGAAAAGATTCGCACCGTGCAGGACGCCGTCGACTACATCGGCAAGCACGCCAAGGCGGGAAAATAGTTGAGGAACGGACGCAGGGTCGTGGTCACCGGCCTCGGGTTGATCTGCGGCGTGGGCAATTCCACTGACGAGGTGTGGAAGGCGCTGCTTGCCAGCAAGAGCGGTGTGGCTCGCATCGCCGCTTTTGATGCAAGTAACTTCGCCTGCCAGATTGCCGCCGAGGTCAAGAACTTCGACCCCCTGAAATACATCGAGAAGAAGGAAGTCAAGAAGATGGCACGCTTCATCCACTTTGCCATCGCGGCTGCGGATGAAGCGATGCAGACGTCGGGTCTGAAGATTACACCCGAGAACGATGAGCGCGTAGGCGTTCACATTGGGTCCGGCATCGGCGGGTTCGACATAATCGAGCGCGAGCACACTGCTCTGATGGAAGGCGGGCCACGCAAAATATCTCCTTTCTTTATTCCTTCCGCCATCATCAATCTCGCAGCCGGGCAGGTTTCCATGCGCTATGGTGCCAAGGGCCCGAACGAAGCGACTGCCACGGCCTGCACGACAAGCGCCCATTCGATTGGAGATTCCTACCGCATCATTCAACACAATGACGCTGATGTAATGATCGCCGGCGGAGCTGAAGCGGCGATCACCCCGATGGGCGTTGGCGGCTTCGCTGCGATGCGCGCGCTCTCCACGCGCAACGATGATCCTGAGAAAGCCAGCCGTCCTTGGGACCAGGGCCGCGATGGATTCGTGATTGGCGAAGGATCGGGCATCATAATTCTGGAAGAACTGGAGCATGCCAAGAAACGTGGGGCTCCCATTCTTGCCGAGGTTGCGGGATACGGAATGAGCGGCGACGCTTACCACATTACCCAACCTGCGCCTGAACACGAAGGTGGTTTCCGCGTAATGCGGAATGCGGTTCGCGATGCCGGAGTGGCACCGAACGTTGTCGATTACGTGAATGCTCATGGCACATCCACACCAATTGGCGACACACTCGAGGCCCATGCCATCCGCAATTTCTTTGGCGATCACAAATTGGCGGTAAGTTCCACGAAGTCGATGACAGGGCACCTGCTGGGTGGCGCGGGAGGCCTTGAAGCAGGCATCACGGTACTCGCCCTGCGAGATCAGATCCTGCCGCCGACGGTCAATCTGGAGAATCCGGACCCCGATACGGCCGGCATGGACCTGGTCCCCAACCAGGCTCGCAAAGCAGAGATCGAGTACGCCATGTCGAACTCATTCGGCTTCGGCGGAACCAATGGCGCATTGCTGTTTCGCCGTTGGCATGAATAATTCGTCTCTGCCTCTTCCAAACACCCTGGCTACACGCATTTTTTTCGCTTCGTAATGTACTTTCTCCCGTCGCCCCGGATTTAGTAATGAACTTCTGCTGCGTTGTTTGTTGGTCCTTTGGAACTTTCCAGACCGCCCAAATGGACGCACAATGACGTTCGAAAGTGGAGTCTTCCCCAATCATGGATAAAGCTTTCACGACGACCTTAGCGCCCTCCCATATCGGACGAAAAGCCGCAGCCCGCGCTGCATTGGTGGGCTTTAATGAGCAAACAAACACGCTGCTGTCGGAGTGTTTTCGGCAATTTGGAATCGAGCCCGTCCGGGTGAGTTCCGAACCGGCAGAGCGTATGCGCAAGGAGAAGTTCGAAGCTTGCGTGTTGCCGTTGGTGAACGCATCCGAATCCGAGGACATCATGGAGGCGGCGCGTGGTTCGCGCTCCAACAGCCGATGCGTCATCTACGGAGTCGGTGGCAGCGCGCAGGATGCCATGCGCTTTTCAAAGTACGGCATCAACGCGATGTTTCAGGAACCCCTCGAACGGCCGGCAATGCTGAAACTGGTGCGAGCCACGCGGTTGCTGGTCTTGCACGAGTTCCGCCGCTACGTGCGAATTCCAGTCATGACTGAGGTCTCAATCGTAGGCGATGGCCGTCGCGTCAGCGCCACCACTATCGAAATGAGCTCGGGCGGAATGTCAATCAAGAGTGCCGAGGACTTTTCGATTGGAGTTCCGGTCGAAGTGTCCTTTGCACTGATGACGCTTCCACGGGTTAACGTCCGCGCCATTGTGAGTTGGAATAAGCCAAGATCCTTGGGCGTGCGATTCGATTCGAATGACGAACGGCGTCTGAAGGTCAAGACATGGATCGACTCGTACCTCGAGAACTAAAGTTGGGTCTTCTGCGTCAGGTTCTAAGTGTTAGGCCTTGAGCGAGGCCCAACGTCGCCTTGCCAAACGCGGTGCGACCGCGCACCCGAGACCAAAAAAAACAAGACCTAACCCGCCCGCCTTACAATAGCTTCGTGCCCGAAGCCAGCACCCGAGAACTTACCGCTTCTGCTGAGCCCGAGTCCGGGCCGCGACGCTGGACGCTGCGCCAACGCATCGTTCTGAGCCTGATCGTCTGGGCAGGATACTGGTTCATTCGTTTGCTCGGGCCCACGTTGCGAGTAAGCGTGTCCTACGAGGAGGGCGCGCAGAAAACCCTGGATGCCCGCCCGCTCGTCGCCTCGTTCTGGCATGAGTGCATGATCCCTGCGACCTATCTATTTCGAGACATGGGCATCCGGGTGATGAGCAGCTTTAGCTATGACGGTGAGTATATGGGGCGCATCATCCGCAGATTCGGATTTGTGGCCGTGAAGGGATCGAGCAGTCGAAATCCGATACGCGCTCTGCTGGGTCTGCGGCGAGCATTGGAAGACGGCTGGACTGTTGCTTTTAGTCTCGATGGTCCGCGCGGACCGCGACGCAAAGTCAAGCCTGGGCCGGCAGGACTATCGCGATCTTCTGGACTCGCCATGACCACGTTTCACACTGCTGTCGAGAATGCCTGGGTGCTCAGAAGCTGGGACCGCATGATGATTCCGAAGCCATTCTCGCGAGTGCTGGTGCGGGTGGGGAAGCTGACTCAAGTGCCTACCGACGCTAGCGACGACGGCCTTGAGCAGTATTCCGATGAATTACAGTCTTCGCTGAATCGTGTTTGCGAGTTTGCGGAAACTCACGTCAACAGAGTAGGAACGAGTGAGTTCCCTTACTACAAAAGAGGACAGTAAGAGCGATGGCAGATT
>AR_comb_assmDRAFT_10059924_pt1 | contig 20679 bp, 14 predicted proteins | sample ArasoioldDNA_FD_10543 | JGI IMG/M metagenome (IMG submission 10543) | reverse complement strand
GAGCGCGTCGCCGAACGGGCGATGGACAGCAACGAGCTCGAGCGCGAGCGCGGCATTACCATCCTGGCCAAGAACACGGCCGTCCACTACGGCGACATCCTGATCAACATCGTCGATACGCCGGGGCACGCGGATTTTGGCGGGGAGGTCGAACGGACGCTGTCGATGGTCGACGGCGTGATGCTGCTCGTGGATGCCTCGGAAGGGCCGCTGCCGCAGACGCGGTTCGTGCTGCGCAAGGCGCTCGAACGCCGCCTGCCGCCGATCGTCGTCATCAACAAGATCGACCGCGCCGATGCCCGCCCGAAAGAGGTCCTGAACGAGATCTACGACCTGTTCATCGATCTCGACGCGACCGAAGAGCAGCTCGACTTCCCTGTGCTGTACACCAACGCGAAGACCGGGTCTTCAAGCCACGACGTGGCGGAGCGGGGCAGCGATCTGCGCCCGCTCTTCGACGCCATCGTGGCGCACGTGCCGCCGCCTCGTGGCAACGCCAACGCGCCGCTCCAGCTGCTGGTCGCCAACCTCGACTCGAGCGACTACGTCGGTCGGATCGCCATCGGCCGGATCTTCAACGGCCGTGTCAGGGTGGGCGACGCGGTGGCGGTCTGCAAGCTCGATCGAGCCGTCCAGGAAACGAAGGTCACGAAGCTGTACGCGTTCGAGGGCCTGAAGCGTGTCGACATCCAGGAGGCGGCCGCCGGCGACATCGTATGCTTGGCGGGCATTGCCGACATCACGATCGGCGAGACGATTGCCGACACAGAGCAAAGGATTGCGATTCCGCCAATTGCGATCGACGAGCCGACGGTCTCGATGATTTTCGGCGTGAACACGTCGCCCATGGCCGGACGAGACGGTCAGTACGTGACGTCGCGGCAGCTGCGCGACCGGCTGGACCGCGAGCTGCTCGGCAACGTGTCGATCCGGCTCGAACCGACCGATTCGCCCGAGCAGGTCAAGGTCGTGGGCCGCGGCGAGCTGCAGCTGTCGATCCTCATCGAGATGATGCGGCGCGAGGGCTACGAGCTCCAGGTGTCCCGTCCGGACATCGTGACCAAAGATGTCGGCGGCGCGATCGTCGAGCCGGTCGAAGAACTGGTCATCGACGTCCCGGAGGACCATCAGGGCATCGTCATCGCGCAGGTCGGCGAGCGCAAGGGCGTCATGACCAAGATGGTGAACAACGGCGGCGGACGCGTGCGCCTGGAGTTCCGCATTCCGGCGCGCGGGCTCATCGGCTTCCGCTCCCAGTTCATGACCGACACCAAGGGGACCGGGATCATGAACCACATCTTCTCGAGCTGGGAGCCGTGGCACGGGGCCATCCCGGCCCGTGCGAACGGCGCGCTCGTGGCGGATCGCGGCGGCGCCGCGACGTCCTATGCGATCTTCAACCTGCAGGAGCGCGGCGAGATCTTCATCGACCCGGGCATCGAAGTCTACGAAGGCATGGTCATCGGCGAGAACGCGCGCCCCAACGACATGGACGTCAACGTCACGAAAGAAAAAAAGCAGACCAACATGCGTGCCTCGACCGCCGACGAGGCCATCCGGTTGATTCCGCCGCGCCGCCTGGGGCTCGAGCAGGCGATCGAATTCATCAACGACGATGAGCTCGTCGAGATCACGCCGTCCAGCATCCGCCTGCGAAAGCGCATTCTCGCGTCGAACATGCGGCCGAAAAAGGCGGAGTAGAATCAATCCAGTGTTCGGACGAAGAACTTCCGGATCGGTCGTCTGCCCGTCGTGCGGATCGCTGGTCGGCGTCAACGACGATCGCTGCTACACGTGCGGCCGCGCGAACCCGGGTCTCTGGGGCTTCGGGCCGGCCCTTCGGCGGATCGGGGCGGACTTCGGGTTTGCGCCAATCGTCATCGGCACGTGCGCCGTCATTTACACGCTGATGCTGCTGGCCTCGGGCAGCGGGCTGCGGGTGGCGGCTGGAGCGATGACGTTCCTCGTCCCGAGCCAGCAGGCCATGATCATGTTCGGCGCAAGCGGGGCGTATCCGGTGTTCGTGCAGGGGAAGTGGTGGACGCTCCTGACAGCGAGCTGGCTGCACGGCAACTTCCTGCACATCCTGTTCAACATGATGTGGGTGCGAGATCTGGCGCCCGCGCTCATCGATCTCATCGGCGTGCCGCGCACGGTGATTGTGTACGTCGTGTCGGGAATCTGTGGGTTTCTGCTCAGCTCCGTGATGATGTACTCGCCAATTCCGATTCCGTTCTTTGGCGGCGCACCGCTCACACTTGGCGCGTCGGCGTCGATCCTGGGCCTGCTCGGCGCGCTGATGCACTACGGCAGGAAGAGCGGCAGCCGCCTGATTCATTCGACGGCGCTCAACTACGTCGTCATTCTGTTCGTGATGGGCATTGCCATGAGCGGCTTCGGCGTGGACAACACGGCGCACCTGGGCGGCTTTCTCGGCGGCTACGGCGTCTCGGCGCTCTTCAACCCGCTGACGCGCGAAAAGGGCGACCACATGGTCATCGCGCTGGTGTTGCTCGCCGCGACCTTCCTCGCGCTCGTCTACACGGTGCTCACCGGCCTTCCTGTCGGCGGCTGACGCCCGCCCGGCACGCCTCTTCAGCGCTTAGCGGCGAGCTCTTCGTCGATGATTCTCTTGAACGACTCGAACGGCTGGGCGCCGCTGAGCATCCGCCCGTTGATGAAGAACGCAGGGGTCCCGTTGACGCCGGCTTCCTCGCCTTCCTTCGTGTCGGTGTCCACCAGCGACTTGAACGCTCGCGAGTCGACGCACGCGTTGAATTTCTTGGTGTCGAGGCCGAGATCGGCGGCGTGCTGCCTGAGATCGCTGTCGCTCAGCTTCGACGGCTGCTCGAACAGCCGATCGTGGTAGGGCCAGAACTTGCCTTGATCGGCCGCGCAGGCCGCCGCTTCCGCCGCGGGCCTGGCATTCGGATGATTCGGAAGCGGATAGTGGCGGTACACGAAGCGGATCTTGTCGCCGTACGTTTTCAGGACCTGGTCGACCGTGGCGTGCGCGCGAAGGCAGAAGGGGCACTGAAAATCCGAGAACTCGATCATCAGGATCGGAGCGCTGGCCGAACCCTTTGATGGCGCGTTTGCCGCGGACACCTGCTGACGCGGCGGCTCGAGCATGACGCGAACGGGTGTCTTGACCTTGAGTGTGTCGACGTAGAGCTGACGCGCTTCCTCCATGCGCTCCTGGATGAGATACGCGCGAATCGGCGCGCGCACCTGGTCGAGCGGCGCGCCCTGCACGCGGTTCTGGTTCGCCTGGTACCAGTTGGCGACATCGATATCAGTTACCGGAGCTACTTTGCTGCCGATTTCCTTCTCGACGAGGGCCGAGCGCTCGATCCCCCGAGTCTTTGCCTCCTGGTCCATCAGCTTGTTGGAGACGAGCTCGTCGACGGCCAGCCGCCGGGCTTCATACAACGCCTGACCGAGCTTGAGACTGCCGAAGCTCTGCGCGGGCTGCTGCAGCGCGCGTTCGTCGACCTCCGCCAGCGTGATCGACGACGAACCCACGGTGGCGACGACGTCGGTCGCCGACTGCGTCAACGGCCTGGGAGGCTGCGCCGACGTGGACGAGCACGCCGCACCGAGAATGACGCTCGCGATCAGCAGATGTCTCATGTGCATTCCAGTATACCGGGCGTTACGGCATCCCGAGCCGTTGCGGCAGGTCGGCGATAACGTACGCCATCACCGCAACAGCTGCCGCGCACCTCGCCATGTCGGTGGGATCGATTTTGTCGATCGTGTCAGCCGGCGTGTGGTGGACGAGGAAATATTTCGATCCCGACCCTTCGACGTCCAGCGACATCGCGGGAATGCGCCCTTCCTGGACGCTCGGGCCGATGTCCGCGCCGCCCCCTCCGGCTGAGATCTGGCTCGCCGCGATCCCCGTGAGGAGCGTGGCGATGGCGCGAACCGTGTCCCGCGCGGTTTCGTTGCCGCTGAATCCGAATCCGAGCGGACGGAACACGCCGCCGTCGGATTCCATCATCATCACGTGTTTTGCCAGCTCTGCCCGATGCTGGTCGCGGTACGCCTGACCGCCGCGTCCGCCGTTCTCCTCGTTCGTCCAGAGCACGACCCTCACAGTGCGGCGCGGCCGCAGGTTCAGCTTCTTCATGATCCGCAGCGCTTCCCACGTCACCACGCACCCGCCGCCATCGTCGCTGGCACCGGCGCCGACGTCCCACGAATCGAGGTGACCGCCGACGACCACGACCTCGTCAGGCAATTCGCGTCCGCGCAGCTCGCCGACCACGTTGGCGGATTCGACATCGGCCTCGAAATGCGCGTTCATCTTCAGGCGGACGACAATGCGGCTGCCGCGGTCGGCCATGCGCTGAAGCCGGTCGGCGTCTTCGGTCGTGATGGCGGCCGCGGGAATCTTTGCGGTATCGGCCGCGTACTGCAGGGCACCGGTGTGCGGCGTCCGCAGCCCAGGGGGGCCAACGGCGCGGACGAACATCGCGACCGCGCCGAGCCGCGCGGCGCGCGTCGGTCCCTGCGATCGGAACCGGACCGTCTCGCCGTAATTCGTGAACGGAACGTTGAACAGCACGATGCGCCCACGCGCGCTGCCGGCACGCGCTTCGAGTTCCTCGAAGCCACGCACGACGAGCACTTCGGCCTGAATGCCCTCGGGCGGCGTCCCGACGCTGTCGCCGAGACCGAGCATGACCATCTGATGCGGCGCGGGCTCGACGATCTCCGCGCTCTCGGCCCCGCGCACCCACCGCGGGACCATGACCTTTTCGGTGTGGACGTTCTCGAGGCCGTCACGCTTCATTTCCGCGACGGCCCATCGAATCGCTCGGTCCAGCGCCGGACTGCCGCTGATGCGGTTGCCGATCGAATCAGTGAGCTCCGCGAGCCGGTCCCACGCAAACGTGCTGCCCACGGCCTCGCCGATCAGGCGCGCGGCGGGCTCGCGATAGGCCTCGAGCCATGGCGGCGAACTCTCGGCCGCCAGTTTCCGGCCGTTCGAGGCGAGGATCAGAGCAAGCGTGACGACGAGAAGAGCGGACTGGCGGAGGGTCGGCCGGACTCGAAGCATTCCATATTCTGGCTCAGAGCGCGTTCGATGCGCGAGCCGCGGCGGCGGCGACCACTTTCTCAGGCTCCGGTGTGAAGTCCTCGCCAGGGTTGATAAATCGATCCCGCTCGAAGTTGTACTGCTTGTCGTACAACTGTCGATACCGGCCGCCGGCCGCCAGCAGTTCCTCGTGCGTGCCGCGTTCGACGATCTCCCCGTGTTCGAGGACCAGAATCTGATCCGAGCTGCGAATCGTCGACAGCCGATGGGCGATCACGAAGGTCGTGCGCCCCTGCCGAAGCGATTTGAGGCCATCCTGGATCATCGCTTCGCTCTCACTATCGAGGCTGGACGTCGCTTCATCGAGGATGAGCAGTCGTGGATTGGCGAGAATCGCGCGCGCGATCGCGACCCGCTGGCGCTGGCCGCCCGAGAGGCGGACGCCCCGTTCACCGACGACGGTGTCGTATTTCTGCTCGAATTCCTGGATGAACTCGTCACAGTGCGCGATGCGGCTGACCGCGACGATCTCGTCGCGCGATGCGTGCGGCCTGGCGTAGGCGATGTTTTCAGCGATTGTGCCGTCGAACAGGAAGTTGTCCTGCAAGACGACGCCGAGGTGCGATCGGAAGTCGCGGAGCTTGACCGCGTTCAGATCGTGGCCGTCGATCAGCACACGCCCGCGGGCCGGCCGGTTGAACGCCATCACGAGGCTGATCAACGTGCTCTTGCCGGACCCACTCGAGCCCACCAGCGCGGTCGTCGATCCGGCGGGGGCCGTAAACGAGACGCGCTTCAGTACCGGAACACCCTCGTTGTACTCGAACGTGACATCGTCGAACGCCACTTCGCCACGGACGTCTGGCAGCGCCATCCGGTCGGCGTCTTCCTGGTCCTCGGTGGCCATCCTCCGGATCTCGCGGATGCGATCGAGGCCCGCGAACGCTTCGGTCAGCTGCGTGCCAATCGACGCCAGCTGGATGACTGGCATGGTCATCAGCGCCGTGAAGGACAAGTACATCACGAGATCGCCGATCGTCATCGAGCCGTTCCGGATCGAGGTCCCGCCAATCAGCATCATGGCGATGCCGGTGGCGCCGATGACGAGCGACGAGAACGCGGTCGTCGCCGAGACGCCGGTGAGGGACTTCGCGACGTTCCGGAACAGTCGATGCGCGCCCTTGGCGAACACCAGTTCCTCGCGCTTTTCGGCGGTGTAGGACTTGACGATCCGGACACCGCCGAGCGATTCGGCGAGGCGCCCCGTGACTTCGGCGTTGATCTGGCCGCGCTCGCGGAAGAGTGGACGCAGCCGCTTGAACGCCGTCGTCATCACGCCGCCGAAGGCGCCGAGGATGACGATCGTCACGAGCGTCAGCTTCCAGTTCAGATAGAGCAGGACGGCGAGGGCGATGATGGCCGTCAGGATCGAGCCCGTCAGCTGCACGAGACCCGTCCCGACCAGGTTCCTGATGCCTTCGGCGTCGCTCATGATGCGGGAGATGAGGATGCCGGTCTTGGTCGAGTCGAAGTACCGGATGGGCAGGCGCATGACGTGCGCCTCGACGTCCTTGCGCATTTCCGTAATCGCACGCTGTGCGGCAACGCCCAGGACCTGCGAGTTCGCGAACGCCGCGCCGGCGTCGACGAGCGTGGCGCCACCCGCGGCAAGCGCCAGCTTCGGCAGTAAGTCCCAGTTGCCCTTGGTGATGACGTCGTCCATCAAATACTTGGTCGTAGTCGGTAAAACGAGGCCAGCCAATCGGTTGACGAGCATCAGGCCGAGGCCGAGGGCCAGCCGTTTGCGGTGAGTCCAGATGAGCGCGCGAGCTTCTTGCATCGCGCCGGCGGTGATGCCTTTTTGGGCAGCGGCGGCTGGATCGGCCGGCCGGACGGTGCGTGGCGTTCGTTCGGGATGGGGCGGCACCGAACGATCATACGACGGAGGCGGAAACGGGCGGCCCACCCGAACGGGCGGGACCGTTTCGGCGTCTAACCAACCGTCATGACGACCTTTTTCCAGGATCTCAAGTTCGGTACGCGCCTGCTGGCCAAGTCGCCAGGTTTCACCGTCGTGGCCGCCTTGTCGCTGGCGCTCGGAATTGGCGCCAACACCACGATCTTCACGCTCATCAACGCCGTGCTGCTGCATCCGCTGCCGGTCGAAGACCCCTCGCAGCTCGTGTCGGTCTGGGCGACGGACGAGCGCAACCGGGACGCCGGTTTCCTCCAACTCTCGCCGGCGAATTTCAAGGACCTGCGCGAAAAGAACGAGGTCTTCAACGACCTCGCGTCGCATCAGGGCATCCCGATGAGCATTTCGGGCGGCACCGGCGAGCCGCAGCAGATTTTCGGCGAAATCGTGTCAGGCAACTTCTTCACGGTGCTCGGGGCGCGCCCGCTCCTCGGCCGCGGCTTCCTGCCCGACGAGGATCAGAAGCCTGGCGAAAAACTTGTCTGCGTCCTCGGGTACGGCGAATGGCAAAAACGCTTCGGAGGCGACCCGTCGATCGTCGGGCGTGAGATCACCCTGAACGGGCGGAAATTCACGGTCGTCGGCGTCATGCCGAGCGGCTTCAAAGGGACCAACACGATTGGCGCACCCGCGTTGTGGGTCCCCTACATGACGTATCAGGAGATGACCGCCGGCATTCTGCTCGAACTCATTCGACCCGAAAGCCGTCGCGGCCTGGTGCTCAACGTGACTGGACGCCTGAAGCCCGGCGTCACGGTGCAGCGGGCCGAAGCGAACATGAAGACCATCGCGCGGCAGCTCGAAGCCGAGTATCCAAACGAGAACACCGGCCGCAACGTGACGTTGGTGCCGCTCGCGCAGTCCACGGTCAACCCTGGCTTCCGCAACAACCTGGTGATGGCCGGCGGCGTCCTGATGACGATCGTAGGGCTCGTCCTGCTCATCGCCTGCGCGAACGTGGCGAACCTGCTGCTCGCGCGCGCGGCCTCGCGGCAGAAGGAAATCGCTGTCCGGCTGTCGCTCGGCGCCAGCCGCGGCCGCCTGGTCGCGCAGCTGCTCAGCGAGGGCCTGTTACTCGCGATCCTTGGCGGTGCGGCGGGCCTGCTGCTCGCCTACTGGGCACAGAGCGTGCTGTGGTCATTCAGGCCGCCGTTTCTGCAGGCCGACGCCATCGATCTCAGTCCGGACACGCGCGTCCTGCTGTTCACGGTAGTCGTGTCGCTGGCAACCGGTGTTGTCTTCGGCCTGATGCCGGCGCTGCAGGCCTCGCGCCCCGATCTGGTCGTCGAGCTGAAGGAGAAGAGCAGCGCGCCCACCGGGTCGGGGCGTGTCTTCACCTTGCGGAACCTGCTCGTGGCGGCACAGGTCGCGCTGTCGCTCGTCGCGCTCGTCGGCGCGGGACTCTTTCTCCGCAGCCTTCAGAACGCCCAGCGCATCAATCCCGGTTTCGACGCAGATCTCCTGGCGACCGTGACGTTCGACCTCGGAGGACAGGGATATACCGAGGCCCGCGGTCAGCAGTTCCAGCGCGAGGCGCTCGAGCGCGCTGCGACGATTCCCGGCGTCCAGAGCGCGTCGGTCTCCAGCACGATCCCTCTGTTCGCAGGCGGGTTCGCGCGGACGGTCTTCCTCGAAGGGCAGGACGCCTCGGACCGCCGGGCCGGCCGGCTCGTGCAGATCACCGTCGGCAGCCCCAAGCTCCTCGACACGCTCGGCATCCCGCTTCTTCGAGGGCGCACGCTTGCCGAGACCGATCAGCCCAACACGCCGGCGGTGGTTGTCATCAACGAAACGATGGCCAAGCGCTTCTGGCCGGATCAGGACCCGATCGGTAAGCGCTTCAAGTTCTTCGGGCAGGATTTCTTCAACCAGGTCGTCGGCGTCGCGCGCGACAGCAAGTACAACTTCATCGGCGAGGATCCGACGCCATACATCTATCAGTCGACGACGCAGGTCTATCAGCCGACCGTGTCGCTCATCGTGAAAGCCCCGAATCCGGGCGCCATGCTCGGGACGCTCAGAGCCGAGATCCAGCAGCTCGATAAGAACATGCCGCTGACGGCGGTGTTCACGCTCGCGCAGACCTTCGACCAGTCACTCTGGGCGCCGCGCATGGGTGCGTCGCTGCTGATGATCTTTGCGGGCCTGTCGCTGCTCCTGGCCGTCATCGGCATCTATGGGGTCATGGCCTATGCGGTGAACCAGCGGACGCGCGAGATCGGCATCCGCATGGCGCTTGGCGCGTCGCGCGGCGAAGTGCTCCGGATGGTCGTCCTGCAAGGACTTCGGCTGACCATCGTCGGGGTCGCGGTCGGCCTCGTCTTTTCGCTGGTGGTCACGCGGCTCGTTTCGAGCGTGCTCGGAACCCTGCTCATCAACGTGAGCCCGACGGACGCGATGACGTTCGTCGTCGTGCCGATCGTCCTGACGGGCGCGGCGCTCGGCGCGAGCTACGTGCCCGCGCTTCGCGCCACGCGCATCGATCCGATGGTCGCGTTACGGTACGAGTGACGGGGGGAATGATCGAAATGCAAGAATGCAGGAATGCAAGAATGCAGAAATGCGAGATTCATTTTTGCATTCTTGCATTTTTGCATTCCTGCATTTCATGACGTATCGCCGCCGCGAGTCCACCTTCATCGTTCGAGCCGGTCGTGCGGTACCCGCGCGCGAGCAGGTCGCTTGCCGCATTTGCCATCACGTACGCAGTGCCTGCGAAATCCAGCATGTCGACGTCATTGAAGTTGTCGCCGACGGCCATGACGTCAGCCGCGGCGTAGCCCTGCGATGCGGCCCACTTCGCCAGCGACGACCCCTTCGAGCAGCCGGCGCCGTTCACGTCCACGAGCGAGAAATCGCGGAGCGGGTACTCGGTCAGGGCGACTGAGATGAGCGGCCCACAGGGCAGCGACCTCAGGATGTTCGCGAGCGCGCGCATGGGACCGACGCTTCCGTTGAACATGACCTGAATCGGATCGTCGATCAGCGCCTCGGCCAGCGGTCCCGCGGACGAGGCGATGAACGCCTTGTTCTTCTCGTAGTAGCCCTTGCGGTTCGGCGCGGTCCAGTCCATTCGCTCGAATACGACCTGACGCCGTTCCTCACCCGCGGTTCCCAGCTCCGTCGACCCGTGATCGTAGTCGAACACCAGCGCGACGTCGGCGGCGTAGTCCGGAGTCCGAGTCAGGATGTCCCGCGCGATGTCGCGCGGCAACGCGTGCCGTACGAGCGTGGCGCCGGTCTTGGACTTCACTACCGCGCCGTTGTTGACGATGAGCGTCAGCGGAATCGGCAGCAGGTCAGCGACAGGCCGTGCGAAATGGAAGCTGCGGCCCGTGACGAGCGCCACGTTGATCCCCGCATTCGCGGCCTCGACGAGCGCGTCGCGGTGCACGTCCGGCAGGCGACCGCGGCTGTCGAGCAGCGTGCCGTCGATGTCAACGGCGAGAATGCGAATCACATCCCCGCTATCGACGTGTACGCGACCGCGGCTACCTTCCATCGCCCGTCTTCACGGACGAAGGTGAACTGATCGACGCCGTGCGACAGCGTCTTCCCGTCGCGGACGACCTGAAAGTCCGCGCGCACGTAGGCGAGGGCGTCGCTGTCGACCGTGACCTTCACGTTCGTAATCGGCTCGCGGAACTTGGAGAAGTTCGCGTTGCCCTTGAGTGCCGTCAGCCACTCCTCGCCGGTCTGATACGTGTTTACCCATTTGCCGTCGCGTTGACGCGTGATGACGATGATGGCCTTGGGAGCGAGATCGGCGGCGACCTTGTCGAATTCTCCGTCGCCGAGATGCAGGAGGAACGCTTCAGCGGCGTCCTGAACGGCTTTGTGGTCCGAGGCCTGCGCGTTCAACCGCGGCGCAGTAACGAGCAATCCGGCGACGCCGATCGCCAGGGTGCAAAGCCATCGTCTTATCAATCGTCGCATCATCGCGCTCCTCCCTGTGTTCCGCTCTTGCCCGTCTTGTCGACGACCACGCGGCCGCCCTTCATGACCCAGCGCACGCGATCCGTGACGACGCTGACGTCGTTCAGCGGGTCGCCATCGACCGCTGCGAGATCCGCAAAATAGCCCGGCGCGACGCCGCCGAGCGAGTTCTCCATGCCGAGCATCGCGGCGCCGCCAGCCGTCGCTGCGGCCAGCGCCTGCGCCGGCGTCATGCCGGCCTTGACGAACCACCCGAGCTCGCGTGTGTTCTCGCCGAACATCGTGTACACCGCGTCCGATCCCATGGCGAACTTCACGCCGGCCTTGACCGCTTTTCGCGCGGTCTCCAGGTTCCGCGCGACAAACTCGTTCAACCGTTCGACCGATCCTGGTGCGAATCCGAATTCGTCGGCGTGCTCGGCATAGAACCTGTTGTGATCGATCGTCGGCACGTACCACGTGCCCTTACGCGCCATTTCCTGGATCGTTGCGTCGTCCATGTCGGTCGCATGCTCGATCGAATCGGCGCCCGCACGGACCGCGTCACGTGCGCCCGCCGGACCGTAGGTGTGGATCGCGATCGGCTTTCCCAACGCGTGCGCCGTGTCGACGGCCGCTTTCATTTCATCGTACGTGAACGTCTGGTTCTGCGTCACGTCTTCGTAGCTGCCGGTCGACCCGAACATTTTGATCCAGTCCACCCCGGCGGCAATCTGCTGACGGACACGCAACACGACCTCGCTGACGCCGTCGGCGGTGCCCGGACCTGGCGCGACGCCTGGACGAAAAGGCTGGCGGGTGACGCCGAGTCCGTAGCCCACGACAAACATACGTGGACCCGTCCAGACGCCCATGCGAATCAGATCCCGCATCGCCACGTCCGTGTACTCCGAGGCGTTCATGTCCCGGACGCTCGTCACACCGGTCTCGAGCGTCTTCCGCAGATTGGCCTGCGCGAGCACCATCGAGACCGATGCCGCGCGGTTGACGCCGCGTGGCCGGGTGCCGGGCGCGCCATCCCAGAAGTACGTCATGTGCGTGTGCGCGTCGATCATCCCGGGCACCACTGTCAGCCGCCCGAGATCGACCACGGACGCGCCGGCCGGCGGCGCGTCGGTCGACACGGACACAATCCGATCTTTGTCGACGACGACGACCCCGTTCGTCAGCACGCGTCCGCCGGGAGTGATGATGCGGGCGGCTTTGATAGCCGTTGCCTGCGCGGACGCCATCCGTGGAACAAGCGCCATCAACGCCAGCACGACAAGCGTTCGCATTTTCATGACGCATACCTCGCGCGCGCGGCCTGAAACCGATCCGCGATGTCGCGGGCAAGGTGATCCGGCGACAGCACGCGCGCGAACGGGCCGAAGCTCAGGATCCAGCTGACCAGCGTCTGATCGACGCAGACGTCGAGGGTCATCACGAGCTGATCGTCGGGACGCGTCGTCACGCGCTGCGACGGGTGCCACTCACGGGACGTGACGTAATCGGCGATCGCGGTGTCGAATGCGATTTCGATGTGTTCCGGCGGTCCCGAATGCACGCCGAGCGAATGCGGAAATGCCGTGTCGGGGAGATCCTCGATTGGCGTGAACCGCTCGTCGAGAAGCGAGAACGTCTTCACACGCTCGACGGCGAACGTGCGCACCTCACCATATTCCGGCACGTAAGCCAGCAGGTACAGCGCGCCCTGCGCGTACGCGAGGCGATAGGGGTGTACCAGGTACGACTTGGTCCGATCGCTCGAGCGTGAGTAATAGTTGATTTGCGCCTGCCGTTGATGAAGCGTGGCTTCGAGGGCGCGCGCGATGATCTGCGAGTGCTCGGGGCCGCTGGCGGCTTTCAGCTGACCGATTGCGTCAGGCTTGGCCGCGATGACGCGCGGGAGCTGATCGAGAAACCTCCGCATGTGTGGCGTCAGTGCCTGGGTGAGCTTGTCGAATGCGCTCTCGACGTCCTGACGGAACGGGGTCGCCGACAGCGTGCCCACGAGCGTGCGGCTGAAGTACAAGGCGCAGAGCTCTGACAGCGTCAAACCGGCCGCGAGTCCGCGAAACGCCTGGCCGTTCATCCGCCAGCGCGTGCGGCCGTCGTCGTGGGACCGATCGTCGTAAAGAGGGAATCCCGCTTCTTCGAGAGCCTGAAGGTCTCGCCGGATGGTTCGCGTCGTTACATCGCACAGGGACGCGAGGTCGTCGATGGTCGCGCCGGCGGATGCGGAGCGTTCGATCTCGCGGAGGATGGTCCACTGGCGGATGACTTCCGCATTCCGCGGCATGGGCGCAGAATACCGCGAAAACGGGACGCTCGGCTAAAGCCTGGCTCCATCGCCCCTGGAGCGCGGAGGCTTCAGCCGAGCGTGTCAGTCCAGCGAAATCCGCCGAAGCAGATCGAAGTCGCTCAGCATCTTGCCTGCGCCGAGGACGACGGACGATAGCGGGTCTTCGGCGAGCTGAACGGGCAGCCCCGTCTCCTCGCGAAGCCGTTTGTCGAAATTCTTCAGCAGCGCTCCGCCGCCCGTCAGGATGATCCCGCGGTCGAAGATGTCCGCGGACAGTTCCGGCGGAATGCGTTCGAGCGCGTCGTGAACCGCCTGCACGATAGCCTTGACCGGCTCGCTCAAAGCGCGCCGCACTTCTTCGTCGGTCATCGTCACGGTCTTGGGACGGCCCTCGGTCAGGTGGCGTCCTTTGACCTCGATGGTCGACTTTGCTTCGAGGGGGTACGCGGAGCCGATGTCCATCTTGATCTGTTCCGCCGTGCGCTCGCCAATGAGCAGGTTGTGCACTTTTCGAGCGTGCAGGATGATGGCCTCGTCGAGCTCGTTGCCGGCTACGCGCACCGATTTTCCGTAGACGACCCCCGCGAGGGAGATGACGGCGATGTCCGTCGTGCCGCCGCCGATGTCCACGACCATGTTGCCCGACGCTTCCGTGATCGGCATACCCGCGCCAATGGCGGCGGCCATCGCTTCCTCGATCAGGTGGACTTCGCTGGCCTTGGCGCGGAACGCGCTGTCCTTCACGGCCCGCCGTTCGACCTGGGTGATCTCGGAGGGTACGCCGATGACGACGCGCGGGCGCAGCCATCCGCTGCGTCGGTGCGCCTTCCGGATGAAGTGCGTCAGCATTTTCTCGGCGGCCTCGAAGTCGGCGATGACGCCATCCTTCATCGGCTTGATGGCCGTGATGTTGCCCGGGGTGCGGCCCAGCATCTCCTTGGCGTCGGTGCCGACCGCCTCGATGCGGCCATTGATCTTGTTCAACGCGACGATCGACGGTTCGCTGACGACAATGCCCTTGCCGCGGGCGTATACGCAGGTGTTGGCGGTGCCAAGATCGATGGCCAGATCGTGGGAAAAGCGGGCGAGGAACGACGACATCATGTCCCGCGGCAGGGCAACTTGAGTGCCGTTGCTTACAGTTTGGAAGGCCCCGGAAACCATTGAGAATAGCGAGATTGGATCAGCTGAGTTGGCGACCGTGTTACATTTTCGAGTGTCGATGACGGTTTTGAGCTGACCCCGCGGAACCTCGTTTCCACATCCAGAGTCAAACTGCTATGTCGTCGAGATGGCCCGTCGGCGCGACGGTCGTAATCGTCGCGTTCGCCGGAGCGTGCAGAGATGGTCAGTCCGCCGTGCCGGCGGGTGGCGGCATGCCGCCCACACCGGTCGTCGTCGCCGCCGCGGAGGTGACGCCAATCGAGGAAACGACCGAGTACGTCGCGACCGTGCGCTCGCTGCGGTCCACGGCGATCCAGCCGCAAATCGACGGGCAGATCACGCAGATCTTCGTGAAGTCGGGGGACCGCGTCGCGCAGGGTGCGCCGGTCGTCCAAATCGATCCGCGCCGGCAGGAAGCCGCTGTGTCCGGCCAGCAGGCCGAACTGGCCGCGCGCGAAGCGGCGGTGACGTTCGCGCGTCAGCAGTCGCAGCGCGCAACCGAACTGTACGCCGCCGGCGCGATCAGCAAGCAGGAACAGGAGCAGGCCGCGACGGGACTTCAGACGGCGGAAGCCAACCTGAAGGCGCTGCAGGCCCAGGTCCAGCAGCAGGTCGTCCAGTTGCGGTATTTCACGGTCACGGCGCCGACCGCGGGGGTTGTCGGCGACGTACCCGTTCGCGTCGGCAACCAGGTCACGCCGCAGACGATCCTGACGACGATCGATCAGAACGGAACGCTGGAGCTGAACGTCAACGTGCCCATCGAACGTGCGCACGACCTCAAGATGGGTCTGCCGGTTCATGTGATGAGCGGCGACGGCTCGCAGAAGATCGCCACGACGACGATCAGCTTCATTTCGCCGCGGGTCGACGACCAGACGCAGTCGATTCTCGTGAAGGGCCAGGTCGCGAACAGCGCGGGCGGGCTCCGGGTGTCGCAATACGTGCGCGCGCGCATCGTCTGGAAGACGACTCCGGCGCTCGTGGTACCGGTCACGGCGGTCCTGCGTATCAACGGCCAGTTCTTTGCCTTCGTCGCCGAGGCCCCGTCCGCAGCCGCCGCCGGCGGAGCGGCGCCGGGACTGGTCGCGCGCCAGCGCGCGATCAAGGTTGGCCCGATCGTCGGGGACAACTACTCGGTGCTCGACGGCATCAAGCCGGGTGACCGCGTCGTGACGTCCGGCGCCCAGAAGCTGGCGGACGGCGTGCCGATCCAGCCGGCGTCGTAGGGCCGACCGTGGTCGCCGATACTTTCATCCGCCGCCCCATCCTGGCCAGCGTGTGCTCGCTCGTCATCATCCTGGCGGGCGCGATCGCGATACCCACGCTGCCAATCGCGCAGTTCCCGGAGCTCGCGCCACCCCAAGTGTCTGTGATCGCGTTCTACAATGGCGCCAGCGCGGAAACCGTGGAGACTGCGGTTACGACACCGCTCGAACAGGCGATCAACGGCGTCGAGGGCATGCAGTACATGACCTCGACCAGCGGCAACGACGGCACGTCGAACATCGTGGTCACGTTCGACATCAACAGGAGCCTCGACGTCGCCGCCGTGGACGTCCAGAACCGGATTTCGCAGGCCGAGGGCCGCCTGCCGAACGAGGTCAAGCAGGTCGGCATCTCGGTCACCAAGGTCTCGACGAACTTCGTGCTCGCGGCGGCCGCCCTCAGCGAGCACGGGGAGTACGACACGCTGTTCCTCAGCAACTACGTCGACCGTTTCATCGTCGACGAGATCAAGCGCGTGCCCGGCGTCGGCAACGTCATGGTGTTCGGGATCGGGCGGTACGCGATGCGACTCTGGGTGGATCCCGACAAACTGGCGGGCCGTAACATCACGGCCGACGAGGTCCTGCAGGCGCTGCGCGAGCAGAACGTCCAGGTGGCCGCTGGCGCCGTGGGTGCCGAGCCTGCGCCGAAGGGACACACGTATCAGATCAGCGTGCGGGCCGAAGGCCGCCTGACCGACCCCGCGCAGTTCGAGGACATCATCCTCAAGCGCTCAGCGGACGGCGCCCTCGTCCGCGTGCGGGACGTGGGACGGACTGAGCTTGGCGCCGAAAGCTACACGATGGCCTCCCGGTTCAATGGCCGCGACGCCATCGGCTTCGGCGTCCTGCAGCTGCCGACCGCGAACTCACTCCAGGTGTACCGCGACGTAACCGCGGAGATTCAGCGGCTGTCCAGGCGTTTCCCACCCGGCCTCAAGGTCGAAATCGCGTTCGACACGACGACCGTCGTGTCGGAGTCGATTCGCGAGGTCGTCACGACGCTCGCGGAGGCGATCGGCCTCGTCGTCCTCGTGATGTTCCTGTTCCTCCAGAACTGGCGCACCACCCTCATCCCTGCGATGACGATTCCCGTCTCGCTCATCGGGACGTTCGCCTTCGTCAAGCTGTTCGGCTTCTCGATCAACACGCTCACGCTGTTCGGCATCACACTCGCCACCGGCCTCGTGGTGGACGACGCGATCGTCGTCATCGAGAATATCGAGCGCCACATCCACGATCGACATCGCGCGGGTGAAGCTGACGTCGATACCGGGAGCGCTGCGTCCGACGCGATGCGCGAAGTCACGAGCGCCGTGATCGCCACGGCGCTGGTGCTCGCGGCGGTGTTCGTTCCCGTCGCGTTCTTCCCGGGGACGACCGGCCGCCTCTACCAGCAGTTCGCGCTGACGATTGCCGTATCGATGGTGATTTCCGCGTTCAACGCGCTGACGCTCACGCCGGCGCTGTCCGCATTGCTTCTGGGGCACGTGGAGAAGCCGAAGGGTGTCTTCTTCCGGGTCGTCAATCGGGTGATCGACGGCGGGACGGCGGCGATGGTCTCGGCGCTGCACAGGCTGATTCGTTTCCGGGTTGTGGTGACGCTGCTGTTTGCCGCGCTGCTCGGCGCGACCTGGTGGGTATACAAGACGGTGCCGTCGGGGTTCGTGCCGGACGAAGACCAGGGCTACATCATGGTGCTCATCCAGGCGCCGCCGGGAGCGTCGCTCGACTACACGATGAACATCGTGCGGCAGACCGAGCAGACCATCATGAGCCTGCCCGAAGCCAAACAGATGTTCGGCATCGGCGGCTTCGGCTTTACAGGGACCGCGCCGAACCAGGGCTTTCTGTTCGCGCAGCTGAAGGACTTCAAGGAACGCAAGGGCACCGCGCACTCAGCCAAGGTCATCGTCGGCCAGTTGTTCGGCGCGTTCAGCAAGATCACCGGCGCGATGGTCATCCCGTTTCTCCCGCCGTCGATCCAGGGCCTCGGGCAGTTCGGCGGGTTTTCGTACGAGCTCCTCGACCAGAGCGGCGGGCCCATCGAAGGCCTGCAGGCGGCGGCGTATCAGCTGATCGGACAGGGGAACCAGACGCCGGGCCTGACGGGCCTCTTCACGCAGTTCACGGCGAACGATCCACAGCTTGTGGTGAACATCGATCGGCAGCAGGCCAAGAGCCTGGGTCTGTCGCTCTCGGACGTCACGACCACGATGCAGACACTGCTCGGTTCGACGTACGTCAACGACTTCGATTTCAACAGCCGTTCGTATCGCGTGTACGTCCAGGCGGATCAGCAATTCCGATCGAATCCTTCGGACATCGAGAAGTACTACGTGCGCACCGCGACGGGGCGGATGACGCCTCTCAGCAACCTCGTGTCGGTCCGGGAGGCCACCGCGCCGAAAGCGATCACGCATTTCAATCTGTTCCGGTCCGCGACCATCAACGGTTCGGCGGCCCCAGGCTACAGTTCGGGGCAGGCGCTCGCCACCATGGCGTCGCTGTCCGACCGGGCGCTGCCGCAGGGATTTTCGTACGCGTGGTCGGGCGCGTCGCTCGAAGAGATCAAAGCCGGCACGCAGTCGGCGGCGATCTTCGGGCTGGGTCTGCTGCTCGTGTACCTGACGCTCGCGGGGCAGTACGAAAGCCTCACCCTGCCGTTCATCATCCTGTTGTCGGTCCCGCTCGCCATTCTCGGCGCGTTGCTTGCGCAGTGGGGCCGCGGCCTCATCAACGACGTGTACTGCCAGATCGGTCTCGTCATGCTGATCGGCCTATCGGCGAAAAACGGCATTCTCGTCGTGGAGTTCGCGGAGCAGTTGCGTGCGCGCGGCTTGTCGGTCGCTGAAGCGGCCGTCGAAGCCGCGCGGATTCGTCTCCGGCCGATTCTGATGACGTCGCTGGCATTCATCCTCGGCGTCGTGCCGCTCGTCGTGGCGAGCGGCGCAGGCAGCGAAGCGCGGCATTCGGTCGGCACGGTCGTCGCCGGCGGCATGGTGGCGTCGACGTTCCTCAACCTCGCGTTCATTCCCGTGCTGTATGTCATGGTCAAGAGCATTGGGCGTCGCCGGTCGTAAGGCGCTTCGCGGCGCCGCCCTCGTCGCCATCGCGGGCATCGTCGGGCCGGTCCCGTCCGCGCCCGCGCAGACCGCACCGGCCGTCGTCGTCAGCGTGACGTTTCCCGAAGCCATCCAGCGCGCGCAGGACAGCAATCCCACGGTGGCCGTGGCGGCGGTCGGCATCCTGCGCGCGGACGCGCTGCTTGGTCAGGCGCGCGCCGCGACGCTGCTGCAGGTCAACGGCAACGTCAACTGGATCACGCTCAATCGCGGGGTGGAATTCAGCGGCGTCACGGTGACGCCGCGCAGCCAGGTGACGGCGTCGGTCGGCGCGGACATGCCCATCCTGGCGGCGGCTGCGTGGGCGCGGCGGACGCAGGCGCTGGACAACAAGGCCATCGCGGAGCTGAACGTCGCGGACGTCAAGCGTCAGATCGCCCTCGCCACCGCCGACGCGTACCTCGCGATCATCGCCGCCAAACGGGTCGTCGAGGGCAATACGCGTGCTCTGCAGACGGCAAAGGCGCACTTCGATCTGGCGAATGAGCTCGAACAGAAGGGGTCCGGCAGCCGCCTGAACGCGCTTCGCGCCCAGCAGCAGGCGTCAGCGGACGAAGGACTCGTCGAGGTCGCCAGGCTGGCAGTCTACCGCGCGCAGGAGGCTCTGGGTGTCCTGATCGCGGTCAACGGTCCGGCGGACGCTGTGTCCGAACCTGACTTTTCGACAGGTGTCACGGACGCCGCCGACCTGACGTTGTTCCGCACGGATCTGAAGCTGTTCAGCGCGCAGGAAAAGGCCGCCGATCGCGTCGTCCGCGACAGCTCGAAGGACTGGTACCCGGTCGTGGACGCGATCTTCCAGCCGTCGACGACCTATCCCGCGCAGTTCTTCCTGCCGCAGAACAGCTGGCGCGCGCTCGTGCAGGCAAACATTCCGATCTTCGACAGCGGCGGACGGCGATCGGTCAAGGCGGAACGCCAGGCGAGTCTCGAGAGCGCGAAGCAAACCACGATTGGCGCGCTGACGCAGGCCAACTCCGAGGTGCGCACCGCGCGCGAAGCCGTGGCCAGCGGCGAACGCATTCTCGCGTTCGCGCGCGCGACCGCGGGCCAGGCCCAGCAGGTGGTCGACATCACGACGATCAGCTTTCGCGCTGGTGGCGCGACGAACATCGAGGTCATCGACGCCGAGCGCGTCGCGCGCGACACCGATATGGCCGTGGCGATGGCAGAAGACCAGTTGCGCCGCGCGCGGCTCGACTTGCTGAACGCACTCGGTCGGTTTCCATAGCAATGGTGATTAGTTGTTAGTTGTTGGTTCCTGGTTGTTGGTTGTTAGACGAACCACGAACAACCGGGAACTAACCACCAACCACCGGCAACGAACAACCAATAACTAATAGAATCGCGGCGTGACCGATCAGGAAGGGCAGGTCCAGGCGAAGCTGGCGGAACTGGGCATCGCTGCCGAGCGCCACGAACATCCACCCGTTCCGACCGTGGAGGATGCCGAGCGCTACTGGTCAGGCATCGACGCGACCCACTGCAAGAACTTGTTTCTTCGTAACCAGAAGGGCGACCGACACTATCTCGTCGTTCTCAAGCACTCCAAGAAGGCCGACCTGCGGGCGGTCGCCGACCAGATCGGCGACGGCAAGCTGAGCTTCGCATCGCCCGAACGGCTGATGAAGCACCTGGGCCTGACGCCTGGCTCCGTATCGCCGTTCGGCCTCATCAACGACCAACAGCACGCGGTGCGAGTCGTCCTGGATCGCGATCTCAAGGCGGCCGACCGCCTCTCGTTCCACCCGAACATCAACACCGTCACGCTGGTCGTCTCGGTGGCCGATTTCGGGCGCTTTCTGCAGGAGTCAGGCAATCGCGTTCAGTACGTAACCATCTGACGTCGGCCCAAGCCCGCTTTTCAATCTGCAATCTGC
>AR_comb_assmDRAFT_10038984_pt1 | contig 20688 bp, 17 predicted proteins | sample ArasoioldDNA_FD_10543 | JGI IMG/M metagenome (IMG submission 10543) | reverse complement strand
GTAGTCACTTTTGCCTTCAGTTCAACCAACGCTTCAGGATTCACAGTACAAAGAACAAATGAGGACCCAACCGATCCGTATTCAGTTTGGATTGAAGTGGGTACTTGCTCTTGTAACTCGTCACGTTCTTACAAGGTTAATGACGCTAATCCTTTTCCAGGGTTAATTAACTACCGTGTAATTGCTGTGATGAATGATGGTAGTACAGTGACATCGGATGTGTCGACGATTAAAATTACGTCACACTAATGGCATGCGGGTAGCAGTCAAAACTACCTGCTCCAATATCTTATGAAACATCCAGTTGTTGATTTAAATGTGTGCCTATGAAACCTTTTTTACGCTTATTAATTCTTATTGGCCCTTTAATCTCACAAGCCCAAATCACTACGCCGATTGTTAAGGCAAACTTCGGTGTGGATGCTGACTTACGCGCCAATTATTTCAACGCGCTGATCACTGGCGCAGGTGACGACTGGTGGAACAACGGAACCGCAGGTACTGGTCGTTATGTCATCGATTCTACAGGAGCCGCAGGAATTATTGCGGGTTACAACAGCGATGTTTCGCCCTGGCCCAAAAGAATGGCTTCGTTTTGGCGTGGAATGAGTCTTCCGAAATTCACCATTTGGAACAACAGGCTTTGGCTCGACGCCATATATGTTCGCGATTACCATGGAACCGACACAACGGTGTTTACTGTAGCTTCAAAGAACGGAGAGAGCCCTGGCGTCTGGACGCCGGGTATCCAGGCTATTCCTGACAAGAACGATATTCTTGATACGTATATGCACATCAGGAGAGCGGGTCCTAACCCAACGGACTCTTTGTGGATGTTCGGAGGGATTTCAATGGATAACGTGACAGGTAACCGTTATTTTGATTTTGAATTGTATCAGACCGATATTTATTACGATCGCGTATCTCAAAAGTTTTATGGATATGGTCCTGACCTCGGCCACACAAGTTGGAAATTTGATGCAGCCGGAAATGTGATCAAGGCGGGAGACATCATTTTTACTGGAGCCTTCCAAAGTTCAACCTTATCTAGTATCGAAGCTCGTGTGTGGGTTAGCTATACTGATTGGACAACCGTAACACCAGCCGGGTTCACGTGGAGTGGCCAATTTGATGGCGGTACTCCTGGTGCTGCATATGGTTACGCGAGTATAATGCCGAACAGTGCAGGAGCTTTTTATACGGGATTAGGATCTGCAAATAATACATGGAGCGGTCCATTCGGCCTGGTACTGCAAGACAATAGTCTATCGTTCAGCGGCGGTGGTCCCGCCTCGACAACAAACGGTAAATATGTTGCCGACCAATTCATCGAGTTTTCCGTGAACCTCACTAAACTCGGCCTTGATCCTGTAACCACAGCTGGTACAGATATTTGCGGAACGCCTTTTAACAGGCTTCTTATAAAAACTCGTTCATCCGCATCATTTACTGCGGACTTAAAAGATTTCGTTGCGCCTACCGACTTGTTCCTTGCTCCAAGAGCGGTAGCAGCTGCTGATATACCGGTTTTCTGCGGCGTGATTGGCGTTAGTACAATCGCAGTGCAAGATCCTTACCCATCGTCGAGCTATACGTGGTCAACCACAAATGGACATATCGTGGGTCCAAACACAGGATCCAGCATCACCGTTGATTCGCCGGGTACCTATATTGTTGCTCAAAGGTTAGCATTAGGATGTAACCCATACGCATACGATACGGTAACGGTCACGTTTGATCCGAGTTGTATAACCCTTGACCATAACATACTAAACTTCAAAGGAGCCATCAACAACAATGTTACCAAGCTTGATTGGAGTATTGCTGAGAACAAGGATGTATCATATTTTGAAGTGGAGCGAAGTTTCGACGGAAGATTTTTTGATTTCGTTACTCATGTGGATACTTCCCCGGGCATAGAATCGTCCGCGAGCTATTCGTCGTTCGATGACCTCAGCCACTTTACTGCGCAACCAGCGGTATTCTATAGATTGAAGATGAAGAAGAGCAATGGCGCTATCAGCTATAGTAAGACCATACGTATTCCTTTTGGATTTATGTTGGCAAGAATTTCTATTGCGCCTAACCCCGCACGCGACATGATGCAGATTACTTTTAATTCCTTGGGCAATGGCGTGATGCAAATGTACCTGTACGACATGTCAGGAAAGGCTGTGCGTACGTTGAGAAGTGATCTACAAGCCGGAGTTAATGTGATCGGTGTCGATAATCTTTCCTCGCTGCAAAGCGGGATGTACCTGGTTGTAATCTCCACCGGCAACGAAATATTCAGACAAAAAGTAGTGCTCGCGAAATAGGTTATTCTTAATTTGGTTTCAATTCCCCTTCTTCTGGAGGGGAATTTTTTTGTGCCCTATTCGTGGCACATTCAATTATTTTTGCCGGGATGTATACCTTAAAAAAATCGCTGGGTCAGCACTTTTTAAAAGACGAAAATATTTGTAAACGGATAGTCGGTTCGCTTGAAAAGTGTGCGTTTGAAAACCTTCTCGAGATCGGTCCAGGAGCGGGGGCACTCACAAAATATTTAGTGAAAATTCCAACCATTAATTTTAAAGCGGTGGAACTCGACGCTGAAAAAGTGCACTACCTGGTAACAAACCTGCCCGAGATGAAGGGAAAAATTATACACGAAAATTTTCTTGATGTTAACAAGCCCTTTGAAGGGAACTTTACAATTGTCGGTAACTTTCCGTATAACATTTCAACCCAGATCCTATTTAAAATATTGGAATGGAAGAACGATGTGCAATGTATGGTAGGTATGTTCCAAAAAGAAGTAGCGCAACGTATTGCGGCGAAGGAAGGAAGCAAAGTATACGGCATTTCAAGCGTGCTAACTCAGGCTTTTTTCGATGTTGAATATCTTTTCGAGGTGAATGAGAGAGCTTTTCAACCACCGCCGAAGGTGAAGAGTGCCGTGTTAAGAATGAAACGAAAGAGCACGCACATACCAATGAAAAGTGAGGAAGGCTTTTTCCTGCTGGTGAAGACGGCATTTAACCAGCGCCGTAAAACGCTGCGAAATGCAGTGAGGAAATTGTTTGATGAACAAACGTTGACTCAAGAAATTTTTGACAAACGAGCGGAGCAACTCAGCGTCGATAACTTCGCAGCGCTTAGTTTCAAAATGTTATCGTAAACGTCTATCATGAAAGCGGTCATTACAGCGAGAGCTCACGAATATTTAATCGATCAATTGAAGCAACGCGGATATGAGGTTGAATACCTCCCTTCAATTACTTATGAAGAGTTGGCAGGAATAGTTGCTGACGTGAGTGGGCTAATCGTGACCACGAGGATAAAGATCGACAAGGAAATTCTGGACAAGGCACCGAAGTTAAAATGGATCGGCCGCCTCGGTAGCGGTATGGAACTTATCGATGTCGATCACGCGATGTCCAAAGGAGTAAGATGCGAGAGCAGCCCGGAAGGCAATCGCATGGCGGTAGCAGAGCACAGCCTCGGCTTGTTGTTAAACTTGATGAATCACATTGGGTCCTCCGCTAAAGAAATAAAACAACAGAAGTGGCTTAGGGTGGAAAATACAGGCACGGAATTAAACGGCAAAACCGTAGGCATCATTGGCTTTGGAAATACCGGGAGTGCGTTGGCTTCATTATTGAAACCATTCTGCGGCACCGTGCTCGCTTACGACAAGTATAAATTTGGCTTTGCTCGTGACTTCATCAAAGAAGCAAGCCTGGAGCAAATCTGTCGTTATGCTAATGTGATTAGTTTCCACGTGCCATTGACGGATGAAACCTACCACCTCGCTGGTGAAAAATTTTTTTCATCATTGAAACAAACGCCATTCATACTAAATACTTCCCGAGGAAGAGTGGTTAGGATGGAAGATCTTGTGCTTGCTTTAAAGGAGAATCGAATAGCAGGGGCCGCTCTGGACGTGCTGGAAAATGAGCGATTGAATACATATTCGATACAGGAAAAAGAACAGTTAAACTGGCTATTAGACCAACCCAATGTCATAATCACGCCGCACATTGCCGGCTATAGCCAGGAAGCATTCTACAAAATGGCGAAGGTGCTTATTGAGAAATTATTTCCATAACAAAAAGTCTCCTTAAAAAACACACTATTCGTTCCAAATTTTTTGTTTTTTTTCTATATTTGCTGTCTACAATTACAACGCTTCAGCATCCACTGGGGCGTTGTTATTTTTTTCTGTTTTCTTTAAAGAAACGAAATATCGGAGGTGAATTATGACGGGCATTCAATATATAACGAGGGAGACTTTGGACCAAATGAAGGCCGAGCTTCAGCATTTAAAAGCTGTCGAGCGCCCTGCCGCGTCAAGAGCTATCGCCGAGGCAAGAGAGAAGGGGGACCTGAAGGAAAACGCGGAATATGACGCGGCAAAGGAGCAACAAGGTTTGCTGGAGGCGAAGATTGCCTTACTCGAGGGACAGATTGCGAATGCAAGGGTGATCGATGAATCAACTATTGACACAAGCAAGGTATCTATCCTGACAAAAGTTACTGTCCTCAATTTGAATACAAAAAAAGCAATGACGTATAAAATAGTCAGTGAAAAAGAAGCAGACTTGAAGGCGGGGAAAATATCGATTACGTCGCCTATTGGAAAAGGACTGTTAGGTAAGAAGGTGGGTGACACAGCGGAAGTGCAGGCTCCCGCGGGGGTTATAAAATTTATGATCGAAGAGATTTCCATATAGCTTCAACGCCCCGAAAGGGGCTTTTTTATTTCTATTTTACAATTCGCAATTCTAGTTTTGTTTATGCAACGGAGATTGATTCAATCTGCAATCGCCAATTTTAAATCTAAACTATTTGGAGGCATGACAATATTTTCCAAAATTATTAAAGGGGAAATCCCCAGCTATAGAATTGCAGAGAACGAGAGATTCTTTGCGTTCCTTGATATTTTTCCTTTACGTGAGGGGCATGTATTGGTTGTTCCCAAGATGGAAATTGACAATTTGTTTGATTTGCCCAAAGATTACCTGAAAGAAATTCTTGCGTTCGCCCAACCGATCGCAAAGGCTATTGAGAAATCATTTAATTGTAACCGTTGTGGTGTTAGTGTAATTGGCCTGGAGATACCTCATGCGCACGTCCATCTCATTCCTATTAACTCCGCCAACGATCTTAATTTTACGCAGTCAAAAGAAAAAGCCTCGGATGATGCGTTAAAGAAAGTACAGCAAAAAATTTTATCAAATCTGGATCGCTGATTACACATATTTAAGGGATTTAGGGATTGTATTTAGATGAGTAATCAGTAATCAATAATGAGTGGAAACAGTCCGAGACGCGGCATGCCACTCATTACTCATCACTCATAATTTATCCTCGACAAATTGCAGTCAGCGCACCCTGGTCGGATGCTGGCGCACAAACGCTTCCCAGGTATTTTCTTTCTTCAATGATTTCTTTTTTGCACCGTTTGCCGTGATGATGCTTCTGCTTTGAAAATGGTGGCAGATGGCTACGGCTAGTGCATCGGTCGCATCGTAATGCTTTGGCCTTTGGTCAAGGAGCAAAATTCTTTGAAGCATTTTCCATACCTGGTCCTTGTCGGCGTTACCATTGCCGGTAATGGACTGCTTGACCTTTTTGGGTGAATATTCTGTTACAGAAAGGTTGGCACTCATCGCGGCTGCGATGGCAACACCTTGCGCTCTGCCCAGTTTGAGCATGCTCTGTACGTTTTTACCGAAGAACGGCGCTTCAATTGCAAACTCGTGCGGGTGATGTTGTTCAATTAGACAAAGTATCTTCTCATGAATGAGTTGCAGTCGCTCGTGGTTATTTTTTTTCCCTGAGAGTTTAAGCACATTCATCTCCTTCAGATGAATGTCGCTGCCGTCGTGCACTTCGATAATTCCATAACCCATCATGAGAGTACCCGGATCAATCCCGAGGATTATTTTAAAAGGCTTTTGCAAAAGAGTCCTGTATTTTTACCGATTAATGAGGCTTAACAAAAATATCAAAATCTTTCTCAACTATTTTCTTGGGCCGGTATTATTCCTTTGGCTATCGGCCTCCATTTACAGCCAGGTCACACACCAACCTGATCTTGCAACGTCATGGACCAAAATCAAACAATCCATCGACAGCCCGAAAATATGGTACCTGGTATTTGCAGTTGTCCTGATGTTTCTTAATTGGTCTATCGAGGCGATCAAATGGAAAATCTCAATTCAGAATATTCAGCCCGTTCATTTTTTAAAATCATTTAGAGCCGTATTGTCCGGAGTTTCTTTTTCTGTCAGCACGCCCAATCGTATGGGTGAATATTTAGGCCGGGTTTTATACATGGAAGAAGGTAACCGGTTGCGGGCGGTTTCGCTGACTATTACAAGTAGCATGAGTCAGCTAATCATTACTTTACTTTTCGGCCTGATCGGATTGTTTTGGTTTAAGAATAGGATCGAGACAGGGGAAATGCTCAAAGGCATAGAGTCATCGCTTTGGTTACAAGTTCTGCAGTATGGTGTCCTCATCGTGCTCCTGATTTTAACAGTACTTTATTTTCGACTTTCGTTACTGGCGAGGCTGGTAGAGAAATTGCGAAATGGTCAAAAATACCTGTGGCTCGTCAGTTCGCTCGCGGGTATTCATGCAACGTTGCTTTTAAAATTGCTGTCTCTTTCAACAATAAGGTATGTTGTATTCATTGTACAATATTTTTTGCTTTTTCGTTTATTTGAGGTGAATATCGAATGGTGGCAGTGCTTTTGGGCAGTGAGCGTAATTTTTTTAGTGCTGGCTATCATTCCTACTTTTGCGATTGCTGAATTGGGCATCCGCGGCAAGGTAAGTTTGAAGTTGCTGGAGCTATTCAGTGCAAATAGCCTTGGAATAACTGTAGCAACTGCAACAATCTGGTTGATAAACCTGGTGATGCCCGCGATAGCAGGGAGCTTGCTGATTGTAAGCATTAAAATATTTAAAAACAGAAATGAAAGGAATTAAGAGCTTTAGCATACTTGGTTTGGCGTTTGTAACATTCGGAATGAAAGCGAAAGCTCCTGGCGATGAATTTTGCGGGATCAAGAATACCGCCTTTCAGGGAGGAGAGGAAATCACTTATACTGTTTATTATGCAGTCGCTGGAATATACATCGATGCCGGGAACGCGACATTCAGCAGCACACTTGAGAGGATGAACAATAGACCGGTGTATCACGTTGCTGGAGTGGGCAAGACGAATCCTTCCTACGACTGGATATATAAAGTGAGAGACAAATATGAATCCTATATTGACACGGCCACTTTGCAACCTTTGAAGTTTATACGAAATGTGGACGAAGGGGGTTACAAAAAATATGAGAACATCACCTTTAACAGGAATGCAAATACTGCGGTAACAACGGATGGCGTTTTTAAGGTTCCCGACTGTGTACAGGATGTATTAAGCGCCGTGTACGCCGCACGCAATATTGATTTTGCCAAATACCAGGTGAATGACAAAATTCCTTTCAGCATGTTCCTCGACAACGAGGTCTTCAACATGTATGTCCGCTATCTCGGAAAAGAAACTGTGAAGACGAAGTATGGGAAATTCAGAGCTTTCAAATTCAAACCACTCACAATTAAGGGAACCATTTTCCAGGGAGGGGAGAAAATGACGGTATGGGTTTCTGACGATCCTAACCATGTGCCCTTGCGCATTGAAAGTCCAATCGTCGTTGGAAAAGTGAAAGTTGACATGATGAGTTCTCGAAATCTTCGTTATCCGCTCACCTCGCTTATTAAAGTGAAGGGCGGCTAAATTCTTAGCCGCCCTTAATTTTTTTAGGGAGATCTTTTATTTAAACTTCGTCAAGCCTGAAAGAATCTTTTGGCTTGATTCCTCGCTCAGTTTGCTGCAAGGTGCAGCATTCATTGTTTGGATCGTGTTCGAAAAAAAGTATATAATCGTTTTCGAAAGCTTCTTGCAGAAATGATTTTTTTTCCTGGAGTGTAATCAACGGCTGCATATCATACGCCATAATATAGGGCACGGGGATATGGCCTTGAGAAGGTAATAGATCCGCCATGTAAACAATTGTCTTTCCGTTATACTTGATTTGCGGCAACATCATCGCTGCCGTATGCCCTTCCACAACTCTGACGTTAACATTTCCAGTAAATTGAAACGCCATGGGCGGATAAACGGTTTTGTCAATCGAAGTTTGAGAATAATCGGAAAGGAATGTTAACTGGCCGCTCTCTTTTATAGGCAAAATGTTTTCTTTTAGGAAACTTGCCTTTTCTCTTTCATTCGGTTGTGTGGCGGTTTGCCAATGACGTTCATGGCTCCAATAAACGGCGTTTTTGAAAGCGGGAACAAGCTTGTCTCCTTCGCGAACTATGCTGCCCCCGCAATGATCAAAATGCAAATGAGTGAGGAACACATCTGTAATGTCATCGCGACGAAAGCCGTATTTATTCAAAGACTCATCCAGCGAATCATTACCGTGCAAATAATAGTAACTGAAAAATTTTGCATCCTGTTTATCCCCGATGCCGGTATCCACTAAAATCCTCCTGTTCTCATCCTCAATTAGTAAACAACGCAGTGCCCAATTACAAAGATTATTTTCATCCGCGGGATTGATTTTGTTCCAAATGCTCTTAGGCACTACACCGAACATGGCGCCGCCATCTAATTTGAAATAACCGGTATTTATGGAATACAATTTCATGTAGGCTCGCTAACCAAACTGTCGACTGCGGTTGGCTCCAGCTCTTTCACCCGGGTGTTATTTGCAAACAGCAACAAGACAAAACCAATAATGAAAAAACTCATCACACTAAGAACAGAAGATCGCTGAGAGCCGGTTAGTTCCGTAAAGATTCCAAAACTAAGAGTGCCTATTACCATTCCAATTTTTTCCGTGACGTCATAAAAGCTAAAAAAGGAAGCAGTATCTCTTGTAATTGGCATCAACTTGGAATAAGTAGACCGGCTCAACGATTGAATACCACCCATAACAAATCCTATCACAGTGCCGAGGATGTAAAATTGCGGAATGTTTCCTGCTGGTATCAGGTAGCCATATACGCAGATCACAATCCATACAATTATACAGATCATGAGAGCTTTCATATTCCCAATAACTGAGGATAGTCTTGATATTGCGTAAGCGCCGGGTATAGCGATAAGTTGTATGATCAGAATTGCAACAATGAGGTTTGTCGTGGGCATGCCGAGTTCACCTTTGCCATACAGAGCGGCTACAAGCATTACGGTTTGGACGCCCATGTTGTAAAAGAAGTATGCGAACAAAAATCTTTTGAGCTTTGCAAGGTGCTTTAGTTCATTCCAAACCTTTCGCAATTCCCTGTAGCCCTTCGAGAGAATGTGATGTTCCAGGTCGCCTGTACCGGCAGGCACCGATTTAGGCAAACGGCTTAATGAAAATTGTCCAAAACCCCACCACCATAAGCCGACCAATAAAAAAGAAGCCTGATACTGAACAATAGAATCTTTGTCGCCCCCTAACACTTGCGGGAAAAAAATAAACAGGAAACAAATGACTTGGAGTAGCACACTTCCAATGTATCCATAGGTAAATCCTTTAGCGCTCACTATGTCCCTGTCTTCAGGGGCCGCAATCTCTGGCAAGTAAGAGTTGTAATAAACAAGGCTGCCCCAAAAACCGACGCACGCCACAATTGAACAAACGATTCCTATATACAATGTCGATGCACTGGTAAAGAATATGAGCAGCGCACATGCAAGGCTGCCCATCGTTAGAAAGAAGTTCAGAAATTTCTTTTTGTTTCCCTTGTAATCAGCGATCGATGAAAGCAGTGGCGAAATAAGGGCAACGATTAACATGGCAAACGAAAGCGAATAATTGTACAAAGCAGTATTCACAAAACTCCTTCCGAGGAAAACTACATGATCATTCGTGGTTTGATCATTTCCATCGCCGGTGACAGATTCAAAGTACGTGGGGAAAATGGTGGAAGTAATAACGAGATTGTAAACCGAATTGGCCCAATCATACATAGCCCAACCGTTAATTACCTTTTTGGAAGCCGTTTGCATGCAACCAGGTTTTTTGGTACCTGAAATTAGTGTTTCAACATCTCAAAACAAATTCTTTGTGATTTACCTTGGAAGATATCCCGAAATCATCATGAGCAGTAAGAGAATTCCTACAATGATCCTGTAGTAACCAAAGACTCTAAATCCGTGCTTTTGTAAATAACCGATAAAGAACTTGATTGCCAACATGGCTACAATAAAAGCGACAAGGTTGCCCACACCCAAAATCAGCAGATTGTGTTTATCCGTCAAAACTTCTGGGTTTGTTTTATATGTCTTGAGCACTTTGTACCCTGTTGCCGCGAGCATTGTGGGTACTGCAAGGTAAAAGGAAAACTCGGCTGCCAATTTCCTGGTAAGTTTTTGTTGCATGCCGCCAATAATGGAGGCAGCACTTCGACTTACACCTGGGATCATTGCGATGACCTGCCACAAGCCAATGAAAAACGCCTTTGGAAAAGTGATCGCCTCGTCAGTTTGAACGGTTGGCCTTTTAAAATAATTATCGATAAGTACAAGAACAATCCCTCCAAGCATCATGGTGATCACAACGGTGGTTGTACTTTCAAGCAACGCGTCAATTTTGTTGGACAACAGGTAACCGAAGAATAAAGCGGGAATAACAGCAACTATAAGTTTTGCGTAAAATCTCCAGCGATTACTGCCATCTGTTGAGGCGAAGAATTTCTTCCAGTACAGCACGATCACCGAAACGATGGCTCCTAACTGGATAGCTACGGTGAACAGAGTAGTGAAGTCATTTTCTTTTACCCCCAGCAATTTTTCAGCGATGATCATGTGGCCCGTGGAGGAAATAGGCAGGAACTCTGTAAGACCTTCTACGATTCCAATAATGATTGACTGAATAATATCCATTTCTAGCTGGAGATGGAATTAGTTGTGGGCTAAGCTCTCGGTTTTCTAAAAATGGCAAATATTTCAAGTACCAGACCAGCGAGAATCAAGATGGGAGCAATAGTGATTCGCGTTGTGCTGTACACTTGATCCGGATGAAATTGATTTGGATCATCGCTCTTGCCCCCAACCATGAGGATAAGACCAATGGCCATCACAAGTATGCCTCCAAGCATCCACATGTAATTGTCCTTTTCAAAAATCGGAAATGTCTTTGTTTCTTTTTGCGCTGGAGAATGTTTTCTTTCGGCCATAAGAATAGTTGAGGGCGCAAGATAATGAAATAGTTAAAAGCTAATGGTTAATAGTGAAAAGTGCACAGTCGAAAGATGATCCTTTATCTTGTATCTAATAAAGATCGTCCAATTTCATTCGGAGATACTTCAACACGCTCCGATGAGTGCTGAATAGCGTGATGCCAATGCCTAAGATAATAAGGACGATAGCCAGCAAAATCATCATATTCGTGTCGTGCAATTTCTTGAACCCGTCGAAAAAGTTTTCTGCAAGTAGCAGCAAAAAGTAAACGATAGCCGTAGCGATAATGCCACTCAGTGCCCCATTGAAAATCGCGCGTTTATCCAGCGGCTTTGCAATAAACCACCGGGTGGCTCCGACCATTTGCATAGTTTTTATTAGGAAACGGTTGCTAAACATGGCCAGTCGAATGGTATTGTCAATTAAAATGATTACCATCAATGCAATAAGTATAGCCACAACGGAAAGAACAATTCCCACGGCTCTAAAATTCTTCATCATTGAACCCACCACCGCATTTGGGAATCTCACTTCATCCACGTTGGGATTTTGGGCGATGTCAGCCTGTATTCCGCTCAATTGGGCAGAATCGACGAATTCATTTTTCAGTGTGAAGTCGATACTTGGCGGTAAAAGGCTGTTATCGATAAATTCGGTAAAATCTTCGCCTCCACTGGCCAGCCATTCCTTCTTTGCGGTTTCCTTGTCCGTGTATTTTATGCTCTTCGTGTATGGCTTGGACGCTATATAATTTTGAAGATTGATACGAGCAGTGTCCTTTATGTTTTGTTTCAGGAATACATGCACTTCTACACTTTCCTTCAGGTTTTGAATGAGCTTTCGCGAATTTATGGTGATAAGGCCGATGATACCAAACAGGCATAACACAATAGTGACTCCCAAAATGGCCATAAAGTAAGATGGTTTTCCACGCTTGATTGATGCTTTTCCGGATTGACTCATGATACTGAATTTGAATTACGGATTGCGCAAAAATAGCAGATTATGCCGAGTACTCTGGACAATCCGTATTTTTGTCCCTCCCAAAAACGAAGGCATTAACATTATATTGCCGGCGGTTGAGGGTGAATTGAAAGAGCTATTTCTTTTATATCTTTTTTCACATTCTTCCCAATTTCCGCTTGCGAAGCGTCGCCTGCCGATTCTTCGGATCAGCATCGACACATTTAACGGTTCGTCACCTATTGGCTTATTTGTTTCAGATAGCCATAGGGCTTAACAATGATTCATGCGGAATAGAACCCCGCCTTGCCGCGGGACACAACAGGGCGCTGAATAACGATATAACGCTTGGCCAGGTATAGAAATTAACAAGCACAACGAAAAAATAGACGAGTTAGAATATTGAAACGATGGAATATAAATTTCGCGATATCGAAAAAAAATGGCAGCAGTGGTGGAAGGACAAAAATGTTTACAAAGTAAACAACGCGAGCAGCAAGCCTAAGTATTATGTGCTGGACATGTTTCCCTATCCGAGCGGCGCTGGATTACATGTCGGACATCCCCTCGGTTATATTGCAAGTGATATTTATGCACGATTTAAACGGGCAAAGGGATTTAATGTATTGCACCCAATGGGGTATGACGCGTTCGGTTTACCTGCTGAGCAATATGCTATCGATCATGGGATTCATCCGGCGGTTTCAACGGAAGACAATATCAAAAATTTTCGCAGGCAGTTAGACAATATTGGTTTTTGCTTTGACTGGAGCCGTGAGGTGCGAACCAGTGATCCGAAATTTTATAGATGGACTCAATGGATATTTCTCCGGTTGTTTAACAGTTTTTACAACAGAAACACCCGTAAAGCGGAGCCGATTGAGCATTTGATAAAGGATTTTGAAAAGGAAGGAAATGTAAAGCACCCGGTTCCGGATGCACGATTTGAAATTTCAAATCCGAATTTCAAAATCCGAAATTGGAAAATTTCGAGTGATGATTGGCATTCGTTTGATGAGTTCACTCAACAGGCTATTTTGATGGAATATCGCCTCGCGTATTGCGGGTATGGTGAAGTGAATTGGTGTGAGGCGTTGGGGACTGTGCTTGCGAACGATGAAGTGGTGAATGGAGTGAGTGAACGCGGCGGCTATCCGGTTGTGAAGAAGAGATTACGTCAATGGTATTTGAGGATAACAGAGTATGCAGATCGCTTGCTCAAAGGTCTTGAGCAAGTCGAGTTCAGCGAAGCGATGAAGGAAATGCAGACGAACTGGATAGGGAAGAGTTACGGGGCGGAGATTACATTCAAAATTCAGAATTCGGAATTAGGCATTAGGGTGTACACCACTCGGCCGGACACCCTCTTTGGTGTAGACTTTATGGTCATCGCTCCGGAGCACGAGTTGGTTGAGCAAATAACCAGTGCTGATCAGAGGCAAGCTGTTGAGGAATATATTACCCACGTTAAAAGTCGGAGCGAACGAGAAAGAATGGCAGAGAAGAAGATCAGTGGAGTGTTTACTGGCGCTTATTGTATTCATCCGTTTAGCAAAAAAGAAATTCCAATTTGGGTCAGCGAATATGTTTTGATTGGGTATGGAACAGGCGCCATCATGGCGGTGCCTTGTGGTGATGAAAGAGATCACAAATTTGCCAGGCACTTCGGTTTGGAGATCACGAACATTATCGGCTCATATTATAATGGAGAAGATGCAAATCCTACCAAGGATGCCATTTTAGAGAACTCCGATTTTTTGAATGGCATGGTGATGAAGGATGCAATCGAAGTGGTAATTGACAAATTAGAGGAGCAGGGCATTGGCGAGCGAAAAGTAAATTATAAAATGCGTGATGCGGCGTTTAGTCGTCAGCGATATTGGGGCGAGCCGATTCCAATTACTTGGAAAGATGGCATTGCATCTCCTCTTGAGGAAAAGGAATTGCCGTTGGAATTGCCGCATGTTGAATCATACAAGCCGGGACCAGAAGGAGAGGGGCCGCTGGCTAATATTCCAGAATGGACAGCTAGAAATTTGGAAACGAATACAATGCCCGGTTACGCAGGAAGTAGTTGGTATTTTTTACGCTACATGGACCCGGATAATGAAAAGGAATTTTGCTCGCGGCAGGCGAGTGATTATTGGGGACAAGTTGATTTATACATTGGTGGCACCGAGCACGCGGTGGGGCATCTGCTGTACAGTCGCATGTGGACAAATGCCTTATATGACCTCGGCTACATTGGATACAGCGAGCCCTATAAGAAATTGGTTAACCAGGGTAAGATTGGCGGCGATTCAAGAATCGTTTATAGGACACAAGACTACAACACTTTTGTTTCTGCTGGTTTGAAAGACCAGTACGAGACAAACGAGCTACATGCGGATGTGAACATCGTCGACGGTTACGAGTTAGATATCGAGGCGTTCAAGAGATGGAAGCCCGATTATCAAAATGCTGAATTCATTTTGGAAGACGGAAAGTATATCTGTGGATCAAGATTAGAGAAAATGAGCAAACGATATTTCAATGTTGTGAATCCGGATGATGTGGTAAAGAAATATGGCGCGGACACTTTCAGAATGTACGAAATGTTCCTCGGTCCCGTGGAGCAAGACAAACCCTGGGACACAAAGGGCATCGAAGGGGTTCATCGCTTCTTAAAAAAATTCTGGCGATTGTTTATTGACGAAGAAAAAGGGGCTATCATTACAGATGAACCGGCAACCAACGATGAATTGAAAATCTTGCATAAAGCAATTAAGAAGATCGAAGAAGATACCGGTCGATTTTCATTCAACACCGGCGTGAGCGCCTTCATGATCGCAACGAACGAGTTAACGGACGTGGGATGTCGCAAGCGCTCCATTTTGGAACCATTGGTAATTCTAATTGCCGCGTATGCTCCTCATATCGCGGAAGAACTTTGGCATTTGCTTGGCCACACAGCATCCGTTGTTGACGCGAACTATCCAAAATTTGAAGAAAAATATGTCCGCGAATCTTCGAAAACTTATCCGGTGGCCATCAATGGCAAGACGAGAACCGAATTAACAATTGCCCTCGACGCCACTCAGCAACAGGTGGAAGAACTTGTTTTGGCCAATGATATTGTTAAGAAATGGATGGAGGGCAGGCCTCCGAAGAAAGTGATTTATGTAAAGAATAAGATGGTGAATGTAGTGGTTTGAGCAAAATCTGAGCCGTGACCTCATAGCTCACGGCTCGTGGCTCGAAGTTTTACTCAGCTTGATCATTGCGCTGCTTTGCTCTGTACTTGCCAATTGTGCGTCGTATCGTTTATTTCCAATCATAGCAACCATGTAAGATGTATTCGGCGGGATGGCCCCAAGATTTTCGGCTACCATGATCAACTCATTGTCGTCCTGCAAATCGTTCACGGACAGCTTGACAACATATGGCTTGTCAGTGAGACGAACGTGCTCGAAGATCATTTTGCCATTTAGAAATAGTGAGATCGAATCCCCGTCAATTTCTGCGTTGTCGTAGAACTGCAATTCAATCGAGTCTCCGGTTAACGGAATTTGCTTTTGAAAGACTTTTTCGCGGGTGGCAAACTTCTGTTCAATGGTCGGCGCGGCAACCTTTGTTTCCATTTTTGTCTCCTGCCTGGTGACGGGTACACCAACAATTTCTGATTTTACTTCCGGAGAATCCTTGCGCAGTGGTTGTTCGTTTTTGACAGCCGGAGGAAAAGTGGTGTTTGCGCTTGCTGTCGCACTTGTATCTGGTTTCGTGCTGATGGGTTGTTGTGAGATGAGTGCAACACTGTCAATTACATCTGGATCATTTGCGCCTGATACGTAGTTCCTAATAATGTAATCCCACTCGTCTTTAAATATGATTGTTTCTGTTTTATCAAGATGCACATCGCCTTGTGCTTTGGTTTGATTGTCGGCTGCATACATTTTTCCATCGAGCATCATCACGCCCGGCCCGGGACAATTGAAGTCTGCCTTGGATTCTCCACGCTTTTTATGCGCGAAAAGGTTTAAACCTTTGCTTTTGTCTTCAATCAGCTCATCGTCCCACCATACCACACTATTATCGGTTTCGTCAACATATCCTTTAATGATATACCTGCGGTAGCGTGACGGTGACTCATAATAATACGACGTGCCAGTGATACTATCACCTGTGAGGATCATCTTGACTTCCACTTTTTGATTGTCGATTTTTCCATGCCATACGCCTGTGATCATTTGGCCTTGTGCGCTTGAAATACCAAAAAAGGGAAGGATTATTAGAAAAAATGTGAACGAACAGGTGTTCTTCAAATGATAGGTTTTTAGCATGTAGTAAGTTATTTTCTTTAACGCAAACCGAATAATTATATTTCGGTTTTATCGTGTATTAGAAATATTTTACAAAATTTTTCTTCGGAAATTTGCTATATGGCCATAGCAAATCCTGAACTAATACGTGTGCTTCGCGAAACCGCACGGAAATTAGAAAATGGAGCCGATTACGCCTGGGGTCATCATGGAGCCTGTAATTGCGGGAACTTATTGCAGGTAGTCACCAGGCTAAGTAAAGAGGAAATTATTCGATTCGCCCGCACGCGAGTTGGTGAGTGGACCGAACTGGCAGAGGAGTATTGCGGCGTCACAAGTGCACCCGTGGATATGCTAATATTCGAATTGCAAAACCTGGGTCTTACTCCAACGGATATTCACAATCTTGAGTATTTACAGGATAAATCGGTGCTCGAAAAATTGCCTGGCGGTTTTCACTGGTTAAAAAGAAACGTGAGAGAAGATGTGATTATCTATTTCCAAACATTCGCGGACGTTCTCGAACAAAAACTAAACCCGGTGACTTCAAATAAAAAACAAGCACCGCAATCAAATAAAAAACGCCGGAAAGTTGTCCCGGCGTTGATATCTTGAAAAAACTTCAATTAGAAACTCTTCTTGTCTTTATTTTCTTTTATTGCGCCCTGCATTTCCTTGACTGCTCTTTCCAATTGTGGATCCTTCCCAGTCAAGATAGACTTAAAATCATTCGGTACTTTGATATCGGGTTCTAATTGCAAATTTTCTGTGGGTCTGCCTTCTTTACCAATTGTTGCGATCATGGGTATGCCAAAAACCAACGTTGGATCTATCTGAGTTTCCCACCAAACAGCCGTTCCAGTGCCGGGAACGGGCATCCCAATTAACTTGCCAATACCCAAACTGTGATAAGCGTAAGGAAAAATAAAAGCGTCTGAGTAATTGCTCTCACTCATTAGGACTGTTGAGGGACCTATCCATTTGTTTCGTGGCTCACCTGATGTTGGTACAACTCCCTGCGGTGAAAAACTCAAATAATTTTTACCACTTAAAAATGTAACGAGGTCATCGTGCAACCACCCACCGCCGTTGAAGCGAGTGTCAACAATCAGTGCCTCTTTACCTGCTGCCTTACCCAGCACATCTTCATACACAGTCCGATAACTGCCATCATTCATCCCCTGGATATGGACATATCCAATCTTTCCTCCAGACATTTCGTCGACTTTTTTGCGATTATTTCTTACCCAGCGATCGTACATCAGGTTTTGTTCGTCGGCGGTTGTTATCGGCTTCGTGCTTTCATCCCAGCGAATTTTTGTTTCGGGATCATACAAACTGAGTAATACATTTTTTCCCGCTTTCCGATTCAGCAATTTCGCCCAATCCATATTCTCGGTGATTTGTTCGCCATCTATCTTTTCAATAATAACCCCTTTCTTGATTTTAGTTTTTGCATTTGTAAAGGGGCCTCCTTCCAGCACCTCCATTACTTTCATTCCATTGCCGTCGTACGTGTCATCGTAAATCAAACCAAGACTTGCGGTCGCATCCGTATTTTCCTGCGGCCGGGCAAATCGGCCACCGGTGTGTGACGCATTTAATTCTCCTAAAAACTCACTCAGGAGTTCCTGAAAATCGTAATTGTTGTTGATGTGCGGAAGAAATTTCGCATATGTCTCGTGATACTTGTCCCACTCTACGCCCTGCAATTTTGGGTCATAAAACTTCTTTTTTACCTGCCGCCATGCATGATCAAAGATGTAGGCGCGTTCTGCGGCGGCCTGCAAAACCATTTCGCCATTTACTGTGACCGGTGCGACTTTCCCGCTTTCTGCGTCTACTTTCACAATTTTTCCATCACTCACAACGAAAAGGCTTTTGCCGTCCTTAGAAATATCCATCCCCGCCGGTCCCCCATCCATCTTAGCTACGAGCTTCGTTTCTTTTGTTCTTGGATTTGTCATCCACAGATCATAACCTTTTTCCATTCTTGCGGCAAAGAATAATTTGTCACCATCCGCATTTAGTATATAATCCGAAATGTTGCCTGAGTTAATCGTCAACCGGAGTTTGCGTTCGTCGAGTCGCTCGAGGAGAGGTTGCCAGTTTTTGTTTGGTGGCTTGATCTTAAGGCTTGTGTCTTTTTTCGCTTCTTCCTTGTCCTTGTCTTCTTTTTCCTTTAACAATGTAAATTCATCCTTCGTCAGTTTAAAGCGGTCATATGCATCCTGGTCAAAGAACATTGCATACACGTCCACTTCTCTAGCGCCCTGGTAGGCCAGCGGTTTTTTACCATCGCGGTCGGTTACCCACAACAATGCCTTCCCGCCAAACGCCCACTTGGCACCGCCATCAAAAAAGCCACTTTGTGTAAGGTTGGCTCGTTCACCTGTACCGTCGGCCTTCATCATCGCAACTTCACTCGATCCCCAACGTCCCTCCGCGGAATTAAATGCAAGCCACTTGCCATCAGGCGACCAGGTATAATATTGGTCACCGTCCGCATATGAAAAATTCACGCCCTTTGGAACAATCGTGCGACTGTTTTTTGACGCGACGTTATATACTTTAAGGACATTTCGTTCTTCCAGGTAGGCAATCTCCTTGCCATCCGGAGAGATTTTTGGTTGAAACTCGTCCGCATCAGTAGCAATCACTGGTTCTTCTTTCACAACTGTTGACGTATAAAAGTAGGGTTCTTCTTTTCTTTCGATATAAGCTCTGTAAATATCCCAGCTCTTGCCGCGCTCTGTTGCATAATACAGGGAACGACCATCCGGACCGAACTCCACGGTTCGCTCTTGTTGAGGCGTGTTAGTGATACGCTTTGTCAAACCCCCTTCGACTGAGGTTACAAAAATTTCACCGCGTACTACAAAGGCAATTTCCTTTCCATTGGGGGATAGAGCTGTTTGCGTAACGCCCGTGTTAACCGGTAAAATTTTGTCGTCATTACCTCTCGTATCCGCATTGATCACGATGCTTACTTTTTGAGGAGAGCTGTTTTCCCTCATCGTGTAGATTTCTCCGTCGTTCGTAAAGCAAAGTGTTCCGTCATTTGCGCGACTTAGAAAACGGACGGGGTTATTCTTAAACTTGGAAAGCTGGGTAACGCTGCTTTGACCGCCGATCGTTCCCTTGTAAATATTCTGTGTGGCTCCGTCTCTTTCACTGAGATAATAAAATGTATTGTCATCGCTTCCCCATACCGGTTCCCGGTCTTCACCTTCGTACGATGACACTTGAACGTACTCATCTTTTTTTATGTCATATATCCAGATATCTCTTGTGACCGACGACGTGTGATGCTTACGATATGCGTCTTCATATCCTTTGCGGTCCTGGAAAATAATTTTGTCGCCTTTTGCGTTGAAGTGTGCACACTCTGAACCAGCGGACAACGCCATGACCGAGCGACCACCGGTAACAGGCACTTCATATAATTTTAGAAAAAGCCGGGTGCTCGGAAAGCGGGCCGAAGTGTAGATGTCATTTCGGTTTGTGCCAAACAGAACTTTCTTATCATCCGATGTAAAATCGTAAGGATAATCCGCGGCAGAATTAAAAGTAAGGCGTTTGGCTTCACCGCCCGACGAAGGCATGATATAGACATCAAAATTTCCATAGCGATCACTGGCAAAGGCGAGCCATTTGCCATCATGACTAAAAACGGGCATGTAATCGTACGCTTCATTAAGTGTAAGTGGTACGGCTTCTCCACCGCTACTCGCAACCTTGTAAAGGTCCCCTTTGTAGCTAAACACAATTGTTTTTCCATCGGGCGAAATGGTTGGATAACGCATCCACAATGGATTATTTTGTGCAGTAACTTGCAGGCCCAGGTTTATGATCAAAGAAATGAGAACTATTTTTTTCATAACACACTGTTTTGAGGGGAGCTAAGTTAAGTACAAATGCAATGACCCATCAGCCACTTATGGAAGTTTTGGTGCGCAACTCACAACGGTTCCATCCGGTCGTGCCCTTCAACTCTGCAAAAGACAAGTTGTTGTTATTTGATTTCACAAAGAATAACACTGAAATTTTTGACGAGTTGATCAACGATACTCAAAAATTTACAAATTATGTAAATCAAAAACTGCGCGAGGCGGGGGCTAAATTTGGAATTGGGGGGTATGATGAATATCGTGAATTGTACAAAAGGAGCGAAGTGTTTGGAGCGCAGCCACGGCCACGGCC
>AR_comb_assmDRAFT_10252403_pt1 | contig 20706 bp, 30 predicted proteins | sample ArasoioldDNA_FD_10543 | JGI IMG/M metagenome (IMG submission 10543) | reverse complement strand
CCACTGTCGCGCCCTTCCACGTGGCGGGAGGGCGCGACCTAAACGGGTCGCGGCCCTTACGTTGCCCCGAGACACGCGCGCCCACCCCCGCGTACGTGCGAGGAGGGGCAAACCGTGTCCACTGCCACGGAAGAACAACGACGGGGCGGGCTGGAGCGCAAGGCTGCGGCGACCGCACCCGATGTCGGCCTGCTGGACACCGACGACGCCACCGGCGTGGTCGAGGCGATCGTGTCCGTCACCGGGGTCCGCGACCATGACGACGACATCATTGAGCCGGGCGCCTACGCCAAGACGCTGAAGACGCGCACCCCCAAGGGGATCTTTCACCACGATTGGCATCGATGGGCCAGTAAGACGCTGGTCATCGAAGAGTGGATGCCGGGCGATTCACGTCTACCTGCTCAGACGAAGGACGGTCAGGCGTGGCCGCAGGGCGCCGGGGCCCTCTACGTCAAGACGCAGTACAACCTCGCCACCAAGGAAGGTTCCGACGCCTACCAGAACGTGAAGTTCTTCGGCCCGGAGTGCGAATGGTCGGTGGGCTACCGCGTCCCGGCGGGCAAGTCCACCCGGGGCAAGGACGGCGTACGCCGCATCAAGGAGATTGACCTTTTCGAATACTCGCCGGTGCTTTTCGGCGCGAACAGCATGTCGTCCACGCTGGCGGTCAAGACGCTGGACGTCGAGGAATTGACGGAGTTGGACGCCGAAGCGGAAGCAGTGCCCGACGACGAACTGCTGGACGAGGCGGCCGTACCGGAGCAGCCCGACGACGACGCAGACCCGGATGAGGCGGATGAGGAAGAAGCCGACCAAGACGCCGAAGAGGATGAGGCGGCGGAACCGGGAGAAGAAGACCAGGAAGCCGACGGTGACGCCGACAACGACGGTGACGGCAGCACCGAGGGGAAGGGTTCCAGTGCCAGCCTGAACCGCTCCCCCAAGCAGAACTGGGTCGAAAAGGCAGGCGAACTACCCGCCTACATCCGGGAGATCGCCCGCTCCATCCACGAGAAGCGCGGCACCCCGCTGGACCGGGCCATCCCCATCGCCATCGCCACGGTGAAGAAGTGGGCGCGCGGCGGCGACGGCGTCAACCCCGACACCCAGGCGAAGGCCGCCAAGGCGGTCGCCGAATGGGAGAAGCTCAAAGCCACCTCCCACGCGGGCAAGAAGGACGACCAGGCGGAGACGATCGAGTCCACCCTGTTCCCGCACCTGCCCGGCACCTACGAAGAGCTGCGCGAGCAGATCCGGCAGGAGGCGGCCAAGACCTTCGCCAACGCGGTGCACATAGAGGTGATGGGCACCTGGCCGGACCACGCCGTACTGAACGTCTACGCCGAGGACGGCGCGGCCAAGGCGTTCGAGGTGCCCTACAGCGTCGGCGGCGAGACGACGTCGGAGACGATCGCCCTGGCCGAACCGGAACCGGTCGAACTGCTGGTGTCGGTGGACGGACAGGAGGAGACGGGCGAGAAGATGCTGCCCTTCCCCTCCCAGATCGAGGACGTCACCTCCGGCGTGAAAGCCTGGCTGACACACGCGCCGCAGACCAAGGCGGGCCGTGTCCTGTCGGCGGCCAACGAACGCCGCCTGCTCGGCGCGGTGGAGTCGTTGGTGGCGGTTTTGAAGGCGGCCGGACTGGAGATCGACGCCCGGCCGAAGCAGGCCGACGACGAACTGGACGACGCCCCCTCTGAGCCGATCGTGGCATCCGACTCCACCGCCCCATCAGCCCGGCCGGACACCAAGACGATCGACCCGACACTTCTGGCGCGCGGCTACCGGGCGCTGGCGGAGGCTTCCGCACGCCGCCTGTGAGCCCCTTCACGGGGATTGCCTACAACACCCTCGGGGGGATGTGGCGCAGGCAATCCCCGAACGTGCCCTCCGGCGACCTGGGCATGCTCCGCCGGTGCACGGACCCGGCAGAAAGGCGCGAGGGGCCGCCCTGCACGCCGCCATCCGCACCCCCTTGGCGGATCTCCCCCCGGAGTATGACGGTTCGCAGCGCGGCCCCCGACTCCCGACGATCGCCCCGGGTCTGGCCGTCACGGGGACACGTCGCCGTGTCCCTTGCGACGGCCCATTGTCCCGGCCGCCGCCCTTGAGTCGTGCGCTGAGGTCACACAGTAGTGTCCGAGTAACGCTACGTACAGGTGCGCGTGCACGAAATCTTGAAAATTCATCGACGCAGCCCGCGACCTTAGCATCTGTCCTGGTCTACGGTCCTCATGATCGTGTCGTCCCGGTGCTGACCGGGCGAACGGCAGCCACCACCCCGTGGTTAGCGGAAACGCCACGTGAACCCCCCCGAGCGTGAGACGTGCCGCCGTTCGCCTGGAGCATCCATGCCCACGGTAGACAAGTCCCGCCTGAAGGAGCTGAACTCCGCTCTTCAGGCCAAAGCCACCCAGATCGAAGACATCGCCACCTCGTGGAAGATCGAAGACGGCAACGTCACCATCTCCACCGAACAGGCCACCGCCTACGAGAAGGCCATCACCGAAGCCGAACAGATCCAGCGGATGATCACGCTGGAAGAGAAGGCAGGCGGCACCTTCGACTTCCTCAACCAGCCCGCCGGAGACGCACCCGCCGCCGCCACCGAACAGGCACAGCAGGCCGCCGGAATGATGGCCACCAAGTCCCTGTCCGAACGCTTCCTCCACTCCGACGAGTGGGAGGAAATGAAGGCATCCCGGTTCCGCCAGGTCGGCGCCGTCGCATCATTCGACGGCCGCCTCGAAGGCAAAGACATTTACAGCTCGATGGCCGGAACCATTCCGAACATCAACGCCCTGGGCCACCCCCAAGACCTCGGGTGGACCACCCGAATGCTCCGCCCCGGCCGCGTCCGCGACCTATTCCCGGCGGAAACCACGACCGCGAACGTCCTTTACGGAATCCGCCAGACCGGCTACACGAACAACGCGGCGGTCGTCCCCGAACGCACCGCTGCAGACGGCGTCTCACCTGCGACCGGAGGCCCGACCGACGTCTACGGACTGAAGCCCAAGTCCGACCTCGCACTCACCCCGGTCACGTACCCGCTCGCCACCATCGCCCACATCATGTACGTCCACAAGCAGACGCTGGCGGACGAGCCGAGAATGCGCGGACTTATCGACCGTGAACTGGTCGACGGCATCAAGATGGTCGAAGACGAACAGATTTTGTACGGCGACGGCGTCGGCGACAATCTGACCGGAATCATCAACACGCCCGGCATTCAGACCTACACCGGATCCAGCGCCGACCCGCTCACCGCGCAAATCCGGCGGGCCATCACCAAGGCGACCCTCGCCTACTTCAACCCGTCCGGCGTCGTCATCCACCCGCTCGACTGGGAAGACCTCGAACTCGAAATGACCGAGGACGGCCACTACCGCCTCGTCATGAACATCGCGATCGGGGCAGAGCAGCGCATGTGGCGGCTGGATGTCGTCGCCACCCCGGCCATGAACGAAGGCCAATACCTCCTGGGCGCCTTCGGGTACGGCGCCAAACTGTATGACAGGGAACAGATCAACATCGCGGTCGAATATGAGCTGGCCGCCTGACACGGTGACGTGTCAGTGAAAACCTCGCTGTATCGGTGAACCCCGCCGCTAACTGCATAGAGACCACTTCTGGGGAATACCGAGGGAACCCGCACTGGGGACTCCGTAGAGACTTGTGCGCGAGGCGACTCCGATAGGACCGGCCCGGCCAGTGTAAGCCGGACGGGACTGGAGCCGAAGATACAGTCCGAACTGCATCGATGGAAAAGGTGCAGAGCCGGGCGGAAACGACCCGGCCACTCGTCCTTGTTGTGGCGAGAGGTAACAGACATGCAGCACTGAGAACCGAGACATGTTCGAGCGCAACGCCATCACACTCAATCTGGGTGCCTGACACGGTGACGTGTCAGTGAAAACCGCACTGTATCGGTGAACCCCTCCAAAATCGTGGGGAATACCGAGGCAACCCGTACCGGGGCGTCCGTAGAGACTTGTGCGTGCGGCAACTTCAAGAGGTCCGTCCGGGCCGGTATAGCCGGGGTGGATCTGGAGTTGAAGATACAGTCCGACCTACGTCGATGGAAAAGACGTAGAGCCAGGCAGAAATGACCTGGCCGCCCGCACTCAGATGCGGGAGGTAACAGAGAGCAGATGTGAGGAGCGCTTGGGCCTCGTAGTTGACCGACCTGAGTCGTTCGTCGTCGGCGCGTTTACCACGCCGTCGTAAGGTTCGACCAGGAAACGCAAACAACGCCCGGAGAGCTTAGCCTCCGGGCGTTGTTTGTTTGGAGCGCATGTGCGGCGACGTCGGCGAGCAGGAGCGCCCCCCCTTGTCTGTGGCGCTAAATGACTGTAGTCTGGCATGGAGCGACACCACCAGGAGGACCGATGATCGACACACTGCCTTTGAACCCCAACGGGCACCTGATCTCCCACACGGGCGATGTGGACGTGCTCCGGTTGCCCGGCGAAGGGGCGCCGATGATCGTTATGGACGCGCGTGACTGCGCCGTCTGCGACCAGCGCCCGGCTCTCCGGATCGACGCGGATGCCGTCTATGCGCAGGACCCGTGCCCTTATCCGGAGGGCATCACTACGACGATCACGCTGGACGTGCCGTCCGGGAAGATCATCGTAACTGACGACCTTCGCCCCTTCTACGACTGGGACGAGCGCACGTTCGCCGGTTACAACTCGACCCTGGGTCAGGCGCAGGCGATCGAGGCGATGGCCGCCGTCGGCTGCGCGTACGGGCCAGTGGGCAACTCCTGCCCCGGCCTGTACCGCGTAGGGCCGGACGAGTACGTCATCGCCAGTCCGGAATATGACGAGGACGAGAACCCGTCGCTGCCGGACAGCGACCGGCTGGCGGCTATCTGCACGGACCTGTGGGCCTACTCCATCGCGGACTTCGAGCATTGGAAGAGCCGTGGCGGCGACCCTGCGAAACTGGGCTGGAGTGACAACGTCGTGGACGTTCCGCCGGGGACGTACCGCTTCGTCCACCACTCTGGGGAGCGCACCTTCGACCGTGACGCCGCCGGGACCGTCGTCTTCGCCGACATCCAGCGCATCGCCTGACCACCGACAGTGAAGACGTCCGGCTGGTCGTAGCGCCGAAAGGGAGGGGTGGCCAGTCGGTCGCCCCTTTTTTCCTGCCAGCTCACGCTAAACGGCCGTACAGTGGTGGTGGAAGAGCGACCCAGCCCCCAGGAGGCAGTGTATGGAAAATCCCGCAGAGACGTTCGTGCCGAAGGTCATCTCAGACTTGGTGGCCAGACTGAAGGAGGCCACCGGTCATGACGGTCGCATCGAGCGGCTCGACGTCCGTACGTGGCGGATGACCACCGAAAGCGACCGTGTACGGGTAACCGTTGACTTCGACATCAAAGCCAACGGGAAGGTTCGGCGGAAGGGTTCGACGCTCGCCATCGGCGGGGTTCCCCAGCCGCTGGCGCAGGGCTTTGAGGACCTGGTGAGGATCTTCAAGGAGGAGGACAGCGGGCAGGATCCTGCCCCTGTCGTCGCCGGGGAAGAGAAGCCGCCGGTGATCGAGCCGATGCCGCCCGCGCGGCCGATCGAGGATGCGCCGTCTATCGTCCAGGCGGCCTACCAGGCGATGACCCGGACGGGGAAGCTGCCCGTTGAGGTCGGGGAGGACGAGAACGGGCGCTGGGTGATCGGCGTCGAAACCGATACCCGCGTCCTGCGTCTGGGGTATGCGCGGGTCCGGAAGCAGTGGGGTATCGGCGGCCTTCAGGTGATCGTGGATGGGGTTGACCGGTCCCGGGAGGCTGGCGGCGACATCAGTAAGGCGTTGGCGCTGCTGTTGGGGCCCGGCGCGGCGCCGGAGGCGGAGAAGAGGATCGGTTCGCCGTCGAGGTCGGCGCGGTCTATCGCGGTGGAGACTCGTAGGGCTACCGTCATCCGCAACTAGATCTGCACGCGAAAGCGCCCGCCCTTCCCCGGGGCGGGCGCTTTGTGCGTTACGGGTTAGCGGTGGTGGCACCAGCGGGGGGTGCGCAGGTCGATGGTCCAGGAGCGCTGGCCCTGGAGGAGGTAGCCGCGTTCGGCGGTGGCCTCCACCTGGTAGTGGCCGGGCGCCTTGGCGTACCAGGTGCCGGGGGTCATGGTCATGGGCCGCCAGTGGCTCTTGAGGGTGTACTGGACGCCTCGGACCGACGGGGCTGCGATCTTGCCGGGGGTGTGGCAGGTGGGCTGCTGGACGAGCGGCGTGGCGGCGGTGATCCAGCGCAGGAACGGCCGGTGGTGGTCGCGGCCGTGGCCTCGCCAGTCGTGGTCCCGGTGGTCGTCGGCCTGGATGGTGGGCGCGGTCTGCGCGAGGGCAGGGGTGACGCCGACGGCCAGGGCGGATCCGGCGAGGACGGTGGCGGCGAGGAGTTGCTTGAGCAACGCTGCTCCAGTTTTTGAGGTGTTGGAACGTAACAACGAGTGAGACGCGTGTGGCGCGTGATTGGTTGGCGGGAAGTTTGGTGGATGCCGCCAACCCCCTTTTCGTATGCGCTAAATGACTGTATGCTTGTGGATCGACAGAGCGACGACGCCCCGGAGGAGATCATGAACGACCATCCCCATAGCGCAGCCCTGGAGATCGGCCTGCGCTGGCTGTATGAGACGGAGCAGCCCGACGGGGCGCTCATCTCCCACCACGGCGTCCTGGTGGACGCCGAGCCTGACCGGATCCTGTACTTCGTCCCGCGCGGCTGGGACGGCCACCCGGTCGTGGTGCTCAACGTTCCGGACCGACTCCGGGAGTCGGGACCCGGCGGGCGGCCCGCCAACCCGTTGCGGCTGGGCGAGTTGGAGGAGCTGGCCGAATGGCTGACCGGTCGCGGGCGGCCGGTAGTGAAGACGTGGAATGGGCATCCGGCGGCCACGGGCAGCGTCGCCCTGGTGGAGACGGCGCATCCGTCACTGCTGGCCGCCGTGAAGCGGTACAGCGACGGGTGTCCCGATCATCCCCGGGAGGGGGTGTTCTGCAACTGCGGCTGGTATGGCCGTGGGCGGGATCTGATCGTGAACCCCTAGGGATCTTGCTTCTGAAGCCCCTTGAGCCTGACGCTAAATGCCTGTATGCTTTAAGTGTTGGCAGAGCGACAACATCAGGAGCACAGCATGAAGGACGAAAAGGCGGAGGCCGCCAAGCAGGCCGAGCGGGGACGTCAGGCCATCAAGGACATGGGCAAGGCCCTGAGGGTGCCGGAGTCGGACAAGAACAAGGGCAAGAAGTAGCAGGACACAGGACCCGGGTGCTACACCCGGGTCCTGTCTGCATTCTGAAGCCACCGACGGAACGACGAACAAGGAGTGAGACATGGCGAACCCCGCCCCGTCCGGCTGTACCCACTGCGGCCTTGAACAGCGAGACCACGGCCAGCGCTGGACCACGGCCGCAGGCTGGCACCGCTACACGCCCCCGACTCAGCAGCAGATCAAAGACCGCATGAACGCCAGGCGGTCCACCCGATGACCACCATTGCACATGGCGCTAAATGACTGTATGCTGACAGGGTCGGCAAAGAGCGACCAACCAGGAGGATCCATGGACAATCCGAAGTATCTCAAGGGCGAAGTGCTGGACGTCACGTTCAAGAACGTCACCGTCTTGGAGGAGGGATCCCAGCCCGACGGCAGTGCGGAGTTCTTCGTCTTCGCCGATCCGCACCGAGGCGCGCTCGTGTATGTCAACCGCAACGACGAGAACGTCATGATCGTCCGGAAGGTGCCCGCTGACGGCATGCCGGAGGTCGGCGACGTCTGGCAGGACCGTGACGGGATGCAGTGGTTCGCCGCCGCGCACTACCCGGACGTGGACGGCCCGATGGACGAGCTGGCGCGCACCAACAAGGACGGCTGGTACCTGGTGCTGGTCCCCAACCAACTGGGTGAAGCGGGATCCCCGCACCGCCCGGAAGAGGTCATCAACCTGTACGGGCCCATCCATCGTTTGTTCCGGCCGTCGGCGACCGTGTTCACCGTGGATACGCAGGAAGTCTGACTCGAACAGAGGGGGGGCGGCCGACTGGCCGCCCCCCCTCAACCTTTTACGCTAAATGGATGTAGGGTTGCGTGGGAGCGACACCACCAGGAGGAAAGACGCCATGACGCCAACGGGCCGGACCCCCATCAATTTGACCGACTCCGACATGCGGTTCCTGTTCGGCGAACATGTAGATCAGAAGGTCGGGCTTCAGGATTCGGGCATGCTGCCGCGCGCTTTCAAGCGCGTGGTCGAAGATTCGGGAGCTGGTGCGCATCTGAGGAAGCTGGGGATCGACCCGGATGATTTCCCCGAGGACGCCGTCCCCGTCCACGTTGTCCCCGACGCCCTTAAGGACCTTGAGGGCGCTCTCGATCTGATCTCGTTCGTGATGACCATGTTCGCCGCCAAGAAGGCTGCGGACGAGCGGTTCGAGACGGCCACCGACCGATGGCGCAAGGTCCCCGACCGGGTGTCCGGGTACGTTCCGGCTGACGCCGGTTCCATCCGCTGGACCATGATGTCGAGGGACGTCATGAAGCCGTTCGACTTCGAACATCGGAATTATGATGACGGTCTGGCGCGCGTCTCGGACGCGATCGGCGCCGCCTACGGTTACCTGGCCACCCCGTTCTTCATCCCGGCCCCTGTCGCGTTGGACGTGGTGACGGGTACGCCTCCCCCGCCGATGCGCTGGCAGGACATTCGCCTGCCCGACCGGTATGTGATGGTGTTCCACGATGGGGTGCCGCTGTCGGTGGTGGCCGGTGATGACGACACGGTCGAGGCGTACGCGGCAGGAAACGGTCTGGTCCGGGAGGACACGCTGCTGCTGGGCGCGCTCCTCGCCGCCGACGACGACCTGGCCGTGGATCATTCGGTAGCTTTTCTGATCCTGGCCAGGCCGACAGTGCAGCGTTACCTGTCAGGGGAACCGGTGTATTCGTGGCGGCCCATCCCCGTGCCGATGGCTGTCGATTCGGGCGCCGCTGGTGTGCTGTGGAATTATGCGGCGTTGCTCTGCTGGGAGGATTGGAGCCTGCCGCCCGCTATGCCGAGTGTGCGCGGCAAGCCGGGCAGTCGCGCCCACCGGCGGGCCCTAGCCCGCTCCCCTGAGGCGAAGCAGGGGGCCTTTCACCGGGTTCGGGTGTTGAACTACCGGCCGCCCGGCGCGGACGCCCTGGACGACGCTGAGCCGCACCAGAAGCGTCCCGGGCGAGGGCTGCGGTATCAGCATCCCCGGCGTGGGCATTGGCGATGGCGGGTCCGGGTCGGCATCCGCGACGAGCACGATCGGCTTGTGGGGCCGGTGAAAGGGCCGGACGCGATCGAGGGGGTGACGTTCGTGCGGAGGCCGAAGTGGATTCTCCGCAAGACGGTGCGGGACGACCTTCCGGAACGGCCCCAGGCCGGGGAGACGGTGTATCGGGTGCCGGGTGCTGTCCGACGCGGCGACGGGGCGGCCGAGTGAACGAGGTGGAGCGGCCGGTTGCGTGGCGGGTGGTCGGCGGCTGGCGGGTGGTGGATGCCCCCCATACCGCCGACCCGGAGATGTACGAGTTGAGTCCGTTTACGGCGACCCGGTTGACCGGCATTACGGACCTGGCGGCGCGGTTGGTGGTGGCGAACGACATCGCGACCGGGGCGAATCCGAAGACTGCGGAGATGAAGCGGTTGCGGGCGCTGCGGGCGTACGCCGTCCGGGTGCTGTATCACCAGCATGGCTGGACGCAGGCGCGGATCGTGCGTCTGCTCGGCGAGCCGGACAATCACGTGGTGCGCGGCGCCATCGCCTACGGTGTCGATCTTCCGTTCGGTAAGCGGCCAGACGGCCTGGAGATGCCGCCGGAGGAGTCGCAAGAGTGGGCCGAACAGCTCGCCGTGGTGACGCACGAGAAGTTCAAGGCGCGCGAGGCGGCGGGGCGGACGGCGCGGGCGTTCCGGCAAGATCTGGTGCGCGCCCTGGCCGGAACCGTCTACTCAAACGCGGATCTGGCCCGGATGACGGGCCTGACCACCGCCGCGATTGCTCAGATCAGGCTCGGCAGTGCCAACCCGGCCGGGAACACTGGCAAGGGATACAGCTACGAGCTGTCCCGGATGTTGACCCGCGCCGTCCTTGGTGACGGCATGCGGCGTGACATCTCCTACCTGCGCCCGCTGGATGACCTTCTGAATCGTTGGTACGGCTACACCGACGCGTGGGGCCATTGCATCGTGGTGGCGGTCCGGTCGCTGTGTGTGGGGAATCGGATGCCTATTGGCTATCTGGTGCCAGCACCGGTCAAATCGGTGCTGGCGGCCGGGTGGGAGGAGGCGGGCGGCTACGTGGTGTGCGATCTGCCCTACGACGAGCTTGGCCTGGTCGTGAATCCCGACGACGAGGAATGGATCTAGAGCCGGGAGGGGGTTTCCCGGCCTTGCCCTGTCAGGAGGCGGTGGTGAGCCAGGCGGCGGCGATGTCGTCATGCCGCTTGGCGCGGGGCCACCTGACGCCGTCGGGGTCGGCGGTTTCGGCGTCGCGGACGCAGTTGAACAGGGCGTCCGGGCCCTCATGGGCCAGCAGATACAGGACGTCCGTCCATCCGCCCAGCCCGAATTCGACGAAGCGGGTGGCGCCGTCGGACAGCAGCGCGATCTGCTTGATGTCGCGGCGGTGCAGTCTGCCGGTGTGCGCTTCGAATGCGGCGCCGGGGTCGGCTGCGGCGATCCAGTAGCCGCCGGGCTGGTTGCGCATGCTGCGCTGGCGGGAGACGTAGCGGATGCGGGCCTGCTGGTGTTCGGCGCTTCCGGTGGGCAGAGCGGCCATGGCGGCGAACTCTTCGGCGGCTACGGCGTCCAGGCGTTTGTCGGAGATGGCGGAGATGCCGTCGCCGACGTCGATGACGAGGGTGGAGTCGCCCAGGACGAGGTAGTCGAAGGTGTCGCCGTGCAGGCGGGCCATCACGACGGTGCTGGATGGCGTGCCGGGACTGGTCAGGTCGCAGGTGTGGTTGTGGAGTTGCGCTACGTCGCGGATGGCGTTGGCCAGGATGTAGGTGAGGGGCGTGGTCGTGGTCATGTCGCCGAGCAGGAGGGAGCCGAGGCGGGTGACGAAGCTGGAGGTGCCGTGTTCGCAGCCGTTGGGCAGTTCGCTGGGGCCGCCTGCGCCGTCGAGGAGGACCAGGCAGGTGGTTTCGCAGCTGGTGATGCCGACGAAGTCTTCGTTGGCGCGGGCGGTGTTTCCCGGTCGGGTGCCGAGGCGGAGCGGCGTCATCGGGTTCCGCCGTGCTTGTGGATGGTGGTGACGAGTTCGGCGCCGTAGACGTTTCCGGCGTGGTCGGTGGCCACCTGGACGATGGCCGACCAGGTGTTGCGGCGTACCTGGTTGTAGATGGTGTCGGCGTTGTGGATGAGGTATTCGACGGCTCCGGCGGTGCCGGGTCCGTGTAGTCCGCCGATGAGCAGGAAGCTGGTCCGCTGGTTGGGGCTGGTGATGCGGCCGATGTGGGCGTAGCAGGTGGTGGGTGGTTTTGCTGGCTGGGGCCGGATGACGTCGAAGTCGGAGTGGTATTCCGTGCCGGTGGTGGTGTCGTAGAGGTAGCCCTGGTCGTGGGGGTCGAGCCGCCATTCGAAGGCGGGGTCGGCGGTGATGGCTTGGCGGATGAGCGGGCGGCTGCGCGGCCCCATCATGATGATCAGGTTGTCGCGGTTGAGGTTGACGTCGGCGCCGCCCGGCACCGCTTCGGAGGTGGAGTCGAGGCCGTAGGTGGCCAGGTGGGTTTGCAGTTTGATCAGCATGTTGTGGGTGGACAGCATGACGGCGGGCCGGTGGCGTTCGGTTTCGTGCTTCTCGGTGACCAGGATGGGGACGTCCTGGTCGGCTTTGGGGGCGAACAGGGCCCGCTCGGGGCCGATGGCGACCTTGCTGGTGCGGATCTGGCCGATACGGCGGTCACTGACGCCGAGCTGGGCGGCCAATGCCGTGTCGGTCACGCCCTGGTCGTGCAGGATGTTGATGTCTTTGCGGCGCTGGGCGGCAAGGGTGCGGGTGACTTCGTCAAGCTGGGTGATCAGCTGGTGTGTCGCGCGGCATCGGTTCAGTGGGTCGCCCATGGCGCTGACCTGGGCGACGACGTGATCCAGGGTGTCTTTTATGTCCACCATGGTCACCTCTCTTTCTTCTAGGTTGAAGATGTCTTCGGCTGCTCAATTGAACCCTCCTCTTGACGTATCCCGAATACGGGTTCTAGTCTCATCCGAAGACGGGTTCAGGCGAGTGTAGCACTCGTCTTTCCGCTTAAGACGATCATCGGAGACGTCGCACGTGGGGTGCGGAACGTCCCCCAGGAGGTACCGGTGGCCACGACACGAACCGCTGCGAAGCGGGTTACGGCGCACACCGCCTTGCGCTACGGAGAGATGGCCATCGCCCTGTACGCCGCAGACGATCTTCCCTATCCAGAGCGACGCCGCCTGAGCCCCCAGGAGTTGGCCGCACACGCGGCCCAGGGCATCACCCGGCTGGGTGGGGTAGATCGTCTGCGGGCCCTCCATGACGACCTGATGGCCGCCAACCGGGCCCTGGTGCACCGCGAGATCAGCGAACCGTTCTACCAGGTCCGGGTGGATCACATGCTGACCCGGGCATCCCAGGGCGCCCCGGACAGCGAGCGGTTCAACCGCTGCATCGGTTACGACTACGCCCGCCTGCGGGCAGCCTGAGACACACGACCCGGCCGATTCCCCTCCCCGCATACGAAAAGGGCCCGCGCCCCCCGCACGGGCCCTTTTCCATTCCCCACACTACCGCCACGCGCTAAATGGATGTATGCTGGCATGGCAGATGAGCGACACCACCAGGAGAGGCCCATCATGACCGACATCACCACGGACGACGTACGCGCCCTGATCGACAGCCGCGCCATAAACGCCGCCATGGTCCGCTACCCCGACGGCAGCGTTGACGTCCGCTCCACCATCCCCACCAACGAACCGGCCCTGGACGACTACGAGGTGGTCATCCCCCAGAGCGAACTGTCGCAGATCGACCAGTCCGGCATGGACTTCGACAACCTGACCGACGACGACCTGGAAGCCCTGGCCGCCTACCTCAACTCGTGCGAAGGCGACTCATGAGCGACCACATCGTGTTCGAATACAGCCTGGACGGCGGCATGGTTTGGCATCACGCCCGTACTGATCCACGCTGGGTGCTCGATTCCGCCGCCCTGATGGCGGAACTACGCCGTCATATCCGGGGGCGGGCCCGTGAACTGCATGGAAATGTCGAGCGAATCACTATCCACTGGCTGGACGAAGACGACGAACGGGCCGTGAACAACCAGCCGCCTTCAAACGGAGACGCGGAGACAGAGCGACTGGTTCAGAGGTTCAAGGATGCCCTTGAGCGACTACGGAACGATCCCGCCGAAAGGGCGCGCATCGACTCTTTGATCGAGGAGATTGAGCGCATCGCTGCTGCATAGCGGGTGACACAGACGCGGGCCACCGCCTACGGTGGCCCGCGTTCACTGTTTCCGGACCCGGGGGTTCCCGTGCTGAAGAAGATCGTGGCGGTGGCCGCGTTGACCGCTGGCCTGTCCTGGGCCGCGCCCGCCCTGGCCGACGCTGACGCCGGAGTCAAGGCGAACGTGCAGACCGAGGTGGACGCCGACGTCAAGGCCGTCCTGGACGCTTTCCCGGGCGCCACGGTGCGCACCTACGACCTGTCCAAGAAGGGCGACCTGTGCTCCCTGCTGTCGTCGCTCCTGTTCGGGCTCGACACGTCCATGAATACGAAGGTCGCCGTGGACTCGGGGGTCAAGGTCGGCCGATGACGTTCGTCAGCAGGAGCCTGCCGCAGGTTGGTGGGCTCCTGCACTTTTTCGCCAGGAGGCCGCGACCTTAACAACCGTGCCCTGACACGCTCGCTCTCGACATCCGGCCGTCGCAGAGCAGGGGAGATGGACGTGGCCGAACGCAAGAGCAAGTCCGCCGAGGCCAAGGACGCCGACAGCCCGTCGCCCGTCACCTCGGAGGCCGCGCCGCTGGACGCTCCAGCCGACAAGCCGGTGCGGGTGGACGCCACTATGCAGGCCGGTGCGCCGAACGCGGTCGCCCCGCACGCACCGCACAAGGATCCGACCGTCCGCCTGACCGACGAGCAGGGCAACGGCGTGGATCTGAACGACGTGCTGGAGTACCCGACGCCGGAGAAGCCGGGCACGCTGGTCCGCGTCAAGCAGCGGATCTACAGGACGTTCACGCACATGAACGCCAAGCGGCCCTCCCAGCAGCTCATGTATCCGGCGGGCGCCATGATCAGCATTTTCGAGGCGGAGCGGGTCAAGGCGGAGATGCGGGCGGCGGCGCAGGCCGCCGAAGCCTACGCCCCGCCCATGTAGATCTTTCCAGTCGTGCGGCCGGGCTCGTTAACGTGGGGTGGGCGAGACGGCTGCGCATCGGGCGTGGTGGCCGTATACCTCGGGGGTGGGGGTTGCCACGCTCCACCGGCGCGGCAGGCCAGGGAGGTTCCAGGAACCCGCTACTGTCCTGCCGCGCCGGTCACTCCGGCGGTTCGATGCCCCGGTCCCGCAGTATCTCCCTTTCGGTGTCGCGAAGGTCGGCCTCGAACGAGGCCCAGTCTTCGGGCGTCATCGCCTCCATGGCAGCCCAGCCTTCGGCGGCCAGGGCGTCGTCTTCGGCGAGTTCTTCGGGGGTGGCGGTGGCCTCGTGGAGGCGGCGGCGTTCCTTGGCTGCGGCCATGGCCTGATCGAAGGCGGCGCGTTCGTGCGGCGGGGTGGAGTCGATGATGGCGCGGGCGTTGGAGCCGGGCGGGAACATCGCATCCAGTAGCTTCTGGGCTTCCTCCGGGTCGAGGTCGTCGAAGTGCATGGCTGGTCTCCTTCGAGACGGACCCCTGTTCGGGGTCGTTCGCCGGGTTATAGATACCGGCACGCCGGATCCTCACGCCCAACGTCAAGTCTTTATCAATTCGTTACCGAAAGGGTTGCCGAGTGGGCACCATCAGTCTGGACTTCGACGGCGTCCTGCACAGCTACCAGTACGGATGGCAGGACGGCACCATCTACGGATCCCTGATGCCGGGCGCCGCCAACGCCCTGCGCCACCTGATGACCCAGCACGCCGTGGCGGTGACGACCTGCCGTAAGCCATTGCTCGACGTCGCCGACTGGATCGCAGAGGAGACCGGGATCGCGACGGTCGTGGACACGGGCGACTTCAGATTTTGGACCCGCGATGATCGGATCCTGGTCACCGGCCGCAAACTTCCCGCCCTGATCTACATCGACGATCGCGGCTACCGGTTCGAGGGGTGGGATCAGACCCTGCTCGACCTGCCCTGCCTGTTGGGCTGATGCGGGGCCCGCCGACTCTGGCCAGACATCCCGGCGGGCCCCATCCTCAAGACACACCCCGCCCCTACCAAGAGCGGAGCGGCCTCTACCGCTCGTAAGTGCCGCGAACACTCCTTAGGGGCGACCTTGCCAGCGCCCATGCCCACGGCGCGGTAGAGGGCGACCTTAACATCCGGCATGCGGCACGCTGCCGCGCGTGAGCACATTGGTTGTCCAGCCCGAGCAGATAGCGCGCCGCCTGGGCCTGCCGCAGCCGCTCGACGAACGCGACCGGTGGCTGATCGAGCAGGCCATCACCGACGCCCAGGCCGACCTGGAGGCGTACCTGGGGCGGCCGATCACGGCGCAGACCTACACAGAGACGGGGATGCTGCCCGTCAACGGCCAGTACGTCCTGACCTACTGGCCGGTCATCGCCATCACCTCCACCACGGCGGAGACCGACCCGGACACCGGCGCTCCGACGGGCCTGTACACCGTCGTCTACACCGCCGGGCTGGACGGCGTCACCGACCCGGAGCTGGAGCCGCTGCGCCGCTTCGTGCGCACGCACGCCCTCTACTCCGAGACGGTGCAGGGGGTGTTGCGTCGCCTGATGCCGGAGTCGGCGCGTAAGGTCGCCTCGCTCGGCGTGGAGGGCCAGAACGTCACCTACGCCGACGTCTACACCGTGGCGGGCAACGCCACCGAATTGGGGCTACCGGGTGCGTTGCCGACGTTCAAGAGCTGTGACCGGTGGCGGCTGGCCGGGCGGCGCGTCGTGCAGCCGTTGACCCGGGCGGCTGAATCGTGGCCCTATGAGACGACCTACAACAGTGGATGGTGGGGTTGCTGATGCGGCGTTTCGTTCTGGTCCGCGACATCGACGTGACCGGCGTCTCCGGCCAGGGGGCTGTCGTATGGGGCATCTGCTTCCCCGACGGCGTGTGCGCTTACCGGTGGAACACCACCCGGCGGACCACGTGCGTCGCCGACTGCATCGACGACATCGCGGCGATTCACGGCCATGACGGCGCCACCCGGATCGTCTGGCTGGACGATGAGGAGTCCGGCCGGGCCTGGCTGGAGCATGACGTGGTGCGCGATGAGCGTCCTGCTGCCTAACCGCAGCCTTGGCGTACGCCGCGCGGTGGCGGCGGCCACGGACGCCCACGGGGACCGCTCAGCGCCATCCTGGGGCGCCGTAGCGGGCCCTTGGCCCGGACGGGCCGAGGAGGGGCCGGACGCGGCGGAGATGGCCGCTACAGGCGGCCGTACGTGGGTGCTGGCGCTGGATCCGGCCGCGTGGCCGCTGTACCAGGGAGATCTGGTGGTGGAGCCGTCCGCCGGAGCGTCCTGGCTGGTGATAACCGCCGACCTGCTCACCAACAACGCCGCCCCCGACATCGACTACGTCCGCGTGGAAGCGCATGCGCGTGTCGGCGCGGCGACGCGGCCGTAACCGCCGCTTGGGGGCGACGGTATCGGGGTGGACCTGACACCGTGAGAGGTGCCAGGTCACTTTCGCGGGGTGATGCTGCCATGCGGGCCGTTGTCTGATCTCACGGCCCCGAGGAAGGGGGAGTCTCGACCCCCCCGGACGAGACTCCCCCTTCCTCTGCTACCGGCTCGGTCCTCGTCCGATGTGGTAGAACCCGCATCGCGGGCACGGGTAGGCGCGCATTCCGAGCGTGTTCAGTGGCTCCGTCTCGGCAAGTCGGAGGAGGAAGTCGTCGGCCAGTCCCTTGGTGGTGAATCGGCCGTTCTTGCAGGCGCCCTTGGCGCTTCTGCTCTTTTTGCGTGCGCGATCATTTCTTTTGGCCATCTACAGCCCGGTGGCGGCGTAGGCTGCGGCGGCCACCCGGGCTGATCCGGGCGGCAGGTCGCCGGTGATGTACCAGTCGCCCTTGGCGGCGTTGTTGAGGTGGACGCAGACGATCCATCCGCCGTACTGGTCGGCCATGAGGACGGTGGCCGCCTGTGCGCCTTCGGTGATTTCGGGGGGGTGGGCCACAGCGTCGGGGTAGTGGTTCTCCAGCGCGGCGGCGTGCCGGGCGGCGGCGGCGAGTTCATCACGCGTCATGGTGCGGGTTCCCTTTCCGTGAGAGCGATCACCAGTCCGACGATCAACGGCCGTGGATGGTTGCGGCAAAGGCCGATTCGGATCGTGGGAACCCCTCAGCACGGCCAAAATACAGGCATTTAGCGCTAAACTCAATTAGGGGCGACATCTGCCCCTAATTGACCCTTATTGCCCGTGTCTGACCTAGTTTGGTGTGTTACGAGACGCCTCAGCCGCCAGTTTCGACCGCTCCTGGTAGTAGCGGGCCTTCTCCTCCTGAGCACCGAGCCCGGCCAGCCTCTCGTCGGCTAACGTGATGCCTTTGCCCCTGTCTGCACCGAATGGTCCCATGATGCCTCCTGGTGGTCTCCTGAATCCCGGTCGCTCGAACGGGAATCCCCAAAATATACACTCATTTAGCGACAAGGTCAAGGTTTCAGGGGGCGACACAGACAGTGATCATGCCGTACCTTTTACGACGTGTCCTGGACCCCAGCGCCCGGCACGATCGGTCTCACCTACCTCCATGGTTTCCCGGCTCTTCGTGCTGCCTTCGGCCACCGCCTACTCAACGACCCCTCCTCCTACAACCACGCCTTCGTCGTGCTCAACGACGGCCTCGCCGCCGAAGCCTGGCCGACAGGCGCCCGCGTCGTCCCCCTGTCCGACTTCGACGGCGAGGTGGTCGCCTACGGCTGGCTGCCCACCCTGGCAACCGAACGGCAACAGGACATCGTGGCCGCCGCCATCGACCTGCTCGGCACCGGCCACAGCATGCTCGACTACCTGGCGCTGGCCCGCTACCGCAGGCGACGCTCACTCAACCGCCGCCTGATCCGCCTGGTGACCAGAGCCGACCGGCTGCTACCCGCACAGTTCGTCACGGAGACCTACCGCTGTGCTGGGATCCACCTGCTCACCGGCCAAAACCACCAGGACGTCACGATCGGGGAACTGGCCCGGTTGTTTCTTGAGTCCCCGGAGTGGGAGCTGAAGGTGCCCTGCACCCAGTACGTGTAGGGCGCGACGTTACCCGGGGCCGGGCGCGACCGTGACCGTGTGAGGGTGGAGCTACGGCAAGATCTCAATACGGTGGTCGCCCGGATGGCCGCCCCGACAGTGGAGCGGCTGGCCCGGCACGTCGCCGACGAAGGACGGCGGCGTGCCCCCGCCGCCAAAGTCTGGATCACCCGCGATGACGAACGAGTACGCCCGGCCCACGTCAAAGCGCACGGCCAGACCATCCCGGCCAACCTGCGCTACAAACTGCCCAAGCAGGTGTACGTGCACGGCGGCGGACGCGGCAGCGACATCTCCGGACACACGATCCTGGCCCCCGGCTTCGACCTGGCCCGCCACCCCCGCGACAAGGAACTGCCGCCCGCCCAGCGGGCGAACTGCCGCTGCCTGTCCATCACCATGCTTAAGTTGATCGCCCGCCGCATCACCGTCTCTCCCGTCGTGGTCACCGGTACGCAGGCGCGGGCTCAGGTGTCGGTGCGGTTCCTGCGGATCGTCGAATCGGAGTTCGGTACCGGCGAGGACCGGGGGGCCCATTTCCTGGGCGGCGCCGTCGATGTCGTGGCGGCCCGGCTGAGGGCGCGTGCCCGCCGGACGTGACTCGTCCCCCGGCCCGCTCTCTCCACGCTCTCCACAGCTATGGGCGTGGCCGGGGGATGCCTTCCGTCCGTGTTCCAGTCAACAAGGGAAGGTGCTGTCAGCGTACGTCGGCTGGTGTGACGCCGGTGGCCGCTTGACGATCATTTACGGGGTTTTACGGCGCTCGGCACGGTCCTGCATGATGGCCGCGACGATGGCCGCCGCCACGACAAGCAGTCCCATACGATCAGAGTACGGCCCGGCGAGTTCCTGACGCCGGGCCGTACTGCTGCTAGTTCTTGTAGCTGGGGTCGTTCGAGACGTCCGTCATCTCCTTGCCGATGCGTGTGATCTCGTCGGCGTCCTTGTTTTGGGTCGCTGTCAACAGTTCGTTTCTGAGTTCGGCCATCTTCGCGAGCCCGGCCGCGTTGAGACCTGTGAGACCTTCCGCGTATGACATCCTGCCTCCTCTGCCGTTCGGCTCGCAGCCTGGGTTTCCGCAGGCTGTTTCCCGAACCACTACTGCGACTACCAGGACCGTTGCCATGGTCCCACCATCCTACCGTAGTGCTTAATGACTGTACAGGTAAGCGGGAAAAGAGAGCAGTCGTTTAGCAGCCGCCACTGATTGCGTAGCGTCACGGCGACGGCCCACGATCAAAGGTGCCCCGGACGGAGAGTGGCGCATACGTAACGTTGAGTGAGATCTCTGTGGCAGGGGTAGCCCGCGACGTTAACCCTCAGCGGCAGGCATCCTCGGCGCGACGTACCGCCGAAGGAAGGCTCATTGCCGTGTCCGACATGGTCACCCTGACGCTGGCGCATCCGCTCAGCGCCGCACAGGTAGAGAAGCTCCACGCCCAGGACTCCAGCCGGGACTACGTCCAAGGCGACAAGATCACACTACCCAGGGATGACGCCCGCCTGGTCATCAACGCCGGGTACTGCGACGGCGTGGACCCCGAAGACCACGAGGCGGTACGCAAGGCGCTGGACTCCACCGCCAAGACGGCCACCAAGACGGCCAAGCCGTCCAACTAAGTGCCGCTCGATATCGTCCGTGCCGATCCGCTGCCGCGTCTCCTGACCTGGCTCGGCAGCCACGCGGCCGTGCTCGCCGCACTCGGCGGCCCCGGCCGGGTCGGCGCCCGCAACGAACCCCCCTATCCGCGCCTGGTCGTCACCGATCCTCCCGGCGGAGACGACCGGCAACTGCTGTGGTTGATGGTCAAGGCGGTTCAGGTGGAGGCGGTCGGCGACCTGGACGGCACCCCCGGCAAGGCCGCGTTGAATGGACTCCTGTACACGGCGCTGGGTGCCCTGGTGGAGCTGCCCGATCAGGCGACACCCCCTGACGGCCCGGTGATCACGGCGGTGCGTTCGTCGGTCGCGGGCGGCTGGTCGCCCCTGCCGACCGGGCAGCCGCGCTACGTTGCCACGGTGCTGGTCTACAGCCATCCGGCGTGACGAACGCCCCTCTCCACGGGGGACGAGAGGGGCGTTCAGGTGACCGGTCACCCGGATGGGCGGGGAGACTCATCCGGTCGTGCCAGCCTATCCGGCGACGCGTTCCAAGTGCCCGGCTTCGCGCAATCCGCGCGCCCCGGCTCCAGCCTTGAGCATTCGCGCTTTAGCCCGCCACCGGCGGGCGCGTTCGGCCTGGCAAGCCCTGCACTTGCGCTCAAGGGGGTTCTT
>AR_comb_assmDRAFT_10036850_pt1 | contig 20719 bp, 21 predicted proteins | sample ArasoioldDNA_FD_10543 | JGI IMG/M metagenome (IMG submission 10543) | reverse complement strand
AAAAGGCTATGCCTTCGCGGCCAGCGATGAGGGCTGGAATCGAGTTACAATTGCGCAGAAGCCCCAGGACACGTATTACGAATCACGACGTCGCATCCGCGAACTCACGCTGTACTCGAAACAGGTCTTAATCGCTCATTACAAAAAGGGGCCCGACTCGCACGCTGATGATGGGCTCGAACGGCGGTCACCACACCAAGTGGATGGTCGAGGACTTTCCGGGATTGTATGACGGCGGGATTGCGGGTTACGGGTTTAACTCCCAGGTGAGCCAGTGGGGATCGAATGCCACAATGCTGCGCAACTACGATGTCATCGCGCCACGTATCGACGATATCATCGCGAAACGCATGTCCGAACCTGGTTGGGATCCAATGCGTACACCGCTTTCTCCGCCGTTGTCCGCCGAACAACTGCGGGCCCTTCAAAACATCTACAGCATTCCTGTGGCGATGAGGAACGGACTGCATTTCGACGCCGGTCGCTGGAAAGGCCCCGAGGCACAGTGGAAGTCCCAATACAACGCACTGCTTGGATACCTTCGTGATTCGATGCCCCGTTTTGATGAACCGTTTAATCCCGGCGGCGGACCATCGACAGACGATGAATTGAAATTCTGGGACCCTACGAAGAGCCCGAAGTTTGTGCAAAACGAACTGTACAAGCTGGACCTTCCCGGAAACCTCAGACGGCCGGTCATCATCCTTCACGGAACCGCCGATCCGATCGTGTCTCCGGGCGAGACGGACGGCTATATCAAACTTGTGGAGCAGCGCCTCGGTCGCGAGAAGGCCGAACAAGTTCTAGCCGTGTACTACATCCCTGGAATGGGCCACGGCGGCGCCGAGTATGACAGGCTCATTGGCGCGCAGATCGATGCGCTGGAGCAAAGGATCGATTACCGGCAGAGCGGCGGCAAGGCAGGATCGCTTCCCCCGCCTTCTATTAGCGGCTACCCCCGTGCGCGATAAATCGCGCCTTTTAGTTTGGCGAGGGCCTCTCCGTGTGATCGATCACGAGCACCTCGACCGGCCCCTTTGTTGCCAGCAATTTTCGCATCGCCGCAGCGTAACGTGGGGCAGCACTTTCACTGCCTCGGACACCATGAAGGCAGTTTTCGGACAATACGGGGTTCGAAGCAAGTCAGGCCATCGCACCTCTAGCGTTCCGGAGCGGAGGTTCCGGGAAGGTTGTACTTTCGCGAGCGCGCGTTAAGTTCTTGAACTTGCTCAACCTTGTCCGACATCTCTCGGCTCAGAGACCCCTTTTGCGCTTCAGTCATTCGTCCGGTGGTTTTCAACTCGGCCAGGGCTTTGTCGACGGCGCCCAACGCAATGTTGACCATACTCGCGGACTGGCCCACCGCGACGCGGGCCGCCTTCATCGCGGCGGCAGTTGCCGGGAAATTCGCGCCACCGATCACAGCCATGAGCGGCTTCTTCACGAAGTCGGCAGCCTTTACGTAGTCCTGCGCGGTTGGTAATCCAATCCACACCGCGTCAGCACCTGCTTCAGCATAGGCAGCGGCTCGGTCCAGCATCTCGGTGTACGAATTGTTAGGAGTCGGAGCCAGGCAGCGCGCGATGAGAACCATGTCCGTGCGCGCGTCGGCTGCGGCATGAATGTTGTCGATCATGCGAGCCTTGGGAAAGACACCGGGAACGGAATACGCAGTGGCGCGGTTGATCGGCATTCGGTCATCGAACGCCGCGCAGCCGATGCCGCCCCTTTCAGCCTGCTTCGCGAATCGATAAACATTCAGCGGAGTGGCGCCAAAATCGTCCACATCCGCGAGTATCGGAATATCCACGTTTTCGGCGATGACGCAGTTGTAGTCGATGATTTCAGACACGGTGACTAAGGCCTGGTCAGGTTGACCGACCAGCGCCTGATTGACGACGCTGCTACCGACAAACGCGCCTTTGAACCCGTGCGCTTCAATCAAACGGGCCGTAAGGACATCGTAAGCGCCGGGGCATATCAGCGGCTCCGGGCCGTTCATCAATGCGCGAAAGCGCGCACCCATCCTGGTCGGCCCCTGCAGCACTGCCCGCGCCTGCGGTTCTGGAACGACCCCGGCCGACGGACGGGTTGCCATCAAACCCGACGCCGCCAGTCCGGCCGCCTGAACAAACGCACGTCTACTCGTTTTTCCAGCCATAGTCGCTCCTCAAAAAGTTTGAAACGAAATCGTTGGCGCATTGTAGCCCAGTTTGTAAAAATCCCAACACCATCCTCCCTCTCAATGAAAGTGCTCATGACTGCGGTGGGCGGCAAGATCGTTAATCAGCGAAGGTGACATTTTAAATCGTCACGATTGTGCGTATGAGGTTCCCATGAAGAATACGAAACAGATTGCCATTTATGCAGCGGTGCTGACTCTGCTCATCACTGCGACAAGCAACGCACAGGCGCCGAAGCCCGATTCCAAGACGCTCGCCGCGACCGGCATTCTGGAGCGGCTTGCCGAGCGGTCCGGCGTATATGGTGTGCCTGCGACCGCCAAAGTGCCCGGTTTCATAGCTGACGCCGGCTGGCCGCAGAAGCTTCCCAACAACTGGATCATCGGACAGGTCGGTGGCCTGTATGTCGCGCCGGACGATCACGTCTGGATCTATCAACGGCCACGCACATTGACCAACGACGAAGCGGCGCTGACCACCGCGACTGATAAATCGAAAGATGGAAAAGCTGTCGACGTGTTGGGTTTTGCGCGCCCATATGGCGCCCTCGGCGATTGCTGTCTGCCGGCGCCGTCTGTCATGGAATTCGATTCCAACGGCAAGCTGCTGCGCGCGTGGGGCGGCCCGGCCGATCCGAATAAGTGCAAGGCGGCGGAAGGCTGCATTTGGCCCGCAACCGAGCACGGCATTTTTGTCGACCACAATGGCTTCGTTTACATCGGCGGCAACAACGCCAATGCGAACCCAAATGGTTCGGCCTGGGCATCGAACAACGGCGCCGACGGGATGATTCTGAAATTCACCAAAGACGGCAAGTTTGTAATGATGATGGGCGGTTCAGGGGCAAAAGGTCCGGACAGTAATAATAAGGATGGCGGTCGCAACGGCACGCCGCTGTTCTATCTCCCTGCCGACATCACCGTCGATCCGACGACCAATCGCATGTACGTGTCCGATGGCTATGGCAACCGGCGCGTCGTCATCGTTGATGCGGCGACGGGCAAATACATTGGTCATTTTGGCGCGTACGGCAACAACCCAGTCGATGACAAGGCCGCGGCCGCAGCCGGCGACTGGATGACCGACTTCAACAAGGGCAATATGAAGCCGGCCTTCTTCCGCAATCCGGTGCACTGCGTGAAGATCAGCAAGGAAGGACTGATTTATGTTTGCGACCGCGGCAACAACCGGATTCAGGTCTTCAACGGCCGCGATCCTAACCTGGGCAAGGAATGCGTCAATCCGGCCGGCGAAGCTGGGAAGTGCGGCTTCGTCAAGGAGCAGTTCGTGGCGGTAAAGACGAACGGTCTCCCGGGTTCGGCAGTGTCGATGAATTTCTCGACGGATGCCAAACAGTCCTGCCTCTACGTCGGCGACAACTCCAACATGACGATGTACGTTTTAAAGAGAGATACACTGGAGGAATTAGGCCGGCTCGGGCGAAGCGGGCGGGAAACCGGTGAGTTCCATTGGCTCCACCAAGTCAGCATCGATTCCCACGGCAACCTGTACACGGCCGAGGTCGATACCGGGAAGCGGATCCAGAAGTTCATTCGATTCGGAGAAGAGGGCTGTAGCGGCTCGGGCCGCAAAACCGTCGGCGGAGTTCTGCCATAGTTCAACGTTATGCGTAATTCAAAACGGAGTATTTCGGCGCTTGCCATCTTGGCTTTCGTGATCGCTGCCGATGCGCAGACTGTAGGGCCGGCGCCGGATTCGATCGAAGGTCATATTGCGGCCGGCAAGAACGCCGCAGGAGGCCGTGACGACACGCCTGATTTCTACGGCTTGGTCACCGCAATCTGCGCCGCGCCGCTCAACGCTCCTCCCCGGGCAGATGCTCCAGCGCCCAGGATGAATCCCGATCGGAAAAGCACATACCTTGAGCCGAAGAAGGCTTTCGACGACCTTTATTGGATGGGCACGCCTTCCCGCTCGAGTTGGGCTCTGACCACGAGCGACGGAATCATTTTGTACGACACCCACGGCGTGTATGACTCGGAGGACGTCATTATCGGCGGCTTGAAAAAACTTGGGCTCGATCCGGCGAAGGTGAAATACGTCATTATTTCTCATGCGCATCTAAATGAAGTCGGCGGCGCGAAACTGATGCAGGAGCGCTATGGTGCACGCATTGTCATGGGAGCGGGCGATTGGGATTTGGTCGACGAATCCGTCAATGGTTTCCCGACGGGAAAGCCGAAGCGTGACATCGCCGCCACCGACGGCATGAAGATCACGCTTGGCGGCCGAACGGTTACTTTATATTTACTGCCCGGCCATACGCCCGGAACGATTGGCGGCATCTTTCAGGTGCATGATCACGGCAAGCCGCTGACTGTCGCGTATTCGGGCGGTACCGAATTCAATTTCCTGAATGACGTGCCGCACTTTGATGCCTACCTCGCTTCAGTACGGAAATTCGCAGCGATCGCGGCCGCCGCCGGCGCCACTGTCATCATGGGCAATCAGTCTCAGTTTGACGGTGCTGCGAATAAGCTCAGGATGCTGGCCGACCGGCGGCCCGGTGAAGCGCATCCCCTCGACGTGGGCGCGGCTGCCGTGGCACGCTATTTCAAAATTGAAAGTGAATGCGCGCAAGCGGTACGCCTCAAACTACTCGCCAGATAAAACTACTGCGGCAGCTGGGGAGCGGCCAGAATCCACAGTGCACTTTTGAAGCTAGGAATCAAAATCTCGGAATCCCGTAGTGCCCAAAACCGAACTCGGTGAACAAATCCGTTCTGTCGAACCAGCGACGATTCAAATTCGAGGCCTCTGCGAAACTCATGGTGCTCATCCAATTATCACTGTTGGAGCGCCCTGGACGATGGCATTGGTCGCGCCTGCTTCGACCACCATGTCCCCTCGACGAACAGCGGGTAAGCCCCCGACCATGACGGTGAGACTACCCACGGCCACGACGCCGCCCACATGAGGATTCGGGCCGTCGAACAGGGGGCAGCTATGCATGTCCGAGGTCGCGCGCCACGCAGGTTGGCCCTCGATCAGAACGGTCGGACAGCCAGGCCCTGGGCTGAGCGGGGTACCATGGCTTGTCGGGTCAGCGACACGTGCGGCCGGTTGTCCCATAGCAGTCCGTTAATTGATGTTCACAAGCGAGCCGCGAATTGTCATCGTCGCGCTCGCCTTCAGCTCGAGGTTGCCGGTGGCCTCGATCGTGATCGAGGCAGCCTTAATGTTCAGCGTCCCCTTGGCTTCGATCGTCATTGCACCGCTGCTGCTGTCTACCTTAACGACATTACCGTTCTCGTCCTGGACGACGAAGCCGTTGTCATCGAGCACGATCCTGCGGCCCTTCTCGTGAGCCAGTTCCACCACACCCTTGACGCCGTCGTCAAACAGCAAATAATGCTGTTTTCGCGAGACTAATTTCCGCTTGTCATTCTTGCCGTCATCGTTAGCGATCGGCGGCTCGTCTTCTCCGCTCCACAGCGCGCCCAGAATATAGGGGTGCCTCAAATCTTCGCTCTCGAAAGCGACCAGCACCGCGTCACCAACCTCAGGTATCATGACCAAGCCGCGTTCTTTTCCGGCCATCGGCACCGAAAGTCTTGCCCAGTAGCTCGTACCAGGAGCCCACGGATAGCTCACTTGGACGCGGCACAATCTCTCAGGATCTCTGTTGTTCGTGACGAGCGCTATCTTGACACCTCGGATCGACATAATTTCCTCTCCTTCACCCTGGTGAATTAAGACTTTTGTCTACTATAAAAAAGGCAGAGTATGTGAGTAGCAATTTCATTCGTCGTACCCACGAGGCAGATTCCAAGTTTCAGCCCTGTAGGCGTCCAGACTTCAATCGTGAAGAAATCGCTGGCAACAATCTGCTGCCAAGTGTCGATTTAAGAACTCCTTCCATGTTGTTTTGACACTTCGTTCGGGAGCGGGCTCATACATCCTCTATGTTTGGTTTGGCATGCGCCATGCTCTGACAGAGCGGATGGATCGACTGGCGTCGCTTTCACAACCTTCATCCAGCCCTTCGGGGGAATCCTCAGCATGGAGTCCGTTGCGGCATCCTGTCTTTCGCTCGCTCTGGATCGCCACGCTCATCTCGAACACCGGCACCTGGATGCAGAACGTCGGCGCCGCGTGGCTGATGATCTCTCTGACTCCTTCTCCATTGACCGTGGCGCTTGTTCAGGCAGCAACCTCTCTGCCGGTATTCCTGGTAGGTTTGCCTGCAGGTGCTCTTGCGGACCTTGTTGACCGCCGGCGATTCCTGATTCTCACTCAGGCATGGATGCTCGCGGCCGCTGCGATTCTGGGGATTCTCGCGATATTGAACCTGATCACGCCCGCGATTCTCCTTGGGCTGACTTTTGCTGTCGGACTCGGGGCGGCTATGAACAGCCCCGCCTGGCAAGCAACGATTCCCGAACTTGCCCCCAAATCCGAGTTGAGAAATGCCATCACGCTAAATGGAGTGTCCATAAACATCGCTCGTGCGGTGGGTCCTGCGCTGGGCGGTGTAGTGATCGCCGCTGCCGGCGTAGGGTTCGTGTTCCTGCTGAACGCTGCTTCCTTTGTAGCGGTTCTTGTCGCGCTCTTTCGGTGGAAGCGGCCTCCCGCCCAAAACCCTCTGGCTCCAGAGCGGCTGGCCGGCGCAATTCGCTCCGGCTTTCGCTATGCCATTCACGCCCCAGCCTTACGAGCGGTATTGATCCGTGCCGCGATTTTCACACTTGGGGCAAGCGCCTTATGGGGATTGCTGCCCGTCAAAATTAACGCAATCCATCTTGGCGCCGGCGACTATGGCCTTCTGCTGGGATGCCTTGGCCTTGGAGCGTCAACGGGAGTATTTCTTTTACCAAAAGCGCGGCGAACCTTTTCGCCCGACGTAATGGCGGCGGCAACGACGACGGTATTCGCCTTGTGCACGCTGTCGCTGGCGCTGATCGACAATATTTTCCTTCTAGCCACAACAACGTTCGCTGCAGGCATGGCCTGGATCACTCTGATGTCAGCGTTGAATACGGCCGCTCAGGCGGCAGTGCCGGCGTGGGTCAGAGGCCGGGCGCTCTCTTTTTATCTGTTGATGTTTCAGGGTGGACTGGCGGGAGGAAGCGCCGTTTGGGGGTGGGTTGCCGGCCGATCCGGCGTCGCGTGGTCTCTGGCCTTAGCAGCCGCTTTTCTCATCATCGGCCTATTGCCTGCGCTCCGCTACAAGCTGGCGGCAGCGGAAGGTCTCGATCAAACCCCCACAATGCATTGGCCCGCGCCTGAACTCGTTGTTGTGCCCCGCCCGGATGACGGACCTGTGCTGATCTCCGTCGAGTATCGGGTTCATCCGGAGTCGACGAGTGATTTTGTGGCCGCAATGAACGAGCTGCGCCCTGTTCGCTTGCGGGACGGCGCGACAAGCTGGGAGTTGTATCAGGACACGGCGGAGCCCGGCCGGCACGTCGAGATGTTTGTCGTTGAATCGTGGTCCGAACACTTGCGTCAACATGAACGAATCACGGCGGAAGACCGCAAACTTGAAGACCGTATCCGGCGTTACCACATCGGTTCACTGCCGCCGATAGTCCACCACCTGTTGGCGTCTCAACCGCGTGGCGCCCGTCGGTGATTTACGTTCCGAATCATCGGGGAGATAACGGTACCGATGGCAACACCCTGACAGGACATTCCTTGAAACCCTAACCCCTTTCCAAAGCCAGCTCCTAGTCTCGCAAATTTAGGCTTTGAGCACGGGTTCGCGGCCAGAAAACAAAGACCAAAAGACCCACGGCAATGCCAATCGAGACTTCGAAGAATCGGTGAATCGCGATGGACTGAGCGCTGGCGGACCGCGTAACGAGCATTACAATAACCAATGTAATGCTCGCATATCGGTAAGCACTTCTCTCCACCCTCAACACGACACAAAGCAGTCCGATCAGGAAAACGTCAATACCGAAAGACCAGGATTTTCGCGAAAGTACGTGGCGGTGATTGCGCCAACGGTCGCTCCGATTGCTGTTCCCAGAAAGTGCTGCACAGATATCGGCAATGCTGCATTGAGCGTCGACTGCATGACGATCAACGTCGACATGGGAGCCCAGTAGGCCTCCGGCAAGGCAAACAGTCGCGCAATCAAATAGGACAAAACTGCAGCCGCTGTCGTCTGAGCAACGTAAAACAGAGATGGCGGATCCTTCGTAATAAACCACCGTGCGAATTGGCCTATCTGGGTTTTGGGCATTGGCGAGTACTCGGCAGGCCTGGCTCCGTGTTTCGTTGTTTTGCCGTCATTCGTCTACTTTTCCGTTCGTGTTTGCAGTCAGCGTCCGATGATGCGGATCAACATTTCCTGACCGTTGCTTAACGTGATTTTTTCATGGCCGTGAAAAGCCGTTGTTCCAAGTCCACCGACGCCGCCGACAATCGAGCCGATACCCGCACCTTTGCCTCCGCCGAAGATGCCACCCAGTAAAGCGCCTGCTCCCGCGCCGATGGCTGTATGTTCGACGCTCTTGCGGCCTCGCCCCCCGGATTCGATAGCGCCCTCTACATCTACTTTCTCGCCTGACGGTGCATGGTACAGCTCGACAATTTCTGCCCGAATGGACCCGCGACGGCCATCTGGCATGACCAAGCGGTCGAACCGAAGAATCATGCTGGTATGGCCGCTCAATTTGCCGGACATGTCGATATGCTCGACATGACCGTAAATTCGGGCATTCTGGTATTCGCCTTCTTCCACAACGGTCGCACTGAACGGGTCACCAATTTGGGAATCGGTGCTGGTCAGTGTGTCGTCAAGGCGAATGCGGAGGGCCACGTCATCTGGAATTCGGAAGTTCTGAGGCGACGCTGTTAGCGGTAGAGCCGTAACGGCGAGTGCAATAACGAAAGTCAAGACTGCTGCGAACCGTACAACCGGGAATCTTTCAATAGAATAAACCAACATGCTTCTCCTTTGACGTCACTCGTGTTTTAGAATCCGACCTCTCTAGTGCAATTTCCGATCCCTTAACAATTCGCAGCACACCACGCATATCCACCCAGTTGTCTGCTGCAACTGACAAGTGTCGTAGGCCCCGACACCACTCCGAAACCACCGACAATGGGTGCAGCCAATTTTTAGTCGTCGCGCTAAAACTTGACTCATTTGCATCAAGTTTTGTTCCTCAAGGTTTCCAGAGACGTTAGGGGCCGGAGACGCGGTGGTGCTCGAGATCGAAAAGATTTGCTGAAGTAGAACCACCACGCCGCCCGCTCCTTCCAGCGGAGGTCCAGCGCGATTGTCGTCACGATGTTTGGTTTGGAGGTGTCGTTTAAATAGAGCGCAATTCCCTCCTCGCATCACGCGAGAGGGGAGGACGAGCGATCAAGAAAGTGGCAGCCACCGATTTCGCGAGGCCGGGGTGGTGTTCCGATCGACTGCAGTATCAGGAATTCAACCGCAGCGTGTCGTCAGGTACAAAACCACAGAACTACGTGACGAGGTACTAGAGTCATAGCGGCACGAATTTGAGCGCTGTGGAACCTCCATCAGGAATGGTGTCGATCTCGCTGAATCGTCGCATCTGCTCAAGGCTGTGATTCCTTAATCCACGGAATAATCGAGATCATATTTGACATTTGGCTTGCCAATTGTGCGGCACATCGCCAGTACCTGTCCCTGGTGGTTGAAGATATGCGTTACAACGCGCATGATCACATCCGCAGGTCGGAGCAGTCGCGTTTGGCCCGGATCGGTGATCATCTGGCGCGGCGAGTTCAATTCCGCCTCGCTGGCACTCTCGAGATACGACCGAGTCGCGTATGCCGTCTGCTGGCGGAACGCCTCCATTGCGGCTCCATCCTGCAAACTCGGCAGTTTCGCTTCCTCGGTGTAGCCCGTCGTAACGACTGTTTGCCAGTAAACTTCGGCTCCGATCGTGTGTTCGATCTGGCCTAGGATCGTGGAGAATCCGAATCCGGTTAACGGTTGGCGCAACTCGACATCCGTCAGGTTGCCACAGAAGATAATCAAGCGACGCAGGCTCTCGTGCGCGCGAGTGTGTATGTCCACCAGGGTCTCAGCATCGTACATGTTCGGATATTATACGAACCGATGTTGCGTGCATGTGGACCGTGTTTTCGCTCGCTTCTCAGAATCGGCTGTCTCTGCCCCATTAATCAGATAAGTCTGATTTTGATTGTCGTGGGGCTCGGTCAAACCATGAAGCAAGCCCAGGCTCAGGTTGTATTCGCGAACCAAGAACGTCCTCATTCCGAACATGTACTACAGAACCGACATCGGGGATCGATGGGATGAAGATAGCGAATGACGGCTCTGTATGACGCGGTTTACATTGGTCTGAACAAAATCAAGGAAGGCGGCAATACGAAGAAGACGTTGCTGCTCATCACAGATGGCGAGGACAATCACAGCCGATAGACATTTTCAAAACTTCAATCCGCCCAGGGGGCTTTCAACCGTGAATGTTCGTGGAAAGAGGCTACTACGCTCCGGCTATGGAGGTCCGAAAATGATTGCAGCGTAGTTCTGTCAGCCGCGGCCTTTATTACCCGCGTTTCCCTCGCTTGATTGTCGGTTACCATTTCGTATGAGTTCTGGCGACGCGCCTCTAACACCAAATCGGCAGGTACGCGTCGTATTGTCGACGACTGCGTTGCTGTCGTTCATCTCTGTATCCAAGGCCACGTCGCTCGCGCTTGGCGAACTGGGTATCGCCGCTTTTTTCGTTATCGGAGTTGTGCGGTTAGCGATGGGAAGTTCCGCGCTGTGGTTTGTTCTAGCTGCCTGTGCGGTTAGCGCGTTCGTTCGAACTATCGACATTGAAGGCTGGGCCTCTTTTATGCCGGGTGGCCTGATCGGGCGGACCGAGCGTGCATATGGGTCTCGCGCCGCAGCCGTCGCAGCGGCCGCGGTTCTGACGGAACGATTCCTTCTGGTGGCGTTAGCCTGCGTACTCTGTGGCCAATATGCAGTGAGCTTTGGGGCGGTTTGGATGGCCAGGTGGAGCGTGACCGCACGGCTGACAGTTCAGGAACTGGTTACGGTCGGCGCCATCATATTAATCGGACTCCTCTGGATTCGCTTCAGACTTGGTCTCCACGTTCCACCTGCCGCCGTCGCACGAACGTTGTGGCTGGGTGTGGCCATGATGGGCACTCTGATTGTGATCGGCGCGGCAACAATCAGTTGGAATTCCTCGGCAATTGGATTCTCTCTGTTGTCGTTTGGTTCGAGATCCATCATCAGGCAGGTGCAGTGGGTGCTTGGAGGCTTCGCTCTGGCCTTTCCAGTGCTGGGCGGGGGCGATGCCCTCGCAAGAGTAGCGCACGAGTTTGCGCCACCCCGTCTGCCGACACTTCGCCGAACCAGTTTTTTCGTTGTTGTTTTAGTCTTCATCCTCACGTTGTTTTCATCCCTTTTATTCGTCGCCCTTGTCCCGGAAGCGCAGGCGTCACTATGGGCGGCTATCCCATTGTCGGCAGTCGCGCAGCACCTCGATCTGCCGGTGTGGGCAACAGGTCTGATGACGGTTCTTGTCGTGGGAGCAGCTTTCTTGGTGCTGATTCCGTCCGCGCACGCAGCTCTCGAAGATACGGGACAGTTACTGCGCCGTCTGTCATCGCAGCGCTTTCTGCCTAAGCGGTTATCCGAGCCTGCGTCCCGTGCCGATAACACGGCCAATTCTATAAACCTGGCTGCCGCCGCGGCCGTGCTCGTAACGTTTGCAAGCGGCGCACAGGTAACCTGGCTGAGCCGTGCCTATGGGATCTCGGTGGCGACAGCCATTCTTTTGAAAGTCGCGGCCCTGATCCGGTTACGAACCATGCGGGGGGAGCCACAACCCTTCGCCGCTCCGTTTAACTTGCGGTTGGCCGGTCGTGAATTACCCGCTGGGCTAATCGCTCTGGGTGTAGGCGTAAGTCTGAGCGCGCTGGCGATACTCCTCTCTGGTGACATTCCTTCCATCGCTGCTGCAAGTCTGATCGTCGGCTTGGCACTGGTGATGGCCGCGAGCCGCGGGGGCGCTGAGTTGTCGATCGCGGAAGAAGAAGAACCTTTCGAACTCTTGACTTCGGGAGATGTCTCGATCGGGCAAGTCGAAGCCCGGCCAGGTAATGTCCTGATATGCATACGCAACCCCCACTCGCTTTCGCACGTGACGGCAGCGCTTCGGGAGGCGGGCGATCGAGATGTTGTTATCGTGACTGTGCGGCTGCTGGGTATCGATGTAGACGATGAAACCGCAGGAGGTGCGGCTTCCACCCGCGAGGAACGGTCCCTGTTCTCAGCAGTGGCAACAGTGACAGAACGGTATAGCCGGCCCGTTCGGTTCTTGATTGTCCCGGCACATAACGTTTTCGACGGAATCATGGCTGTTGCGATACGCCTGCACTCGTCGGAGGTACACACCAGCGAATCGGCCACGCTTTCGGCCAGCGAACAGGCCCGGCTTCTGGGAGAAGCCTGGGAACGTTCCGAAAAACCCCAAAGCCAACAAGTTCGGCTGGTTATTCACCATAACAGCGGAAGGACCGATTCTTATCACCTCGGCGCTCATCCGCCTACCTTGGCGCCCAGCGATCTTGACTTGATTCATCGTCTCTGGCTCGACGTCGTCAAGGCAGTCGGACCGGAGGTGCATCATCACGATGTTGTTCGCGCCGCTCTTACAGAAATGGAAAACAAACTCAAAGGCCCCGACCGGAAAGAAGCTCTCGACGTCATTCGAAATACTGCGCGGCCAGCGGACGAATTGGCGGCCGCTGTGCACGCATGCAACTATGCGCAGTTGCGCGATCTGGTCCGGAATCGTCATCCCAATGATCTGGCTACGGTTCTCACTGCCCTCGGTATTGAAGATCAAGTCGTCGTGTTTCGTATCCTTCCCCGTAAGAATGCGGCTGCGGTCTTCGAGTATTTATCTCGAGAGCAGCAAGAAGCGTTGCTCAAGGCAATGGCCCAGGACGACATCGCTTCGCTCTTGAACAACATGGCGCCGGATGATCGCACAATGTTCCTCGAAGAGTGTCCAGCCGCCGTGACTCGCCAACTCCTTACACTCCTAACCCCCGCCGAACGTTCGGTGGCCCTGAAACTTCTGGGCTATCCCGAAAATTCTATTGGCCGGCTTATGACCCCGAACTATGTGAGCGTTCGCGAAGGTTGGACGGTTCGGGAGGTGCTGGACTACATCCGCGCACATGGGCAGGACAGCGAGACACTGAACGTCGTCTATGTTTTTGACGAACAAGGATTGCTCATTGATGACATTCGCATTCGTCAGTTCCTATTAACGTCATTGGATACTCGAGTCGCCGATTTGATGGACCGCCGATTCGTTGCGCTCAAAGCGACTGATGACCAGCAGCTCGCCGTTGCCGCGTTCCGCCAACATGATCGGACCGCACTGCCGGTGACGGACACTGCGGGAATCCTCATCGGCATCGTTACCATCGACGATGTCCTGGATGTTGCTGAAGCGGCCGCCACCAAAGAAATCCAACGCATCGGAGGTTCGGAAGCATTCGACGAGCCTTACATGCGAATCCGATTCGCAAGCATGGTTCGAAAACGCGCCGGCTGGTTGACCGCCCTATTTCTGGGAGAGATGTTGACGGCGACGGCCATGGGATTCTTCGAGGGAGAAATCAAGAAGGCAGTCACACTCGCATTATTTGTGCCGTTGATCATTTCCAGTGGAGGCAACTCCGGCTCTCAGGCCGCGACTCTCGTCATTCGCGCGCTGGCGCTCAGCGAAGTCGGCTTGAAAGATTGGTGGCGCGTCATGCGGCGCGAGGTGTTCGCAGGGCTGGCACTCGGCGCCATTCTTGGAAGCATCGGATTCTTGCGAATCTCGATTTGGTCCGCGTTCTCGGACCTCTATGGACCGCACTGGTTGCTCGTGGCGCTAACAGTTGGCGTGGCTCTGATCGGAATCGTCTTGTGGGGCACGCTGGTGGGATCTTTGCTCCCATTCCTCCTGCGGCGTTTGGGTTTCGACCCTGCAACTTCATCCGCGCCATTTGTGGCTACACTAGTCGATGTTACCGGCTTGGTGATCTACTTTAGCGTCGCCTTGATCGTCCTACATGGAACATTACTCTGATATTCGCTTTGCTTTTGGGGTTTGCGCCATTTGTTACGTTTCCAGCTTGAATCGCGTCTCTGCAAGGCGGTAGAGCTTGCGGATTAAACCCCAATCTCTGGTTTAAGGTAGTTCCCGTCCACCAAGCCAACAACGACGCGTTTGATCGTTCGCATAACCGAGACTGAAACTTTCTCAGTTTTTGAAGCCGTTGAATGCGTTTGTTATAGCACTCGGCCAACGTGGGATAATTGAACACCATCGTCACGAAATAAGGTAGCTGCAACACAAAATTCACAACTCTAACGTCCCCCCTTTCATAAAATGAATTCAAGTTCCACGCGAGCTGATATGAGCGTTCCAGCGCGGCATCTGGTTTCTATAGGAGATGAAGGGGTCCTGCAGCGATGCGGCGTCGCTTTCTAAACTTGCTGGAACGAGAAGTCGAAAACCGGCAGGCAGGACTACCGGCGCGAATTATTGCCAAAATGAACCAGCTGACCCAGAAACGAATGAGCTACCCCATAGACTGCTGGATCGAACGGTTTGCCGGGCATTCACGATTCGTGCGATCACTTTGGCTGGGTGCGGTCATTGCGGTGCTTGCCGGGGGCGCCTCCTCAGCACAAAGTCCGTCGCCCAAGCCGCAAGCTGATCACCCGCCTGCTGTAAGTCAGGCGGGTGGCGCTGCTGCAGGGGTCCCCAACATCTATGACGCGCAGCGTCTCGTTGAGGAATACATCCGCGATGGTCGCTACGATGAAGATGTGTCCAAAGTGGTTGCCCAGGCGCGAGCCTGGCTCGAGGAGCGAGCGAGAACCGCTGTGAAGCCAGCGATCGTTTTGGATATCGACGAGACCTCCCTGTCCAACTGGCCTGCATATCGCCTCAACGGGTGGGTTCGGATCATCAATGGGGCATGCGATCTTCAGCAGGGTCCGTGCGGTCTTCGAGCGTGGCAAGCACTCGGCCAATCGAAGGCGATCGCTCCCACACTGTTGCTGGCACGACGCGCTCGCGAGCTAAGCGTGTCGGTATTCTTCATCACCGGCCGGCCCTCAAGCCTGCGTGAGGCCACGGAACACAATCTCAAGGATCAGGGATACGAGTGGACGGCGGTCATACTCCAGCCCGAAGGTGCTCAGTTTGCGAGTGCCGCAGATTTCAAAGCTCCTGAACGAAGGAAGCTCACAGAGCAAGGGTATACGATCGTCCTCAGCCTCGGCGACCAGGATAGCGATTTGATAGGCGGCTACGCTGAAAAGACGTTCAAGTTACCTAACCCCGTTTACTATTTGCCCTGAACCACAGCACCATACTCGAGAACCGCAAAGGCTGCGCAGGCGTCTCTTCTTCGATGGCCGAAAGATCCATTGGATACGTCGTCATGAGGTGCATTCGACAGAGCCGGTGCCGGCAGGATCGGTTGAGCCCATTGTAAGGAGGGGATCTCGCTTTCGTTTTTGTAGAATCGACGGTATGGCCACGACGCCTCGATCTTCTCGCGCAAGAGCAGCATTGGCGGCGACGCTGATTTTGCTCCCCCTGCTAGTCACCGCATTCTTCAAATACCGTCCTGCACTCACCCCGCACCAGCAAATATCGAGTCTCGCGATTCTGCATCCGCGGCTAATCGGTCAGGAGCAGTTTAAGTACCTTGAAAACGACGTGGCGCAACGGCTGCACGACGCTCTGTCGGAAGTACCCGGGCTCAGGCTGCGCGATCTCCCGGCGAAAATCGAAGGCGATGTCGTCCAGGACGTAAGCGCCCAGGGAATGGATGCAGTAGTTTTCACAACGCTGACGATCGATGCCGGCATCGTGCAACTCGATATTCTGGTGATCGAAGCCCGCAGCCGCAAAGTCATCTTCAAGACTCCGTACGCGAGTTCACTCGACAACTATCCGAAACTGATGAAAGCCGCCACGTCGGCTCTGAAGCGCGCACTGCGGTAGATCGACGTCATCGCCGGCTTTCCCGTTTTATTCCCTCAACGCAAACACAAACAGAGAGTGTCCCGCCGCGATCGCGACGTACTGCTTTCCATCCACCTGGTATGTCATGGGTCCGGCGGCGATCTGACCGCCAAGCGTCGCCTTCCAGAGTAACGTTCCCGTCCGCGCGTCCAGGGCGTGGAAATAACCTTCGCGGCCGCCAGCGAAGAGCAGGTCGCTTGCGGTGGTTAGAATTCCGCTATCGGTGACGTCGGTCATCTGGAATTTCCATTTATGTTCACCGGTGCGTGGATCGATCGCCAGAACGGCTCCATGTCCGGCTTCTTCAGTCCAAAGGTTGATGACGCCGCGGCGGAGCGAGGGGACATTTGGAGCGTCCGGAATCGGACTTGTGGGCCGGCCTCCGGTGAACCGTTGGCCTTCCTGGTATTTTTGTTCTTCTCTGATGAAGATGCTTCCGTAATCTTCCCAGGCTGAAAGATAGAAGAGCCCGGTGCGCGGGCTATACGACGGTGAGTACCAATTTGTGGCGCCCTGGACGCCCGGAAAGGTCGGCGTTCCTTCGGCCGGAGGAGTCGGGATGGGCCGGCCTTTGTTGTCGAGTCCGCTCGCCCAGTTGATCTTCACGAATGAATGACCGGAGATGAACTGCCCCGTTACTCGATCCAGAACGTAGAAAAAGCCGTTGCGATTGCCCCAGAGCATCGCCTTGCGTGGGCTTCCGTTCAAGTTGATTTCAGCCAGCACTGGAACCTGTGTGGAGTCGTAATCGTACGCGTCGCTAGGCGTGAACTGAAAATGCCACTTGAGTTTGCCAGTGTCGGCATCAAGAGCGACGACTGAAGACGTGTATAGATTGTCGCCGGGGCGCTGACTAGGATTCCAATCGGGCCCCGGATTCCCGGTGCCCCAGAAAGTCAAATTCAGGTCTGGATCATAAGATCCGGTAACCCAGACTGAGCCGCCTCCGTGCTCCCAGTCGTCGGACTGCCAGGTCTCATGGCCGGGTTCGCCTGGGCCGGGAACGGTGTAGAAACGCCACGCTTCGTTGCCGGTGCGCGCATCATAGGCGGCGATGAATCCGCGAATTCCAAACTCCGCGCCGGCGACTCCCACGATCACCTTGTCTTTCACGACGAGAGGCGCCAGCGTCATCGTATATCCCAAGGTTGCTTTCGCAACGTTGGTCTTCCAAAGCGGACGTCCGTTCTTGGCGTCCAGGGCTACAAGATTAGCGTCCAGCGTTGCCACAAACAGCGTATCGCCCAAAATCGCCAGGCCGCGATTCACGGACCCGCAGCACGGCGAAGCTCCTGTTGGGTAATATCGATAGATCCAGAACACCCGCCCTGTTTTGGCATCCAGTGCGACAACGTCGCTGGGCGCCTGCGTGATGTACATGATTCCGTCGACGACGAGAGGCGTCGCTTCGAATTTTTCCAAGGAGTCGGCCTGAAATACCCACTTCTGCTCGAGAGTCTTGACGTTCGCTGCAGTAATCTGCTGCAAGGCGCTATATCGCTGACTTGAATATGTGCCGGAATACATGAGCCAGTTTTGCGCGTCGTCGCCCGAGCGCAGTAGACGCTCAGAGGTAACTTGGGCGTGAGCGGTAACAGGGAATAGACACAAAGATGCACAGAAGACATATAAGACTTTTTTCAAGATCATTCCCTCACCTCATGCCTTTCAGAGTGTGGAGGTAGGCCACGATGTCGCTCAATTCCTCGGCCGTAAGTTCGTCCTTGTATGAGGGCATCGAGGATGTTTTCACGACGGTGTATTCGCGGAGTGTAGTCTTATCGAGCGATATCAACCGTTCCCGTTCATCGATGATTTGAACCGTATACGTGTCTTCATTGAGCCGTCGGCCGCGGATCACTTGGCCATTGCGAGTCACAGCGCGGACGGAGCGATTGATTGGCAACACGGCGCTGTTCGGGTCCACGATGGATTTCTGCAGTGAGTCGGGAGCGCGGATCGCGCCAATTTCGCTCAAGTCCGGACCGATTCGAGATCCTTCTCCATTAACGCGATGACATTTCGCGCAGCCGCCTTTAGCTTCAAACAGCTTTTGACCGCGCCCGGCGTCGCCGAGTGGGACAGCTACCCTCTCGAAATCACTAAGGGATCGAATATAGGCCACGAGCCCGGCCAAGTCTGCGGAAACGAATCGGTGCGGTGGCATTGCGGTGCCTGGAATTCCATTAGCGATAATACGGATCAAATCCGCGTCTGATGACGCGCGCCGGAACTGGCCCCGGCGAAGATCAATGCCCGGAACCCCGTCGCCATTCTCGCCGTGACACGTCGTGCAATTCGCCCCGTAAAGCCGGAAACCGTTTTCTACGTCGGCTTGAGAGAACTGACCTACGTGCTCCTGCGCAGTCGACCCGGTAGCGCATGCGAGCACCAGAACGCCGCACGCGAGAAAGTACTTCGAGATGATTTTTGGGAGTGACACGATGGGGATTGTAGTTTGCGAAAGCCTGAGTAGACAAGCAGCTATCTCGACCGAGCCACCAAAGTTGTCTGCTGCAACGGCGGATACATCCGTCCAGACTACGTTGCGCTCGGCGGGTTGCTGTCTGATCCGGGAGAATCGTTGACATTCGGGCGTCTGTCATAACAACAACCGGCACGTTGGTAGTACTGCAATCAGCATCGCGTTCCACGTGCCAGTACGAATGTCGAACATTACGACAATAGTCTGTTTAGTGCCACCACTCCGACTTGACGAGAGAGGCAATTACCAGACTGTGAACCGGCAATCACGGCAGGCTACCAAATCGTGCGGACGTGGGGATATTCTCGAATCCGCTGATCCTTTGTGACGAGATTTGCGGCGTGATGCCGCGCCGTTGCGACGATCAATTGGTCGGCAGGATCACCGTGAAACGGCTGTGGAAGTTCGCAGCTTTCCACAAGGATCAGGCGGGTCAGTTCCCACATGTGCAAACCGGGCAGCATCGTCGCCGCATCGAGCCACTGATTAAGAGGCCTGTCCAGGACAAGCTGCTTCTTCTCTACTTTCTTTGCAACTTCCCAAATCGAGATCATCGACAGCCAGAGATCATCTTGAGCCTGAGCTTTGTCCACAGCCGCTTTCGCTTTCTTGGACAGGCGGGTGTCGCCGTTCAACCACCAGAGCCAGGCATGCGTGTCAAGAATCGCCGGCATTCCATTTTTCCCCGGTACTGAACGGGTCCCCACTTTCTTTCAAAATGCTCCCGACCAGCCCCTTTTTGACTGTGGGTTCGGTGACAGGAACAAGCTTCGCTATAGGCCGGCCGCGCTTCGTGATCATCACGGGAGTTCTAGTCTCGGCGACTTCATCGAGCGTTTTGAGGCAAGTGTCTTTAAATTTCCCCGCCGGTATCCTCTTCATAAAATCGATAGTAGCCATGGCCACATGGCCATGTCAATGTGCCTGAGACTGAGCGGCTGCCATGTGCTCTAAATCTCGTCGCGTCGCCTGATGTCTCCGTCACCCTGGACGCTCAATCCCTCATCACAAGTAACCGGCAGAATCTGGAATACAGCCTCGCGCAACTCGACTAGCCCGTCGACAAGAGGAACTCGGCATGCCCACTCAACTGCTTGTTTCCTCGAGCTGACCTCAATGATCCAGAAGCCGGCGATTAGTTCCTGCTGAGGAGGAAAAGGACCGGAAATAACCGTCCGCTGGCCAGCGGCATATTGCACCTGCACACCCCGTGAACTGGGCTCCAAAGCCTCCACCCACCGCACAACACCCGCCGACAACAATGAATCGTGAAACTTTATCATCTCGACCATGACGTCGCCGTCAGCAGGCTCGCCACCGTCCGAAGCCGCGCTCGCCTTTACAATGATCATGAACTTCATACTTTTAACCTACACCGCTGACCGGAAGTGCGCGCTCCGATTCTTGCTGTGAATGTCGACCCCTCCAGATGCCGACAGGTGCGCTCGATCGAACCACTGAGTGCTTCTGCGGACTCGACGCGAATCAGGAGGCCAGGATCGTTCGTCTCCTTCGCCCTGGTGAATTAAGACTTTTGTCCCACTATAAAAAAGGCAGAGTAAGTAGGTAGCAATTCATTCGTCGTACTCGCGAGGCAAACCCCTATTTATAGTGGGACAAAACCCACATTTGGGAAATCGACCCTCTCGCACCCTCATCCCGTATTCCGGCACGCCGTGCTTTACGTCGCCCGACAGTTCAGGAACAAGAAAACGGCTGCCACTTGCTCACGGAAAGCCCCGCTCGAGCGGAGAGGTCGATTCTTCACGGGAGGGATGCCGCGCGTCGCGGCCTGGGAAAAACAATGGCACGGTCCTAGCTCGCTTGAAACCGGTTTTAATTTTGGTCGCTAGATCTTTCTGGTAGACTTTCCGACAATTCATCCCCCCTTGAGTTGCGGAAGGACGGACAAGTATGAGGTTAATTCACACATTGGTCCTCTTCGCGTTGATGTCGGATGTTGCCATGGGGCAACTCACAGTAGAGCAGAAAGTCGCTGATTTCCAGAACGT
>AR_comb_assmDRAFT_10331943_pt1 | contig 20733 bp, 18 predicted proteins | sample ArasoioldDNA_FD_10543 | JGI IMG/M metagenome (IMG submission 10543) | reverse complement strand
GCGCTGGCGGCGCGCTCGATCTCAGCTTTCATCGCTGCGCGTTTCTCGCCCTTGACCTGGCCGGTCATCACGTAGACCTCTGGAATCGCGCTCAGAGAGGCTGTGGATTCGTCTACGAGCGTCTGTAGCAGTGCCTCTAGGTGCTTGACCTCGTTGGAAACGATCAGGTGGTGGTGCTCGCCGGTGTTGATCTGCCGGAGCAGCGTGCCAATGACAAGCCTGTTGCGGGCCTCATTCTCGACCAGGGCCGACTTCACCTGCTGGTAGTTGTTGCGGTGCCAGTGCGGGCGCACGCCGGAGAGCTTGCACTTCGGAACAAGACACTTGTCATCGTCGTCTGATTCGTGGTCCGGCCAGTACGGGTGATCGAATTCCGTGCGAACCACCTGCACCCGAGGACGCATCAATATTCCTGCCTCGCGCAGTTCTTCCTCATCGTCCTGATAGAAGACCTCTCCCAGTACGTGGAGCGCGAACTCGAACTTCTCGTCCTGGCGATCCGCCGTCGCTGACACACCGAACCGGTACTTGGCGTAGAAGCGGCTCAGAAGCTCCCTGATCGTCTCTGCGGTCACATGATGGCACTCATCGAGGATCACGGCGTCCCACACCTCAAAGAACGCCTCAGGCAGTTCTCCCTCGCGCTGCATCTTCGCCAGCGTCTGCACGGTGGCAACAGTGATACGGGCACCCAAGTTCCACTTGCCATCCCCGATCTGGCCAATATCATCAATGTTCAGCCCTAGCCAGAGCGCGAGCGCCTTGCGCCACTGATGCAGCAGATCGAGCTTGTCAACGAGGATCAGCGTCCACTTCGGCTGCCTGGCAAGGATGAAGCCGACACAGGAAACAGTCTTGCCACTACCAGTGGGAGCCTCGTACATTCCCTGCTGATGCTTGATGATCTTGCGGATCGCCTTGATCTGGTGCGGCTTGAAGCTGCCGTTCTTCGGTCCACCGGTCGCGGGGAAGCCTGGTCCCTCCTGCCACTGACGCCGGTCCACCCACTGCACACGCAAACCATTCTCGCGCAGCAGGTACTTCAACTGGAGCGCGTAGCCACGTGCCATGACAACAGTGTCGCCATCGAGATCCCCGAGCAGGAAGTCGTCGGGCATCTGCTGCCAGCCCCAGCGGTTCATCCGCTCGGCCACGTCCTTGGCGTGGTTGTGAACCGTCAGGTCATCGAAGATCTCGTTGGCGAGATCGTGGCCGATGAGGTTCCCGTCGAGCCGCAGATGACTGTCAACAATGACGGGAACGCTTCTCACGCCGCTTGTCCTTTCGGCACCACTTCACGTAGCTGGCATCCAGCCAGAACGTCCACCCGTCAGACGGATCGTAGTCGAGCTTCCACTTGCTGCCGATCCAGAGCAGCAGCTTGTCTGGCAACAGTGATGCCACCGTGCGCAGCTTGTAGTAGCGCGGCGGCTTCGGCTTGGGCTTCTCGCTCCAGTGGGTGTAGACCATCACACCTCGCCCCAAATCACTAGCCAGATCAGCCCGAGCACAAGCAGGATCAAGATCACTACGACGACAACCTGCGCTGGCCAGGGCAAATGCTCCCACACTGTGTCAGCAGTCTCGACAGCAATAGGGACAGCAGGAAGAGGGGTGGCCATGGACGACACCAGATCGTCACTGGTGAACGCATGGCAGTTGCCGCAGTAGCCGAACTCGATGTCCTTCGGGTGGTAGCTGGTCATACCGCAGTGCGGGCATGTGATCGACGGCTGCGTGCCGTGGTTGTTGATCATCCCCTTATGGTACCACGGCCAGTATGATCCCAGTAAACTAGCCCAATCGCCAACCTCCATCCGCCACAGGCGCTATCCAGTTCGCATCCTGTAGCTCTGCCACCGCCGTCACCGCTTGACCATCCTCGCCTCTGCGCAGAAGCGTGCAACTCAGCGCAATCGAGTTGGCCAATGTCAAGTGTAGTTCACCGTCATGATCGTCAGCACGATTGACCATCATGTTGTAGACCTGTCGTGCTTCTGCTGATGGCGCAATAGCCATCATGATTGCTTACGCATCGTAGGTTTCATCCCTTCTCATACTCATTGCCAGAACGGGTAAGCATAGTCGTGCGCCCGGAGCGCTGCAACGCTAAGGTGGCGATACCCTCGCGGAGCGCTCTACGGGCGCACTCCTGGGCGGTGGCAGCCCAGGTTTTGTAAATCATGGTGTCACTACACATACGATGATGACCGCAGTCCCCTCGGGATCGCGCTGATGCACGCTGATCTGACTGAGCGTTGAACCGGCAGGGCAAGCAGGACCGGCCGGACCCTCCGGACCTTGCACTCCTTGTGGGCCTTGTGGACCTTCCGGACCAATCGGGCCTCGTGGTCCCTCCGGTCCTTGCATTCCATCAACTCCATTGACACCAGGCTGTCCTTCCGATCCTTGATCACCCTTGTCACCTTGAGCACCAGTTAGTCCAGCGGCTCCGGTAGTACCGGTCGGTCCAGTAGGACCAGTGTTGCCAGCAGGGCCAATCGGCCCGAATGCACCTGTAGGACCAGTAGGCCCGGTGTCGCCCTTCGGTCCCTCGGGGCCAGGCGCGGCAGCCTCAGACGCCAGTACGGAACCAGGCGCACCAGGCTGACCGGGAGCACCATCCTTGCCATTAGCGCCAGGGACGCCAGGGATGCCCTTCACGCCACGCAAGAACAAGACAACATCGTTGGCGTCTGTTCTCGCAGAATCGGCCCTGGCCGCAGCTTGTGTTGCCAAAACGCGGTTCTGCTTGTTGTCGTTCTCGAAGCCGCGTGCAGCAAGCCAGAACGTCAACGCGGTGAAGAGGGCGATCACTCCCATGAGCGCCCACGTTCCTATGAACCGCTTCCGTGAGTACTCCAGCGACCTTCGCCCTTGGACGCCGACCTGATTCAGTAGTTCATCCTGACTCTGTGCCACCGTCATCAATCTTTCTCTCTATGCTTGTCATTTGGCCACCTAGATGTTCGTGCATGGAATGTAGTTCGCCTCTGAGCGCTTCAACCTGGCCTGTGAGACGGCCGACTTCTTCTCGTAAGGCATCGCGCTCTTGCTTGAGCTTGTCGGCCGTTGTTCGCAGTTCGTCGTTCAGCGTCTTGATGTTTCCCAACAGTGTTGACTGCTGATTGACGATGGCCGTCGTGTCGTCGCGGTTGTACCGCATTGCTGCAAAGACTATTGAACCAAGGCCGAGAACGCCGACAAAGAGCGCAAACATCCCAGCAACTTCTACGGCGGCTAAGAGGACAGGAAAGCTCATACATTACTGGGGAAATACCCGTCCGCTCATCCACAAGTAGTTCTTGCCCTGATGATGCTGCCACGTACCACCGTTGGTCGAGATCAACGCCGTGCATGTGTAAGTAGTACTTGCGTTCAGTCGCCACCACTGAGTCGCGTTGCGGTACACGTATGTCTGCACTGAGGCATGCTGCATCTCGATCATTTGCCGCGCGTTCTGACCATCTGCATCAGCAGGCGACATTGACAGGATCAGGTAGGCGTAGTGATAAGCGGCATCTAGCTTCTGGAGGATGCCGATGCTGCACTCGACCTCCCACCACACCGGCACCGTTGGCGTGTAGGAGATCGCCAGCGGAATCGTCTTGGCTGCATCGACCTTGAAGCTCTCGCCAGTGAGGATCGTCCCGTAGGTGTTGCTCTGTCCCCAAATGCGCTGGACAGCAATCATGCCACCGGCAGCAACCTTGCTGATGCCAGGGTTGGGGTAGTTGCCGGTCAAAGCGCCACCCGCTGCTCCGCTCGGCTGTGTTCCCAGGCCAGCAGGCCCTTGCGGGCCAGGAGGACCAACAAGATCAGTGACAGTCATCCACTGAGAACCGTCCCAAACCTTGGCGGCAGTCACTTCGCCCATGCCTTTCCTGTCAAGAAGCATGTCAGAGAAGCCTGGTAGTACTCCCAAGTTCCGCCATTAGCACTGAAGCTCATCGTGCAGGAATACGTCGTGCCAGCAGCAAGGTTGAAAATATGCCTGATCTCTCGCTCGCCATAGGTCTGGACCTGATTGTGCTGCGTGTAGATCACCTGTCGAAAGTCGAAGCCATCAACATCATTTGGGCTGATGTTGAGCGACAAGTAGCTGTAGTGATAGGCGGCATCATCCTTGGCTATTCCGCCGACAAAAGCATCCACCGCCCACCAGCAATCAACGTCCGGCGTGTAGGTGATCTGAAGCGGAGTGCTACCAGAGCGCATGAAGAACGCACCGTTTGCGATCACTACCCAGTTGTTATCCACACAGATGTCACGCTGCACAGCGAGCAGCGTCCCTGCGACATCTCGACGCACCACCGGGTTGGGGTAGTTCTCAAGCAGCGCACCACCGGCAGGGCCAGCAGGAGTAACAGCACTAGCGACAGGACCTTGAGGACCGGGCGGTCCTGGCTTCTTCCTGATCGACGCCCACTGGGTGCCATCCCAAACCTTCAGAGTGCCCATGCCCGCCCCTGCATACTGAGGGTAGAGTCCTGCTGGTGATACTGCCATGTGCCAGCCGTCGCCAACTGGCTGAACCACGAATAGGCAGTATAGGCGACATTAGCAGTCAACCGCCATAAGGCCGTGATGTGCTTGAAGCAGTACGTCTGCACTGTTGAATGCTGCGTCTCGGTCATCCACACTTGCGTCCTGCCATCAGCATCGGCAGGGGTGCAATATATGTTGACAAATGCCGGGTGATAAGCAGCATCAGTCTTGTTCATGATCCCGACCAGAAGCTCCGTCTCCCACCAGCAATCCACTGGCGGCGTGTAAGCCACCTGTAGCGGTACTGTCTTAGCGGCGTTGCAGAAGAACTTCTGGCCATTGACGATGGTTGCGTAAGCAGGGTTGCTACCGAAGATGCGTTGCACCGCGAGAAGCCCACCGACCTTCTGCTTGTCAACGCCAGGGTTCGGGTAGGTGCCGGTCAACATGCCACCAGCAGGCCCAGTCGGCGGCGTGGGAGGACCGAGGGGGCCGCGTGGACCCTGCGGACCAGCGAGTCCGTTGATCTCGACCCATGCCGAGCCGTTCCAGTACTTGACAGGAGTCATTGCGTTGCCCGGAAGCTCAAGCCGTCGAGTGCCACCCAACCAGCGTTACCAATCATGACCTGTACGGCACCGGTCGTTTGGATATCTACGCGGGCGAGGGCAGAGTTGCTGATGGCACACAGCAAGACCGGACTCCCAGGTCGATAGCCAGCAGGTAGCGTGAAGATCGTGTCGGGCGTGGCCACAGCAATCGCCTTCTTGACCAGTCCCTGCAAGAACACGCGGCTCTGCGAATCCTTGTAGAAACCTCCTGGCAAGAATGCTGGCACTGAATAGTTGCTCCAATTGGCCGCGAACGCAGGCTCACCAGCGGAGCCAAGAACATGGACAGCTTCAACCGTGTATGGCGAAGTGTCCGGATCGTCGGTATCCACCCACAGGACGTTCGTGTTGGAAGGCGTACCAGGCTGTGCCACCACTGCTGTCGGTCCAGTCGGACCCTGAATGCCTTGGATGCCCTGAACCCCTTGGATTCCCTGAGGACCAGGCACCGAACCGATCTCGATCCACTGGAAGCCATCCCAAAACTTGAGCGAAGTCATGGTCCGACCCTCACCGGCCGCAGCCACAAACAACGTCCTGAATAGCCGCAGTTGCCGCCGCCGACCTTGTATTGAAGCTTGACAACATCGTTGGCTGCCAGCGTGCGACGAATCGAGCGGTGGTAGGTGTGAGCCTCGCTGCCTGCATCGCCCCACACCTGAATAGCGTCAGCGTCAACAGGCGCGGCAGCACCGAGCTTTGGCGTCATCCAGTAGTAGGTCGCCAAGGTGCCGCCGATGAACGCCGCGAAGTCGATGTCATACACGCCCGATAGAGGCGCAGTCAAGCTAGGTCCGGGGGTCGTGAAGTCAGCATATGCCGCCGACGCCTGTGCAGCATCACCAGCGGATTGAGCGAGCCACGATGCCCCGCCAAGGAACTCCCACTTGTAGAAGCCACCTGCGCCAGACCGATAGCGAAGATGCCAGAGCAGCCCGTCTGTCGCCATTGCTGCATTCTGGAAGTAGATCTCCTGTCCATCGTAAAGACCACTGACAGGAATGACATCCACCAAGGTTGGAGGCTTCCACGGCGGCGACGGCGCGTCGGTGTCCACCCATAGATATGACGTGCTCGGCGGCGCATTGGGGTCCACCCAGTAGGCCGGTGGTCCCGCCACTCCCTGAGCGCCAACAGGACCAGTCGGTCCCTGAGGGCCAACAATGGCGATGTCCTGCCAGCCAGAGCTAGTCTTGACACGAATGGCTTTGGGAACGAGAGGCATCAGCGGCTAACCCTGATCGGCGTGATCCTGAGGCGACGGCTTATGACAGACGCGGTGCCACCACCGCTGACTGCATATCGCAACCGAAGCAACTGAGTCTTGTTGAGGCCGGTCATCGACTGACCCCAGGTATGCGCGGTACGCGCACTAACAACAGGATTGTTTATAGCTGTCATATGTGGATCAACAGGATTGGCTCCAGCACCGAGCGCCACCCCAACCCACGACGTGCCAGCACCTGTCGCACCTGCTGTAACTAATGCTGAAAACTCGTAGCGGTAGTCGCCAGGCAGCGGAATAGTGATGTCAGGACCAACGGTGCTCGGATCGCGGAACACGCCATCGGCAGTGAATGTGTGGCTTGGCTGAACCACGCTCTCCAACGCACTGCCGCCGAGGAAGTCCCACTCATAGAACGTGAGGCCCATCGTGTCGTGATAGCGCAAATGCCAGAGTGGGCCGGTTGAGCCAGCAGGCTGGTAGTAAACCTCCTGCCCCTCCACAGGATTCGACGGCAATGCTGACACAACCGGGATGAACGAAGCCCACGCCGGGGGAACATCGTCAGTGTCGATCCAGATTGCGCCGTTTGCACCGCTGGAAGGCTGTGTCGGCTGCTCATAGACATCCATCACACCAGGGACACCCTGGATTCCCTGTGATCCCTGAGCACCAGTGTTGCCTATCGGTCCTTGCGGACCTTGAGGGCCAGGTGCGCCTTGAGCACCGTCAAGACCCTTTGGACCTACGCCCTGACGTGCAATCTGGAAGTGCAAACACTGACGAACCTGCGAAGTAGCAACATAGGAGATAAGCGAGATGACCTGACCGGCCGGAAGGTAACCAACAAACGGCGTAGTTAGATATGGCGCTCCTCCGATGAGTACCGACGCCTGGTTGAGAAAGTCTGAAGCAACATTGACAGCTTCGTTTATTCCCTTGGAGAGAACCAGCCCCTTCGTCTCGACAGTTGCCGAACCACCGACTTGCACCATCGCATTGATCTCATATACGCCTGCATCACGCACGGTCAGGGAGCCATCGGTATTGCGCGTGAACGCAGCACCGTCACCGGTCTTGATATACGATGCGTCAGCAGGGAACGGCGTGAGCTTCCAGCCAGCAACAGCGGTTGTCGCGGGAGCGTAGGCAGCGCTCTGCCACGTATCGCCAGGAGTCGAAGCTCCACCGCCACCACCGCTACCGAGCATCCCGCCAGAGGCTGCGCGCTCAAGCCGGTCCAAACGATCAACGACGCGATCTCGCTCGGTCAGCAGCGCCATCCTGTCCGGTCGGATGGCAAGCGTATTGGTAGGTGTGGTGATATCAGCCATCAGGGAGCCACTTGCAACGGGCCGAGGGTTGCCACGCCATTGTCATCAATGTCGATGCTCATGCCGAACAGCCGTACCGCCTGGCCACGAATGCCGACGCGCGGAGGATGGACTGCTGTGAGCCGGATCTGATCACCGACGCGGTAGTCAAGGAACGCCTCAGGGACGTTGCTCGGCTTGTCGTAAGGCAGCGGGAACGGCTGAATCGTATAGGTGACCAGGCCGTTGGAACGCACGATGATCTCGCCGCCTGCGTAAGCCAGGAGAACATTGTTGTCACGAACGTCTGACAGGACGACGCTCTCCTCCAACAAACCGATCTCGCTCTGCTGCGTCTGATCGTGGGCGTACTGGGGCGTTGATCCCGGCGCTCCAGAGGCGATGAAGTAGTTGACCTGAGCATCGGCCTCGATGTTGCGGCTGAACGCCCTGGCATTCCGTGGCCCCCACTGGAACCCGAACACGACATCATCTCTGATACGTCGGTACTTGCGGTGCCACGTCACTGCGCGAGTCAACGGATCGACAACAATATCGCCACCGTTCTCGATCCCCTGAAGCTCATCGATGGTCGAGCCGACGTAGGTGTACTTCTGCACCTGCTTCGTGCGCAATGCCTGAGCATAGGCCGTAGCGCCACCGACGCCCTCATTCGGCTGCGTGCCTCCCCATGACAACCACGTCGGCGTGTTCGGATTGGAGCCAGCCGGGACCGGGACCGGGTAGCTCTCCGGCGCGGGAGTCGTCGTCAGGTTCATCTCGGCAATCAGATCCTGCACGATTGCCCCGTCATCCTGATTGGTATACGTCTTGTCACGTCGGACGAACCGCTTCGCCAACCGGTTCTGCCAGCCGACGCAGGAGATCGCCATGTTGTTTGCGTCAACAGTCTCGGCAATCGGCATCGCGTAGCCCGACCACATGCAATCCCACACCGCCTTGCCCGCAGCCGCCGATGCCCTGCGGTTCCACCGCATCGCCTTGACACCAGTCTTGTAGGGCACGATCTGTTCGGCGTACAGCGCGTTCATCGGGTACGTGAACGACAGCGCCCCCGGCTTGCCGAGCACGACCTCTAACTTCTTGCTGCGCGCCTGGGAAAGCTCTCCGATGTGGGAGAGATCTTTACTGTTGACAAGAATGTATTTCCACAGCATTTACATGACGGTGTGATGGAAATCAATATTGACCTGGGACGCTGCCGAAGTCCCAGTTGCGGTCACGTTGATTGGATTCTCGCCAGGCTCCAGTTCCATCCAATCAGAGTTCGCATCGAGGTATTGGAAGCGATTCGCCTGATCGCTCTCGCGGTACATCCGGCGCTCTGCGATGTCGATGATCCACGATTCGCCGTTCGGGATCGTTGTCGGGATCGAGATCCTTTCGTCATTGGCATCGTTGACCAGCACAGGATTCGTCAACGGACCTGTCAACTCAATCACCGGCTGTGCCCGGAAGTTGCCATAGTTGTTGACAAAGATTGCGGTGTCATCGAACGACACCTGCGCAACCGTGTAGTCATCAATGTAGAAGGACGGAATCACGCCGCCAATGGTCAGGCCGACTCGTCCCTTGACGCCAGTACCAAGCTTGGGGATCGCCGCCCCTGTCAGCGTGCCAGACTTCGTTCGCGCTGCTGCGCCGCCCAGTGCTGGGTCTGTCGTCCAGAACTCCACCGTGAACGTGTTGCCATTCATGATGAGCCGCAGCCACCGGTCTGTGTCCTCGGGGAAGTCGGTCTTCGGGAAGTCGAGGAACTGCATGAAGCCGCCTGCACCAGCCACGCTGTTGTTCGTGGCGATGTAGATGGTCATGTTGGTAGCGCTGTATATGTTCAGGCCAGCGTAGATAAAGGTATTGCTGTCAATATACTTCCCGATGATTCCGAACCCGATCCCCAAAGATCCGATGGGATCGTCGTAGCGGAGCTTGTGCGTGATCACGCCATCCCCCACCAGAGATGGCAGATCGTTGCGCAGCATGAAAACAGTGCCTTCCCAAAGCTGGTAAAGCCTGTTGTTCTTTGTGTAGACCCCTGACTTCCAGTAGCTGGCAGCAGAGCCGTTGAGAATGCCACCAGTGTTGAGAATGAAGTCCCACTCGGCCAAGTCGGTGACCGACTGATACGTCATCTCATCGAATCGCCAAGTGTCTTGTCGAATATTGCCGGTATCGACGTACTGCTGGTCGAACACGATCAACTGCATCGGCCATTCTTGCTCAAACAGTGCTGACTGCTCGGGGGTGAGCCGCCAGACTTCGTACTCCTTGAAGCTGTCGGTCACACCCGACGCCGGATCGACCGTCCACTTCTCCATGACGACTTCACCGTTCTTCATGATCGCACGCCACCACCGGTCGTTCGTCATGCCAGAAGTTGTGATCGACATGTTCATCAGGCCAACAGCGTCGTAGGTTTCGCGCTCGCCGTTCCTCCAGACGACGAGGATGAGATCTCCGGCGTTCGACCCCGCCCTGTCCTTGAACGTGACGTAGATCTGATTCCCGTCGTCAACATAAGCGAGAACGATCCTGAAGCCCTCCGGCATGACATCCTGGCCACTCCAAGGATGTGCGCCGTCAATCGCCGCGAGCTTCGTCTTGACGGTCATCATCGGGTTCTTGTACGCACGCCCTGTTGTCAAGATGGTGTACGGATACATCGTGGACGTGTTCACATACGGGTTGCCGTTGCCATCCCACTTGGCCAACGGATACGAGCCATCGAAGAATCCGCTGATCGGAAGCTTCGTGCCGCTGACAAACATCACCTTGTCAACACCGTACTGAGCACCGACTCGCCCCTGGTAGATGACGAGCCGCAGGCGTGCAGCAATCGTGGTCAAGGCCGGGGTGGGGTCGTAGATCGCCCACAGGTTCTCCAGCTTGATCTCCTGCCACTCGCCGGTCGCAGGGATGTCCGGCGTCCCCGGACCCGTCCAATAGCTACTAGTGGAGCGCCACGTCATGTCAACATGGATGAGACTGCCAACCTCGGCCTTGACCCACATCGACATCGAGTAGAAGTTCGACGCAACGACAGGGAAGTCCTGCCATTCCATCTCAACCCTTGTCTTGTCAGCATCGATCACGCAAAAAGCGCCATCGTCCACACCACCAGCAAGCGACTGCGACAGCCTGCAATCCAACGTGGTGATGGTATGCGTCTGCACTGCCGCATCAAAGTCAGGATTCTTGATGAGATTCGTGACATTGGCCTTGCCATTGCTGACCAGATTCCCGCTCTGGACCTTGAAGCCATCTCCCTTGGCGTTGTAAAGACTAAGGACGCCAGGGTCATCGAACGTCTCCTTGATGATCGGAGACGACGGAGAGGTGAAATCGTGGAGATCAGCGAAGCTGAAGGAGCTATGCACCTTGACAACACTGAGGAAACGAGGGTTGCTGGCACGGAGGGTGATCTGGAACTGCCGCTCGAAGTGGTTCGCCGTGCGCTGCTCATCCGCCATCTGGATCGCCTGCGACTTCTTGCAGTTGATCATCATGTCGAGATCCGGGCTGTTCGTCCGGAACACCAGCGGTAGCTCACGGTCAAGCTGCGCGAACGCCTGCCTGAGTCCCTGCTGCATGTCACGCAGCTTGAACAGCGTATGCGCGTAGACCTTGCCGGAGAGCGTGATCGTGCGCCCACCGTAGAAGCCGGGGAACGCCGTCTCTCCGTGGTAACCAGGGTTGACTTCTCGGCTGTCCCTCACATCGGCATCATCGAGGCCACCGATTGTCGTGACAAGATACGTGTCAATCCAGTCACGGACGTTGAGGAAGGCTCCGTTGTACTCAAGCACCGACTCGACGCCCCTCGGACCCGACTTGCCGGAGCCGGGAAGCGCTTCATGCGAGCTACCGGTGGCCAGCCCTTCGGTCCCGCTGAGCAGCGTGGCGATGCTGTAGCCAGTGACAGCCGGAGCCGCCATCAGGAACGCCTCACCTTCATCAGCTTGAGCAGCCCGACCCAGCGCGGGCGCATGTCAGATCCGGGATTGCTTGTCCACGTCTGCGAGTCCGTACTCGTTGCTCCTGGCGTTGCGGGTCCTGAGACGACAGTTCCCCCTCCTCCTGCGTCGGTAGCGCCGCCGACGCCGAGATTGCCACTCGCACCTGTATTACCGTTGACATTGTGCGTGTGGGAGGGAGGGGCAACGGTCCCAGTTCCTGTCGCTCGCGAGATCGTGCCCTCATTCGGCGTACTAGTGCTGATATTGACAGGATGGCCATGGCTTGCGGCGTACAAGCTGCCAGGCCCATGCTGGTGTGCTCCGTAGGTAACGGAGTGAGTATGGCTGACACCTGGGACGCCATGGACGTGAGCGAAGTTCTTCGCCGCATTGCTGCCGCCAGCGCCTCCGATCCCCGGCGCATCGCCCGCTGTATCACCCAGTGAACCTACTGCGGCGAACGCCTTGTTCGGATCAGCGCCGAGGGAGAACGTGTTCATCAGGTTCGGCAGATTGATCGCTGATGTTGACAATCCGGGGAAGTCGTGCTGGCCAGCCGGAATCTGATGGCCGTCGCAGACCTCAAACCCAGCCGGGAGAGGAACCGAAGAAGCAGGACGCCACCACTCGATCACCTCACCGATCTGATGCACCTGGCGCATGATCTCCGGCCCGAGAGCATCGAGATCGAGCGCTGCATCTCCTGCCAGCATTGCTGTCGGGATTGACCCGAGCGCGGTAGGCATGCAGTTCCAGCCGACGATTCGAGTGGCAACTCGCGCCGGTGCCTGAGTGTCCTCGATCTTGACATCAAGCTCAGCAGGACCATCGCACCAGAACTCGATCATGCCTGCCGGACCTGTGAGGAACGGGTTCGGGCCTCCACTGGCACCCGATTCAACCGTCGGACCCTGCGTCGTACCGTCGTGGTTGCGGAAGACCTTGACGGCATTCGTCGTGTCGCGTGTGTAGACAGTCACGCGCACACCCGAAAGAGCCTTCATGGTTCCTGACACGTCAGGCGTTGCAACCGTCATCTGGAAAGAATCTCGCGGTATCGTTCTCACCTACCTTGTGCGCTCATGGTATACCTCATTGACTTGTCTTGCTTGCGAACGTAACGGCTGCCGAAACCTCCTGAAGATCGACCGGCCGTCCAACCTCGTAAAGATTGATGTTGGTATCGCCACTGACCCTGGATGAAACCGCTCCGGCCGGGACAATCACAGCACCAGTGTTGATCTCTCCCATCATGTTCTGCGGGTTGTACTGCGGCAGCACCTGCCCCATGCCTGAGAAGATCGCTTCGCGGAATCGCGTCCACGCCGACGAGGTGAACGTCTGCGGTTCTGTCGTAGCGCCGGTAAGCTCGTTCGTGGCAATAGTGTTCTGCCGCTGAGCAATCGAGTTCTCCAAGATCGCCACCTGAAGGTCTTGGTATTGCTGCGTACCGGGAGCAGTCTCTGCCAATAGGGCCGAAAGCTCGTTGCCCTGCTGAATCAGGATTGTCTGTCGCTCCTGCGACTTCAGCAACAGTGCTGCCTGATCCGTATTACCGGCGATCTGGCCGTCAAGCTCGATCAGTTGCTTGGTCAGGTCGTTGATGTTGAGCGCAAATCCAGCACGGCTATTGACATCTTCGACTCGCGCATCGAAGTACGCCTTCGTGTTCTCCTGAATCGCGACCTCAAGCTCGGCAAGCTGATCCTCAAGGCTCGTTACCAGATCTTCAGCGCCCTTGGTACCCCGAGCAGTCGCAAGCTGCGCAGTGAGGCTCGTCTGCTGTGATCGTAGAGCCGCGCCCCGCCCTGCAAAGATGCCTGCACGAGAGAACGGCTCGCCTGCAACACTAGCGATAGCGCCAAGACCGATACGGCCAAGAGCATCAAGCATCCGACCAGCCAGGTCGAGCCGACCGAGCCGCCTTGACGCAGCATTGTTGATGTTTTCGACCTGAGTGTTGAGGGCATCGATGATCGCCTGTTGTCGAGCTTCAATTGCGTCTGCTAGAGCCTGCTGCTTGTCGAAGATCGCTGAAGTGTTGTCAACAATGCGCTGAGAAGCCTCACCGAGCCGAGTGCGCAAATCGTTCTCTTGCGCCTGCAAACGCTGACGCTGGCGATCAGTCAACCCACGCTGGCGCTGCCGCCGACGAACCTGAGCGAGACTGCGCGCTATCGCCGCCTGCTCATCCCTCAGATCCTCTCGCGCATCTCGTTCTGCGCGGAGATCAGCACGCGCTATTTGAACGTCATCTCTGACCTGAGTGACGACAGGACGGCCACGCACGTTCCTGACAGAGAACTGCCGTCGCTGCAACCGCCGAGCGACACGTTCAGACCGAAGCTCGATCTGGTTACGCAGCTTGTCGAACAGGCCACCCTCGCTCGTCAAGCTTTCGATGCCTTCGAGGAACGCTCGCACTCCACGGCTGCGATCAGACTCATCGCGTGTCCTGCCAAGCCGCCGACCCAATCGTGCAGTGCTGTCCAGCATCTTGTCAAGACGCTCGACAAAGACACCGACAGGACGGACGTTCTCAAGCATGCCGACGAACCGTGCGTCAAGTGCGCGCAGTGCAAGAACGAGGCGGCGCAAACGACGATCATCGATTCCACGAGCCTGCGCACGTGTCAGCGGCGCAATCTCCTGAACGCCAGGCTCACCGCCGCCCTGATAGCTACCACCGCCACCGTAGAAGCCAAGTATTGACTTGAGGGCATCGCGTGAAGTGCCAAGCATAGCGGCAATGCGCGACTGCTGGATCGGGTTGACGATCCATTCCTGAGCGTGCGCCAGGATCGGCACCGCCCTACCCAGCGGGCCGGGGATCTCGCCGCCCTCGGCGTACTTGCCTTGCAAGAACTTCGTGCCGTACCAAGGGAAGCCGGGGGTGTTCGGCGTCTTCGATGACGCTCCTTCGTACTTGTGCTTGGAGGCGAGCGCGTTCTTGAGCGGATTGAACATCTGGTTGTAATCAATCTTGCCCTTGTTGGCATACGCGACATCCGAATCTGAGTACGAAGTCGTGATCTGCCAGAGGCCGTATCCCAGCGTGCCGCCAGGATCGTGCCCGAGCGCGCCAGGCTGGAACGAAGACTCACCCTTGGCGATCAACGTGAACATCGGCGTCGGCAGCTTCGCCCAGTTGGCGATCTTCTCCACCGCAGCAGCGCCAATATCGATGCCAGCTTGGAAGATGTGGTTGTAGCTCGACAGCGGGCCGACGTTCTTGAGATCAGCAGCCGAAACCTCGCCAGGCTCGACGGTTGCGCCGAATGCCGCTGAAATGTAAGCATTAGCGACCTTGCGCACCATCTCAGTGGCACTGGTGGCGATGGTCTTCATGCCACCCTCAGGCCCGCTGATGATCGGCTTGAGCACCTTCGTGACGAAATCGCCAACAAGGTGCGCGCCCTTGGCCCAGCTTAGGTGCAAGTGGTTGCCGCGACCGTGGCCAGGATCGCCGTCATAGCCGACCCAGCGCCATGGATTGCGCGGAGATCCCTGCGTCGGCTCGGCGTAGTGAGCAAGCTGGTCAACGAGATCCCATGAACCGCCCTTGCTGAAGTCAGGACCGACATCAATAGCGCCACCCCAATAGTGATCGGAGTTGGTCGCGTGTCCTGATGTTGCGAAGCCGTCGTAGACAAAGAGCTTGAAGCGCCTGATCAGGTTGAGGACTTCACCCAGGATGTTGGAAGAGATCGACTCACCGGGCATACCGGGGATCGGCACGATGCCACCGCGTGCGAACCCTCGCTGCTCAGTTCCGCCAGCATGGTAGCCATGAACACGGTCAAACATTGTTGACAGACCGTGGCCATAGTAGGCGTTCATGGCAGGCTCGACGTACCTCTGGTGCTGCCAGTTGAGCACAGCCTCGCCAGCGCCGAGCGGGTAGAACCCACGATCCTCGCCGCGATGGCCCTTGCCCAAGATGAACCCGCCACCGGCCTTGCCGTCGTTCTTTGGCGGCTCGGTGAACCCAAAGTTGACACCACTCTCGCCAAGTCCACGCAGCGCCTGATTCGTCTCATGGCCGATGTAGAACAGCGCCTTGTGGGTGACATCCATCAAGGACTTCCACGTATTCGACCACGAAGTGACAATCCTGTCGCCACGTGCGTTGAAGGACTTCTCCAAGTCTGCCAGCGTCCCACGGATGTCGCGGAACATCCGGTCCATCGCACGAGACGCCAAGTTGCGCATCTCACGGAACTGAGCAACGACAAGAGTGGAGCCACGTCGTGCGACCAGTTGCAGGAACTCCCAAAACTCACGCCATGCAACCGAGAACTCCTGAAGGCCACCGCCCTCGAACGTGATCGTCAACGCACCAGCAGCAGCGCCTTCCTGCGGCCGAGCACCACCTGCGTATGACCCGCCAGGCCGCAAGAATTGCCCGCCTGTCGAACGCAGTGTTGACATGATCTTCTCACGGCCAACCATCTCCTGCTGCGTCGGGTTGAGGATGACCTCCTCGCCCGCAACCTTGACCGTGTACCTGTCGCCCTGGCTGTAGCGGCCACCGATGTACCCGCCAGACGCGAGATGCGGGATCGGGTTGTCCGGCAGCGGGATATCCGGCCCGAAGGTAGGAATCTTGTCAGGAATCAGCCAGTTCAGGAGATCGATGAAGGCGTTGGCAAGATCCTTGGCAATACTGCCAGCGCCCTTGAGGCCCTCCATCAATGCGTTGAGGATGTCGCTGCCAACATTCTTGAAGGCACCGACGAACGCATCAGCCGCATCACTAGCAAGACTGCCGAGCCGACGCGGCAGCTTCTTCAGCCAATCCCAAAGCGCCTCGACGCCATCCCTGAGCGCCGGGAGGATCTTCTTGGCAAGCTCACCGATCAGTTCCGGCAGCGCACGGATCGGGGCAGTGAGAGCACGGAAGATCCCACGGAAGATCTTCTTGATGGCCTCCCAGGCATCGCTCCACTGTCCAGTAAACACTGCTGTGATGAAGTCGATGACTCCAGAGAGCGCATCAATCAGGCCACCGAGGACACGCCCAATCGCACGACCAAACACGCGCAAGAAGACGCCGCCAATAGTGATGATCACCTTGACGACTGGTCGCAGCACGTCGAGCAGGATGCCGAACAGCCCCTGGCCTTCACTGACGCATCCCATAGCTTCTTGAACGACTTGAAGAGATCGCTGATGGACGGCTCAACCTGCTTGTAGAACTCCATGAAGGCGCTCTTGACCTCGCGCCATGCGTCATCGAGCAACCCGAGCGCATCGAGCAGCACCAGCACGATGCCAACGATTCCAACACCCTTGACAACCCTAAGGCCACCACCACCCTTGAGGAAGTCGAAGACCTTTTCGAGTCGCGTAGCCAGGCCCGCCAAGCCTTCGCCGCCTGTAAGCCATTCCACCGCCGCGATGACCGGCCTGAACACGAAGCCCAGCGTGCGCGCAAACTCAATGAATGCGCCAACAGTACTGGCGACAAGTTTCGAGACGAGAAGAATCGCCACACCGAATCGGATGACCTGTCCGCCAATCGGCGTGTCAGCCCACTCGATGATCTTCTGCGTGATGTTGCCCAAGAACTCGATGACATCACCGAGCGCAGGAATGATGACCTTCTTGAGCAGATCAGCAAAGTCATGGATGCGTTCCGGCGTCCACGCCTGGAACAGTTCTGTGGCTAGCGCTTTGACAACACCGACGACTTCGTAGAGAATGTCGCGCGAATCATCGAAGAACTTGCCGACCTTCTCGCCGTTGTCCCTGATCTTCTCCGTCAGATCGTCAACAGCCTTGGTAGCGTCTTGGATCGTCTTGAGGCCAGAGCGAGCGCCACCAGCCCCAGCCAGCGCCAAGAAGAAGTTGATAATGGCGACACCGAGTCTGACCCACGCCTCAAGATGCTTCTCGCCCGTATCGAAGAACTCCTCCATGCTGCGACGACGGCCTGTCAGGTGTTCGAACTGAGTGACAAGACGCTCGACAAACCGCAGGAACCGCCCGAACGAAGGGCCAGCGGCTTCAGCAATATTGGCAAGCGACTTGCCGACGTTGGTTGCGATATCGCCCAGTGGCTTGAGGTTCTTACGACCCGCCTCACCGATCCGCAGCAACTGATCGATCATCGGCTTCGTCGTAAGCGAGTCGAAGACGTTGTTCAACGTGGAAGCCAGCGTCTTGGATGTACGCTTCGCAAGATTGATGACATCCGGCATCTGGATGATCTTCGTGATCTTCTCGACGCTACGGGCGAAGCTGTTCACAAGGTTGTCAGTGATCTCGCGATAGACGCCCTCGCGGAACAAGCCCTGGAATCGAGTGACTGCTTCGTACAGCCGCTTCTCAGCAGGTGACAACTGTGCGATCAGGAAATTGAGCTTGGCGACCGCTGTCTCAGTACCTGCCGCCGCCTCTGTCGCATTGCGCTTGGCTGTCTCAAGCTGCTGCTGCGCCTGCTGGACGCCAGGCATACCTTCAACGCCACCTGCCTGTGCCCGTCGTGCATCTTGACGTGAGCGCCGTCGCTGCTCTCCCGCTTCCTCAGCCCTGGCATTCGCCTCTTGTAGATCAAGCTGAGCGCGCTGAACATCGCCACCAGTAGCGATAGCATCTCGGAGTGCTTGCTGAGCCTCCTTCTGTGACAACGCTGCGCCAATGGCTGCAAGCTCAGCCTCGCGCTCGGCCAGGATCAGGTCTTGGAGATCACGCCGTGCTTCCTTACGAGCCTTCGTAAGCCGTTCCTGCGCTTCACGCAATGTGTCAGCAGCGTCAGCCACCCGACGATGAGCCGTTGCCTCCTGTACGGCTCCCTGCTGCTGTGCTGCCTGCGCCTGCTTGACAGCATCCATAACACTCTTGACACGAACCAGCGCCGCGCCAAGGAGGCCGATGGCCGGAAGCGCCTGCCCAATACCAGCGATGAACATGCCGCCGATTGCTGTCCCTGCTGCCGCTGCTGAGGAACCGACCGCAACGAACGCACCGGCCAAACCACCGAGGACGTTGATCAGTTGCTGCGCGAACCCGACGACGATCAGGAGGCCGAGTCCACGAAGCTTGTTATCAAGTGTAGCTACGCTATCGCTGTTACCTCCAAAGATCCCTCTTAGCTTGCTGAACACACCGCCAGTCTTTTCACCTTCACGGCCGACATTGCGAAGTGCGTGCTCCAGCCTGAGCGCATCGTCCCTGAGCCGACGCGACTGCTTCGTGGTGTCCTCGTACTGCCTGGAAACCCTGCGCAATTCAGCGACGGTTTCCTTCGCCCTGCCAATATCGATGAAGTCTGCCTTGCCTGAAGTGAGGCGCGTGAGGTGTGCGCGCTGCGCAACGGAAGCCTTGTAGGCATCGTCCTCGCGCTTACGGATGGCGATCCGCCGATCCGAAGCCTCCTTCTCGACCCTGGCGCTCTCCTTGGCAGCCTTCTCCTCGTCCTCGATCTGACGCAGCAGGCTGTTGGATATCAGCTTGTTATAAGTGTTTACATATCTCTCGGCATCCTTCGCTCGCCGTGCGAAGGAATCGCGCATCGCCTTCTCAGCGAACTTGAGCGCGTTCTCTTCTTCCTTGGCGACCCGGACCCGTTCCTTCTCAACGCGCTCGATGTCAGCAACAATGGCATCGGCAGCGCGCTTGGAATCCTGCGCCCAGTTGAAGTAGAAGCGCCTGATGTCAGGATCGTTGACCTTCTTGGAAAGGCCCTCCAGTTCCTGCCCAATCGCCTTGAGCCGGAAGAGGGTGAACTTGCGATCCTCGTCGCTCTGCTTCTCTTGCGCCTGGAGCTTGCGGTACTCGTTACGAAGTTTGTCAGCAGACTTGAGAAGCTTGTCCTGCGAGGCGGCTGCCTTCTCCTGAGCGTCGGCCTGACGCCTGGTCGCCTTGCTTGTCTCCTCCACTTCCTTGGCGAGCGAGTCAATCGATCTCTTCGCTTTCGCGGTGTCATCACTCGTGCCTTGTAGGATCGCTCGCCATTCACGGAACTTGTCCGTAATGTTGTCAGCGTTCTTGCTCAGCTTCTCAATGGACTCATTGAAAGCGTTGATCTTGGACTGGTTGGACTCAGCAGCGTTGGCAAACAGTCGAAGCTCCTCGCGCGCCTTCTTCAGCGCACCGGCTAGCTCGTCTCTCGCTTTGAGGACGATCCTAAGGATGTATTCGACTTCATTCATGACAACTTGAAACGGTTAGCTGGGTCCGGACACCCTTATCCTCAGCCATACCGCTACTCGTCAACAGTCGTGAACGTCACGTGCTGGGGAGATCCCAGCGGCAACGCATCGACTGCGGCGAGGTTCGTGATCAGTAGACGGCAGACGCCCTGCGGTGTGGCCTCAGCCCACTGCTTGTTACGTCCACCGGCATAGTCGGGCGTCATCTCGACCTCGTAGGCATACGGCTTCTTGCCTGCTTCGATCTCCTCCTCTGTGACGCCTTGAGGAGTGACGCGCGTGACTCTGAACCTAGCGGTAACCATTTCACCTCCTTCCTTAGTGTTGTCATGTATTGCGGGGAATCTCATCAGGATCTGGCATCTGGTCGTAGTCCTCGCCTCTGACACGACCATTGACACGTCCGTTGGTCTGCTGATCGATTCCTGAATCGCTCGACAGTCTCTCGTCCTCGATGACATCGCCAAGCGTCTTGCCAGTGGCCTCTTCAAACAGCTTCTTCGTCCGCAGCATCTCACGCCTGTGGGCCGCGAAGAACGGATTGCTCCAGTCAATCCTTTGTTCGCGTGGCCTGTCGGGGTAGTAGATCGCGGTGATCGCTTCATTGAAGTGCCGGTTGAGATCCTTCAGGTAGTCGTTGCGCTTCTCTGCGTTGTCCTTGCCGTCCCAGTTCGGATTCGCATAACACGCCGCAATCATGTCGCGACGTTGCTCCTCCATCGAAGCCACTGCCTCGCGTGTGACGATGGCCTTGTAAATACCCTCGACACGCTTGGCGGGCCATCTCAATATGTCCTCTAGCTTGTCACCTCCTCCGTTCGACCAGATCTTCTCGACTACTTCGACGGCAGTAACTCTGACTCGTGGTCCTTCTTCTGCCCCTGCTCCCGCTGAGCCGCGCGCTTGGCGATCCTCGGAAGCCTCTCGGTGAAAAAACGGCGGATGTCCTCGTAGTTCTGATCG
>AR_comb_assmDRAFT_10028064_pt1 | contig 20733 bp, 11 predicted proteins | sample ArasoioldDNA_FD_10543 | JGI IMG/M metagenome (IMG submission 10543) | reverse complement strand
CATCTCCTCCATCGCCACCATGACCCCGGAAGAGCGGAAGAAACTCGCCGATGCACTTCGCGGCACCACCGCCAATCTCAACGACATCCTCACTCAACTCGAAAAAGGCGCGTAAGCTTGGCCGAGATCCGCACCATCGCCGTCATCGGCGCCGGCATCATGGGCCGCGGGATCGCGCACGCCGCCGCGCTCGGCGGCTTTCGCACCATCCTCGAAGACATCCTGCCCAGCGCTCTCCGTCGCGCCGAGACGGAAATTCGCTCCAACCTCGACAAAGCCGTCCAGATCGGCAAAGTCTCCTCCATCGATGCCAAAGCCGCCTTTTCCCGTCTCGAATATGCCGGCACTGTCGAGGATGCCGCTCGTGAAGCAGAACTCGTCATCGAAGCCGTTCCCGAAGAGCTCGAATCGAAAATCGAAATCTTTACGCTTCTCGACAAAATCTGCCGCCCAGGCACCATCCTGGCTTCCAACACTTCCTCGCTCAGCCTGAGCGAAATCGCCGCCGTCACCTACCGCGCTCCAAAAATCGTTGGCATGCACTTCTTCAATCCCGTGCACAAGATGAAGCTGATTGAAATCGTGCGTGCCCTCGAGACCGACGACGACACCCTCGCCACCGCCGTCGCCGTTGGCAAACGCATGGGCAAGGAAGTCGTGGTCATCAAGGAGTCTCCCGGCTTCATCACCAGCCGCATCAACGCGATGATTGGTAACGAAGCGTTCTACATGCTTGGGGAAGGTATTGCTTCCGCCGAGGACATCGATAAGGCCCTCAAACTCGGGCTCAATCATCCCATGGGACCTTTCGAACTCGTCGACCTGGTTGGCCTCGATACTCGCCTCTCCATCCTCGAATATCTGCACCGCACCCTGGGTGAAAAATTCCGTCCGGCGCCGCTGCTTCAGGAGTACGTCCAGGCTGGCCGCCTCGGACGCAAGACAGGACGTGGTGTCTTTGACTATCCGGACAATCCCCTCAAAACAACTTCCTGACGTCACTTCTAAAAAGATTTTTGTTGCTCCTGTCCGCATTCCCGCATCTATTCGAATTAGGCAAAAGAACCCGCGCTACTCCCGCTCTGGTCGCGCTCCAGCATATTTTTTGTCGATCGATTGACACTCGTTGTCAGTAGATCGTCACCGCGTATTTATCCCACCTCTACGCGCATATCCCCCGAAAACATTAGGTCCTTGCCTTAATGTATATCGTGATACGATATATGATAGTTAATAGCCATCGCTTTCGAATTCCACTTTGTGGAGCGGCACATAACAGTGCCTGTAGGTCGCGATCGCGTATCCCACTGAAAACTACCGCTGTCGTATCCAATGCTGTCTTGGCACAAAATTTGCTCTCACATTCGTTGCAAGTTCGTTAACCGATCTGTTGTCCGGATGTAGAAGCGGCCATTTCACCCACCCTCTTCGTCTCCGCGCACAGAGCTCTCCGCTCACAGCCGTTCGCAAGACCCGCGCGGATGCTGCCGGAAATCTCAACTTGTCTCTTACGGGCGAGACGCACCAGTGGAGGAATGTCTATGCGTTGCCGTTTCTTTACAATCCCGTTTGTGCTCCTGTTGCTGAGTGTCGCTCAGCTGCCGGCGCAAACCCTTACCACCGGACAAGTGACTGGAACCGTCACCGACCCAGCCGGTGCTGTAGTCGCCAGTGCTCCCGTTACATTGAAAAATAACGATACTGGCGCTACCACCGCCACTAAAACAAACGCGACCGGAGCCTACAGCTTCCCGCTGCTCGCCCCCGGCACATACACCATCACCGTCAACGCCGCCGGATTCTCCTCGTCCAGTCGGGCCGTTTCCGTTTCGCTCGGTGCGGTCGCAACCGCCAACATCCAGGTCAGCTTGAAATCGGCCACGGAGACGATTGAAGTCACCGAGCAAGCAGCTACAGTCGATACCGAGAGCGCGAATGTGACCACGAATTTCAATTCGAAGCAGATCGCGCTTCTGCCTAATCCGGGCAACGACCTCTCCGCCGTGGCTCTCACCGCGCCCGGCATCACCATGAACAGCACCGGTGGGTCCACCTTCGGCGGCGGCAATTTTTCCGCCTATGGTTTGCCTTCGGTCTCCAACCTGTTCACCTATGACGGTGCGAACGACAACGACCCGTTCTTCAACATCAACAACACCGGCGCCGTAAACCTCAGCCTCGGCCTCAACGACGTAGAGGAAACCGCCGTCGTCAACAATGGCTACAGCGGACAATACGGCGGACTCGCCGGCGCCAACGTCAACTACGTCTCCAAAAGCGGCAGCAACCAGTTCCACGGCAATGCCGAATACTGGTGGAACGGAGACGTCCTCAATGCCAACAACTATTTCCAAAACCAGAATGGCCAGCCGCGTCCATTCGTAAACGCGAATCAGTACGCAGCATCGTTCGGCGGTCCCATTAAGAAGGACAAGGCATTCTTCTTCGTCGACTACGAAGGCATTCGTCTCGTCATCCCTTCTCCCCGCTCGGTGAATTTGCCGTCGCAGAACTTCGAGCAGGCCGTCCTCCAGAACCTCACCAACACCGGGTTCGCGAGTTCGGTCCCGTTCTATCAACAGATGTTCAACCTCTATAACTCCACACCGGGTTACGCGAGTGCGCAGAACACGGTTGATCAGACGGGAGGTTGCTCCAACGTCACCTCGTTGGCAGGTTTCGCGGGCTTCGGCGCCGCCAATCCTTGCGCGTTGCAGTTGAATTCGGCACCTACGGCTCACACCAACGATTGGTTGATCGTCGGCCGCGCCGATGTCAATCTCACCAACAATGACAAGCTGTTCGTGCGTGTGCAGCACGAGCAGGGAAATCAAGCGAGCTTCACTGATCCGGTGAGTCCCGCATTCAACGCGGTCAGCAATCAGCCGGAGTGGCAGAGTCAATTAAGCGAAACCCACACCTTCGGTTCCGATAAAGTGAACAACTTTGTGGCCTCGCTGCAGTGGTACAGCGCGATGTTTACGCTGGCCAATCCCGCGCAGGCAGCGACGTTCCCCGCGCAGTTCCAGCTTGGGGATAACTCACTCTCCGCGCTGAACACTCTGGGCTCGATCTTCCCGCAAGGCCGGAACGTCACTCAGTACGGCATCACCGATGACTTCAGCTGGACGCACGGGAGGCATACTTTCAAAACCGGCGTGAATTTCCGGCGCGACGACGTCAGTGACCACAACTTCACCGGCTTCGTTCCCACCGTCTCGCCCAACAGCCTGGCCGACTTCGCCATGGGCGGCGGCGCCGACAGCCTCACCCAGAACTTCCCAACCGTCAGCAACGTGCCGATCGCTCTATACCAGCTCGGCGCTTATTTCGGCGATGACATCCGCGTCACCAACAGCTTCAAACTGACGCTGAACCTCCGCCTCGACCATCTCTCCAACCCGGTCTGCCAGATCGACTGCTTCCAGCGGTTGACCGCGCCGTTCTTTCAGCTCGACCACACTGGCCCGGTTAATCAGGCCATCCTGACCAATCAGCACAATGCATTTCCTTCGGTCAGTTCAGTCGTGGCTCAGCCCCGCATCGGCTTCACGTGGTCGCCTCGCGGATCGCAGAACCTCGTGATCCGTGGCGGCGCCGGCATCTTCTCCGATGCCATTCCCACCGGAGCCATCGACAGCTTCCTGGGCGCCGCGCCTCTCGACCCGCAGTTCACGGTTGTGAACGCGCCGGTCTCTCCGGATGCTGCCAACAACCTGTACGCTCAAGCCGCCGCGAACAATCTGCAGTTCCAGCAGAACTTCGCCAGTGGTGGACCCGTGCCGGCTTTCAACTTCTACAACGCCACCAAGGTCAATGTGCCGCGCTACTACGAGTGGAGCCTCGAAATGCAGGACTCCATTGGGCGTAACACCATCGTGAGCCTGAAGTATGTGGGCAACCACGGCTCCTGGGAGGAATTCTCTGACACGGCCAAGAACGCCTTCAGCAGCATTCCTTTCGCTACCCTGCCCACTTCTGCGCCCGATCCGCGTTTCGCAACTGTCTCCGAGCAGGCCAACATCGCCAACTCAAATTACTCGGGATTCGTCGCGTCCGTGCAACACCATTTCACCGGCGGCTTCCAGTTCCAGGCCAGTTACACCTGGAGCCATGCTCTCGATGAAATTTCCAATAACTCGCTCTCGCCCTTCGGCGTGAATACCTTTGGCCAGAACGTCGACGTGGTCAATCCGCAGGACCCCTACAATCCGTTCCGCTACAACCGTGGCAACGCCGACTACGACGTTCGCCACAACTTCACCATGAACTACGTTTGGACGGATGCACTGCGTCACCTGACCAGCGCCGGGCCGAATGCGGTGATGAAAGGCTGGACCTTTGCCGGCACAATCATCGCGCACTCAGGCTTCCCGTACACCGTGTTCACAAGTAACGACACGCTGGCCCTGCTGGGTGCAGGCTTCCCAGCCGGCAACTATGGCACAGGCGTGCAATCGGTGTTCGCGAACGTGGTTGGTTCGCCGAACCTCAATTGCGGCTCGTCGGCAGCCCAACTCAACAATCCCTGCCTGAACTCGGCGAACTTCAGCATTCCATTCGACCCGGCAACTTACACCGGGACACCAGTCGCTCAGTTCGGCCAACAGAGCCGCAACCAGTTCCGTGGCCCCGGCTACTTCGACACCGACTTCAGCGTCGAAAAGGCCTTCGGCATCCCGCATCACGAGAACATGAACTTCTCGGTGGGCGCGAGGTTCTTCAACCTCTTCAACCACCCGAATTTCGCGTTCCCCATCGCCAACACGGACTCTGCCCAGTTCGGCCAGATCCTGTCGACCGTCAACTCCCCGACCAGCATCTACGGTTCTGGTCTGGGTGCGGACTCGTCGCCTCGATTGGTCCAGCTGCAGGCAAAGTTTACGTTCTAGTTCGGACTGCAATAAGAACCGTAACAAGAAAGGCGGCTTCCTCGGAGGCCGCCTCTTTTTTTGCAGTCTAAGCATCCTGCCAGGAGTCTGCCCGTCCCATCGTGATTACTCAATGAAGTAACCGCAATGTTCGCTAACGATCGGGCTCGAACAGAATAGAAATCGCTTTTTGCATGGCGATAAACGTTGTTGACACGTAGTTAAACCGGGATCATACTCGGCTCCTCGACCGCACCTAGTTCGTCTTCCCTCGACAGTAAGCTTTGGCCGAGCAGGCCCATTCCAAGCTAGCTAACTCACGATTGTTGAATGGAGGATGACGATGAAACACGTCTATGCTTTGATTGCGTCCACGAACGTCCAACAGTCTCGCTCCTGGGTGACTCCGGTTTTGCTAGTCGCAGTTCTCTTTGCAGTTCTACCGGCTCAAGTAGCAGCGGCGGTTCCAGATCCCGTTTTGGAGTGGGTCGGCATCATGAACGATGCCGTAATTACGGGTGCGACCAATCCGCTCGCATCAACGAGGGTAGTTGCATTGGTGTCCGGGTCCGTGTTTGACGCCGTCAACGGAATTACACCTCGATATACACCCCTGCGTGTTCGGCCGAATGCAGCAGCAGGGGCGTCTCAACGAGCAGCTGCAGTACAGGCAGCGTACGCGATGCTGATAAAGATCTACCCGTCGCAAATCACGACCCTCACCGCAAGACGCAACGCATCGATTAACGCCATCAAGGCAGTGGAGGATGCTGGTTCGGTCAAGGCGGGAATCGATTGGGGGCAAAGAGTTGCCTACATTATTTGGCAGTGGCGACTCAATGACGGAATCGCACCCAACCCGCCTCCATTTTTAGGTGTTGCCAGTATTGTGGGCACACCAGCGGCAGTTGGGGCTTGGCGCCCGACGCCGTTACTAAACTTGCCAGGTGCTGGTCCGCAGTTTGCAACTATGGAACCGTGGGTGTTGGCTCGGCCAGGGCAATTCCGCTTGCCTCCGCCCTTGGCCCTCCTTAGCCCCGAATACGCTGCGGACCTCAGCGAGGTTCGGATGATGGGGGCCTTCAGCGGGTCGGGACGATCCAGCGACCAATCCGAGTTGGCTCTTTTCTGGGCGGGGAATACGCCACTGTTCTGGAATCGCATCGCGTCACAGATCGCGGCTCAGCGTTCGCTACCGTTGCTCCAGGAAGCACGTCTGTTTGCTCGCCTGAACGTCGCGATGGCGGATGCTGCGATAGCCTGCTGGGACTCCAAGTATCGATACGTGTTCTGGCGTCCGATCACCGCAATTCGTGACGCTGCAACCCCCAATCCGGATCTCTCCTGGACTCCGTGGCTTGATTCTTTGCCGACCGGCACGCCCGCTCATCCCGAATACCCCTCCGGACATTCGACGGTGAGTGGTGCGGCGGCATTCACTTTGGCTGCAGCATTCGGCGACGACACCGCCTTTACTGTCACCTCAGAGATCAGACCGGGTACGCGGAGTTTCACGAGTTTCTCGGCTGCAGTTGCAGAGATCGCTGACGCACGCGTATTTGGTGGCATTCACTACCGAACCTCGTGTGTTCGCGGGCATATGCTCGGGCGGGCTGTGGCTCAATACGTTTCGACACACTCGATGCGCTAGAACTTAGCCCGGAAATGAATAGCGGAGACGGTTGCGCGCGTCCTTTTGAGCCGCAATCGCCTCCCTTGGCGAAAGCGAGGGGTCAGCAGAATCAATGAATCTGCAGATCAATGACCATCGGCCGTTGTAGCTAGGCGACAATCGTCCCGTGAATAAGGAGATCCCCGACGCCGAAGCGCAATGACTGGCGTCGATCTAAAATCGAGTCGTCAAACAAGAGACAAAACAACCCAAGCCCCGCGAGTGCGGGACTTGGGTTTTGATTGCAGACCTGATACAGACTCGCAAGGCTCCCATCGCCAACCTAGCGCGTGATGTCATCCTTTGCTTCCAGTCGCTTGATGAACGTCTCGATGAACGGCTTGTTCTGGTCAGGAGCTTTCGCGTATGCCACCTTCATCTCCTTCACGGCATTATCGAAATCCCCCTGCGCCGAATACACCCGTGCCATTCCAGAATGCACGAACCACAGATCCGGATGCGCCTGCGCGTTCTTCTTGAACACTTCGAACGCTTCGTCCCGCTTCTTTTCGCCAAGCAACTGCACCGCATACACATGCACTTGAATCGGCGAAGCCACAGCTAACGCTTTCTGATGCAGGGCCGCTGCCTCATCCTTCTTGCCCATCGCGTCCAGCACCTTCGACTTCGTCATCAGGTTGTCGTAGCGCTCTTCCACCTTGATCGACGCGTCTTCGTAATTCAATGCCTCGTTCAAATCCAGTTTGTGGGCCAGCAGGTAGTTCCCGGCATCGTCCCATCCATCCCATGTGTACTGGGATAGCCCACGCAACTGCTTCGGCAAACTCGCGGAAACCACTTGATCGACATCGACGCCAATCTTGAAAGGAACGGCAACCTTCTCCCAACGCAGGGTCGCAACCGCCGTGTTGGCAGTCGGATCGCTGAAGTCGTAACTTAGTGCTTCCTGGAACTCCGCCGCTTGCGGCTTCACGCTCACTCGCAATGCGTCTTCCGACTCCTTATATGTAAAGCTGCCCCATGCCGTGTTTGTCTTCGAGAAGATCACTACCCACTCATCTTTGCCCGGGATCATGTGAAGGCCATACGTCCCGCGATCCAACGCTTTGCCTTCCACCGTTACTGGGTCGGTAAATGTGATGACCGTGTTCTCGTTCGCGCCCGCGCGCCACACTTGCCCGTACGGAACCACTTTGTCCCAGATCTGCCGCTTCTTCACCAGCGGCCGCGAATATTTGATCGTGACATCGGTAATTCCGATCCGTTGGGCGACAGTCGCCCCTTGGCTGTCGCGCGGCAAATTCAGTTGCGTCGATTGCCCGACTGCTGCCAGGCTCGACCACAAAAATCCCACTACTCCTGCTGCAATCGTCAAACGCTGTTTGAGCACGAAAATCCTCCTTGGAAGTCGCGGCAACGCTGGTTACGACGTCCTATCCCTCGAACCGACCCACGCCTCAACGAAGTTACGATTCATTCTTCTCCATGCGCTGTCGCCGATGTGATTCGTCGTCGTTAGACTTCTACATTCGCTCGGAGTAAGCACAATCTGTCGCCAATGCTTGCTACTCCCGGCTAACCCAGGCGCTACCCTCCGCGTCTAAACAAATGAAATCTGTTGAGTCTCGGGAACTTTGTGATCGCTCAACCCGTATCTGCACCCAGAGAGAGACGGCGGGACCTGAGACCACTCGCCGGACCTTGACCCCAAGCCCCCGAGCGCCGCGCGGCGCCGGGGGCGACCCCATATGCAGATGCTTCTCGACATCGTGCGGCAGTCCTTGGCCACCTTGTGGGCCCATAAACTGCGCTCGTTCCTGACGATGTTCGGCATCGCTTGGGGTGTTGGCTCGCTGCTCCTTTTGGTCGGATTGGGCGAAGGTTTCCGCAGCGGTCAGGCTCGGCAGCTTGCCACCCTCGGTCAGGACATCATGTTCGTCTTTCCCGGACGCATCCCTGCCGTCGAAGGCAGCCTGCAATCCGGTCAGACGTATCACTTCACCTACGACGACTATGTGGCGATTCGCAACGAGGCCTATGGGCTGCGCTCGGTGAGTGCCGTCATCAATCGCGAGGATATTCGCGCCGTCAGCGAGTACGGGTCCACCAACGGCCAGGTGTTTGGTGTTGCTCCCGAGTACAACCAGATTCGCAACGTACCCGTCGGGACCGGACGCTGGCTCAACGATCTCGACAACCATGAGCATCGCCGGGTTGCCGTCGTCGGTTGGGAGCTTCTCAAAAATGTTTTCCCCGGGCGTCCGGCCGTGGGCGCCACCATGCTGCTCAACGGCATTCGCTTCGACATCATTGGCGTGCTCGCCAAGGTCGGCCAGGACGGAAACAATGGCACCAATGCCCGCATCTTTATTCCCATCGAAACTATGCGCGAGCTGTATCCCCTGAAGGGCGACAACATCGAAAATGCGGTCTCATTTATCAACTACCGTCCGCTGATCAAAGCCGATCATCTCGAGGCAAAAGAGGAAATTCACCGCATCATCGCTCGCCGTCACGGTTTCAGTCCGAAACTCGTCGACGCCTTTGAAGATTGGGACACCATTGAAAACTCCAAGAAGGTCGACAAGATCTTTGACGCCATGGACTATTTCCTTGGCGTCGTCGGTCTCGTCACTCTCGGCCTTGGTGCGATCGGAATCGTCAACATCATGTTGGTCTCCGTCGCCGAGCGCACCAAAGAGATCGGCCTGCGCAAAGCGCTCGGTGCCACGCATCGCAACATCATGACCCAGTTCTTTGTCGAAGGTGCCTTCCTCACCGTCTTTAGCGGTGGCATCGGTCTTGCCGTCTCCATCGCCTTCGTGACCGGACTCGCCATGTTGCCCGCGCCCGAAGGTTTCGACACGCCCCGCATTGTGCCGCTCTCCGCCGTCGCCGCCATCCTCTCGCTCGCTATCGCCGGTGTTGGTGCCGGGCTCTATCCCGCGCGGAAAGCCGCCCTGCTGCCACCGGTTGAAGCCCTCAGGCAGGAGTAGTCATGCTTGGGAACTTGCTCAGTCAAGCCTATGGCGCGCTCCGCTACAACCGACGCCGCTCCTTCCTCACCATGCTCGGCATGGCCTGGGGCATCGCTACCGTCGTCCTCCTGTTGGCCTATGGAAGTGGTTTCGAGCGCGGCCTGTGGTCCGCCTTCCGGTCTTTTGGCACAAATCTGATCTTTGTCTTCCCCGGACGCACCTCCATGCAGGTTGGCGGTACCAAAGCCGGCACTGAAGTGAAGCTCACCATGCTTGATCTCGACCACATCAGCGCCGAAGTGCCCCTGCTCAAGCGCATTTCACCCGAAGCCTTCAAGCAATGCACCATCGCCTACGGCACCCGCAGCGCGAGTTACGCCGTCAGCGGCGTTTACGCCAACTATCCGCGCATGCGCCGCATGGATTTCGCCGAAGGAAGTTCGTTCAGCGAAGGCGACGACTTCACCCACACTCGCGTCGCCTTCATCGGTGCCGACGTAAAACAGAAGCTTTTCTCGGGACAGAACGCCCTTGGCGAGAGCATTCGCGTCGACGGCATCTCCTACCAGATCGTTGGCATCCTCAAACACGTCATCAATAACGGCGATGACAACCTCAACGGACACGTGTACGTGCCCTTCAGCGCCATGCGCGACCTGAAAGACACTTATTACTTGAACTCCATCGTCATGGAATACGAGGGCGATCACGAAAAAGTCGTCAAAGCCTTACGTGGTTCGCTCGCCTTTCATCACAACTACGACCCGAAAGACAAGCGCGCCATCTTCGTCTTCGACGTCTTCGCCGACCTTCTCGACCTGCGCGTCATCACGACCGGAATCAAGATCATGCTTGGTTTCATCGGCTTGCTCACCCTCGGCATTGGCGGCGTCGGCCTCATGAACATCATGCTTGTCTCCGTAACCCAGCGCACGCGCGAGATCGGAGTCGAGAAAGCTCTCGGCGCGCGCCGCTGGCACATCCTCTTCCAGTTCCTCGCCGAGGCGTTGGTGATCACATTTCTGGGTGGCTTGGCCGGGGTTGCGCTCGCTTATCTGGTCTCTTGGTCGGTGGGATCGCTCACTTTATGGAGCGCATTCATGGAAAATGCCAGCGAGGGTGACATCCATCTGAAGATTGAATCGAGCACATTGCTCGCATCCACCGCGATCCTGAGCGTCGTGGGCATCGTCAGCGGCATGCTACCCGCCATCAAAGCCGCTCGCCTCGACCCCATCGAGGCTCTGCGCTACGAGTGATGCTTTCGTCAGATCGCCTCAAGTTCTGAATTGCTGCAAGGAGGCTTAGGATAGAAAGCCCAACGCGAAACCGTGATAAAACAAGGACAAGTTACTTATTTATCAATAATATACAAATAAGTTCTTCATTTTCAGTAATTTAACGACGTAGTGGAGCGCTACGTGTTTAGAATCAGTAATTTACGTCGAATTGCAAAAAAATAATCGTAAATTCCTGAAAACACTCAGCAATCTCGCAGCAATTGCCGCGCGATCACTAGCCGCTGAATCTCGCTCGTGCCTTCACCGATCGTGCAGAGCTTCACATCCCGGTAGAACTTCTCCGCGGGGTAGTCCTTAATAAAACCATACCCACCATGGATTTGAACGCCCTCGTTGGCGCAGCGCACCGCCACTTCACTAGCGTACAGCTTGGCCATCGACGACTCGAGCGTCGTCTTCATCCCCGCATCCTTCATGGACGCCGCTCGCAGAGTCAGCAATTTGGCGGCGTCGATCTCGGTCGCCATATCCGCCAGCTTCCATTGGATTGCCTGGAAGTCGCTGATGGGCTTGCCGAACTGCTTGCGCTCCTTCGAGTACTTGAGGGCGGCATCATAAGCTCCCTCTGCCATCCCCAGAGACAGTGCCGCGATCGAGATGCGACCGCCATCCAGCACGCGCATGGCATCAATAAAACCGTCGCCTTCTTTGCCGAGCAGGTTTTCGGCAGGGATGAAGCAGTCCTCGAAGATCAGTTCCGCAGTGTCGCTCGCCCGTAATCCAAGCTTGTTCTCTTTCTTGCCTGCGCGGAAGCCCTTGGTATCTTTCTCGACAATGAAGGCGGAGAGGCCGTGCGTATGCGCCGCGCGATCGGTCACGGCAATGACCACCAGCGCATCCGCGTAGTGGCCGTTGGTGCAGAACGTCTTTGTTCCATTGAGAACCCAACCGCCTTTGCTCTTCGTGGCGGTCATGCGTGCGCTGCCCGCATCCGACCCCGACGAAGGCTCGGTCAATCCCCACGCACCGATGAACTCTCCGGTCGCCAGCTTCGAGACGTACTTCTTCTTCTGCTCCTCATTGCCTGCAAGGAAGATGTGGTTCGAGCAGAGCGAAGTGTGCGCGGCGACGATGATCCCGACTGAGCCATCGACACGGGAAAGCTCTTCGATCGCGGTGACGTACTCCACGTAACCCATGCCCGCGCCGCCATACTCCGGGGGAAAGATCGTGCCCAGCATGCCGAGCTTACCCAGTTCCTTAATGGTTGCCAGGGGGAACTCGCCGGCCTCATCCCACTTCATGACATTGGGCGCGATCTCGCGCTCGGCAAACTCGTGCACGCTCTTCTTGAGCTGCAACTGCTCGTCGTTCAGCTGAAAATCCAAAGGGTCCTCCCAAGGACTCGCAAGATTTTGTGGGATGTGACGAGGCAAAACGGAATGCCACGCACAGCGGGGATACTTGATTTAAGCACGCATGTGCGCAGGTGCAAAGTTACCCGTATTGCAAAGTTGAAGAATGGCGGAAGTCCGCATCTGACGCGGGTTTACGGCGATTCGAAGCGCTGCTCCGACCGACCGAACGGTAGAGCGAAATACCCGCGCGGCGCAGGCTTAACGCACGGGTTCCGGGGAGGACAGAAAGCCTGCGAAGACTTCATTTGAGAGCAGGCGTCCTCGCTCGGTCAATCGAATGCGGTCTCCTTCGTGAACGAGCAAGCCTTCGCTCACTGCTTCCGCGATGGCGGCGCAGTGCCCGCGCACGAGGTGCTCTCCAAATCGCGCACGCAGTCCGGGCAGACCGACGCCGCTCGTCAGACGAAGCCCAAGAAAGAAAGACTCCTCGAGTGCGGCTTCTGGTGATACACGCGTGATTTCGAGTGGCCCTCCTGCGACGAACCCTTCGATCGAATCCGGAGTGGAGAATCGCACTGCATCCAGGCCATTGTCTTCACTCAAAAGCATCGAATGGGCATCCACTCCAAATCCGAGATACGGTTGCCGAGTCCAGTACTTCAAGTTATGGCGCGAGCCAAATCCCGGGCGTGCGAAGTTTGATATCTCATATTGCTGGACGCCTGCTGAATCGAAACGCTTGCAAGCTTCGATGTATAGGTCTGCGGTTAGTTCATCATCGGGCACGAAGTGCGCGTGATAGCGCGTTCCACCGGCGAGCAGTTCACGTCCAAGACGCGAGTCCTCATCGACCTCGAGCATGTAAACACTGACGTGCGGAGCCCCGGTGGAGATCGTCTCGACGAGCGAGTACTGCCAACTTTGCGCGGTCTGATGAGGTAGCCCCGCAATGAGATCGAGGTTCAGATTCGAAATGCCCGCGGCGCGCAGCCGTGCGATGTCCTCGAGTACTGTAGTCCGTTTGTGAAGGCGACCAACCGAAGAGGCCTCCTGGTCAACGAACGACTGAATTCCAAGACTGACGCGGTTCACTCTGCAGCGCAGAAGCGTTTCTACGACCGAATCCGTAAGCGTGCCAGGTGCGCATTCGACGGTGATTTCGGCATCCGGAAGAAGACGAAAATTTTGCCGAACCGTGACAAATATTCGTTCCAGTTGCTGCGAACTTAGAAGAGTAGGTGTTCCGCCGCCCAGGTAGATAGAATCGACATCGTGCTCAAACCGCCCACCGGCTCCCTCCGCAAGAGATCGACCGTTCTGCAGATCGGCACACACCCGCTCCACGTAACGATCGAACATCGTCTTCGAGAAAACATCCGAAGCGAAATTGCAGTAGCTGCACTTGGTGCGGCAAAAGGGAACCGAAATGTACAGGCCAAGCGGCACACAACGATTATCCCATTTTCCCCGCAAAAATCGCGGATTCGCAGTAAACCCGAACGACCTGAAAGCCCGAAGGTCTCGGCCAATTCTCAATGCTTCAGCCCTGACTGGAGTCAGGTATGAGAGACTTGGCTGCAACTATTCCGGCGGTAAGGACATCTGAATAAGGCCCCCGCATGCTGCCTCGCGTCGTCATTACAGGAATGGGCGTAGTGAGCCCGAACGGAATCGGCAGGGAAGCTTTCTGCCGAGCAACCCTTTCAGGGAAATCCGGAGTCAAGCGCATCTCGCGCTTTGACCCATCGAATCTTCCCGTACACATCGCCGGTGAAATCCCGGAGTTCGATGAGTTGGCATGGGTCGATGCCCGCGAGCGCAAGCACGTCTCGCGCGTCGTTCCCCTCGCAATTGCGGCTTCGACGGAGGCGCTGAAAGACGCGCGCCTTGACCCGTCCAGTATGTCGCTGGAAGAGCAACGTCAGATCGGCGTGATCCTCGGTTCCGGAGGTGGCGCGCAGGAGTTCTCCGAAGAGCAGTACCGGCTCTGGCATTCTGGCCATATCAAGCAAGTCAGCTTGTTCTGCATCCCAAGTGGCACCATGGGGACGATCTCCAGCGAAGTCTCGATGCGCTTCGGTTTCCGCGGATACAGTCACGTAGTCACTGCTGGCTGCACGTCCTCGACGGACGCGATCGGCTATGCGGTGCAGCACATCCAGGCAGGCATGCTGCCCATGTTGCTGGTGGGTGGCGTGGATGCGCCCATCACTCCGGGCATCATCAAAGGCTACACGCTGATGCGCGCGCTCACGCAATCGTGGAACGACCAACCGGAGCGCGCCTCCCGCCCATTTTCGGCGGACCGTAACGGCTTTGTTCTTTCGGAAGGATCGTGGATGTTTGTGCTCGAAGAGTACGAGCATGCGCGTTCTCGTGGGGCCCGAATCTATGCCGAGATCGCAGGCTATGGATCGACCTGCGAAGCTTTCCATCGGGTTCGCATGAGCGACTCACCGGAGGAGCCCGCACGTGCAATTCGGTTGGCGCTGCAAGAGGCGCAGATCGGTGCGGAAGACATTCACTACGTGAACCTGCACGGTACTTCGACTGAAATGAACGATCGTGTGGAGACACAGGCGCTGAAGCTCGCGCTCGGGGAGAATGCTTCGAAGATTCCGATGTCGGCTTTGAAATCGCAGATCGGCCACGCCCAGGGAGCTTGCGGATCAGCCGGGTTGGCGGCAACGCTGATTGCGATGCACGAAAGCCGAATTCCGCCCACCATCAACCTCGAGCAGCCGGATCCTCACTGTGACCTCGATTACGTACCCCAGGCCGGCCGCCGCGCCCAGATCGAGCACGCCATTTGTAATTGTGTCGGGTTTGGCTCAAAGAATTCGGCGCTTGTTCTGCGGCAGGTAGCCTAGCCGAACCTTTTCGATCTTTGCTCCGGTTGCGGCCATCTATTACTCTTGATCGTTAGGGTCCGATGGCCAATCAGGAAGAAGAGGTACTGGGGAAAGCCTATGACGGGCGGCTCATGCGCCGCCTGCTCACCTACCTGCGCCCCTACCGTACTCCGGTTGCCATCGCCGTCATCTCGATCATTCTGAAGGCCGGGTTGGACGTCCTCGGCCCCTATCTGACGAAAACCGCAGTCGATAAATATTTGGCCCATGTAGCCGGCACCAGCTCCCTTCTGGATCGTTGGCTCAGTTCTTCGCCCATGATCGGAATTGCGCAGCTTTCGGCTCTCTATCTGGGCATCCTGGTCATCAGTTTCTTCCTGGAGTTTCTCCAGACCTACTTCATGCAGTGGACCGGGCAGAAAGTGATGTTCGATCTGCGCAGCCAGATCTTCCGGCACCTGCAACACATGCACATTGGGTTCTTTGATAAGAATCCCGTCGGCCGGCTGGTAACGCGGGTGACAACCGACGTAGACGCGCTCAACGAAATGTTTACCGCGGGGGTGGTGTCGATTTTCGAGGACGTGTTTGTGCTGCTCGGAATCCTCGTCATCATGTTGTGTATGGATTGGAAGCTGGCGCTGCTCACCTTTGCGGCGCTGCCGTTGATCTTCTACGCGACCTCCATCTTTCGCGTGAAGGTCCGAGATTCATACCGCCGCATTCGAGTAGCGATTGCCCGCATCAACTCATTCTTGCAGGAAGCCGTCTCCGGCATGTTGGTTCTGCAACTGTTTAATCGCGAAAAGCGAGCCTTCCGCCAATTCTCCGACGTGAATGCAACCCACATGGACGCGTTCAAGGACGCGATCATGGCCTATGCCGTGTATTACCCGGTAGTGGAAATTGTTTCCTACACGGCGGTGGCTGCGATCATATGGTTCGGAGGTAATTTTGTTATTCAGCATGCTGCCGTCAGCCAGTTGAGCATTGAGAGGACGGCTCATTTCCTAACGATCCACATCGTCCCGAGCTTCACGACGCTGGGCGTGCTGGTCGCGTTCATGCAGTACGCTCAGCGATTCTTTCGGCCGATTCAGGATCTCAGCGACAAGTACAACATCCTGCAGTCGGCGATGGCCTCGAGCGAGCGCATCTTCAAGCTGCTCGACACGCCCGTGGACATCACGACACCCGCGGCAACAAAGAAGCCCGTTGGTCCCGGACGAATCGAGTTCGACCATGTCTGGTTTGCGTATGGCGAGCGCGGCACGAGCGCCGATACGCTCACGGCCGGCTCGGCAAACCGTAAACGCGCACTGTCCGACAGTTCGTCGGCCCTTGTGCGGGCTGACTCTGATAGCGGCGCGCTCGCGCCAGGCGATGGCGGCGATAGTGGCCTTGATTGGGTGCTCCGCGATGTGACATTCGCAATTGAGCCGGGAGAGACGGTTGCAATCGTCGGTCACACCGGCGCGGGAAAGACCACGCTGATCTCTCTCCTGCTGCGCTTCTACGACGTGCAGAAAGGGGCGATTCGCATCGACGGCGTCGATATCCGCGACATGGATCTGAGCGATCTTCGCCGCCGCTTCGGGGTAGTTCTGCAGGATCCGTTCCTGTTCACGGGGACGATTGGTGGGAACATCCGGCTCGGTACGCCCTGGATCGAGGACGAGCACGTAGAGCGGGCAGCGGTCGAAGTCAACCTTGGCGACTTCATTCACAGCCTGCCAAACGGGTTCGCGGAAGAAGTGCGAGAACGAGGCAGCACGCTTTCGACCGGGCAGAAACAACTGATTTCGTTCGCGCGCGCCCTGGCCCACAATCCCCAGATTCTGATTCTCGACGAAGCCACCTCGAGCGTAGACACGGAAACCGAGTTTCGTGTTCGAGATGCGCTGAATCGCATGGTGGAAGGACGGACATCCCTGGTCATCGCGCACCGGCTATCCACCGTCCAGCGCGCGGACAAGATTATTGTGATGCACAAGGGACGTGTGCGCGAGATGGGAACCCATCAACAACTTCTGGCGCAGCGCGGTATTTATTACAAGCTGTACCAGCTGCAATACAAGGACCAGGAAATTCAGGTTCCAGTCGAAGGCGCCTCCCAGCCGACGGCGAGCGCCGACGATTAGTTCTCACGGTTTTGGCCGCTTTCCCGCTTTGGTCATGTCGCGGAGTTAGTCGGTAACAGACATGCGCCCGCGCGCTTTTCCCCAGCTATACTGACGGGCTTCGCATAGTTCCACATTCAGGTAAGACCAATGAAAGAAGTCAGAAGAGTTCCGCTCGTTCTCTTCATTTTGACGCTCGCGATGTTGCTGCCAAAACCAGCTGTGGCCCAGGATCTGAAAACGTCGCAAAACGATCTACCGAGATATCGGGATAAAAGTCTTAGCATCGACGACCGGGTCGCGGATCTTTTGCCTCGGATGACTTTGGAGGAGAAGGTTGCCCAGTTGCGTGGCGGGTGGCAGCACGACGCGGAGGTCATCGATCCGACAGGAACGCTCACAACGGAGCAGGCGCGTGAGACGCTCAAGCGCTGGTCGGACCCGGATCTGAAGCTGCCGGCGCGCCGTGCGGCGATTTTGCGCAACGGAATTCAGCGATATCTGCGCGAGAGAACGCGGCTGGGGATTCCCGCGTTGTTTATGGGGGAAGCGCTGCATGGCTTCATGGAAGACACCAGCACAAGTTTCCCGCAGGCGTTGGCTCTGGCGAGTACATGGGACCCGGATCTCGTGCATCAGGTGTTTACGGCAGCCGGCGACGAGGCACGGTCGGCGGGCGTGGGCCAGGTATTCTCGCCGGTGCTAGATATCGCGCGCGATCCGCGCTGGGGACGCACGGAAGAGACCTATGGTGAGGATCCGTTCCTCGCTTCGCGGATGGGTGTCGCTGCGGTTACTGGTCTTCAGGGAGATGAATTTGCGATCGGGCCGCATCACGTAAGCGCCACTGCGAAGCACTTCGCCGTGCATGGGCAACCCGAGGGCGGCACAAATACTGCGCCAGGCAATTATTCGGAGCGCATCGTCAGGGAGAACTTTCTGGTGCCGTTCCGGGCGGCGGTAGAGGAGGCACGTGTCGGCAGCGTGATGGCGTCGTACAACGAGATCGACGGCATCCCGTCGCACGTCAATCCGTGGCTGCTGGGAAAAGTGTTGCGCGAGGAATGGGGCTTTCGCGGCTATGTCACATCCGATGGCGATGGGTTGCAAATGTTAGTCGAGACCCACCGTGTCGCCGCGGACAAGGCTGAGGCGGCAAGGTTAGCGCTGGCCGCTGGCGTGGACTATGACTTGTCGGACGGATCGGTGTATCGAACGCTAGTGGAGCAGGTGAAGCAAGGGATTGTGCCGGAGAGCGAAGTTGATCGCGCAGTGGCGCGCGTGCTGTCGCTCAAGTTCCGGCTCGGGCTGTTCGACGATCCCTTTGCCGATCCGGACTATGCGGACCGAATCACAAACAGCGATGAGCATCGCGCGTTAGCACTGAAAACAGCAGAGAAGGCGATCGTGCTTCTGAAGAACGAAAAGAATCTTCTGCCGCTCGATCTGGTGAAGATCAAGACGATTGCTGTGATCGGGCCGAATGCCGCGGGATTGCACCTGGGCGGATATAGCCGCAGCCCTGCGCACAGTGTGACGATTCTGCAGGGCATTCGGGATCGGGTTGGGGCCAAGGCCGAAGTTTTGTACGCCGAGGGATGCCGCTTGACGGATGCGCCATCGGATTGGCACGGTTGGTTCACGGATAACGTGCACGCGATCGATCCAGCGACACAGCAGAGTGCTATTCAGGAGGCGGTGAAAGCGGCGCGCAAGGCGGACGTGGTGTTGCTGGTGATCGGAGAGAACGAGAGCACGAATCGGGAAGCATGGTCGGAGAAGCACTTGGGAGATCGCGACTCGCTGGATTTGCTCGGCGCGCAGAATGACTTGGTGAAGGCGGTGGTGGAAACCGGGAAGCCCACGGTCGTGCTGCTGATCAATGGCCGGCCGCTATCGATCAACTACATCGCGGATCATGTGCCCGCGATTCTCGAAGGCTGGTACCTGGGGCAGGAAGGGGGCACGGCCGCAGCGAATGTATTGTTCGGGGACGTGAATCCGGGAGGGAAATTGCCGATTACGTTTCCGCGCTCGGTGGGGGATCTGCCGGACTTTTATAACCACAAGCCGTCGGCAAATCGCACGTATGCATTCAGCACTCGGAAGCCGCTGTTTCCGTTTGGATTTGGGTTGAGTTATACGACCTTTCACTTCGAGCACCTGCGAGTGGAACCCGCGCAAATTCTTGCGGGAGGAACTGCAAAGCTGAGTGTGGATGTGACGAACACCGGCACGCGCGACGGAGATGAGGTTGCAGAGCTGTATGTGCATCAGAAAATCGCCTCGGTCACGCGGCCAGTTATGCAATTGGCTGGATTTCAGCGAATCAATCTAAAGGCTGGCGAGACCCGGACCGTGGAGTTTCGCGTAACACCTGAGATGCTCTCGCTGCTAAACGCGGACATGCATCGTGTCGTGGAACCCGGGATATTCGAATTGATGGTGGGACCGAGTTCGGATCAAACCAGCACAGCGCTGTTGACAGTGCAGTCCGTGCACTGAGCATCGCAATTCGGTCGTGACGATTGCGTTGAAAAATGCGGAGGAGTTTTCAGACCGGTTGCGACTGAAACAGCGGTTGGCCCAGGGTGAAGTGCGTAAGCGGGTTGGTGAGGGCTACAATCGACGGGTGCGCATTCTGATTTCAGCGGGCGAAGCATCCGGGGAAATGTATGGCACCCAGTTGATCGCCGCTCTGCGCCATCTGGAACCTGGCCTCGAGTTTTTTGGCGTGGGGGGCGAGAGAATGCGGGAGGCCGGTTGCGACACGATTGTGGATGCGCGCGACCTGGCCGTGGTCGGCATTACGGAAATTTTGAGCCACCTGCCGAAGATTTACGGCCTCTTTCACAAACTGATTGCCGAGGCTGACCGCCGTCGTCCTGACCTCGCCATAGTGATTGACTCGCCTGCATTCAACTGGCGAGTGGCGCGCGAGATGAAGAGGCGCGGTATCCCTGTCGTCTATTACGTTGCACCGCAGTTCTGGGCTTGGCGGCAGGGAAGAGTCAAGCTGCTGCGCGAATACGTCACAAAGGCGCTAGTTATTTTTCCCTTTGAAGAGAAGTTCTACTGCGAGCGGGGCGTGGATGCCTCGTTTGTCGGACATCCCCTGGCAGATCTTCCCCACCCGTCGATCGAGCGCGAGGAGTACGCGAAGCGCTTCCAATTGGATCCCGAGAAGCACTGGATCACGCTAATGCCGGGCAGCCGGGTGAAGGAAGTGCGGATGAATCTGCCAACGATCCTGGAGGCGGCGGCTCAGTTCGGGCGGACTTTTGAGTTTCTGCTGCCGGTCGCGCCCACCCTGGATCAGTACGCTTTGCATGAGCAGACGAAGCATCGCGGCATCACGCTGGTACCCGAATCGCTACCAGGCCTCTGGCATTCGCGGGCAGGGGTGGTGGCAAGTGGTACCGCCACGGTGGAAGCAGCCTTAATGGCCACGCCATTCGTGATGGTCTATCGGGTCTCTGCGCTCACTTATGCGCTAGGCAAACCTAGAATCAAGGTTCCGTTTTTCGCGATGGTAAATCTGATCGCCGGAGAACAAATAGTGCCGGAGCTCGTGCAGGGGGATTTCACCGCTGCGAATGTAGCGGCTCGACTGAACGAGATTATTCCGGATGGAGCGGCTCGGGACACCATGATCGAGGGGTTGACGCGGGTAAAGGCCC
>AR_comb_assmDRAFT_10300752_pt1 | contig 20734 bp, 19 predicted proteins | sample ArasoioldDNA_FD_10543 | JGI IMG/M metagenome (IMG submission 10543) | reverse complement strand
GCCAGCTCTCTTTGCAAACTGTCCATTGATTCGAAATTGGTAAAGAGTACTAACAAGCTGCGATGCGTAATTCTGTTACGAATCACTGAATATAATTTCTCGAAGTCAGCCTCCAGGAACCGGGTTTGCTGGCGATACAAGGTTTCCAGCACAAGATTCATTTGAGTGGGCTTTTTGTCCGCTTGCAAGAACGCATCCAATCCCTCTGCGAACGTTATGATTCCTGCCTTGTCTTGTCGCACCAGTGCCACGTTGCTCAAGACCAACGACGCGTTAATTGCATAATCAAGTAAGGTCATCCCTTCAAAAGGCATCTTCATGATGCGGCCTTTATTGATGAGGCAATACACCTGCTGACTACGTTCATCGGTGTAGTTATTTACCATGAAGCCGCCTTTCCGCGCGGTGGCTTTCCAATTTAGTGTTCTGTAGTCGTCCCCTCGCACATACTCTTTGATTTGTTCAAATTCCATACTGTGCCCTAACCGTCGAACCTTTTTCACTCCCGCCTCCTGCAAGCGATTGCCAACAGCAAGCAAATGATAACGCCTCATTTGTATGTAAGAGGGATACACTTTTACTGTTTGCGCGGCTGGAAAAACAAATCTTCGCTTCACGAATTGCAGGGGACCCTTCACAAACACGTTTATGTTTCCATATGAATATTCGCCCCTGGCTACAGGTTTGACAGTATAAACAATATGCCCTTCACTTGTCTTGTCCAGCTTAACCTGGCGATGCCAATTTCGTTCCTGGAATTGGATGGGCAATTCATCAACGACGTTCGCGGTAATGGGGAATGAATAATTGTTTTGAAAGTTGAGGAACACTTTATTTTCATCACCATTGCTCCATCGCTCGGAGGTAATGCGCTCAGCGCGCAAGGCATATCTCTTTCCGAAGACCAAAAAACTATCCAGCAAGATGCTTACGGCCAACAATATCAAAATAATACTTGCCGCATCATACAATACCGGTATAAAATAGCTGAACACATAAAGAACTACAGCCCCTGCAGCAATATAATAAGCCATCCTTGCGAAGTAAAAAGCCTGGCCGAAAAATTTTATGATTGCCTCAAACAACATATTACGGATTCGATCGAGGTTTCACGGATTAAGAGCATTTTGCGGATTGTGATTGCCTATTTGCCTATCGCCCTTTGCCTATTGACCTTGACGATTCAGCACCTAACGGGGAATATCAATTCCATTCACAATCTGCCTGATCACCTCATCCTCAGTAACTCCTTCCATTTCCTTGTCGGGAGCAAGTATGATGCGGTGACGGAGCACGGGTCCAAACACTTCAACGATATCATCCGGCGTCACGAAATCGCGTCCACTAATGGCTGCAATCGCTTTGGATGCGTTCATGATTGCAAGTGACGCCCTGGGTGAAGCGCCAAGGTAAATTGATTTATGATTCCGGGTCTGATGAATAAATCTGGCGATGAACTGCAACAGTTTTTCTTCAATAATGAGAGTTTTAACTTGTTGACGTATTGTAATGATCTGCGTCCCATTCAACACTGGTCTCACGGTGTCAAATATTGGCGCATTGCCCATCTGGTGAAATTGCGAGAGAATAGTTACTTCTTCGCTTTCCGTTGGATAAGGTACAACAATCTTAAAAAGAAATCGATCCAACTGTGCTTCAGGCAGGCGATAGGTACCTTCATGTTCGATCGGATTTTGCGTTGCCAGTACCATAAAAGGCGATGGCATTGGATAGGTTCTCCCATCCACAGTAGCCTGTCTTTCTTCCATAATTTCAAACAGCGCTGCTTGCGTCTTGGCCGGTGACCTATTGATCTCATCAATCAATATCACATTGCCAAACACTGGCCCCTTCTTAAACTCAAAGCTGGCCTGCTGCGGGTTGAAAACAGGCGTGCCCAAAACATCTGAAGGCATCAGGTCGGGCGTAAATTGAATGCGTGAAAAATTTATATCTAGTGATCGGGCCACGAGCCGCGCCGTAAGAGTCTTAGCTACGCCGGGAACACCTTCGATAAGCACATGCCCATCGGCGAGCAATGCCGCAACGATCAGCTTCACCATTTCATCCTGCCCGACGATCACTTTCTTAATTTCATTGCGAATAGATGTCACCGCCTCACTCAAGGCAGACAGATCAGTTCGCTGGACAAATAGTTGTTCTTCCATTAAGACAAAAAATTGCAATATACTAATTCGTCGGTTGTAATGTCAATTGTGACTAGTGAATTGTGAATGTCTCTCATTCGAAATTGCGTCCTGTCCGTTATTCACTATTCACCATTCACCATTCACGATAAAAATCTTCCAGCCGGCTATGAAAATCTGCAAGCTGCTCATCTGTGACAACAGGCGTATCCTCTAAGCTCCTTATAAAAGAAATCAGCTCCCGGATATTGGTCTCTGAATATCCGGTTTTCCGTTGCAGTGATGAGACAAACTCTTCGTCAAGTTTGTTGGTCGAAATTTTATACTTATTGCGGACATGTTCCAGAAAATAAGCGCTCATCTTGCGACTTAAGTTGGTGTTATCTCCTTTCTCGTAATATAACCTGCCGACAGTCTTTACAAAATCAAGAGAATCATTTTCCACCTTCGCCATTTCAGGAATGATGCGTTGCTTGCGTCGCATTTCCTGCAGCACGAACACCACGATGAGGGCGACTAGCACCCATAGCGCGGCCTTAAAAGATGGATTCTTCATTAACACCGAAATCATCGAATGGCTCCTACCGCTCCCAGCATTGTAGTTAAAATACTTTTTGTGCAGAAAGTATTCGTCCCAAACAATTCTCTTTGTGTTCTTCGGAATCACGGACAATGTCTTATCATAATAGTTGATGTTTTTGTCGTATAACAAGAAATAATTGCTGAAAGAAAGAGGCGTAAGTTGGAAATAAATGTTGCCCTTTCCAGCTCTTAGTTGAATAAAATTTGGAAGTATGTACGCGCCGTTTCCAAACACTGTTGTTGTCGCCGAATCGTACTTTGAAAAATAGGATTCGAACCTCATGCCTGGGCATCCGTACTCCTGCGTTATGGCAAACGGTGGCTTAATAAGACTAACCGAAAAAGAATCTGAATTACTATTAAGGGTCATGTTGTCACTAACAGCATATGCGTCTGGTGCATCACATCGTAACATGTTTTGGACATCATAGGAAAGAATTGCCGCGCTCACAAAAACGGTATTGCCATTCTTTACAAAACTAACAAGCTTCCTCATCTCAAACTCATCAGCGCGAAAGGAAGGTGAAACAACAATCAGTGCCTGACCATCTGAATCGTCCATAAGAGAGTTCCACAGACCCGGCTGCTTGGTATTTACCATAATGTCGGCCTTTGGAAACAGGTGCTGTAAATTGTTATAAGCAATGTAAGTGCCGTAGGGAATTTTATCTGCTTTATTAAAGGTAACGTGGTCGTCAAAAACGTGTCTGTTCTTTTTCGATTGCACGATAACTAATGCTAACAACAACAGCACCACACCTGCAACAAAATATGGTAAGAGTTTTTTCACTTTAATTGCCGATCAAAAGTCTCAAAATCGCTTCGTATTGCTTGGAACGCATTCCGGCTAACATCAAACTTGCCATACCAGGCGTATTCATAGTTACGTGTGAGCCGGAAAAAGTCATTATAGTACGACGTTGAAAGTAGCTGTGCCAGATATTCGAGATTTGTTCTTCCCTGTCTGTACTGAATTAGATTCCGATTGGAAAGATTTGTTAGCAACCGAAGAAACATCAGCCGGGTTGCCAGGCGGTAATCTTCCGCGTGGATCGCCTTTTCAATTTCCGCTTGATAGTTTATAGAAAAAATGTCTTCAGAAGATTCGCTTTCGCCTCTCTTATTTCCGAGCTGCTTTTGTCGTTTCGCAAAAATCAGGATATTGCTCGTGGCAAGATACCAGATCAATGCAGCAAAAAAAGCTCCGACTATGAATATCCACGTTAGCGTCTTCACCCATCGGGGAACACCATTGCTGGCGCTTTCCTTTTCTATTTTCTTTTTGAACCGGGTGTTAGCATACCAAAATGCATCGTCATTCTTCAATGAATCCATTATATAACCAGGCACGTGACGCAACTCAATCGTGTCGAAACTCTCACTCGCGTTTTTGTTGTCAAAGTAATTGGGCACTTCTTCAGTTATTGCTGTATCGGTCGTGATTTCTACACTATCGCCGGGAGTATTTTGGCCATCGGCACACGTACAAATAGATATGCCCATCACCAGGAAAAATATCTTTGCAAAGAGCAAGTAGTTATTTAGACGGATCAATTTCATGCTTGCGCTTCAACATTTGTTTGGACCAAAGACTTCTTTTGGAGTTGAATGGGATAAATGATAAAATACCACACTATAAACAAAAAAGATGCGAGCAAAATTGACATGCTAAAGCCCCAGTGCATTCGGTAATGTCGTGTAACGAAACTTTCAAAAAAAGCCGCTATCATCAGAACCGGAATAATTCCTACAATAATCTTCAATCCGTCCTTTGCACCCTGCTTAAAGGACGCCCAACGGCCAATCGTGCCCGGGAACAAGAAACTCTTGCCGAGTACGACGCCTGCCGCACTCGCGAAAATAATCGAAGTAATCTCCAGCGTACCATGGATGAAAACTGTAAGCACAAACATCTCTGCCAGTCCTCTCGATGCAAACATGTAATCGAAGGCGCCGACCTCTACACCAAATCTCAGTAACGACAAAATAGTAGGAATTCCAAACAGGATCCCTTTTGCATAATAGCTTAGCGCTACAACCGTATTATTAATGAAAATTCCGATCCAAACAATGAAAGGTGTGCCTGTTTGATAAATTCCGAAAGGGTTCCCATTGGCAATGTTTTCTTCGGTCATGTTTACATAATCCTCACCAATCATTTCACGCACATAAGCCGGGTTATTCCACGAAGAAAAAAAACCAATGATAAAAAACAAGGAGAAGAAAATAAATAACAACAAAATTGTACCGTGATGTTTGCGTACGGTAAGTGGAAGATCATACTTCCAAAATGTAGCTAGCCTGTTAGACTCTTCTTTACGGTTTTGGTAGATGCTAAGGTAAATTTTCGACGCTTGCCCATTCAAAAATCTTGTCACCTTGCTTGAAGGATAAAAAGTTTTCGCGTAGGCGAGATCGTTCACCAGTTCAGTAAAATCATTAGCGAGCTGATCTGCGTCTTTGGCAGGTAATTTCTGGATCTTGGCCCATTTATCTCTATTTTTTTTAATGAACAACGCTTCTCTCACAATCGCTCCATTTATTTTGTAAAATACTTGAAAATTTTAGATTTTTAGATTTACAAAACAAATAAACTCCTAAACTTTACACTTGAATCAGGCGTCATATGGCAGTTCTAAAACTACCTACCAGTTTCAATATTGATCTGGAATTTGAAGTACCCGAGTTTCACCGGCGCATGTTTGCATGGATCATCGACCTCGTGCTACAGGTGTTTTACCTGATCATTGCATTCCGACTCTATGATGAATACGTGCGTGCGCACATCAATGAAATAACGTTTGAAAATGATCCATGGATTCAGCGCATCATTATTCTACCAGTAATCCTGTATCACATCCTTTGCGAGATTACGATGAATGGACAAAGCGTTGGAAAACGGCTCTTAGGAATGAGGATTGTCAATGAAAACGGGGGCAGGGCAAGTATCAGCCAGTTTTTGATACGCAGCCTGATTCGCACATCGGACTACATGATACTGATCATAATCGTCTATGGAGCGATGTTTGGACCTTACATTGTCTGGATCCTGTTAGGGTCAATCGGGTTGCTGATAACGGACATTATTCTGGTAGTTAGCAATAAAAAGAGTCAACGACTCGGTGACATCCTGGCTCATACCATCCTTGTAAATACAAGAGCAAAAGGTAGCATGGAGGAAACTGTTTTCATGGAAGTTGCCGACAATTATGTGCCGGTGTTTCCCCAGATCATGAAACTGAGCGACAAGGACATCAATGCGATTAAGAGCATCCTTGATACGGCAAGGAAAAAGGGAGATTTTAACCTAGCGGCCATGGCCAGCGAAAAAATTAAGAGTCACCTTAAGATTGATTCGCCAATCCAACCTTTTGATTTTTTAGATACCTTGCTTAAAGACTACAACTATTTATCAGTAAAATAATTTGCCAATTCAATCCACGAATAGGCATTGGTTCGCGTTTTAGCGTGCACTCAAGCCGAAGACGAGGATCACCAGGAACGCGATTACTAAGACTATGATGAACAACACTCCTATGATCGCAAAGTATATCTTAAGATTATAGAAACCGCTATCAAGATCGGCCTGGTTCATTCCATTAATTCCGCGCTTTGTATGATTAGCAAACTGAAATAAAAAATAATTTACCAATAACCCGATCACGATTCCGAATATTGCCCCGCCAAATCCCCCTCCAGTTGCGAAGGATGTACCAAAGCCTTCTGATTGGACGACTTGAGGTTTTGTTTGCAACGCTTTTATAATGGTTAATACATAACCTATCAGAGCTGAAATAACAATCACCATGCTCCATGTGGCCAAACTACGTAGATGATTTTTTGCGGTTTCATCGATGGAAAGGCTAAATAACGAGTTGTCCTCGTAGTTTTGATTCTGCTCCATAAACATTTTTTAGAATAAAACAATGAGGTTTGCAATTACTCCCACGATTGCGAATACGCCATAAATCGAGAAGTAAATTCTGAGAGAAGAAAGTCCATTATTAAACGTTTCCTGGTTTTTTGTTTCAATCCCTCTTTTTATCAGTGTTGCTCCTCTAAAGAGCAGGTACATTAACGCGCCAACAATCGCGACCATGATTACAACGATTGCCACGACAATTCCGTAGCTCTCGTCAACCGCCATAGTCGGAGCAAACTGCGTCAGCGCAGTACTAATCGCTGCTCGTGCCAGTAAAAGACAGAGGATTAATAAGCCCATACCGACAAAGCCCACAATTGAAAGGAACCTTGCCCATCGCGCGGCGTCGGACAGACTTCGTGATGCCGATTGATCAACCTGCAACTCCAGGATTGATTGATTCTCGTCCATAAATGTTGATTTTGATTAGATAAAATGAATAATTGTTTCTGGGTGTGAAAATAGTAAACGAAATTAATCTTTAAGGTAGCGGATAGTCCCAATTAATCCAACAACGCATATTGACAATATGCGAAAGTAGTGCTGAGCGCGCGGGAACGAGTGGTAACTTTTAGTAAGCTCTTGCAAAAAGCACCCGCCGCTGTGAAGGCTTGCCTGTCAAAATGCATTTTCCATTTTCCATGGCAGCATCCAGTGGTATGCAACGAATTGTAGCTTTCGTTTTTTCTTTAATGGCACCTTCGGTTTCACTAGTCCCATCCCAGTGCGCAGAAACAAAGCCGCCTTTTTCATCTAAGGTTTTTTCAAATTCATCCCACGTATCCGCCTTTGTAATGTGCGCATCTCTGTATGATTTTGCTTTATTGAACATATCATTCTGAATACTGTTCAGTAACCTGACTACGTGATTGGCTAATCCATCTAGCGAAATACTTTCTTTTACTTTTGTATCACGCCTAACAACCTCCGCTACATTATTCTGCAGATCCCTGGCACCAAGTGCTATCCGGACCGGAACGCCCTTCATTTCATATTCGGCGAATTTCCAGCCCGGTCGGTTATTGTCGTCGTTGTCATACTTCACGGATACGTTTGCAACATTTAATTCGCGCATCAATTGCTGTGCCTTGTCATTGATGTTTGACTGCGCGACGGCATCCTTACTCGAAATGGGAACGATAACCACTTGTAGCGGGGCGATCTTCGGCGGCAGTATCAGACCGTCGTCGTCGCTGTGCGCCATCACCAGGGCACCCACCAATCTTGTGCTAGCACCCCAACTGGTAGCCCAAACAAACTCTTGCTGATTTTCTTTGTTAAGGAATTTCACATCAAATGCCCTGGCAAAATTTTGTCCGAGGAAATGTGAAGTGCCGCATTGCAACGCCTTTCCATCCTGCATCAACGCCTCAATGCAATACGTATCCTCCGCCCCGGCAAATTTTTCACTCTCCGTCTTTAACCCGCGAATCACCGGCAAAGCCATGTATTCTTCTGCAAATGTTGCATACACACCCAACATTTTCTTCGTTTCTTCCACGGCTTCTTCTCTTGTGGCATGCGCGGTGTGACCCTCCTGCCATAAAAATTCGGCAGTGCGCAAAAACAAACGCGTTCTCATTTCCCACCGTACTACGTTCGCCCACTGATTCACAAGAATGGGAAGATCGCGGTAAGATTGTATCCAATCCTTATAAGTATTCCAAATGATCGCTTCGCTGGTTGGGCGAATGATCAGTTCCTCTTCCAACTTCGCTTCCGGGTCAACAATTAGTTTTCCTTTGGATGCTGGATCGGCCTTTAATCGATAATGAGTAACAACGGCGCACTCCTTAGCAAATCCTTCCGCGTGGCCTTCTTCTTTTTCAAAAAAATTTTTCGGAACAAACAAGGGGAAATAAGCATTCTGATGTCCTGTTTCTTTGAACATACGATCCAGCTGATTTCTCATGTTTTCCCAAAGTGCATAGCCATGAGGCTTTATCACCATGCAGCCTCGCACGGCCGAATAGTCCGCAAGGCCTCCTTTTATAACCAGGTCATTGTACCATTGAGAATAATCTTCCTGTCTTGATGTGATTTCTTTACCCATACTGGTTGCTAGTCGCTAGTTTTAGTTTACTGTTTATTGTTTACAGTTGTTTGTTTCCCTGTCAAACATTTTTAATGAAAGTATGTTTTTTGAAGTTTTCAATCTTGGAAGTTTTTCAAGCTGTGCCGCCATCAATCCCAACCTTTTCATGGACGTTGAAGTCTCGAAACTTTCTTGCCAAACCGCTACGCTCGACGTGAGATTGAGATAAAAACAAAAACAAAAAACGATAAATTCACAACAACGAGCAACAACTTTAGCCTTTGCTTAACTTTAAATGATGCAATTTTACAATGCGATGGCAGAATATTTGTTGTTCAATCGTTTGTGTCACTAAAAAAGTCGCACAAAAGTAGTAACTTCATTGTATAACCGATTAAACTTGTTGCCATGAGATCAGCAATTTTACTCTTCGTTTTGTCGGCTGTGGTTTTAGGTGGTTGCACGTCAGCATATAAAACCGGCCAGACCCCTGATGATGTCTATTATTCCCCCGCGCGTCTACACGACGAATATGTGAACGTCAAAGAGCATGACGACCAAAAATACAGGAACGATGGTGAATATTATGACGATCAGTACTTGCGTATGAAAGTTCACAACAGGGTAATGTGGTCCGATCTTGACGATTATTATTACTACAATCCCCGTTATAGTTACAGCTATTACAATAGCCTGAACTGGAATAATCCGTGGAGTCCATTTACGTATTGGAATTCTTATTACAATCCTTACTGTTCTCCGGTTATGTATACCGGGTACTCAAAAGTTACTTACAATCACCCGAGAATATTTAACCTCAATACGTACAACAACAACCAGCTTACCAACAACAATTACACGAATCCAAAGGGCGGCACTTACGGCAACTCCGGTAACTATGGCAGTTACGGCGGCAGCACCGGATCACCGAAAATTATCAGGGGATACACGCCGAGCAATTCAAACAGCGGCGCGGGTAATTTCCTTCGCAATATTTTCAATGGGGGAAGCAGCAACAACAGCTCCTATTCTCCGAGCAGTTCAGGCAGCTCCTCGCGGGCTTCCAGCTCGGGCTCTTCTTCCTCCGGAGGTGGTGGTGGATCAGCCCCGGTAAGAAAGTTCTAACCGCGGTTGTGGATGCGATTCATCAATATTGAAAAATAATTTTTGTGTAATCAGCTTTTAAATGTCATGCAACACTTGTTGCGTCGTCCCGCGTCGGGCGGTATACGTTCTTATCTCTATTCACCTTATAATTCCGTGATGATATGAAATCGATTTCTTTCATGATAGCCATCGTGCTATCTGTTGGATGGTGCTTTGGCCAGGAACCCGCAGATGCTCTTCGATACTCCTGGTATACTCAAAGCGGTACCGCCAGGCAGCAGGCAATTGGGGGCGCGATGGGCTCGCTAGGTGGAGATATTTCAGCAACTTTTGTAAACCCCGCGGGACTGGCGTTTTACAGGACCGGCGATTTTGTGCTGACCCCGGGTTATAACTTTCTCAATAATAAAGGCAGTTATTTTGGAAGAACTGAAAAGGATAAAAAGAATTATTTCACTTTTGGAACCAGTGGTTTCGTCATTGATGGCGGAGGCAACAACAAGAAGTGGCGCGCTTACAGCATTGCCGTTAACCGCACGGCCAACTTTGGAAGCAATATCTTTTACGCTGGTCAAAACACTCAAAGCTCTTACTCACAAAAATTTTTAGAGGAAATAAGAAATGACAATGTGAAAGACGCAAACGTAGTAGCGGAAAACTATCCGTTTGGAACGAGTCTCGCTTTTAATACTTACTGGATCGACACCGTAGGAGGCGGCACAAACGGAAATTTCCAATTCCAGAGCAGAGCTGCAAATATTTTATCCGCCAACGGAGTCCTTAACCAGGCAAATTTCATACAAAGCACAGGTGGAATTACAGAAATTGCGCTCGCAATGGCTGCAAATTTTAATAATAAATTCTTATTCGGAGGTACCCTCGGCATTCCCATTTTGAGCTACAAGCGAAATGAGACCTATATTGAGGGCGATCCGACGACCGATCCAAACAACAAATTTGAATCGGCACAACTTGACGAAGAACTTAAGACGAACGGAGTAGGCATTAATCTTCGGTTAGGATTGATCTATAAACCCACTGAGTATGTAAGATTAGGTCTTGCCATTCACTCCCCCACTTACTATGGGCTAACTGATAAATACACCGCCACGGTAACAACGAATACAGAGAACTACCAGGGTGTGATGACGCAAAGCTCAACTATCTTCACAAATGACGCCCCGTCAGAATTCAAATACACACTTTGGAACCCATACCGCATCATTGGAAGCGCTTCGTACGTGTTGCGTGAAGTGCAAGATGTCACCAAGCAAAAGGGTTTCCTGACGGCAGATATCGAATATGTGAATTATAAGTTCCCCACATTTGGTGCAGACCCGAGTAATAACGATCAATCGGGGAAAGATTATTTGAAAACGGTGAACAAGGCAATTGACAAAGCATACAAAGGTGCTGTCAACTTTCGTGCAGGTGGGGAGTTGAAATTTACGACAATAATGGTGCGTCTTGGTGGGGCGTATTACGGAAATCCTTATAAAGATATAAATGGTGAAAAAGGCAGCCGTTTTCAATTAAGTGGCGGACTTGGTTACCGGAACAAAGGATTTTTTGTCGATCTTGGGTACACGTACACAATGACCAAGGATGTTAATTTCCCATACCGGTTACAATACTCGGCTTATTCTGGCGCAAATATCAAAGGCAGTGCAAGCAATATTTTGCTGACTGTCGGATTTAAGATATAGAATGCGAAAACTTGACTGCAGGCAGGGCATCGCATTGATGCCCTTTTTTGCTGCCACAGAATATACAGACGTTCACAGACAAGTTCAGATATACAGTTTCATCTGTTCCTATTTGTTGCATTTGCTGCGGCAATAACCAAATACTCTTCAATTCGACTGATCTCCGAGGGACCAAACCATTTTATTTCTTTATCCTTCTTAAACCACGTCATCTGTCGTTTCGCATATTGCCTTGTGTTCTGCTTTATTAGTTCGATGGCTCGTTCAGTCGGAAATTTTAAATCGAGGTAGTCAAATATCTCTTTGTACCCAACAGTTTGTAGCGCGTTTAGACTTCGGTAACGAGACAATTGCTTTGCTTCCTCCACCAGCCCGGCATCAATCATGCGATCAACCCTGGCGTTGATGTTTCGGTGCAATTCCTCTTTAGGTAGCTCAAGGCCGATTTTGACAATATCGAAATCTCTTGTTTCTTTTTGTCCAATGCGATATTCAAGGATTGACCGTCCCGTGGCCTGCGCCACTTCCAGAGCTCTCATTAAGCGGTGCGGATTTCGAATTTCACCTGATGTGTAGAAACGCGGATCTAATTTCTCTACTTGTTTTTGCAACCACTCTAAACCGTTTTTCTCATATTTAGAAATAATCTCCTTCCTCGTTTCATTAGGAACATTTGGAATTTCATCCAGCCCCTCGCTAAAAGCCTGCAGGTATAACCCGGTTCCCCCAGTGACGATTATTCGATCATGTGTGCGAAACAGTTCTTTTGCTTTTTGCAAAGCGTACTGTTCGAATGTTCCTGCATTCACATTGTCATGGATTGAGTGCGATGCAATAAAATAGTGAGGGACGGCTCGCAATTCCAGTTCGGATGGTCTTGCCACACCAATATTTAATTCTTTAAAGCATTGCCTGCTGTCCGCCGAAAGGATCTCAGTGTTAAATCTTTTGGCCAATTCAATCGCAACGGATGTTTTGCCAACGGCCGTAGGACCGATTATGAGAATTGCCGTTTTGAACCTGGCCAATGCCATAGATCATTTACATTTAAAACCCCGTCCAGCATTGAGCGGAACGGGGCAACTGGTATAAATACTTAATGTGTGAAGATTTTCTCTCTGTGTATCCCTAGGGGAATCCTAAATGCCTATGTCTTTCATTTTCCGCTTCAAACTTCTTCGGTTCCTTCATCCGTTGCCTCTTCGCCTAATCCTAAATCATCTGCTTCTTCAGCCTCCTCACCTTCTGAACCGAAGCCATCTGTTACTTGCGACAAGTCATACTTCTCTTCCACGTCGGCAAATTTTTCTCCCAATAGTCCCTTCGTCCCATACTGGCTTGGGGCAATTCCCTCCACTCGGATAGTTGCAGGATAAATCAACCTCGGGTTTTCTTCTTTTGAAACGTTAATCAACTCAACTAAAAAGCTCCAGTTCTTATTAAAATCGTATAAGTAAACAAATTTCTGATTTGGATCGCGAATCTCAGAACCGATGGTCGTGTCCTTCATTTGCAAAGGTGCCGCTTTATATTCTTTTTCATAAGTCTCCAATGTGATCTCCCTTCCCCTCTGCCAATGATCATTGCTGCGAAAAAAAGTTGCCTTATGCTTATTGTCAAATTCATAAGCCCGTAAAATAGCCTCGTGCAAGTCGTAAAACGATTGCGTGTGTCGGATGGCGATATCGCGGTACACACTATCATCTTCCTCCAAGTACACTCTGAATTTTAATATAGCCATGAACCAAATTTACGATTTTATGATTTTGAATCTGGAATTTGAAATTTTGTATGCCGAACTCCGGATTTTGGAAACAGCCCCAGTTGTTTTCCCTTTTCGATCATGAAGTCGTATGCAGCATCATAATTATTGTCAATCTCGCCGTCGAGAATAGCGTCCTTAATGGAGTTTTTTAAGACGCCGACGGGCCGGGATGGTGGAATATCAAAAATTTCCATGATCATTTCGCCTGTAATTGGAGGTTGCCAGTTGCGGATGCGATCTTTCTCTTCCACTTCTTCACAGCGCTTACGCACTAGTTTAAAATTTTCCAGGAACCTCTTTACCTTCTGTTTATTCTTTGAGGTAATATCTGCCTCGCAAAGCATCATTAGCGCATCAAAGTCCTCACCTGCATCGAACAAAAGTCGACGGATCGCCGAATCCGTAATTTCTTCCTGGCTCAGACTAATTGGCCGTAAATGCAACTCAACCAATTTCCTTACTAATCGCATTTTTTCATTCAGTGGCAACTTTAATTTTGAAAAAATCTTAGGAACCATTTTTCCTCCAACTACCTCGTGACCGTGAAAAGTCCAGCCGTGCCCTTCCTCGAAGTTCTTGGTGACTGGTTTTGCGATGTCGTGCAAAACGGCGGCCCAACGCAACCAAAGGTCATCTGTGTTTCTGGAAATATTATCGAGCACTTGTAGTGTATGATAAAAATTATCCTTGTGACCCACGCCATCCTTGTATTCAGCGCCCGCCAGGTCCACCATTTGCGGAAAAATGATATGCAACAACCCTATCTTGTACAAAAGGTCAAATCCAATAGAGGGTTTTTGACTTGCCAGGATCTTATTTAGTTCCTCCGTAATGCGCTCCTGCGAAATGATGCTAATGCGATAAGCATTGTCCTTGATCGCCTGTAATGTGTTTTCCTCAATGTCAAAATCTAATTGAGTGGCAAAACGAATGGCTCGCATCATACGTAAGGGATCGTCATTGAAAGTTTGCACGGCATCAAGCGGTGTCTTGATGATCTTGTGCTTAATATCTTCTAGCCCGCCAAACGGATCCAGCAATCGACCATAATTGTCTTTGTTCAAGCTTATGGCAAGCGCATTAATGGTAAAATCGCGCCGTAGCTGGTCATCTTTTAAAGTGCCTGGTGCGACTTCCGGATTGCGTGAATGGTATTTATAACTTTCTTTCCTCGCGCCCACAAATTCAAGATCAAATTCATCAGCTTTTACATGGGCCGTTCCATAAGTTTTGAACACGCTAACCGGAGGTATGGGATTAAAGCGCTTTGCCACCTCCTTAGCCAGGCGAATACCATCACCAACACATACCACGTCCGCATCTTTCGTGTCTCGTCCCACAATTTTATCCCGTACAAAACCGCCGATCAAATAGGCTTCCATGCCCAACTCTTCAGCCGCGTGGGCAATCTTCTTGAAAATAAACAGCTCCTTTTCAGTACAATAGATTTCCATTGCGACAAAGGTAAGAAGAGAGGGTGAGGTTCAAGTTGAGGTCGATGTAAGGGTGAAGATTTGAGATCCGAGCATATTGGGACATTAGGACATTGGATTGTTATGGGCGAAGTATTGTCGGTTTTCCTTTCTCCCATCTTACTAAAGCGGATGGCTCCGCGACAGTACTTTCGTTTTGACGATGCTGAACAACATAATCAACCCCATCTCTTATTTCTTTAACAATCTCAGAGAAATTTTTTGGAAAGGGTTCATTAGAAATATTTGCGGAGGTTGAAACGATAGGTTTACGAAAACGCTTGATGAGTTGTTTGCAAAAATCGTCCCTGCATATCCGAATTGCAACGGTGCCGTCCCGCCCAATTAAATTGCTCGCCAAGTTTATTGCACCGTTATAGACTACCGTAGTTGGCTTTGTTGCCGATTTCAGATGATCGAAAATGGCCAAATCAGGCTCGGACACATATTGTAATATGTCTTTTTCGGCGGCTACTAATACAACTAATGATTTCTCGTCCAATCTCTTTTTTAGCCGGTAAATCTTTTCAACTGCAGCCACGTTTCTGGCATCGCAACCCACTCCCCAGATTGTATCCGTTGGATAAAGGATTAGACCACCACCTGCTAAAACATCGAGGCAACACAATATGTCTTTTTCAAAATTCATAAAGATTCTGTTTTTTCATGGAATGAGACAAGGTTCCATTGTCCTACGACGTCAAATCGTGATACACATCCATTACCCGTCTGGCGCATATTTCGGCGCCAAATTTTTGCGCTTGGCGCAATCCTCTCTCTTTAAGATCATTCGCCATCGCTTCATCTCCGCAAATCTTACGCATGCCTTCGGCAATTTCTTCGGCTCGCTGCGGATCCACATAATACGCCGCATCCCCACCTACTTCTGGCAACGAAGCGGTCGCAGACGTAATTACCGGGAGCTGGCTCCACAAAGATTCCAAAATTGGAATTCCAAAACCTTCGAAAAATGATGGATAGATCATCGCGATGGCTGATTGATAAATGGCCGGAAAATCTTGCGCGTCCTGAAACGATTTCGACGATCGGGCCGTCGGATGTTCAGACAGGAAAATGATCTTCTTTTCAAGATCGTTTTGTGTGATAAAATCCTTTACCAGCTGTTTATACTTCCCGCCGTCACCGATAACAACCAGCGGAATTTGAACGTCGTTGCGCAAAATAAAAACCGCTTTACATGCGTTCATTAAATTTTTTCTCTCGATGATAGAGCCGACGTACAAAAAATATTTAGGAGGCAATCCATATTTCAATCGAATGATTGTCTTTTGGGCTTGAGTGAGCCCTACGGCAAACGCAGGATTGCAACTTTGATAAGTAACTGAAATCTTCTCGGGCAGGGCCGAATAATAATCTACAACATCCTTTTTTGTTTGTTCACTGACTGTGATGATCTTGTCAGCATTTTTGCATGCATATTGAAATTTTTTTCTGTAGATTTTGACATCTATGGCTGTATATTGCTCCGGATACCGTTCATGTATCAAGTCATGAATAGTAACCACGGACTTCACTTTTGTCTTTTGAATTCCAATTGGAATCTCATGACTGAGACCGTGATATAAATCAACGCTCAACTTTTCAAGGTCTTTTTTTACCCAACTGCTGCGCCATGCCGAACGAAAGAGTGTGGCGGGAAACCATCTTGGTGTCACTTCACGCACATTTCCCTGTTGGAACCCGAACAAAGAGGACGATCTCGGGTTAAATAAAAAATACTGATGCTGGGGATAGGATTCTGCTAAGGACTTAATAAGTGTTCGGCTGTAGTGACCAAGCCCTGTCTGATTGTGATAAGCTCGTTTTGCGTCAAATCCGATGTTCATAGTGCGGTAAATAGTGAATGTTCATCACGCCAACAAAAGTAACTTATTGGGCAGTATTCAATATTGACGATTCACAATTCACTATTGCCTATTGACTATTCACTATTTTCGCAAGCAAATAATTAAAATGAAAGAACTGATTTTACAAGTGTGGACAAATAGGGAATTGTTGAAAGATAACAAGTACATTGACGCGGTGAAAAATGTGATGGAGGACCTTGACAAAGGCCGGTTGAGAGTGGCTTCACCGGGTGCTGATGGTCAATGGCAGGTGAATGAGTGGGTGAAACAGGCGATACTTCTGTATTTTGCAATTCAACCGATGCAAACCTGGAATGTACAGCCATTTGAATTTTACGATAAAATTTCGTTGAAAAATAATTACAAGGAACTTGGCGTACGAGCCGTGCCACACGCCGTCGCAAGATATGGAGCGTATATTGCGAAAAATGTTGTGCTAATGCCCTCTTACGTCAATATCGGGGCGTACGTAGACGAAGGAACTATGGTAGACACGTGGGCAACCGTAGGCAGCTGTGCCCAAATTGGCAAAGGTGTTCACCTTAGCGGAGGAGTAGGAATCGGTGGCGTTCTTGAGCCATTGCAGGCGTCGCCGGTTATTATCGAGGACGGATGTTTCATTGGAAGTCGGTGCATTGTGGTAGAGGGGGTAATTGTAGAAAAGCAGGCCGTGCTGGGTGCAAACGTTGTGCTCACGCAGTCGACAAAAATAATTGATGTGAGCGGAAGCGAACCAAAGGAATACAAAGGCAAAGTCCCGAGCAGAAGCGTAGTAATCCCGGGAAGCTATACTAAAAAATTTGCAGCCGGCGATTTCAACGTCACGTGCGCATTGATCATTGGCCAACGCAAGGCAAGCACGGATCTGAAAACGAGCCTGAATGATGCGCTGAGAGATTTTAACGTCGCTGTTTAGAATGATTTGATCGCAAGAAGAAATTCTGTTTTTATATCTTCTTTTTGGAATTTTCCTCCAAAATAGGAGGTGACAGTCGAAGTGGCGATGTCATTTACTCCTCTCATTGTTACAGACAAATGTGCGGCGTCGATCACCACGGCAACGTCCTGGATCTTTAGCGCTTCCTTTACTGAATCGGCTATCTCTTCTGTAAGTCGTTCCTGCCTCTGCGGCTTTTTTGAATGATACCCAACGATACGGTTTAGCTTAGACAATCCGATGCTTCTGCCGTTCGAAATATAGGCTACATGCGCCTTGCCGATAATTGGTAGAAAATACTTTTCACAAATGGAGTGAACTGTAATATTTTTCTGTATCACTAACTTGTTGTAGCTGTTCTTGTCTTCGAATGAAATAATAGCAGGTTGAGCAGAGGGGTTTAATCCCTTGAAAAGGTCATTGACATACATTCGTGCAATCCTTCGGGGAGTATCCTTTAAACCGGATTCATTTAGATCAAGTCCCATTATCTTCATGATCTCGGCAAAATGGCTGCTCATCATTGTTACCTTAGCGTCATCAGACAAATGTGATGCTGCCAAATTGTTTGTAAACCTGTAACCATTTTTCGGATGCCCGTTTTGCTTTTCACAAGTCGTTGAAGAAGATGGTGAACTTTCCATGGTTACAAGTTGTTTATTTGTTCCATGACCCTGTCAACAATGCGGTCACAATACACAAGGTTGAACTCGAAGATATCTGTGGGCGAATACATTCGTTCTATTTCCTGGCGAAGCATGTGTTTTGCCCTGTTGAGCCGAACTTTCACATTTGTCTCTGTAATACCCATCACCTCGGCAGTTTGAGACGTCGACATGCCATTGAGTTCCCTGAGGCAAAATACCATTCGATAATCAACGGGAATACGTAGAATGGCCTGGCCGACCATTTGGCTGATCTCTTTATTTCCCATTGCCCGATAGGCGTCTGCAAAAGATGCGTCCTGGAACATTGGTACGACTTTTTCATTGTGGCTTGTTTCCATGAATTTTTCATTTTTAAAACTCATCTTTTGAGTTTTCTGATAGCAATGGTTCAGCATAATCCTCACAATCCACGTCCTGAAAGAAGATCGCTGTTCAAATTTGTCGAGATTAAGAAATGCTGACACAAAGGTATCCTGCATCAGATCTTCCACATCCTGGTGATTATATCCATAGGAGATTCCAATCTTGTATAAATAGGGATTATTTCTCCGGATAAGAATTTCGAAAAGTTCCTTTTCGCCGGCCTTAATCCTGCCAATAATTTCAGTTTCAGTGAAAGTATCGAATTGTTTTATGGTCATAATTGCCGCTTAACTAATGCAAAGGTCAGTGATTATCGTTTGTCTTTAGAATAGAGTGACGCAGAAATGATTTGGTTACAAAAAATTCGTTTTGAACCGTTTCAAGCCTGTAACCATGTGTTCAATCAAACACTCCAATGGATATGACTGGTAAATAAGTTCCAATTCTAAAACTTCGCAATATGAAACTTTATATTCGACTGTTGACGCCTATGGTTTGCTTGTTGTTTTGGAGTATTACACAGGCGCAGGAAATGAAAATGAAGGATAAGAACCCCAGGAGCGAGCAGCTTCGGTTAGGAATGCACAAACTGTGGGAAGACCATGTTATGTGGACCCGAAACGTGATATTAAACATAATCGATGAACTGCCAGGCACGCAGCAGGCTGTCGATCGCCTGTTGAAAAACCAGGACGACATTGGGAATGCAATTAAGCCGGTTTATGGCGATGCGGCGGGCAGCGAATTGACCAGGTTATTACGAGAACATATTACCACCGCCGCCGATTTACTAAAAGCCGCGAAGGCTGGTAATACCTCTGCATTCCAGGATGCAAACAAGAAATGGTTTGCTAATGCTGACGAGATTTCAGCCTTTCTTAGCAAGGCTAATCCGCATTGGAGACTCGATGACATGAAAAAAATGATGCACGATCATTTGAGCCTTACGACCGAGGAAGCAACGGCAAGGCTAAAGAAAGATTATGACGCGGACGTGGAAGCGTATGATAAAGTGCATGATGAAATTCTCATGATGGCGGATATGCTCACGGATGGAATTTTGCAGCAGTTCCCCGAGAAGTTTAAATAATGCCCAAGCATCAAAAACAGAAGATCCACCAAGAACCAAATAAAATTCAAAACACAAATCAGAAACCATATATTCCTCAAAAGCATTTTTGATTTCGTTTTTAGATTTTTAATTTAGTTTGGTTCTTGGATCTTGACCAGACCAACGTAAATTTTAGGAAACGGCCTAATTTGATTTTCTTAACTTTGGTCGATGCTTATCCAGTTAAAGAACAGTTCTTTTCTTGCCATTATTTTGATGTTTGTTCATTCAACGGGTTGTGCGAATGACAATATACATCCCATGACAAAGAACAGTACGGATACCGCTGCTTTACCACCCGTCGAAACAAAAGCTCCAAACAGTGATTACAAATCCGCGTTCCCAGGTCAGACAAGAATTGAAGGTGTAAAAACAACAACGCCATACAAGGTTGAAAAAATAGCAGAAAAGCTTGGCGCTCCGTTTGCCATTGTAGCAATGCCTGATGGAAGGTTGATGATTACGATTAAATCAGGGTACATGGAAATTCACGACGCAAATGGAAAGCTGGTAAAAAAAATTACAGGTTTGCCTGATGTAGCTTATGGAGGACAAGGTGGTTTGCTTGACGTCGTTTTCGATCCAAATTTTGCCAGCAATAAAATAATGTATTGGAGTTATTCAGAAAGATACCAGGGAGATAATGTAACAGCTGTTGCTAAAGCAAAATTGAATGAGGCCGCGGGCAAAGTTGAAAATATTACAGTAATATTTCGTGCTGCACCTTCAACAAGCGGCAGTTTACAATTTGGTTCACGATTGGTATTTGACAAGGACGGGAATCTTTTTGTAAGCGTTGGTGAAAAATTTACTCCGGAAAGCCGAGTGCAGGCGCAACAATTAAATTCACTTCTAGGGAAAGTAGTAAGGATCACTACCGATGGTAAGCCTGCACCAGGAAATCCATTTATGAATAAAGAGGGCGTAAAACCCGAAATATTTTCGTATGGACATCGCAACCCGGATGGTCTTGATATCAATCCTGCAACCGGTGAATTGTGGGAATCAGAGTTTGGTCCGCGTGGTGGTGATGAAATAAATATTATTCGCC
>AR_comb_assmDRAFT_10408524_pt1 | contig 20739 bp, 30 predicted proteins | sample ArasoioldDNA_FD_10543 | JGI IMG/M metagenome (IMG submission 10543) | reverse complement strand
GGTGCCATTGGCAGGCAAGCGTACCGGCGCGGCAAACCGCCCCGCCACGGCAGACCAGGACCAGTGCCCCGGTCCATCAATACCTATTGGTTCAATTCCTCTTAAACCTTTTTCATTTAACTCTTTCACATAAGCACCATCTATCAGGTAGAGTTCATCTACCTTTGAATTCTTTCTGCGAACTGCGATAAAGACTTTGCCACCGTGTCGAACACGACGGAGTATCCATGCAATCTGCATCGGTCTCATAACGACAGCATATGCTTTTGTGAGTTTGCACTCTAGCCAGAATTCACTACCAGCAATGCATCCATTAATATCTGGAATCCCGGACTCAGTTGCCCGGGATTCCACGGTAGCCCAATGAACCTGAGGTAGGAATTTTCTAAACAGCCTGCGAAAATCACTTTCGCTTGGCATTACTTTTTCTTTTAGGTTCTGGCTCAGATTCAACTTGTACGAAATATTCTATTTCTTTAGTGTTGAATATTAAGTCACATTCCATACAACGTCGTTGTCGTAACACGGTATTGCCTGGATCTTCTGGACGAGCAGTACGCATCACACGGCTGAGACTCATACATTTTGGACAAATGAAAGTTGCACCACCACGTTCCCGTTGATAACCACGGCGGCGACGCGAACTATCGTTCTTAGGAGTCCTACTCAACATTTCAATTTACTCCTACGGTTTACACTGCTAACTAAAGTAAGCTACCCTTAGCTTGTTTACAAGTTCTACGCAAGTGAAGTCTAACCATAAAGGAACACAAGTGATGAACACTAAACGGGAATTACCAAAGACTACGAATGTCCCGATGCCACCAGTGCGAGCCAGCAACTCTGGTCCAGGACCGGAGGCATATGCACCGCGTGGACATAACAGTTTTCTCACGCAAGCGATGCATGAGGATGTCGGTCGTGTGATGCAAAACATCATCGACTTACAGACCGAAGTTACCAGCTTGCGTGAACAACGTCAGGAATGGGAACGTCGTGCCTTGTTGGCGGAGGGCAAAGTAAAGCAGTTGACTAGTGACATAGTGGAAATCAAAGAGGTGAATGCTGTAGAAACAAGGCACATGAAAGCACAGCATGATGAAGCGGTAGCGGCCGTGCAGAAAGAACTGGATCATTTTAAACAACGCGATGCTGTGGTACAAACGAAGCTGACCATAGGTGCCAAGCATTTCCTGGATTGTATTCAGGCTATCGAACATCAGGATGAGGTCAAATTGCTATCAGGGATGGAAGAGGAGTTAAGCAAATTTGCTACGGCAGATAAACCAACAGAGAGCTAAGGAGGAAGAATAATAGTTCCTCATCGGTTAGCGGTGGAGTCGATGTTCCAGAAAGATAACCTGCGGTTTCTTCCTCCAAAAAACCATGGCGCTGTGGCACATGGTTATTAGTTCATGGCCGTTCAAGGTTATTCAACCACCGCATCTAATTTCGTAGGAGGCCACTATGCCATTCAAGAAAACATCTGGTGGAAAATACAAAGGTCCATCCGGTCGTAAGTTCACCAAGGCACAAGTCAAATTGTACTATGCGCGAGGTGGATCTTTTAAGAAAAAAGGCGGTAAGAAGAAATAGAATTCGGCCTGAACATTAGCACCCCTGATCGTTCAGGTCGGGTGGAAGGCGGAGGTGGTAACCCGATCATCTATCTCCGCCTTTTCCAAGAAAAAATCCCGGCCAAGTGAGCCGGGACAAGTACAGGGAGGAGTCAGCTAGGTCGTACTATAAGCAGAATGATTGTCGCAGCAATCCAGAAGACTGCCGCAGCAGCTATATCAACTTGCCACCCCAGAACTAATGCGAAAGCTGACACACCGACCATTGCGGTGTGCCATAGTAGATTTTCATTATTCATCGATGCAATGGCGGACCAAAGACCTGCCAGCCTAGCAGCAAGAATAGAACGAATAGGAGCAAGCTGCTCCCAACAATACCATAGGGTCCACCTACGACATTAAAGTGGACAAGCAATCCAAATACGAACCAGATCAACATCAATATCCAGTAGCATAATCCAAGTGTCATGGCTGTCTCCTATGGTTCTGCACTCCAACGGTCATAGCCGATATAGCTGAGTAGCAACATCAGCAACATGACCACTAAGAACGCGGTGATAACGATAGCTACTTGCTTAGTCATCGTGACAGTAGCTCCATCAAGATTACTAGGATAGCGACTATCAAGACAAACCATGCTACATTTTGCAAGAAGCGAATAGCTTGTCCCATCACGGGATAGGTTGGGGTTCCCCCACTGGAGCGATCGTACCAGCGACTGCTTCCCCCGCGACGATAGTAATATCCATCGTTGTAACGATTGTACGAATGCCGCTGCCTAGATCTGCATCAGCCGTGCAGGAAACTTGTACCTGACCGATTTGACCAACTGGAGTTATGGTAGCTTGAGTTGTATCAGCGACATTAGATTCAACCATTACCAGATTGTCATCTGAAGTTTCCCAAGTTACATCACCATCGACTTCTGTAGGGTTGCCTTTGGCATCTACATAGGAAACTTGAACTGCGACCTGTTTATCGTTAGGCAGATTGTATGCCATATTCTCACCTCTTGCTGTTATAGTGAAGTTGTCGTATCGTATAGTGATAAGCGCATAGCCCTCATCTTCAAGCAGAAACTTGAGCGTACCTCCTAGCTGGAATTGAACTGTGCTCATGATTCAGATTTCGGTTCATCAGTAGGCGCTCTATGTGATGGTAGTAGTGCCCGATATGTTTCACGATCACGTTCTAACGATTTTAAAACCATTTCCATAACGTCTTTGCTTACACAATCTGCCATGAGTGCTTGTGTCTGCTTTTGCCACTCTACAATCAACGCTGCTACTTCGCTTCGTGCTTTGGTAAATTGACCTGTTGTTTTGAAACAATACCAGAGCAACAACAAATTCATTGCTACGAGGGCAAGACTCAAAGGTTCGCCCTTTAAAATTTCCATGAAAGTATTGACTGATCCTTCCATTTTCAGGCCTCAGTCTTTTTATGTGCAATGACTTTAGGATTATCTTTCAATGGGCCTTCATCTGCTATTTTTTTATCTGTAACGACTTGTTTGACTTCTGTCAATGCAGCGGTTGACTTAATTAATCCTGTTCTACTGTTTTCCCATATCGACCATAGCACGGCGATAGCTACAATTCCACCAGCCAGACTATCAATGAGATCAGAAGTGTAAGTCTCCGTGCCACCTTCATCGATATGGATATAGCCTTTGGCTGCGGCCCACACTACGCAAGTCGGTACGAAGATTCGTAGAGCGCCTTTCACTTGTTCCTTAGTTGGAACAAACATTATCACCTCACAACAACCTTGGTGAAATATGGTGGCAATTTCGTATCAGGATCAAACTCAACACGGACAAGCTGATGTCGTTCCACTGGTGCAAGCGCGCGTTGAAATTCTTTCGGTATTCTTGCAGCAATAGGTTCAATACGATGTACTTTACCATGCAGCCAATTACCGAATCCAACATCGATGGTGACCGCGGCACCCTCTTTCACTTCGAATATGCGATCTATAGGATAGTACGCCAGCACGAAACGATGTTCACCAACTAGGTCAGCTATGATATCACCTGGATTAACTACGGCACCAATGCCAACATCAACACCAGCAACGTATCCAGTCATTGGACTTTTCATTCGTCCTAAATCAAATAGTGTTGCTAGATCTTCAATGGCTTGATCAGTGTTTCGTGAAGCTGCAATAATCTGTGCTACTTGCCGTGACATGGTATCTTTTTCTGCGCGCAGCACTGCCAGTTCTTGTTTGCCTTTGAAGACTTGATCGATCAAAGCATTCTGTGTCATCAACGGCAAAAATCCTTTCTCCTTAATCTTAGAAAGCTGTTCGCTATTGGCCTGAATCAGTTTGTCGCGAGCATCAGCAGCATTGACTAGCTGATCTATCATTGATGCCTTGGCTGTAATCTCTGCCATGCGTGAAACAAGCTGTGATGAATTTGTGGACAACGTGGCATTCAATTCAGCAACGCGGCTAGATGACACACGCGCAATGACATCACCCTTCTCTACCTTCTGGCCGTTGTGCACCAATATCTCAAGCACTGTAACAGTGTATTCTGGTGATACCGTGCCAGCGTCTCCTACCACCATTCCATCTGCACGGGTATAAAGATATCCTCCAGCAATTGAATTAGCAATCCATCCCAAAAATGACATGATCCCAAACAGGTAGGCATATCGGATGAGCCATCGTTTCATGTCAACCGCCAGCGTTGCGATTTTGGAATATAGTCATCGTAATGTGTCACGCTGAAAGTTAGTTCAGCAATCAACGCGAACACCCGAAATGGACGCATTATGAAAGTTTGTATCATAAGATAGTATGGCACATATGGCAGATATCTAACAGGTGCTCGCAGCAAGATTAATATCGTATATTCCATGATGAATAATACGGTCAAAACGCCGCCGAACAGAACTATCAAGTCATCTAAGCCAATAAGCATCCACAACCATGCTAGATAGATCGGCCAGATGAGTGGTAGGAACATAGAAAACACCAGCACATCAAGACTAGTAAACAGATTCCGTGGTGTGAACCGTTGTGAAAATGGATTAAGTATATAGCTGAATTTGCGCCACCAGATTGTTACGATGCTGGCGTCCCACCTCAATCGTTGTAGGAACAAGTCCGTTGGTGTTTCTGGTACCATGGTCGCAGCACAAGCTTCATAGCCATAACGTAAATTCCATCCATAGGTCCGTAGTTTCATAGACAGCGCAGCGTCTTCGGCTACTTCACAATCTAGTCCACCAATTTGATTCACGGCAGCACGCGAGTACAAGCCTGCTGCACCAGAAACATTCGGCATGATATTGAAAACGTCTGCCATTGATTTACCAACTGTGAAAATGATAAAATATTCTATTGCCTGATAACGTGTCGTGAGAGTTTCTTTTTCATTTGAAACACTAAGATTAAAACATACTCCACCAATATTTGGTTCTAGATAACTGAGTGCAATAGCAATTGAGCCTGGAGCGAATATCGTATCAGCATCAGTAATCAGCACAGCTTCTCCAGTGCAATGCGGTAAGGCTGTATTGATTGCGAGAGCTTTGCCAATACGTTCTGGAAGATCTATGACTGTGGCACCGGCATCGGCAGCTATGATATGAGTACGATCAATCGAACCGTCATTGACAACAATGATTTGATTTATACCATTCGCCTTTATGGATTCTATGCAAGCACGAATAGAATGTTCTTCATTGTAGCAGGAAACAATGGCGCTGACGGTACGTTCACGTGAAGCGGTACCAGTGTCATGTAGACGGATAACAGATAGCACCAATGCAGAGATGAAATAACGTGGAACGTCCATAAGTATTGACAACCAGAAGAATGCAATCAATTCATCCCGGCCCATTGCCCGGATTAAATCAATGAAGATCATTCTATGATCTCAAATTGCACATCTGGTAGTTCAACAGTGTACAAACGATAGCCACAATCAGAGTGAAGGAAAAGCCTGAGTATGTATTTCCCAGGTGGGATTGGTTGATAACCTGCTGTTGAGATTGATACTTTGATATTCTCACCCGGCTTGGCCATGCCGGATGGTACCCGGTCCCGGCGCACCAGCAACATTTCGCTTTCTTCAAAAATAAATTGGTCGCTAGTAACGAGACAGAGCTTGTTGCGTTGGAATGTACCACTGAGAACAACTGAATCACCAAATCTAATTGGTGTCCGTTCAATCTTTAAATCATGTACTGTTAATGGTTCACGGATAAATTCAAGTGTGGTGTAACCATATGACACCGCCATTATCAAGACACTCAAGGCCAGAAATACGATGAATGGTTTCCACCATACCATCCATGCTGGACGATGATGCAGATGCACCGGAGGCGCACTATTTGAAATATCGGAAGACATTGCCACCAATCGAAATCAGCCAGCCGATGAAGACACCAGCACCAGTGATCAAAGCAATTGCACCGAAGCCTTTGTTCAGCATCGCATCTAGCGCAGTTTGCTTTGTTTCGATCGCAGTGATGCGTTTATCGTAGTCATCTATTCGTCTGGTTATGGTGCGCTGCCGTTCCTTCAATAGCGCAATCGCCTCCGCATATTGACTACGCGGAGTTGGACTTTCGTGATAGTCATCACGATCATCATCGTCAGATGGCGTCATTATATCACGCTGGCTGTTTTTCAAGTTCCATTAAAATTGCTGCGCTCGTGCCAGCACCAGCCCAACCATCAACTTCAAGACCATGTTTCTTTTGGAACGCACTGATAGCTTTGGTCGTCTGTTCTCCCATTTCACCATCTACATCAAGTCCAGCATTGTCCAGCTTGTTCAAACTTTCTTGCAGCCATGCGATAGAGAAGTTTGCGACACCACCGGGTTCAACCGCCCCATGTGCCAATGGTGATGTCTCAACCACTTGTCCTGCAATCACACCAGGAGCAATTTTATCAATTAGTATTTTGATATCTGGATACATGCTGGTGGCACTACGAATCATTGGCACTATCTTATCATACACTTGTATGATTTCATCACGATGCGCAATGATGCGAAAGCCAATGCCGACAATATCACTGAAGCCAGCCATTATCAACCTCCATCACATTTTATGTTGATTACTCTTTTCATTCGATCATACGCTACAAGGCAATCACCTATGCCTTTTGAGAATCGTTCTAGTGCTTCCTCACTAGTTGGATTAGTGATTAATACATTGAACATCTTGGCGATGTGCGCCTGCAACGCCGCATCGAGTGCATCGAGCATGAGTTTCTTCATGGCTTTTGTTTCAGTTGCATATATTCAATATCAACACACTTGGATAATAGCTGTGATGTTTCCTTCTGCGATTGGTACGCCATGGTGATCATTTCTCTTCCACTGTAGAAGATGTAACCGAGCAGCGCAAAGTTCATTATCACCAATGCTAACGCGAGCGGGTGCTCACGCATAGTAGTGAAAAAACTGTTGACAGCTTTGCCTGTTTCAGCAGCTACACTCATAAGATCATTTTACCCCATTGCTTCAGGCGGACCATATACCACTGTCCCATTGACACTAATAATCACAGCACCAGTTGTAGCTATATCCACTTTCGCAACCTCACCTACCGGCGGTGGCTCAGGTTCTGGCTCTGGTATTGGCACTTCTACAAACACACATTCTTGCACCTTGAGCAAGAGAGCATCAGCATCTTTATTGATCTCAACTTCATTACGATTGATAGGACCCCAATGCTTTCGTAGCTTTCGCATTCCAATGCCAGTGACCATAGCTGCAAATGATGGTGAGTATTTGGCTAGGAATTGATAGCGTGCTCCATTCCCAGTGCCATAGCTGCCAAGTCCATTCGCAGTTGGCGTCATACCTTTTTGGAATTCTGGCAGGAAGCCATTAGGGTCATCCCAATATTCTGTCAACAGTGGGGAAATATTAGGACTGCACGAACTGATATTCCAAGATGTTTGGAACAAGCCAGCTTCACAAGTATCAGAAGATGTGTTGGAAGCTGACATATCGCGGCCTTCGTAATATTTGCCAGATGACTCACGCATACCCAAGCCTATCATCATAACAAATAAATGTCGCAAAGTATCCAGGCCACTTGTCGTATTGGTCATACCCTTGTCAGAGAACTGACTCTTGTACCATGTCAGTGCATCGGTTTGATCATCCGCACGTTGCGCTTGCGCCATCTCAGTTGCACGCGGTAGATCTTCATCCAGCTCCAAGCATGCTACACCAAATGTCAACGCCATACCATTCAGGTAAGAACGCGGTGCCTTGCCACGGTCCCTCCAACTATAATTCACTAGCGGTGAATTCCCTACCAGTTCGATAATGCTATTGATGACTTCAGGCTCCAAGCCCTCTTCACCTTTATCCATTCGTAGATCAAGACTATCCACTTCTTTCCAAGTATCAGGTCCAACTATACCATCAGGGCTCAGCTTGGCGGCAGCCTGAAAGCTTTTCACTTGAGCGTCAGTAATAGGACCAAAGTCTCCATCGGCTGGCACGATACCAAGCGAGGTCTGCAGTTGTGCAACGTCAGCGCCTTTAGAACCTTTCTGGATAGTGCGGCGTGGCAATGGTCCGGCTGCATTTGGCCAGACCAGTGCAATAACATTTGAGATTGCCTGCGGTGCGAGATTGACAGCATCACTCTGGTTGCCACCTCGGCACATATAATTGCTACCAGATGTGCTTTCATATAGTGTCACGTGTCCACCACCACTCCGCGTCAACACTACGATGCATCCAAGCACCGGTTCATCAATAACAGTGCCGAAAGAATAATCATCTGCCCAAGCTTGCGCCCACAAGAATTTATCGGTATCAGTTGGACCAAACACTGGTCGGATCCCAGCCATGGTCATGCAATATGCCATGGTCAATCCGCACCACGCTATGGAATCATGATTGTACTGATCACAATATGATTGCATCTCTGGATAAGCTTGAGCAATTGCTTTAGCCATTCCCAGAATTTTAGGATTATCAGCATCACCGGGTGTCTCTGTCATACCGGTGAGAGACTTCATCACCAGTAGCCATTCCGGTGTCTCATCAGCACGCGGTGCAAGCTGTGCTGTTATTTTGATTTTGGGGCGGGCCATTTGTAAGTTCCTGTGATTTTTCGTAACTCTATTCCTTTAGCTATTCTAGTAGATTTAGATTGATCATAATTCTTTTTCCATAGCCGAGCATAAGCTTCGGCTAGTGCGCGACGTGTCTGTAAACAAGTTTTGCACATCAGCGTGACGCCACTATCATACGTCCAGGTTTTCCTTCTAAATCTTTATTCACTTTTAACTTGATAGTACCCTCTTTATCTGTAATAGAATAAATTTCTCCAGATTTAACATCGAAAAGAACTTCATCACCTGTTTCAAGGTCTTTGATTTCATACGGTTCACCATTACGAACCAAGACAATAGCAGACCTCATATAACTCTCCATGTATTTTCGTCAACCTTTTCAACAATTTCTTCGTTTTCCAAGACAGTCATTGCTTCTTGTACTTCTGGAGTTAATTTTTCTTCACTGAGTTGAACCACTGGCTCTGCTGGTTGTGATGGTGGTGTATACTGCTGTGTGATTGCTGGAGATATAGGCGCATCACCAGTAGAACCAGATTGAGATGAACTAGGTGCGGAAATTTGCCTCATACTTACTTGCTGTTGTTCCCCTTCAGGGGGTGGCGGTATGATAGGATCAACTGCTGGATTCATGATAAGACGTTCTAGTGCTGCGTTTGTCGCTGCTTTCATCAAATAGTCTGGATCAGTTGGATTGTTAGGCATAGGTTCCTCCCTACGAGAAAATTACATCAGCACGCGCCTGCGTGAGGATTCCATCAGTGACCAAGTCAGCTTTCAAACTTTGTGTCTTCTGTTTGTTGCAGTTGACCATTTCACCGCCACAGACTTGATCCCAGTTCTTGGCATTGCCTATCTTGTTGGCGGCAATATCGTCGCGGCGCTTTTTAAGCAGAGCTAGATATTCTGCATTAGTCCATCGTGAGATAAACTCATCGATAGTTAAAGTTGGCGCTTGTTTCTTAGTTGGATCATGCGCGTTGATAACAGATTGCAAACCAGCGTCCTGTTCTGGCGTGCAATTTTGGCGACCAAAGATTTCATAGGGCGACCAACTGATGGGAAGACCTCCCCATCCAGCAGCCGCCAACTCATCACCAAAGGTAGGACCATAGAGAATTACTGGATCAGCCATCGATGCACCCACTTATCAAGCTGCCTAACGAACTGCCACAATGCGCGGTCCCGCCAGCGGTCCACCACCAGACGCAAGCGTAGTTAGCGCTTTCCGCCAAATCCCCACGTGATTCACTCATGCCGTAGTTGCGCCATTGCGTTACCGAGCTACTAGCAACATTCATGGAAGCTAAAAGACCCGAAGTGCCGGTCCAGTTAATCCGACAATAAGCGCCATAGGCGAGATCGTTCCACACCATGCAAGAAAAGTTGACTGTTACTGTTTCATTCGCCCAACTCAAAAAATTGATAGTAGGTGCGGACACTGTTGGCGTACCAGTAGCGATGACGATTTGCGACGTATAGATATTGTACATATCCAGGCGCGGCACCTTGCGATTCACCCAACTCCGCACATAACGCATGGTGTAGTCATCTACAAAGGTATTTGAATATATACAGACCTTGCCGATCAACGTGCGCGTGTCATCGCCAGTCTTGATCTCGGTACCGACATTGCCTGCGGTCAAGCTTGTTGAATGGCCCACCGTATTCAGCACGAAGTCAGCGGTCATCACGCTGCTGTTCATGAACGCAAAGACATTGTAAACCGTGTTGTTAGCAAGTGTCTGTCCGGCGACGCCACCGACGAATGCACCGGTCCTGGTCAGACCGACAATGCCAGTAGCTGGGATCGTTCGCCAAATGCCATTGATCTTAATTTGATTGCCGTTATACGGCAGATACGAAAGCGTATTGGCATTGACAAGTTGCAGCACACCACCTTGCCGTGCGCCAGCACGCTGCATCACTTCATACAATGTTCCAGCCGTGCTCATTCGCCCCCCATGATACATCCGCGCACAGATGTAAGAGAGTTCATGTAAACAGCCATAGTTGTCCAAGCCATGAGCGTGACATAGTGCCAAGTATTTTCCGCACCGAATGTCGAACCCGACTTAGAGTCAGCGAACATCGTATTCATTGAATAGTTGATGGGCGAGTCACTGAAGCCGGTTGCATGATAAACGTCAGTCGGCGACCCATCCCAACCGATTTGCCAATAACAAGATCCCCCATCACCGCCGGTGTAACCAGAACCAGTAACAGTGGCGTAAACAATTTCATCCTTCCAAATGAGAAAGCGTGATCTGATCTCAGGGTACAGTTCTATTGGCGTGGTTGAAACTGTCGCTCGCAATGCCGTATACGCGTTGTGAAAATCTCTTTGTTGCGCGCTGCGATTGAACCATGTTCTAACCATGCGGTCAGTTACGGTATCCAAAAAATTTGCGCTGGCATCGGTCCTTACCATACCAATCAAGCTACGTGTATCGTCGCCGGTCTTAATCTCAACACCGACATTGCCTGCGGTCATGCTGGTTGAATGAGCCGTGGTGCTGAAGTCTGCTGTCAGCGTTGCGCTGTTCATGAACGCATAGACGTAATAGAATGTGTTGGCTGCGAGCGCTTGTGCTGCGGTGCCATTGACGAAGCAAGAGGCACTGTTGCCAAGGCCCGCAATGCCGCTGGTGGGAATATTGCACCATATGCCGTTGATCTTTAGTTTATCACCATTGAACGGCAAATATGATAACGCCTTGGTCCCGACATATCGCAACGCGCCTCCATTGCGTCCCTTGTCACGCAATGCTTCGTAGATGGTTCCAGCGGTTGACATTAGTCTCGTATGCCTCCACTCAACACACTGTATACTCCCGCACCGCCAATGGTCACGTAACTTTGGTCAACACTACCAACCATCGTTGCGTAATGCAGGACGCCCTCACTCAAGTCACTTTTAGCATCGCTCGTGCACAGATTATCATAGTTGCCAGGATAAATATCGATAGTGAGATTATAGCTTGGTAGATTACCATCCCAAGCCACACCCAAATAAAGATAGTTTATCGTCGCATGATAGCCCGTACTGACAAAATGTGCAGTCACGGTTTCGCCTGCCCAATTTAGAAAGTTGCAACGAATGGCGGCGCTGATTTCAACAAAACTTAAAGCCGACAGGTTGAGAATGGCAGTATAAGTTGCCGCCAAATCTCTTCGCTGCACATTACGATTGAGCCATGAGCGAACGGCCCTGTTAGAGATATCATCAAAGAACGTAGAGTTAGAACGATGATAAATCATTCCAAGCAAGGTACGGGTATTATCTCCAGATTTGATTTCTGTGCCAACATTGCCCGCGGTCAGGCTAGTCGCGTGCGTAGTCGTTGAATAGTCAGCAGTCATCACTGTGCCGTTCATGAAGGCATAGACGTAATAGACCGTTGACGCAGCGAGATTTTGACCCGCGACACCGTTGACGAAGACACCAGTATTGGTCAAGCCGACAATACCGGTCGTTGGAATGACGCGCCAGATACCGTTGATCTTGAGTTGATCACCGCCGTAAGGTAGATAGGACAGATGAGTCGCATCGACATATCGCAGCACGCCATTCTGCGTACCTTGCAACGAATCGTAGATCGTACCAGCAGTTGTCATAGCTGGAAAGCCATAAAGTAGGATTGCGATGCGGTTGACGATGCCACAACAGTACCAGCAGTCATCACACTGGCAAAAACTTCATAGTAATCTGTGGTATTGCAAGAATCCATAATAGAAAGATAAACTGAGCTATAGTCTGCCATCGCGGCTCCAGTAGTCAATTTATATAGTGCGCCGTTTTTATAGAACGCTAAGAAAATTGGTGTACCCGGTAGTAGTCCACTCTTGAAGTGAACATTGGTAATCATCTGATGCTTGCCTTGGAACGCGGGAATCCATCTAAGCATTGAAGTATTGTACATCGTACCGTCATTGAGAATTGCAGTGTTGAAATTGATTTTGGTATATGTCTCGTTGGCCAAACTTTGATCTGCACTCATCGTAATGCTGCAACCAGCACGGCGCTGGCTCAACATCGAAATAACATTCTCGCTAGAGACGTTCTGTGGTGGACCTACGCCAGCAGCGATGCGTGCGTGAAACTCATACGAATTCATATTCGCGAGTTTGACGTGCGCGATGCCACCATCAGCAATGCTGGCAACACCAGCACCATCAACAACGAGTGGCGGCACCACTCCGGTGACAAGACCGCTGCCCGCCGGTCCTGTAGGACCTTGTGGCCCTATCGGTCCCGGATCTCCTTGTGGCCCTTCTGGTCCAGCAACACCTTGAACACCTTGCGGACCTGCTGGTCCTGCTGGTCCGGGTGGCCCACCAGGATCACCTGCAGGACCAATCGGTCCTATTGGTCCCGCTGGTCCCGCAGGACCTGCTGAACCTTGAACACCAGTATCACCTTTCGGTCCTGTAGGACCTGCTGGTCCTGCTACACCGGCAGGACCTTGTGCTCCTTGTGGACCCGCTGGTCCTTGCGGTCCTCCAGAGGGACCTTGTGGACCCTGCGGTCCAGCAGAACCGGTTTGTCCTGGTTCACCAGCTACATTGATAACCCAATTAGAAAAAATACTGATACCAGATGAAGTCAATGTGCTGTTGAAAATAAGATTGTTGCCCTCATACGAAGTGACGTTTCCTTCCATCCAATAATCAGGATTTGTAGGTACGCTTGCACGCACTCGCATTCCCGGTGAAAAACCAAGACCATATTGTGTTAAGAAACTAACAGGACCAGTCGTGATCCCAACTGTAGATTCTGATGTTGCAAATATAATTGGACCGCGTGGCGCATAAGGCGCAGTCGCAATCACAGCTACTGAGCTTGTTTCACCTTCTGCTGTGGTCACAGCAGTACGAGCGGAAGAATGAACAGCAATGATGGTCATGGCGTTTTTGTCACCCCCTCATAAATATCCAGATCAATCTGAATAATGGTACGCAGATTACCATCACCACTTGCCCGAATATCACCTACATATGAACCAGCAAATTTGTATTTCATTTGATCATATGGTAGATGAATTAACAGATAGCCATAATTAGGTGGTGCACCTATCGCCAATGTTCCATCTTTAGTATTAGCTGTGATAATAACTTCATGATCTGTTGGACTGCGTCTAATATCCATTTCAAAATCAATACCACGTAGATCAAGTTGTGGCCAATCTTCCATATCTGGATTAAGAGTAAGATCTTCTGGTGTTACAACATACTTGAGACTATCAATCCAATCTTCATTAGTGCCAGTGATGACATTGATACCGACCAGTGGCAGTGCTAGAACATTTGTTTGAGCCATAAGCTAAGCCTCACGTATAAACACTGCTGGCATCAACGATGCCGTTGACGTTTCCTGGCAACCATTCTGCACCACCTGCTCCAGTCAAGATAACAGAGTTAAGTGTCGAGAAATATCTGTATCCGTAACCAGTACCGATCAGGTTGACATAGCCATAATAGAGACTGATCTGACTGCCACCATTGGCCCACGCGAAAGCACTACTGAATGCAATTCCGTGAACATAGAATGCAGTGTACCATGCACCACTGATAATCGCAGAGTTCTCGACTGCGGCCATGCATGTACCGACATGCTGATAGAAATGGATATTATTGACCCAAGTCGCAGTTGCTGCGGTTAAACCAAGCGGTCCCCATGCCGTTTGCACTCCGGTGAACGAGCAGTTATCGATCGTCATATATGATCCATAATTGCCCGTGAGATAATAATTATTCGCGGATTGTAGTACGAACGTGATACCTTGCAGAGTCACATCAATACCAGATCCAACGCAATCTAAACACGATGCATCAGATGGGCCTTGCATCACATAGCTGGGGACATTTGCTGGATCACCACGGATAACTATTGAGCCGGGGAGATTAGAGACATAAACTTTGCCAACATAAGTTCCCGGCATTCCTAGTTGAATCGTGACAGTCCTGCCTGCTGTTACGAAACTGGCTTTAACAAAATCAACTGCTCGCTGCACAGTTTTGAAAGCATGGGCAGCGTCGTTAGTTGAACCATCACCGGTCGTATCGTTGCCATCAGTACGAACGTATAGGATCAAATTGGCGGTGAGCTTGAACATCACCTGTGAGCGCATCAGGCGCAACGCCTGCCATGCGTTGACGTTGTAAACAAGTATTATGATTTCGTTTTCTTCTAGATCGTATGCCTGCAATGGTTTTCCATCGTTGCGAACGATTGGCTTTGGGGCCATCGAGTTAACCGTAAACATTACCGGCCCAGGATTTCTGTACGCAACTCGCAGAAGAACAAGATCACCATTGACTGCAGTCGTAATAGGTGGTGAATAAATGCCGAGACAATTACCAGGAGTTCCAGTATCTTGTGCGTAAGGAATATCAATATAATAATTGTTGTTCGCAGTAGCGAGCACACCTTGAAAGTTGACCATCTGGAATTTAGAACCATCGTCAACCAACAAAGCAATCATACCAACGCGAAGATCATTAGCCTCAAGCTGTGCACCATTGGCACGTGTGACCGCCCTATTGCCTAGACCATTGACATTGATTGTCGTAGGTCCCGAATTGTTATTTTTGACAAGAACTCGTAGTGGCAAGCCTTGCCGATACATTGTCAGTGGTGGATCAAGTGCCACTGACATTGCGTTCTGACTACCAGTGTCAACACAGAAATTGACCCACTGAGCACGAGTTGCACGCGTGAGCTGGAAGAGATCATTATCATTTGGCGCGATATTATTTTTCTCGATAACGTGTACAATCTCGCGCTGCGGAAATTCTGCCGCCGCTGCTGGCAAGATTGAGCCTTGCTTTGCAATAGATGGATCGCCGTTCTGATAGGGAGCGTCCGGATCAGATACGCCGTATGGAGGCTGATATTTCATTTCAAGTCCCTCGCCCTATATTTTATGGAGTACCGGCCATCGGACCACCGATAGAAAGCCCGCTATAGTCATAGACTATTTGTGTCTGCGCTGGTTTCCAACGTAGAAACAAACATTCTAAATCTTCAGCCAAACCTATGATCAGATGTGGATCAACACCACACTCACCAGAACCACAGCGAAACCAAATCAGCTTCGCAGTATCAACATGCACGCGCCAGTAGAAACGAATTTCTGGATGTGCAATTTCCCATCTATTATGATAACCACTTCCATAGGCGGTATGTTCAATGACTGGTGGACCAGCCTTGGTACCAATGGTCTGTTCATTACCTTCATCATCTATAATGGTTTCTGTTGGGCCAAATAGTTCATTTAAATAAACTGTGATAAGAGGTTGCCGCATGTAGCGAAGATTATTGACAAACTCAATTCTAATAGTTCCATTTGGCAATGGACCACCATCGCAAGTGACATTATCTAATCCAATGGCGGGCAATACTGCCAATGCTGCCTCTACTGTTTCAGCATCAGCATCAAATGGAATATCTTCAGTAGTCTTACCAGCAAAATTTAATTTGAATGAGCCGCCTAAAATTTCAACTGGCTCACCATCTTTATTTTCTTGTTTAAGTGAAAGCATCTGTACGTCATTAACGAATACTGCATCCTCATCTGCAGTGCTGCCACAACGACTGATGCCACATATCCATGGTGAAAATTCATCAATCGTAATATGCTGTCCGGACCACGTTGCCACGTCTATGAACCAAGCGCGTGACTGCGCACCTAGCAACGTTATCCGTTGCACCAATGCCCGTTGGCGTTCGGAAATAGTTTGCGGTGTCTTCATACATGGATCAGGTAAGCCCCATGCTCGTTCCCAATCCGGTAGCAACTCGATAGTTGTGCGTGGATCAGATTCACGTTCTAGTAGATCAGCAGCACGCGCATCAACTGTGCCCCAATATTGTGATAGTCCGTTAACTGAACGCTCAAGCGTTGACCCCGGCTCTTTTGGCCATGCCTGCCCTTGCGGCAGTAGATTCATAAACGCATAAGCATAATCATCGCCAGAGCGACGAATATGTTTATCACGTTCAAGTGGAAATTGGGTCGAGGTCATATGTAATGTCACCTAGAATTGGCATATGCCCCGGCGAAGGCATCGGATTATCTTCTGCGAAGACTAAGTCAAAATGTTCAACACCAGGAGTTTCCATAATTGCATGATATTTCCACGCAGCATATATAGTCTGTCCTGGTGCTGCCCACCGATACAACATGTCTTGCAGACTTTGTTCAACTGCTGCTCGTATGGTAGGTGTATCTGGTGTTAAATTTGAAATGAAAACATCTACCCGTTGAGGAATTGGTGCGACTACATATACTTCTTTAACAGCGACAGGTCGTACAGTATTCAAGTAAGCTGAAACTTGTTGAACATCATATGGTGTTGGGAATCCATCAAACTCTGGACGTAGGTCATCACACATGAAACGAATTGTGACTGTGCCAATTCCCATTTCTAATGGGGCACACCATGCTCTTGTTACTCCAGGAACAGCTAACGCCCATTGCACATAGTCATGTTGACTGCCACCCATCGGTGGCTGGCGAATACGTTCCAATACACGGAACCGTAAATCATCATCTTCTTCTTCATCAACACCGTTACCTAATTCTATTACTTCTGCACCTGTAATACCAACTAGAGTTGAATGAACCAAACCTAGAGTCGTACCGGGTTCCTGATTACCTATGATACCTGGATCAAGTGCACGAACAGATCCAGGAGTTGCTACATTAGTTCCTAAAACAAGTTCTTCAGTTGTTTCATATTCTACTTCATTAACTGCGGCAAACCGTGTGAACAATGGAACAACAGTTCCACCTTGACCTGAGATTGAAATAGTGCCAGTTGTGAATGTAGCAGGTTTACGACCTGTAGATCCATCAGCATTCACCAGCCAGATATCAGCATGCCTATCAAGCCATTCTACTTCTGCTGTATCTGGCAGAAGCTGAAGCGCCAACCAATCAATGTACTGCAATGTCAAGTGACATAACGCGCCTTGGCAATCTGACAAGACACGCAGCACACTATTCGGTATAAGCGCATCTGCACCTGGAAGCGATCCATGAATCTGGTCGCGCACCAAACTGCGAACATCACGTAAAGTAGGAGTTGACCAAGGCATGGAATTTTTCTTTACAATGGGTTCGTCGGTTTGCCGATATCATAGCTGGTATTGCTGGCGTCAACTATATCTGTCCAGAGAACTTGATAGCGTAGATCAACAGCTAATTCTGGGCCACGATACAATCGTATCAGTGCATTGATTTGATCACGTCCAGCGCGGAATGCTTCTACCTCCATGCGTGAAGCTATACGCAAATCAATAAATGGCTGCAAGGCTTCGCGTATATATTGTTCAACACGAACAACAGTAGCACCTTCCAATGCACCAGGACCAACAATCTTAGCACGCTTCATCAACCATAGCTTGCAACCAATTGGCCAGCCACGCCAGATATCATATGCGTCGAGATCACCCCACCATCCTGCCCTATCTCTAGAATCTGGATCTGGTAAAATATCATCACGCGAAACCAGTGCGTCAGTCCCTAACGCGACTATTACTGCGCTGCATAGTGCTTGCGTATCATCTAGCGTGCCATCACCCAATAGCATCCAGTCCATAGTAACTGAATACTTGGGGAATGCAGTATTCTGGACTAGACGAATATCAGGCATTTAAACTAAACTCCTAGGCGAAAATTTCATCGGCGCGTGCTTGTGTCAATATGCCATCGGTCACAAGGCTAGATTTCAATGTCTGCGTTTTCTTCTTGTTCATGTTGATTTGCGTATCGCTGGTAACGTTGTCCCAATCCTTAGCCATCTTACCGTTGTCGGTGGTACGCCGCTTCTGCAGCGCCAAGTACTCGGCATTCGTGAAACGCGAAATGAACTCGCCAGTCGTTGGCGACCCCATCTGGTTGATTGGGATCGTTGCGATGACGTTATTGCCGATATCATTCTGTTGCTGCGTGTTGTTCGCGCCGGGAATGAAGCTCCATGTGTTGCGGTCGTCTGCAACGCCGACAGTCGCGCCTTGGGTCGGACACCCGGCATCAATAATTGCATCATTCAATGTTCCTGCATCCATAATTTGCCTCCTACATCAGGAAGGAAAATATTAAGGACGAAGCTTGTCGCGCCGGAGGGCCAGCCAGATTGCTATATATCACGGGAGAGTTTGCCCCGTTCATGCTTTCAAGCGCGTTCCAGACATGGTGCCCCAGGCTGGTAGCGACATAAGTCACAGGCGGAATACTGGACTGGTTAGAGGCTACGGCTATTCCCTGCTCAGCAACACTAGTGAAGGCATTCGAGACGTCGACACCAATCCCACAAATCCCGGTCTCGCCACTAGTGTTGTTTCCGCAGAGACCAAGATGATGCGTCGCCGTCGCCACGTCTTCCTGCAACCCGGAGACAAACGCGATTGAGTTGTTTGCACTGCCATTCTTCATACGGATGCCAGCAGGAACATTCCAACTAGCTGTTGTTTCTCGGCACTCGCCCCCAGTCATCACGCGGTTGTAAGTATTCCAAACACCAAAGAAGCCGCGACCGCCGCCCGCTGCCGCCGATGGAATTACCCAATCCAGTTGCGACGACGCATTGCTGCGCGTGGTGCCAACGTAAGTGCCACGCTGGATCGCAGGACCATTGGTAATTGCTACCGCGTTGACCAAGATGCCTTGCATCATAATCAGCGCAGTACCAGCGGATCGCGTGGTGTCGTTAGTCCAATCCGGTCCATGCACCAACCGTAACACGCCACCGCCGCTGTCCCACACAAACCAATCGTTGACTTTGGATGTACCTATAGCCGCCGGACTATTGGCAGTATCCGTCGTTGCCACCGTCAACTCAGAGAACGTCGTCGGCACCATCGATGTACCGTTATAGAGCGGAATTTGATTGCCGACATACGGTGTGTAGAAAATCGCGGTTTTAGCAGTTTGCGATGTCGTCATTACCGGCGTGGCACTCTGCAGCGTCAGTCGGCCTTGTGGTGTAAGTGGAACCCCAAATGCAGACGAAGTCTGCGCCGCCCAAGCGTAGCCGTTCCACGTGTAGAGGATGCCAGACGCAGGTGCGTAGGTCTGGCCGACAGTCGGAGAGGATGGGAAATCGAATCCCATCGTTATTACATCCTCAACCGAAACATGAAGCCGACTCCGAAATTAGCTCCACCATCATCCCCAAGCCAACTGTTGACCGTTCCCCACTCCACTGCCTGGAAAAAATGTGCCCCGAGTTGCGCGGGATACGCCGTATTGCCAGCAACCGGAGTTTGATAGCCAACCAAAGAGACGTAAGCCGTAGTGCCTGACCAGCTTGACGTACTATCAAGCCCCACACCGGTTAATGAACCGGCAGCATTGCCATTGACAATGACGGAGTAAAGGCAGCTTGGGCTGTCCTCTGCCAGCCCGGTGACGAAGCTCACACGATTGGTGTTTGAACCATTAGCGGAGCGCCAAGTATTAACGCCATAGCTCCATGATGCCGTGCTGTCACTGACCTTGGTGCCAACATCCACCCGATTGTAAGCGTTCCAGACATTGAGCGAAGCTGCACCGCCACCGGCAGCCCTGGTGCCCAGTGTCCAATCCAGTTGTGACGAGGCATTGCTGCGTGTGGTGCCAACATATGTACCGCGACTGATCGCAGGACCGTTAGTAAGAGCCACTGCGTTGGTCCAGATGCCGTTCACCAGCACCAGCGCAGTGCCAGCAGACCTAGCGGTGTCGCTGGTCCAATCAGGACCGTGGCCAAGGCGAACTGTCCCAGCATCATTCCAGACAAACCAGTCGTTGACCTTCGATACACCGATGGCCGCTGGCGATTTGGTTGTGTCAGTGGTCGCAACCGAAATCTCACCACCCGGCAGTGTTGTCATCGACCAATTCGCGCCGTCGTAGATCGGCACCTTGTCCCCAACAAAAGCAGAATAATAAATCGTGGTCTTAGCCGCTTGCGTCGTCGTCATGACCGGCGTTGCAGCTTGCAGCGTCAGTCGGCCTTGCGGCGGTCCAGCAATCGGAACAACACTGCTGCTTCCACCAACCGCCACCCACTGCGAGGTGTTGCCGTCATTGTAGTAGATCCACAA
>AR_comb_assmDRAFT_10115017_pt1 | contig 20744 bp, 16 predicted proteins | sample ArasoioldDNA_FD_10543 | JGI IMG/M metagenome (IMG submission 10543) | reverse complement strand
ATGAGTGGCGAGCAGAATATTCTTTGGAATACTCCTATACACTGGTTCGCTAAGAGTAGCGGCACTACAAGCGACAAAAGCAAATTTATTCCACTGAGTGAAGAAAGTTTACAGGACTGTCACTATAAAGCGGCGAAGGATGTGCTCACACTGTATTATGCATTCAATCCAAATTCCGAATTGCTGACGGGGAAGGGTCTCGTGATCGGCGGTAGTCATACCATTCACCAGGTGAATGCGGACACTCAGTATGGAGATCTCAGTGCGGTACTATTGCAAAATTCGCCGTTTTGGGGTCATTGGCTGCGAACTCCAGATCTGAGTATTGCCTTGATGGATGAATGGGAAGACAAAATTGAAAAACTGGCGGAGAACACCATTAAGGAAAATGTTACGTCCATTTCGGGTGTTCCTACCTGGACACTGGTGCTTTTTAAGCGAATTCTTGAGATTACAGGCAAACAGACGATCAGCGACGTGTGGCCGTCACTGGAATTATATATGCACGGCGGTGTTTCGTTTACGCCATACAAAGAACAATTCAATAAGCTAATCGGTAAAAAGGTTAATTACCTTGACATGTATAATGCCAGTGAAGGTTTTTTTGCTGCGGACGAAATCCCCGGCGATGAGGGCATGCTTTTGTTTGTGGACCATGGCATTTTTATGGAATTTATGCCGGTGAGCGAGTATGGCAGCGCTGCACCACAGACGTTGGGATTACAGGATGTTGAAATTGACCGACAATACGCCCCAGTGATTAGTACGAATGGAGGACTGTGGAGATATTTATTAGGGGACACAATTCAATTCACGTCGTTAAATCCCTTTCGAATTAGAGTTTCAGGAAGACTCAAACACTTTATTAACGCGTTCGGGGAAGAAGTGATCGTCGATAACACAGATAAGGCCGTGGCTGTTGCAAGCGAGCGAACGGGCGCTATTGTAAACGATTATACTGCGGCACCCGTTTATTTTTCCGATTCGTCGAACGGTGCTCACGAATGGCTGATAGAATTTGAAAAAGCACCAGAAAGCCTTGAACAGTTTAGCACTGAGCTTGATACTGCTTTGAAACAAATAAACAGCGACTACGAAGCCAAGAGACATAAGGACATAGCATTGCGAAAACCTTTGATTCACAAATTGAAAAAAGGCGTTTTTGGACGATGGCTTAAAGACAAGGGCAAATTGGGTGGTCAACATAAAGTTCCGAGGCTAAGTAACGACCGAAAATTCATTGAGGAAATCAAGTTGCTCATTTGAAACTCTCACAGCCCGAGTTAAGGGAGAATGACTCCCGGCGGAATGGCTGGCTTCCGCCACAATCTGCGATAATAAGTTACTTTTGCTCGCCTTGTTGCTACTACATGAATCATAAACGATGATTATGAAACTACTCGAAGGAAAAGTTGCCATTGTAACGGGTGCTGCTCGGGGTATTGGCGAAGGAATTGTATTGAAATTCGCAGAACATGGAGCGCACGTTGCCTTCACCTATGTGAGCGACAGCAGTGCGGAAAAAGCAAAAACCTTAGAAGAAAAAATTAGTGCACAAGGCGTCAAAGGTAAGTCGTACAAAAGTAACGCGGGGGATTTTGCACAGTGCGAATTGTTCGTGAACGATGTGTTGAAGGAATTTAATACCGTAGATATTTGTGTTAACAACGCCGGAATTTCAAAAGACAACTTATTGCTTCGCATGAGCGCCGAACAATGGGATGATGTGATGCAGGTGAATTTGAAAAGTGTGTTTAATATGACGAAGCAGGTGATTCGGCCGATGATGAAAGCAAAGAAGGGCAGCATAATCAATATGAGCTCAATTATTGGGCTAATGGGCAATGCAGGGCAGGGAAGTTATGCAGCATCGAAGGCCGGCATAATTGGTTTCACAAAGTCAGTGGCCAGGGAATTAGGAAGCAGAAACGTCCGTTGCAATGCCATTGCTCCAGGTTTTATCGAAACAGACATGACCGGATATTTGAAAGAAGGCGAACAGGCTGAAAAATATAAAGCGGGAATTCCGCTGGGGAAATTTGGAACCGCGGAAGATGTAGCAAACGTGGCCTTGTTTCTGGCATCAGATATGAGCTCCTATGTGACGGGCCAAGTAATAAATGCGGATGGTGGGCTTTACATGTAAACATTAAGCGGCGAATTCATTGCGAAAATGACGACCAAAGAAAAAATTCTCTTTGCGCTAATTTTACTTTTCTTAACGACATTATTTCTCCCCTGGTTAAAACTGCTAAATATTTTCGCGGCAGTATTTTTAGCCGTGTACGCCGTCGCTCTCAGCTCCTGGAAAGAAAAATGGCAGTTGCTGAAAGAAAGAAAGCATCTTCAGTGGATGCTTCTCTTTTTTATAATGGTTGTACTAAGTGTGTTTCTATCCTCAAATTTTAAAAGAGGGCTTCGATATCTGGATCCACGTTTACCGCTAGCTTATTTTCCGATAAGTATCGGGCTTCTAGATGTTCGGAAAGAATTCAAAGAAAAAATTTTGCTCGGCTTTGCATGGCTTACTACCCTGATCATGCTGCTTTGTCTCGGATGGGGATTGTACCAATCTGATTTTTTTAGGCGACCTGAACTTTTATATAGTGATTCATTGACTGAGATCTTAAAACAACAGTCCATCTACATTTCGCTGTTGGTAAACTTATCCATTTACATTTTTACTTATCATCTCCTGTACAAGAAAAACTCCCTTAGAGTATGGATGATATTGGCGATTGTTTTTCTATTTGTAATGAGTTACTTGCTGGCAAGCCGAAATTTGATGTCGGTGCTTTACATGATGACGATAGGGTTTGCCCTTTATACAATTTTTAGGAGGAAAAAGTATTTGGAGGGAGTCGCCTTGATAATGGGGTTGCTTATCGGTGTGGTACTCATTTTTAAATTTTTTCCGAAAACCTTCAACCGGTTTAAAGAGCTTACGTACACACAATTTGACTACAAAAGCATGGGCAAGGAGAGCCATTACAATATGGAGGTCACAAGAGATCAGTGGAATGGCTTGAACTTCCGTAGGGCAGCGTGGGAATGCGGCTGGGAGCTGTTTCTAACTCACCCGATAGAGGGAGTGGGCATCGGCGATAAAAAAGATGTTCTCTTGGAAAAATACAAAGAGAAGGATTTTCAATTTGCCCTGCAAACAAACAAGAATGTTCACAACAATTACCTCGACATCTTGTATAGCATGGGGTTAATTGGCCTGTCACTTTTTCTGGTTGGCTGGCTTATTCTTCCGCTGATTTACGCACGACGAAATAGAGACTGGCTGGCTGTATTAATCATCCTAACGTTCGCATCGGCATGGGTCACTGAAATTTATTTTGACAGGAGTTTGGGAGGAATGCTGACAGGATTTTTCATTCCATTTCTGCTCACGGACAAAAGTAGAAGAGAAGGACCCTAAGCGTTATCTGCGGTGTATAGTTCGATGGCTTTTTCGGTGTCACCAAAGAATTCTATGTTTCCATTTTTCATAAACGCGGAGCGGTTGCAATATCTCCTGACCACTTCCATTCCATGACTTACAAGAATAACAGTCTTTCCTTCTATCCATGAGCTCTCAAAAACCTTAATGGCCTTCTCCTGGAATTTCATATCGCCCACGGAAAAAATCTCGTCAAGAAACATAATATCAGCTCCTGCGTTAACTGCAATGGAGAATCCAAGTCGTGCCATCATACCTGACGAAAAGAATTTGATCTTGGTGTCAACGAAATCCTGTACCTCCGCAAATTCGATGATCCGATCGAAAAGTGCGTCTACTTCTTTAATTTTTAAGCCCAGGACCGATCCCGACACGTAGACATTTTCACGGGCGGTGAGCTCATGACTCATTCCCACACCAAGGTTCATCAGCATGGTAGAACCATTGATCTTGACGTACCCAGTGTCGGTGGGATAAACACCGGCGAGGACCTTTGTCAGCGTGGTCTTTCCGCAACCATTTCTACCGATCAACCCGATGCATTCTCCAGTTTTTATTTCGAGCGACGTGATCTTTAACGCGGCGACGTCTTTTCTTTTAGGCGGATTAAAAAGATTGAAAAGGCGATGCTTCACTGTATTGTGACTGTCTTCTGAAATATGGAATGTTTTACTGATGTCTTTTGCTGTTATGGCGATTCCGTTCCGCATGATCATAATTTTTCGGCTGCCCTGGAACCAAGCCGGTTTAGAAAAGAGAGGCCGATCGTTAACAATAGGATCGCATATGCATAATCAAATGCGAGCAACCGGAAATTGGGCCGTGTTTGCTCCATCATTACTCTTCTGGCGTTGATAATAATACCGGCAATTGGATTGCCGTAATCGAAGCGGGGCAGAGCGTGCTGAAAAGTGGACAGCTTATAAAAAATCGGTGACAGAAAAAATAAAAATGCGGTGAACACCATCCAGATTTGAGAAATGTCTTTCGCCACAATATAAATTGTGGATAGAATGAGTGACATGCCCAGCGACAAAATAAAAAGGTTGACAAACACGACAACAATCCAAATGTTTTGGACAGACGGACCCGTCGATTCCCTTTCTAAGAAATTATAAAAAACGAGAAACATTATGAAATTGAAGAAAAAGCCAATGGAATTGCTTAATAGGGTGGATATGTAAATCTCCAATTTATTCATGTTGCTATACTCATACAGATATTTTTTCGTACTTAGTATTTGAATAGTCCCCGTTGTTGACTCGACGAAAAAATTCCAAAGTATGAGACCGATAAACAAGTAAGAGGCAAACGCAGGAATATTTTGTTTCAAAACAAGTTGAAAAACCACATAGTAAATCACAATATCCATGAGTGGTTTAATCAACGCCCAAAGGAGACCTAGCTTGTTTTCGTAATACCTTAGTTTGAATTCTATTTTCGCCAACAGCCAAAGGCGCTCAAATTTATTAGATCGTTTAAACCAATCATTCAGGATTTTGAGAATCATAATCTACTTACTCAATAGCCGATAAATCTTATAGGCCATCTTCCTGGTAATTGAGTTTTTTTTGACCAGGTAAATAATTTTTTTTGATAAGCTTCCCGCAAGCGGAATTTTTTCGGTGAGGTGATAATCTAGCGTAGGGTTATCTAAAAAAATTCCTGGTCCATTTGCATTGAGCAAACCAAAAAGTTCGGCGGCAAAAGTAGCGTAAAACTCTTTATGTTTTTCAGCCAAAAGCTGATGCAAGTACAATCGATTGCTTTTATTGAAACCCCTCGCCATGGAATTTTTTCTCACCCTGTAAAAAAAATGAAATTCAGGTATGGCCGTTCCATGGTAACCATTTTTCACCAGTTGGATTACACTGTCATAGTCCTCCATACCAAACGTGAATTTTGAATCGTTCAGACCTGAATTCAAAAAACTAGCGGTCCTATAGACGAGGCTGCTTGAGTTAATCATATTGTGATATAGCAGGAAAGGGGGTTCCGGATTAAATGAAGGCCATTGGTTGTGAGAACCATCAAAATACTGAACCCAGCACCCAACAAAATGTACATTCGTATTCTTTTTCAAAATATCAATGGCTAGCTCAAAATAGTTTTTACTCACTTTGTCGTCGGCATCGAGAAAACTAAGATATTCTCCCTTTGCTTCTTGTGCTCCGCGGTTACGCGCAGTGGGCAAACCAAGATTTTCCTGGTCAATTATTCGAATGCCCGCTCTTGATCGTAGAGACTTCAGCGTATTAATACTTTCCTGCTCTGTGCTTCCGTCGTTTACGATAATGATCTCTTTTTCGGGATAAATAGAGTCGTCAATGGACGCTATGGCGTCGTTTATATATTTCCCCATGTTAAAATAAGGCACTACGATGCTAAGCAAGGGTTTCACGTCGGTCTTTGCCTCACTTATCTTTTCCTCCGCATGAAATGAAACGAAGGGAAACCGAGTTTTTGTTTCTGAGACCTTTCGCCCAAGCGCCTCAAGCTTCTTTGCAAAGTAAGACTGGGGATCACATCTATCTTGGATTGTCTTTATGGCCTCACTCGCAATGCTAGCTTTTTCGTTGGGACTAAGATTATAAGTAACATGCACCTTTTGTTCGAAAGAAGATGGACGATCATAATCAAACAGGAAACCGTTTACTCCGTCATTAATAATTTCCTTCTGTCCGCCCTGAGCAGAAGCCAACACAGTTCTTCCTGCCGCCATCGATTCTATTACCGTGTAAGGTAAATTTTCCACGGTGCTTGGAACAAGAATTATTTTTGTTTTCGCCATTTCTTGCTGGGTCTGCACGGGAGGCAGGGCGCCGGTGACCGTCAACAATCCAGAAGTTAACCGATTGCCATAACGTTTAGAAATCAGATCGCCAGTTGTAGTATTTTTTGCATGGTAAAAATAATTGGGGTCGCCTATCAATCTTAGCCTGTAAGGATATCCCTCTTGCCAAAGTTTTTCAAATAGGTTAAGTGTTGTCAGTGTTCCTTTCGCGGGTGACAATTTCCCTATTATTGCAAAATCGCTTTCCTGACTATGATGATCAACAGATGCACGGTGCGGAACAAAATAGGGATTGTGAAGAACAAGCGACTGTTCAACCAGTGTCGGGAATCGATTAAGAATTTGCAGCTGCAGATAACTACTGGGGAAAATACAAAGATCGGCTGCCTTGATGCAAAATTTCTCCATTTGAGCTATCCAGAAATAAGGCAGTTGATACGTGCTAATGTGATTGTGCTCAAAAGTTATAAAAGACGGGCAATGACATGTAATAAGGATTTTTAGATTTCGGTATGATTCCGACCCGAGGTGTTTTTTTTGCAAAATAAAGTAAGCGATTCCCTGGTACTCCTGCGCCTCTAGCCAATCGGGCGGTCCCTCCTTTGCGATGTACTGGTTGATTATTTCCTCGAAGGAGTAACTCACCATGGTCTCATAACCGAGGAAATCTGACGTGTCTTTCAAATAGGGGGAGAACTCGACTCTGCGCACATTGTCTTCAACCACTTCCCGGAATTTTTTTTCTCGCTTGTTGAGAACAAAGATCGTTAGCTGTACCCCATTTTGCTTTAGTATTGAGCTCCATTGTGCGCAATAAGTGCCAATTCCACCTCCATATTGCGGTGGATACTCTGTTGTGAGTAGCCAATACTTCAATGCTTGTATTTTTTTGCGTTATTACTGAATAGAGAACGAAAGGTTCTTTTGCCTGTGAGTACTTTTATCAAGTGACCAAACTTTTTATACCAGCCCGGCAAAATTTCATATTCCCTGTAATACCAATCCACATTGGTTAATGTTTGTTCTTTTTGCATAGTTAAATAAAGCTGCGCACTTTTTTCCGCTATCTTTCCTAAATCCAACTCATGCTCGTACTCCTCAATCAACTTTTGTTTTTCGTGAAAAAGATTTGCGATTTTATACGATTCCTGCTCAGCCAATGATTGTTCAACGTTGATTATATCGGTGGGGGCCCGCTGGGTTTCCGATAGTAGCAGATGAATTTCAGATGGGTTTTTCTTTTCCAGGTATTGGCATAGCCAGTTTTTCACAATGGCATCATAGTTTATGTAACCTGAGGGTAGCTTGTAAGCAAATTGGTTGGTTTCAAAGTCGCCTTGCCTATTTTTTACTTCCAACGTTAAAATCTGCAATCCCTGCATTTTGCATTTTTCAATTAACCTGCTGCAGAAGCTGGTTGAAGCTAATGAGCTGCCATCTAAAAAAAGCACAGGGTGGTAATTGTCAAGGTAATAACATGGTTGAAAGAAAGTACCAATAATTTTTTCAACGTAGGTGTCACTTATTTTTTCCGGAGGTACGTATCCTCCGGAGAGAAGGATCGAGAATGAACGTTGTGGCATTTTCTGCAGGGTATTGTATAACTCACTTATTTCGACCGGTTCTTTGTCGAGAGCTAACAAGAGAGCTACCGGCAATTGATGATGCCTTATCTCCGAAAAAGATTCGGTAATCAACCATTTATTAATCAGCATTTTTCAGATTCCTTTTATGGCATATCCCTGGTCATTCGCCAACCAGCAAAAAATTCTTTCCCATGAGTGGGTGAACGTTCCCGTGTATCGATCAGTAAAGTTACCCTCTTCAAGAATTTCTCTGCAAGCAAGCGGAGAATGTTTGGAAAAGAACTTTTGAATGATCGAACTTCTTATCCAAAACATCGTTCCGGCAACAAAGCGGTAATCTGTGATGCGCAAGTGGTATTTAGCAATCAGCTCCGACAATTTTTCATTGTTCGGACTTTCAAACTTATTTGCCTTCTTGTTAAATTCATCCCGGATGAAATCATTCACGCCAATTATTCCTGTGTTAGCGGCCGTTGCAAATTGATCAATAATAGCCTTCACCTTGTTAGGTTCAATAATTCTAAATAATTCCGTTCGCCATTGTTCGCCGATTGCGAGATAACTGCTTGCTTTGTCATGAAGAAACACAATGTAGTCAGCTTTCTGCTTTGTTTTAATATACAGATCAATTAGGGCGAGTTTGCCTCCAATATCTCGTCCTTTATTGGGAGTTCTTATCACAAACGCTTCGGGGAAATCTTTTTTAATGGTCGAAATTAATTGATCATTTTGCGGGTGCGTGAAACATAGATTGATCATAAGAATCGGGGAGTATTGTTGCAGGCCCCTCAGTTTTTCTGCGAAGATTTTCTCCCATGAATTGTGATAATAAATATGAATAAGAATTGCAAACATGTTATCGCCTATGCACATTTTGTAATTAGTCCCTTTTTTTGGATTTACTTTCTTCTTACTTCCAGCCTTTTAAAGGGGAAAGATAACGTTCTCAAATCAGAAGGGGCGTCAATGGTATCAGAAAGTATATTTAGTCGTTGGATTGCGGTAGTGTGCTCAAATTTGACAGAATAAAAGAATGAATCACCTTCCCTCTTTTCCAAAGTTAAATGATATTGACTATCATTTTCATCAACTGCAAATACCTCGGGAATAATTCCCCGACAAACGTCCGGCATATAGGTGTCCAATTGTGCAGTTAGATTATCCGGTGTTTCAATAAAATTGTAAAAACCAATCGAGACGCTGCCATTAGTCCAGGAGAACTTGTTATCCCTTTCGTACTCATGAAGACCAATCACATTTAATTTGTTAAAACCTTTGGAAGCTGGACTAATCACAAAACTTCCGTGTTGAGCTAAGTTAAAGTTGGGCCCTCTTTTGTTTGCATCATAATAAACATTCAGTTTGTATCGCTTTAGCACAGCAATAGCGGATAGAGCGGATTCTTTGTCTGCCTGTAAAGTTTGCAGATTTTTTTTCGATAACAATGTCTCGCGAATATCTCGAAACGATGAAGTTCGATACTTCGAAATTTTGAGTTGCCTGAAGTCTACAAACACGTATCCTACCAATATAAATGCCATCATTAACCACGCGATGCAATAATTAATTCTGCTACGTACCTCAAAAAGGTAAAAGAAAATAATTGTTGCCAATCCCAAGACACCGCTTAAGTTAAAAGCCGTATACCTTGAGGAAGATCCGTATTCGACGGAATTAAAGTAATACCGACTGACGGCGATGAATGCATAAGAAATAATTGAGTAGAAGATCAAACTCATAGGTATCAACAATCTTTTATCCCGTGTCTTAATAACATGCCAAATTGCAAAAGCGTATGCGCTTAAAATGAAAAATCCTGCCAACGACCGTAATGTTAACCTATTGAAGGCTTCACCCCAAAATGGGCCAGAATTTGCGATTAAATAAAACTTTATCACCCAGACAGGTTTTTCAATGAGAGTTCTAAAAAAATCCTTGATACTCACCTGGACTGCATAACTTTTTAATTCAGGCCGGATTGAAAGATAGCCAACAAGTGCAAGAGCCATGATTAAAAGACCTATGGTCGAGTAGAGAATGATATGAAACCTTCTCCTATTGATTTCAATAATTTGAAGCGATCTAATAAGAAATAGCAAAAGTAAAATTGATAAGATGTAAGAAAAGAAATATGCCGGGGCTTCAAGAATTATCAAAAGATTAAAAAATACAAACCATACCACCGCGAAGCTTTTACCGCGAAATTCTTCGCTTGAATACTTAACAATAAAAAAATAACTAAACATGCAAATGGTAAGATCAAAAAAGACAGCAAAGCTAAAAAAAGGTGTAAAAAAAGCTTCCCATTTATGCAATCCGAATATGATAAAAGCAATTAAAAAACCGAACCATATTTTGCGACTCTTTGATGATAGAAAAAAACTCATTTCCCACTGATACTTATAGCCAAGTATAATTAGAAATATGGAACCAATAGTAGTTTCTAATACGGTGTTGAGGTGAAAAAATTTCGCATTGATGAAAGTAAAACAGATAGAGGTAAACGCTGGGAATAAAGGCTGATACACGAAGTCTTTTGCGCCAAGTTTGTGTTCGAAGAGATTTTTAACTTTTGTTCCAATAATGTGCAGAATATCCATATGCACTTCATTCCGGTAGGTTGTTAGTATCCAATAAACAAAGAGCGATGCGAATAGTAAATAAACTACAGATGCGGTATCAGGTTTTCTGGTCCAGAACCGTAAGGAGGGGGTATTGTTCACTTGCTAAGGTTTGTATATTCAATAAAGGGAGCCAAGAGCTTTATTTGAATTAGTCAAGATCTAATCCGACGTCAGGATTAACTTTACAGTACCCAGAAATTATTGTTAACCCAAAATCTTTCAGAGTGAAATCTTGAAACAAGTTAACCAAAAGTAAATTACGATTTCATAGCAAGCATAATATCGCTAGGTATAGGCGCGTGCCGTTTCAAGGCCCAACACATACATAAGTTGGCCGGTTTTAGCATCTCTTAAAATGTTGACGTTTTCCGGCAGAGCCTTCCAAATTCTGTCTTCAAGACTGTCAAAACTATGCGTCGCTTGGTATTCCGCAATAAACGCCCATTTCTTTCCCGGAATTGGTAAAATTTGAAACCCTATACTCTCCACAAGGTGCTGCAAACTTTTTATTGACCATCCTATTATGTGACCCCGCCGCAACGGGTCTAAATATTCGATGTCCTCTTGCTTAATGTAGTCTGATAATCCGGTATTGAAAATATAAATGCTGTTTTGCCTCGATTTCTTTGCCAGATCACAAAATAATTTTTTTACCATGGCTGGTGTAAGATGCTCGATCACTTCGATACAGCAGCCTGCATCGAAACTGAAATCAAAACGTGAAAAGTCTCCGATGAAATAATTCGGATTGCGAGTGCGATACCGAGGCGCCGGCGGGAATAACTCATTTGCATAAAAAAGGTGAGAAGATGACGGTAACTGATATTGAAGTGCATCTAACAAATAACCTGGTCCTGATCCAATATCAATAAACCTTTCGATTGGTATAGTAGCGTACAAAATGACCTCAGCCACGCGCGCAAGCGATGCCCCCCAGGATCTTTCCCTCGCGGCGACGATTTCCTCTTCCCAATAACCGCTGCTATAGTTAACGATGGCTCTTCCCGCATCAATTTTTTTTAGAACTTCGGGCTCAACAAAAAGAAGCTCACAAGAAATGCATTCATAGTAGGACGAGCCGGCCATTTGCTTAAATAACTGAACATCGGCTGAATTGCAAACAGGACAATTTTCAGAACTCATCCTGGAAAAGAGAATTTTTTGATTTAGAGTGAACCCCAATTTCCTGATTACTAGCAACACTTATTATATCGCACAGCTTTGATCTGACCGTTTCAAAATAAAAATGGTCATTGACATACTGGATTTCCTTTCTGCTCAGATGAAGACAGTGCTCATTTGAATCGTTATATAAACGGATAACTTCGCGGGCGAAACCAGCTGCGTCATTTTTAGGTGACAGGAAATCAATTCCTCTCGGCAGCCCTTCCATGCCACATTCGGTTGATACCAAGGGTATGCCATGGTACATTGCTTCCACAGTTTTTCCTTTGACCCCCGCACCATACCTGAGGGGTATAACGGCAACTCTTACTTTGTTATAAAGTTTCTGAAGGGCTTCGTCACTTATGAAGCCAATGACGTCCACGTCATCGCTCGCGAGAGCCAAAATTTCAGGAGGCGCGTTCGATCCGGCGATAATAAATTTTGCTGCAGGAATCGCAGCTTTCACCATAGGCCACACCTCTTTCGTATACCATAGCACTGCGTCTTTATTTGGCGTGTGGGTGAAACCCCCTATAAAAAAAATATCCTTTCTTTCTGAAAAGTCATTGGGGAGCTCAGCGAGTCTATCAAACACATAAGGCGGCAATGAAATAACATGTTGTTGCGTTCCCAGCCCTTTTATTAAATCTCTCTCTTTCTCACTGGGAGCAAGAATAATGTCAGCTTTGTTAAACAGCGATATTTCTATTTTTTTCCATTTTGCCGCCTCTTCTAATAATTCTCTTCGCCGCTCAATGTCAAATTGCCTTGTTAAGCGGACAAAGTGCAAATCGTGGCCGTAATAAAGGATTATTGCATTTGTGTTATGTTTTATAAAGTCGATATACTTAGCGGAAACGTGCGGACGATTAAGTAACACATAATCAAACTTGTCATGATTGCTTAATATCCACTGTTGCCAATTGGCTGCATAGTCGGCACCGTACAAAACCTCGATACCGAGCTGCTGCAACACAGTCGTATAGGGTTCGTGACGGTAAAAATTATCACCAATGAATTTTACGTTGAAGTTTAAGGATACAAATAATTTCAAGTATTGAAAGACAGTTTTTGAGCCCGCGTCTTTATCAAACTCGGGCACGTAATGATCAATTACGAGTATAGTTTTTTTGTTTCTGCTTTTATCTCTTGCCCAAAACACATTTTCGCCGTTTGCGAAATGCTCGTTCCTCAGGACCTGCTCCCATTTTTCTCTGAATTTTTCATTGTTCCGTTTTTGATAGGCCTTGATTGCATTTCCCTTTATACCTTCACTCTGATCAGTTCCGTGTGTGTATCCTTCGAAATGGATAACCTCGGAAAGTGGTTGATACATGACTTTGTATCCCCGGCTTCTTACCTCGAAAGCAAGATCGGAATCCTCGCAATAAGCGGGTGTATAGCGCTTGTCGAAACCACCAATATGTTTCCACAGATCGGTGCGGATAATGATGCTTGCGCCGGATATGTAGTCGACCTCCTTTACGTAGTTGAACTCTGGAGCATCCGGGTCCTGGTTATGCCCAAAGTTCCAGCCTGATGCGTCACTCCAGATAATACCTCCAGCCTCCTGCAACTTGCCGTTGGGATAAATCAATTTAGAACCGACCATACCCACGGTGTCATCCTTCTCTAACAAATCAACCATACTACTTAACCAGCGCGCACAAACTTCAGTATCGTTGTTCAAGAACAAAATATACTTTCCCCTGGCGAAACTGGCAGCATGGTTACAGTTGTGCAGGAACTCAAGGTTTCTTTCGTTCCTAATTACCAGGATATTCTTTACGTACTCGTCAATATCCTTGGTTTCGTCTGTGGAGGCGTCATCCCCAATAATGATTTCATAAGCAACATCAAATGTGTTCTTCTTAATAGAGGCGAGACACCGATAAGTTAAAGCCCAGCCGTTGTACGCGGGCATCACGATAGATACACTCGGAGACTCGAAGACCGGAAATTCTATCGGTTCAAGTTCGGCAGCCTTGTCCGCGTCAGCTAACACCTGACGATTTCGAACAGCATTGAAATTAACGGGATTTTCTTTTTTCCCACGCAGCCGATTTACGATTGACTTTAACCTGGCATATCTCTTCGAATTTTCGGGCAACAATTTGCCTTTTATGTTATAATACGCGCTCAAAACCTTCCATCCTTCAGATTGATATATCTCCGCCAGTCGTTGGTTAACCATTTGCAATTGGACGTATAAGTCATCAATTTGGTGTTTTTGTTCTGCTATGATCTTTTTTTTGTCTTCGATTTCAACGTCGCGTTTTTTTAGAGCATTATTATGTTGTTCATTATTTTGCGATAAAGATCTGATTGTGTCAGATTGTTGAGTTATCACAAGATCTTTCTTATTCAGTTCATCCTCTGCGCTCACTTTTAGTTCATGGAGCTCGTTGATATTTTTTTGTAAGCGTTCAACTTGTTTCCTAAAGACTTCAGCGTTCGCCTCCAGTTCATTTTTCGCCTCGATCGCAGCTTTTAATTCCCGTTTGACTTGTTCATCTCCTTTTGACCAGATATTTCTTTCCAGGTACAACCTATCAAGTTCTTGTTCCTTTTGATGAAGTAATTGATTTTTTTCTACCAATTCATAGTGAAATTTTCTGACCCACTCGCTTTGTTCCATGAGCCTGGTTTGCAATTCGATCATTTTATCGGTAGTTTCCTGGAACTTTTTGCTGAACATCTCGATCACCTCATTCTTATTATCCAGCGCATCCCTTATCTTATCCAGCCATGCGTTTTTCTCGGCCATTTCTTTATCAAGCCTTCTTCCCCAGGCACCAAGCTCAAGGATTTGACTTTCCATTTCGGAGGCTCGATCGGTTAACTGCCAGTAGTCTTTACTGACCTGGAACACGACGGAAGGTCTGAGCAATTCCTTTTTTATAGGGCCATCGCAGCAGATAGATAACAAATATTTGGAAACAAATGATTTTACATCGCGTTGCCAGTTCAAGATGGTTGCTACTGGAAAATCCAGAACATGCTCCGGCGTTATTGCGTCTACAATTTCATAGCGCTGGCCCAAATCAGCAATGGTCTCAAAATAGGAACTCAAAAATGCATGGAATTCCTGTTTCGTAAATTCCTTTACGTGAAATTTGTTTTCGTACGCGTATCGGTCTGAGTAATTGGTCTTGTCAGGTGTGGAAATGATCAGCATTCCCTCTTTGATCAGCACTCTTTTTATTTCATTCAGGAAAAGGGGTTGTATTTCTTCACTAAGATGCTCGATGGTTTCGAATGAGACCACAACGTCCACCGAATTGTTTGCCAATGGAATCCCGGTGACATCTCCTTGTATGAATTGGAGGTTCTCGCAAGCATATTTTTTTTTTGCATGCTCGATACACGAATTGTCGATATCGACACCGTAAACTGTTTTAGCATTGGTTGCAAGATAGGAGCTTCCATATCCTTCGCCGCAACCAATGTCTAATACTACCTTGCCCTTTACGATTTCAAAGACGTGATAGTAGCGATGAAGATGTTCAAACGCAGTTTCATCGTTCATTAAGTCATTTGACGGTACAAATCTTTCGCCGGTATATTCCATATTCAATTTATCATATAATCAACCAATCACATTTTGTTTGAGAAAACTTATCAAAGCTTTCCTCCATTCGGGCATCTTATTAATCCCAAGACTATTTAAATTATGATTCTCCAACACCGAATAAAACGGCCTCTTTACGACAAGAGGGAAATCTTTAACACTTGCCGGATACAACGGTGTTTCTAGCTGAAGCGTTTCCCAAATCACTTTGGCAAACTCATACCATGAAACCTGCCCTTCGCAGCTCATGTGATATAAACCAAAGGCGTCTGTTTTTATCAATGCCGCCACGTTTTCTGCAATGTGATATGTTGGCGTCGGTGTCAGAATCTCATCGTCGACAACCCTGACCTCCGGTTTTTCTTTTGCCAGTTTGATCATAGAAGTAATAAAATTGCCTCCTTTCGCGCGACACGGTACTTTACCATAAATACCCGAAACTCTTACGACATAGGATTTATCACAATAATTCTGCGCGAAATATTCGCCTGCAAGTTTCGTATTTGCATATACATTTAATGGGTTTGGCAAATCGTCTTCTCTATATGGCCTTTTTTTCTTGCCGTCGAATACATAGTCCGTGCTGAAATGGACCAGACGTGTGCCAGAGTCCTGGCAAACCCTTGCGAGGTTTAAGACGCCGGTTCCGTTTATATGAAAAGCCTTATCCGGAAAATTTTCTGCCTCAGGAACAACATGATAAGCAGCAGTGTTTAGAACGAGTTGTGGTTTAGCCGATGACAGCGCATTTCTTACGCTGGCAATATCCGTAATCTCAATGTTCGCGTGATTAAATTCAATTACCTCGTGCTCAGCTGATAATACTTCCCTAAGATCTGTTCCTAATTGACCATTTGCTCCGATAATGGCAAGTCTCATTGAGCAATCTGTTTAAAAATTTGGATATTGTAATAATTTGGATTGTCGAAGTCTCTAAACCTATCAACATTTGCAATTAAGTCCCTCAAAATCGCAGTAACGTCGTGCTTTGGCTTAAAACTTAGAGTGGTCACTGCCTTATCATTGGTGACTTTATAGTTTCGAAAGTCCGTAATGTTCTTAATATTTAGCCTCACCTTTTTCGCCAGTTTGTCTTCAACAGCCTCCTTTACAAGATCGGCCACTTCTCCAACTGTATAATTCCCGCTTGATAGATTGAAAACACCTGTTATACCATCGGCGCTTTCAATTCCCCGAATATATGCACTTATGGCGTCTTCCATGCTCAAAATAGGCCGCCAGATAGAAGGATTATTGACCGTAATGATGCCGTCCTGCACCGCTGTTTTAAACATTGTATTTACGATCAGATCAAGTCTCATTCGTGGGCTATAGCCACTAACCGTCCCCTTTCGAAAACAAATCACGGAGAAATTTTTGTCCGCCATTTTCAGGACGCCTTCTTCTCCTTGCAGTTTTGAAATGCCGTAAGGATAAGTCGACACAGCGGGAGCAGTTTCATCATACAATTGGTTTACCGTATATCCATACACCGAACAAGAGCTTGCATAAATAAATTTACGAACACCTGCCCGCTTGGCTATGTAGGCCAAGTAAGACGGTGACGACGCATTGTACACGAAGTTTTTGGCCGGGGAAAATTCGGCCATCGGATCATTGGAAAGACCCGCTAAAAAGATCACCTGATCATATTGTTTTACCTCGGCTTCATTCAAGTCGAAAATGTCTTTCTTCAGTACTTTCACGTCGGCAGGCAAGTGATTACCAAACCACAAAAGGTCTATCACGTCAATGGTGTATCCGCGTTCCTGTAATCTTGGAATCAGCGCTGAACCGATGTAGCCTGCTCCTCCGGCTATTAAGATCTTCATGCGGGCTTGTCAATTAGTAAAGAAAATTTGTGGATTCTTCTTTTTGCATCCATTGGTCCAGGGTTTGGGCTGTTTCATCTTTTTTTGAAAGAACAGGATCCTTTACTGGCCATTTTATGCCGATCGCGGGATCATTCCACAATATTCCTGATTCCGCTCTGCTGTTATAAATTCCTGTGCATTTGTATTGTAACTCGGCAAACTCTGTCAGCACACAAAACCCTCTTGCAAATCCAGCGGGGGCATACACCTGTTTTCGATTCTCGGCGGAAGCCTCTACGCCTAACCAATTACCAATCGTCGGGGAGCCCTTTCTCAAATCTACCGCGACCAGGAATGCTGTGCCATGCGTTACTCTCATCAGTTTTCCCATTGGCGGTTCCCACTGGAAATGCAGGCCGCGAATCACATTCTTTGCTGAACGCGAATGGTTATCTTGTACAAATTCCAGGTTGATTCCTAATCCGGAGAATTTGTCCTTTCTATAAGTCTCACTAAAAAATCCTCGGTCATCTTGGAAAACTTCCGGCGTGATGACCAGCAAATCTCTTATGGCTGTATACTCGACTATAAATTCCATAACTGACGCCCAAAGCGAAACTTTAAGCGCAGCAAAAATAGATTTTCTCGCATTTCGACAATAAATTGGTGGAAATGTTTTAATAGAAATCCCGCTGATTTTCAGATACAGCGGAAAGGTAAAACATCGGTTCAACTAACTAAATAAATGCTTGAGTTTATCCTTGATAACTCCCAACAGCGTCCTCGTCTCGTAGGTCCTTTTGTACCACTCGATGTTTTGTTGCAACCGATCAATATCTGTAATCAGTTTATTGATGAGCTGGCGGTTACCTTCAGTGTGAGACCGGCATTCGGCGAGCCTATCATTCAAATCGGAAATCGTTCTGTTCTTCTGCGTGATTTCCGTTTGTAGTCTCCTTTGTTCGACTTGCTGCCATTCGATGAATTCTTGTTTTGCGCCGAGTTCACTTTCTAATCTTTGTTCAATGTTTTGTAAAGCTTTTAAGACAAAACCACTCTGGTCAATGCCATTCATTTTGTCATAGAACGTATCATTTTTCATGGAAATGGTATATAGTTAATTAAGCAAAAGCCCATCTTTTTTCAGGCGTTATATTAAAACTATTCGCATACAGCTCTCTGTAGCTGTTAAAATTTTTTTTGACATTGAATTCAGTCTCGCAAATTGATTTTGAAAACTCGCCCATCACACCAAGCATGTCCCTGTTATTATAGTACTGCAAAATTTTCACAATCGCTTCTGACACTGTTCTAAATAAATCACCATTGATCCCATTTTTTACAGCGTCCATGTTTCCGACACAGTGACTAAGCAGCACTGGCTTGTGAAGCGTCAGCGCTTCAAGCACACCAAACGACAAACCTTCATATAGGGCCGTTGAGACATACATATCAGCTCCGCAAACCAATCGTTTTATTTGGTTGTGATTTAACCATCCAGTGACGATTATGTTCTTTTCGGTTAGGAGCTTTTTATCATCTCCGTCCCCTGCCCATATAAATTCGAATTGTTCAAACTCGCTAAAGTAGTGGGCAATACTATTAAATAACACAGGATTTTTTTGTTCCGCAATTCGGCCGGTGGTGATCACACGAAATTTACCTTTTGCGCTTCCGGGAACAACCTCGTTTTGCTCGTCGACCGTGATGCCATTGCTAATGTGCGTTGCATTTATGCCCAGCCCCCGGTAAGCGTTGAGTTCGGAGCGTGAACAACAAATAACCCTGCCACCCAGCTTATTCGCAAATTTTTCCATACGGCGATACAAATACTTGGATAGCAGACTCTTTCCTGAAAGAAAAGGGGCTCCATTTGGGGTGTAAAAAACATTTTTTATTCCCAGTATTCTGCAAACGATGCGTCCGAGGAAGCCACTTTTTGAAGAATGGAGGTGAACGCCATCAACAAGATTTTCACTTTTTAAACGCTTGAGAGTTCTATATAATTCTGCTACAGCAAGAAAGTCTTTTAGTGGATGAATGGACCGCTGAGCAGAATGCCATTTTATAAATCTGACATTAGCCGAAGAAAAAGTTTTTTTGACATCGGCAGCTGAGGTCACCTGCTTTCGTTCACCATGGATGATGATATGCAAATCATCGGGCATGGTCTCGGTGAGATATTTAATAAACACAGCAATGCCTGACGCGAACGGCTCTACAACGTGAACAATGGTCATAGGCGGTCTAAGGGTTTGTTGAATTTTCTTTTATTACTTAGGATCAAGCAAGCATCGTAAGCAAATAGACGGAAACTTCACATTTTCGTTTAATTCAGCTTATGATAACCGTCTGAAGAGGATTGTGACGCTAATCAGCTTTTTTGAATTAGTGACAGCATCATTGCCAAAAACGTTGCTCAACGCCGGTTATTGTCTTTCCTCATTATTTGCTTCATCGACAAAACTATCCGTTTCGGTAATATAGACAAAGTTTTTAATCTTAATATTCCGAGAATTTTCATCAAGGGATCGGTTCCGTGCTCGCCAATGATTTTGATTCGCATCAATAATTGTTGGCTTCGGTTTTTGAAAGAAAGACCTTCCTGGTTGATTTCACATGTTACCAGGAACTCATCAAGGACATGCGAGGGGGCGACTTTGATTAATTTCCAGAAAAAGGCGTAGTCTTCAGCATCTAAAAAAATTGTGGGATAGTATCCGCATTGCTGTACCAAAGCCCATCTGAACATGACGGTGGGATGAATAAATACATTTCGCCAGTGCATTTCAGTCTTTATCTTCTCATGATTCGTTGGCGTGGTATATCGATAGCGAGCACCCGATCGCCTATCTTCAAATACACACCAACTCCCCAACAGTCCAACGTCCGCGTGGGCATTCAAATAATCCACTTGTCGATAAAAGCGATATGGATGGCACGAATCGCCACAGTCTAGCCGGGCAATATATTTGGTACTGAGATTTTGTCCAATCCATTTTAACCCAATGTTTAGCGAATCGGCAATGCCTCTATTGTGCTCGCTTCTTAAAACGATAATTGAACCGGCAGTTTTTATTTCTGATTGTATGTGTTCAGCAGAAATCGCTATGGCGCTCCCATCATCTACAATTACAATTGCATATCGATCACTGTCGTAAAAAATGGATCTCAGCGAAAACATCAATCCCTGGGGATTATTGTAACAGGGAATGAGCAAACAAAAATCTAATTGCTTGTTGTCCATAATCATCCTGGCAAAGTAATTAAATAGTCATCGGACAGAGATACGCCACCTTTTATTTTTTGCCTTCCATTTTATCTACGTAGGCCAGCGAACCCAACCTGAAGCGTAGGGGAATAGTAGTGCTTCTTTCAAATCGATATTCTTTTTGGCAGAAAAATCCCAGGTGAGACAGGTAAGATTTTGAAAATTGAAACTGTTGTGGAGTAGAGCACAGTAGTCCAGGGGATATCAGCTGGGTTCCTGCCCAGAAAAATTTATCGCGGTCAATTAATTGGTTAAAAAGTCCTGTTGCCATTTTCAAGGAAGAGCAACTAAAAGGCTGCAACGGGTGAGGAGAAATTTGTGCAATACGAGGTGATAGTTGCTGGGAAAAAATCCTGGCAGGGAATATTAACACCAGCACAACAACAAACTGATATACTCGTTGACGCCTCATTATGACAATTGTCCGTAAATTTACGGCCTGATTTTTGATAATTGGTACGATTTTTTT
>AR_comb_assmDRAFT_10319272_pt1 | contig 20786 bp, 21 predicted proteins | sample ArasoioldDNA_FD_10543 | JGI IMG/M metagenome (IMG submission 10543) | reverse complement strand
CCCCGCCAGTGAACTGGCGGGCTATTGTCGGGCGTCCCTGGCGGGACGCGGGATTGAGTTTCGAGGCAGCATCAGCGAGGTGCTCGGTTGTCTGGCGGGTGGCTCAGACTTTCTTTTTTGTCCGCGTTCACACGACTGACCATGCCCCGACCTTCGGTTGCTTGGTATCACCGATCCAAGTATCCCTCGAACATTCGATTGTCAATTGAGGACAGTGCTGCCCACCCTTTCGCACAAAACGCGAAAGGATGGGGCACCCTCCGAGTGAAAGCCCGATCCGCGCTATGCTTCCATCCGTTTGAATGTGAGGCTCACCGATGCCTCGATGCCGGCTTCGGCGACGAAGACCAACTTGCCTTCGGCACTGAAGCCAAGGGACACCTCGACGCTTTCGAACATAAATCCTTTCGGGACATCGGTGACAACGCTCTCCATCATTTCTTTCACTTGAGCCGAGACTTTTTTCCAGTCGGCCTTCACATCTTCCAACTTTCGGCCAAACAATTTTCCGGCAACGCTTGAGAGACTGTGGAGTTCCACGCCGCCGCTTGGAGGCTGTGAATCTCCTTGAAATAATACAATTCCGGGATCGTCTAAGGGTTTTGATGGCATAAGCTAGTCCTCCAAATTTCCTTCAGCGATATAAGCTACACTCCAGCAAGTGGGCCGCCTGGTCCAGATGCGCGCAGAATCCTTCCATCCGGCTAGTGGCCGTGTTGATCTGTCCACCGAGATACATCGCGATGCCCTTTCCGCTGGCATCCACCACGAGCGCTCCGGAATCGCCCGGCTTTCCCGGCCATCCCAAGAAAACGAAAGCTGGGAGGCTGGGATGGTATATGTCGCGGAACCAGACCTCTGTCACCTTGGTTTTTACCGGTTGTCTGGAACCCATCCCTGCGAACTGCACATCGGTCCATTGGGCGATGTAACGTACGCTCTCAAGCGGAGATTTCATTTGCAGCTTGACACCTGGTGGCGGCTCGACGAGGGCTGCGTCGATGGAGGCGGGCGCCAGATCGAGAATGCGCCCTTCACCCAAGTTGGTCTTGACCGGGTCTCCTGGACGAAGGTTTTCTACAACGTGCTTCGCGGTCAAAAAGCCGAGCGACTTTGAGACGTTTGGCTTTCGGGAGATTGCCCAGCACGTGGAGGTACCGTCGCTGGGATGCAGTTCGGGCGATAGATGAAGCTCTTCGATGCTGGGCCGTACGAAGACAGGAAATCTGATCCCAGCAACATCGATGGACATGATGTCTTCTCTTTGTTTGAGTGGAGCGGTATAAACCATCACACCAAAGACGTCGCGTTCCGTCTCGGGGTCGGCAAGTCCCACACTCGCAAAGCGAAATCCCGGTATACGGCTGGCCAGTTTCTGCTCTGTGAACGCGTTTTGCAGGGCGATCGTCCACAGGACGGCAAGCCGTTGCGAATCTTCCAATCTTTCCAAAGCGTCAGGCAGGACGGAATCTTCCAGGAACGCTCCGAGTGAAGATTCTCCGGGATACTGCTTTGGTATGAGCGCCAACCCCCGACTCTTGTTGGTATTCATAAGCACTCCTCGAAACGAACTGGGGCCTGGTGGGGGGAATACCGGGGTATGGCGAGAGTGTACGCCGGAAGAAGGATTGGGTGCGACTGGATTTTCTCTAGTTCGTGAATCGTGCGCACAGGAATCCAGAGGCAGAGAGTGGTTCAGGCGTGCCTCCGGCACGCGGCTTCGGTCTCGATGCAGCATGGCCGGATGCGGCTTGGATCTGGAGGCGACGTCGGCGAGGTGTTCGGGTTGAATGCCCCCTGACTGCGTGATACTGTCGCCGTCACATCCAATGCAGATTCTTTTCCTAAGCTTGGCAGCGCTCGCTGTTGTTGTCCTGATTGTCGTTCGGCTGTTGCGCGGTCGAATCCCGAGCGATCGTGAGCCGTCCGTCCCTGGGAGAAACGTTTCTGACGTCGCAGCCTTTTCTATCACTCTTGATGTAGACGAGAAACATCCCTTTTCATCATGCTGGACAAAGACGGCGGCATCAACAGGATGGGATCGGGTAGGGCGGAGAATCCAGAACAAGAGCTTTTCATTGGCAAAACCGATTCGTCGATCTTTGAAGCGGTGCGCTCGCAGTTGACTAAGAGAATGATGCAGAGCGTGGGGCAAGGATTTCGAATGCCGGCGGTGCGCGGCGCATCCTGCAAGCTGACTGTGACATTCCAGTTCGAAGACAAGAGTTCGAATGGCATCGTGTTTTTCTACGGCTCGGAATCGGAGGGTCCGCCCAAGGACGTAGCTGAATTTGTGACCAGCGCCGTAGCGAGAACGGATGCATGGTATGAAGACTTCCGTCAGAATGCCCTTCGGCGAGACGGGGGCTAGGCCGTCGTGCGACGTTCTGGGGCCATGGGGAATCCCCGCCCGCTCGGGTTCTTGCGCCGAAATGCGGCGGTGCACCCTAGAGGAGATCCCCTACCTGACCAATATTCTGGACTGTCAGAATCCCTGATCTGTTCACAACCGAGCTCGACAGATTCATCCGCATTTCCCGACAACGTGAAACCGCTGCCTCGTCGGAACATCCAACTGGTAACGGAGGCAAGCGGACATGGCACGAGTCGAGGGAGTTGACCCAAAGCAGACCTCATTCTTCATGCGGCAAGTATTCAAGAAAGTCCGCAAAGTGTTAGGACGGGATCTGACTCCGCAAAAGATCATGGCGCGGGTGCCGCGTCTGTTCTGGTTCAACATTGGCGGCGAATGGCTTTTGGGAGAAAAAGCCAAAATTCCGCATCGGCAGCGGTCGATCATGACGTTGCGCACAGCGGTGCGGGTTGGGTGTCCGTTTTGAATTGACGCGAATTCTGCCGGTGGCAGGATGTATGGCCTGAGCGACAACGAGATCGCAGCGATTCGTGAAGGAAAGATCGAGGGTTTTGCTCCAGCCGAAGCGGCTCTCGTACGCATGGCCGACGCAATGGCCGATACTCCGGCGAACATCAGCGATGAGTTGTACGCGGAACTGCGGCGGCATTTTTCCGAAGAGCAACTGATGGAGCTGGCGGCAAACGCAGCGCTGGAGAATTATCGCGCGCGATTCAATCGCGTGTTTGATGTCGGGAGCGATGAGCTGTATCGAAAAGGACTGCACTTCAAGCAACGTACAGCGGCGTAGCAGATAACCTGGTGACAGATGGGACGTTCACGTGCTCTTAGACGGAAGACGCTCGGTTGTATGCCTCCAATCTGCGTGATAATGTCGCCCACACACAATGCAGATTCTTTTCCTGAGTCTGGGCGCGCTCGCTGTTGTTGTCCTGATTGTCGTACGGCTGCTGCGCGGCCGAGTCTCAACCGATCGTGAGACCGCGGTCCCAGGGAGAAATGTTTCTGACGTCGTTGCCTTCACCATCACTCTTGAGGTGGACGAGAAAACATCCCTTTTCATCCTGCTGGGTAAAGACGGCTGCATCAATCGGATGGGTTCGGGCACGGCGGAGAATTCAGACGGAGAGCTTTTCATTGGCAATGCCGATCCGTCGATCTTCCTGGCAGTGCGCTCGCACCTGACTCCAGGGATGCTGCGAAGCCTGGCGCAGGGGTTTCGAATGCCGACGCCGCGCGGCGCATCCTGCAAGCTAACGGTGATATTCCAGTTCGAAGACAAGAGTTCGCACGGCATCTCGTTTTTCTACGGATCAGAATCGGAGGGTCCGCCCAAGGACGTGGCTGCATTTGTGACGAGCGCCGTGACATGGACGAACGCGTGGTATGAGAACTTCCGTCAGAATGCCCTTCGGCGATAGCGGGGAAGAGGCCGGAGACTAGACTTTTCCACACCCGTTTGTGACATGTGCCCTTGCCTTCCACAGCCGCATCATTCCATCATCGTGCTGCCAGCAGGCATAGACGCGACACCGCCGTCAGCACTTAAGTTCTTTGAAAACAATATTTTGCGTATAACTCCAAGGGGCTCAAGATTTTACAGGCGAGAAAATCGCCAAAAGCTCGCAAGTCCTTATTTTGTAATATTTTGTGACGCCCCCCCCAAAAAAAACACGCTGAGATGCACCGGTAAGCCGCACATTTTCATTATTTTGCCCGCAAAATATTGATCCACAATAACTTACCGGTAGATTCCTGCCGAACGGATAACTCCGACCGGATCGGACACGTGCTCTAGTGCTACGATCGCCCGATGCGCGGGTTTAGTTTCATTCTCCTCTCCTTCCTGATCCTTCCTCTGGGCCAGCGATCGTCTGAAGATCCCTTGCAGCATCTGCCCTCGAATGTTGAGGTGCTTACGCATTTTGGGGAGCGGGCTGATATTTCTCCGGACAACTCGCGCGTGGCTTTCATGGCGAAGAGTTTTGGCGATGCGATGGTGATCGATCTGAAGTCGCGCGTGATTCAGTGCCTGACGTGCAATGTGCCTGCGGCGGCTTTCCTGCGGGTGATGCATTTGTCTACTGGAGACTACATTTTGATTGGGCCTGATCATTTCGAAGACGTCCGTACCAGCCGATCGCGAGATAACGAGCTTTGGTTTCTACATAAGGAGCGCGGATCGAAGCCGGTGAAGCTTGGTCAGAAAATGAACGAAGGGGCGGCCATTTCCAAGAAGTCGCTGAAGATTGCGTTCGCGCAGACGGCGGCGCAGGCTCCGGATCTGGCTCCGGAGGCTTCGCGGCTGATCGTCGCCGATGTTGATCTCTCGGGCACGCCGCGGCTGGCCCATCAGAAGACTGTTTACGAGAGCAAAGATCGGAGCTGCACTCTGGAAGCGCAGGACTTTTACGATGACGACCGCAAGATGACTTTCACGTGCTATGAGCCTGAGGGGCGCGCATCAGTGATGGGGATCGACCTTGAGACAGGAGCAGTAACGAATTTCTCAAAAGCTCCTGGCACTTATAACGAGGTCGAGGGAATTTTTCCCGAGGGCCTGTATGCGGCGGTGGAGGCGGATCGTCAGTGCGAAGAACTTGGCGGGCAGCGGGGCGCGGGGAACATCGATATCTGGAAGTTGCGGCTCGATGGAAGTGGAAAGGATTTCACGCGGCTGACGCACTTCAATGATTACGAGGGCGGGAAGGCGTCGAATCCGGTGATCTCGACGGACGGGAGCTTCATGGCATTCCAGACGGCGCGGACTAGCGATCCCGCTGGTGTGGGATATGGAATCCTACTGTATTGGTTCAAGCGTTGACGAGAAGCTTTTGGGGAAAAACTCCCCACGGCTCGCTGCGCTCGCGGGACAGCCCCTTCGGCGTCGCCTCAGGGCAGGCTATGGCGGCTGTCCCTACGTGGTCCGTTTCTTGATTCATCTACAACTTGGGCAGGACAATTCCCTTCTGAGCCTGGTACTTGCCTTTGCGGTCGGCGTAGCTGGTTTCGCAGACTTCGTCGGACTCAAAGAAGATGATCTGGCAGAGGCCTTCGTTGGCGTAGATGCGGGCGGGGAGCGGCGTTGTGTTGGAGATCTCGAGCGTGACGAAGCCTTCCCACTCGGGCTCGAAGGGCGTCACGTTGACGATGATGCCACAGCGGGCGTAGGTGCTCTTGCCGACACAAATGGTCAGGACACTGCGAGGAATCTTGAAGTATTCGACGGAGCGCGCCAGAGCGAAGGAGTTGGGCGGCACGATGCAGATGTCGGTCTGGATAGTGACAAAGGATTTCTCGTCGAAGCGCTTGGGATCGACCAGGGCGTTGTTGACGTTGGTGAAGATCTTAAATTCATCGGCGACGCGCAGATCGTAGCCGTAAGACGAGAGGCCGTAAGAGATCACACCTTCGCGAACCTGCTTTTCGGAGAAGGGATTGATCATGTCGTGTTCTTTGGACATCTTGCGGATCCAGCGGTCGCTCTTGAGCATGGAACTCCTAGATTCAGTGATTGGGTGATTTTGCGATTGGGCGATTGAAAATTCTAATCGGGAGAGGTCACATTTACCCTGTGGGAAAATCGCTCCATGGCCCGATCGATCAATCACTCAATCTGTTTGGCTGGTGCCTGCCAGTTTACGGGATAGATGCTCCGGTTGACAATCTCAGTTATCTTCCTTAGCATCAATGACTTGAAGGACGATTTTTGCCGCTGAACCAGGAGCCCCCGCTTGATTAAACTCGACATCATCAACGAAGTAGTGGCCAAGACCGGGATCACTAAAACCAAGGCGGAACTCGCCGTGGAGACAGTGTTTGAAAGCATGAAGAAGTCTTTGGCGGCCGGGAATCGCATTGAGTTGCGGGGATTTGGTGTGTTCAACGTGCGTCCGCGAAAGACCGGGATTGGCCGCAATCCGCGCACCGGGGCGGAAGTGTCGATTCCGCCGGGAAGGGCTGTGCGCTTCAAGCCGGGCAAGGAATTGCAGTCAATCGACTAGGAGTGTTTCCAGAATTATTTGCTTTGCTTCGCTCCTGCGACTGGAGCGGCACCCTCCAGAGTATCTCCGCTCGTAGTAGCATCAAGGAAGTCCCCTGATTTGCCTGCGGGACTACGGATTTGAATGTCGGAACCTAGCGCTTCAATTCCCACGTCGACACTGGAGTACTACCAAGCTCTGCCGGTACCCGAGTGGACTGCTCCGCGGCCGCGCTATTGGCTGCATGGATTGCTGCTGGCGGCAACCTGCTTCACGACACTTGTGGTGGGCGCGCGGATGCAGTTCAATTTTTCTCACAACCTGGCGCCGTTTGCGACCGGCGATGAACTGATCCCGTTCTTCCCCGTGGGTTGGGTGCTGGAACAACCGGCGCGGCTGCTGATGGGAATTCCCTTCTCGGCGACTTTGCTGCTGATCCTGCTGGCACACGAGATGGGGCACTACCTTTTCTGCCGGAGATATGGAGTGTGGGCGACGCTTCCTTTTTTCTTGCCGGCACCGACATTGATCGGGACGCTGGGCGCGGTGATCCGGATCAAGGGACCGATACGATCGAGAGCAGCACTGTTTGACATCGGCATCGCGGGACCGATCGCAGGGTTCGCGGTTGCGGTGGTGACGCTGTTTATATCGATGTTCTTCTCGAAACCGTTGCATGGGGTGGGCTTTTCGCAACTGCAGTTGGGGTATCCGCAGATCTTCAACCTGATACACGGATTGTTCAGGAGCGTCGCGCCTGCGCATGCAGTCGCTGCTGTGCCGTTGAGCCGAGTGTATTTGCATCCAATGGCGATCGCTGCGTGGGTTGGAATGTATGCCACTGCGTTGAACCTGTTGCCCAGCAGTCAGCTTGATGGAGGGCACATCGTTTTTGCGCTGGCACCAAGAGTGCACGGGCTGATTTCGTGGATTACGGTGCTGGCGCTGGTTGGGATGGGAACGGTCGCCTATCGCCTGGATCACATGAACTACAGCTGGTGGTTCTGGGCGGGACTGATTGCGGTGATGAATGCACTCACGTACAGGCATCGGCAGGCTCCGGAAGAACCGGAGTTGCCGAGCAACCGTTGGGGGCTGGCAGTGCTGGCGGCAGTCATGCTGGCTCTTACTTTTACGCTCTTGCCGTTTCAGGTGAGATGGTGAGGAGTCCGGCCCGTGTATTTCCGCGTCACGATGAACGTTGAGCGGATGGCCGGTTTAGCGATGGAATATTCCGTCGTCGCGCGGAACAATCGATCAGAATGCCGAGGCGCTTCGATCGTGTCTCTTCTTTTTTCGCGCTGATCACCCAATAAGTGGACGTTCGCTGATACCAGGGAGGTTGCGATTGAAAGAACCTCCAAGCATCGGCATGGGCGCGAAATTGTTTTTCGAAAGCGGGCGGAAGCTTGGCTGCTTTGCGTTGCTCATAGGCATAGATTGCGGAACGGTCATCATCGCGCTTCTCAAAGGCTGCGAGCCCGGCAGGGCGCATGAGTCCCAGCTTTGAGAGCTCTGCGACGCGCCGGATGTTGATGGCGCTCCAGGTGCTTCGCGGCTTCCTGCGGGTGAAGCGAATTTTGTAGCTGAAGGCGTCGATGCTCTTGCGAACGCCATCGATCCATCCGAAACAAAGCGCGCTATCGACAGACTCGGGCCAAGTGATGCTGGGGCGGCCTGAGTCTCTCTTGTAGAAGCCGACCCAGAGTTCTTCGGTATTGGAGTGATGTTTTTCGAGCCAGGCTCGCCAGTCGGCGGGTGCAGGAAAGAATTTCGGTTTGGGTTCTTTTCGCGGCTTCGTCATTCCGGAGAGATTATTCCGCGAGACGTGGCTTCACATCAACCACAGGGCGTCGACGTCGACGATAACTTGCGTGCGCGGGATCTTCTGTTTCGCGGCGTAGGCGAGCATGGCGCGCAGGGTGGCATTCAATTTCTCGCGGCTGGGCGATTTGAGTACGAAGTGATAGCGGTAATCCTGTTTCAGCCGCACGATGGGGGCGGCCGCCGGGCCGAGGACACGGACTCCTTCGTGACGAGTCTCGTTGAACCACTTTCCAAGGGTTCCTGACCATTGCAGAGCTTCATCGAGCTTGCCGCTGCGCACTAGCACATTGGCGAGAGCGGAGTAGGGCGGGTAGTGCATCCAACTGCGGAAGCGGAGTTCCTTTTCGTAGAAGCCGAGGAAGTCGTGGCGCGCGGCGTACTGCACTGCATAGTGATCCTGAAAGTAGGTCTGCAAGATGACCTTGCCTGGAGTCTGGCCGCGTCCGGCGCGTCCGGCAACCTGGGTCAGGAGCTGGAAAGTGCGTTCGGCGGCGCGGAAGTCGGGGAGGCCGAGAGCGACGTCGGCGCCGACAACTCCGACCAGAGTGACGCCGTGGATGTCGTGGCCCTTGGCGATCATCTGTGTGCCGACAATGAGGTCGAGTTCGCCTTCATTGAGAGCGTTTAGGGTGCGCTCGAAATCTTCATGGCCGCGGACCGTGTCGCGGTCGAGACGGGCAATGCGGGCCTGCGGAAACATTCCGTGAAGAAGTTCTTCCAGCTTCTCTGAGCCGGTACCGAGGAAGTAGACGTACTCGCTGCCGCAGTGGACACAGTTCTTGGGAACGGGAGCGGTGTATCCGCAGTAATGGCAAACCATCTTGTGCTCGCGCTTGTGATGCGTGAGGGCGATGGCGCAGTTCTTGCATTCGAGCTTCTTGCCGCAGGTGCGGCACAGGACTACGGGGGAGTATCCGCGGCGGTTGAGCAGGACCATGACCTGCTCTTTGCGATCGAGCCTTTCGCGGATTTCGGCGGCCAGCTTGCGCGAGATAACTTGCTCGTGGCCGGTTTCCTGAAACTCCTGACGCATGTCGACAATCTCGACTTCGGGAAGCGGACGCCGCTCCACGCGGTCGGGAAGTTCGATCAGAGCGTATTTGTTCTTCCTGGCATTGAAGTAGGACTCGAGCGACGGTGTGGCTGAGCCGAGGACGACGACGGCATTGGACATCTTGGCGCGCATGACGGCGACATCGCGGGCGTGATATCGGGGAGTTTCCTCTTGTTTGTAGGAGGCATCGTGTTCTTCATCGACGATGATGAGGGCGAGGTCGCTCACGGGAGCGAAAACAGCTGAGCGGGTGCCGACGACCATGCGAGCCTCTCCGCGGCGGATGCGATGCCACTGCTCGGCGCGCTCTTTGTCGGAGAGGGCGGAGTGGAGGATGGCGACTTCGTCTCCGAAAATTTGATGAAGATCGGCGGCAACAGCGGGAGTGAGGCCGATTTCGGGGACGAGGAGAATGGCGGAGCGTCCGGCTTCGAGGACAGAGCGCATGCCTGCCAGATATACCGCAGTCTTGCCTGAGCCCGTGACACCGTGCAGCAACATTCCTGAAAATTTGTGGCATTGGACTGCTTCGCGGAGGCGCGCGAGAGCGGATTTCTGGGCTTCGTTGAAATCGAATTCGAAGGGTCGAGGTTTGCTCCGCGAGATGGTGAAGTCGGCGGGCTCGTCGATAACATCCACGAATCCGCGGCGGACCAGCGTGCTGAGCGTGGTTCGGGGAACTTCGAGAGACTGGAGAATCTCGACGGGAACCTTTTCGCCGGCGGCGGCGAGTGTGTCGATAATGGTTTGCTGATTCGCGTTCAGCTTTCCGTCGGCGGACTTGAGGTGTGCGACCTTGATTGTGCGGGTGGCGTCTTTCTGGGCGGAGACGTCTTCGCGGATCAACCACTTTTTGCGCACCATGCCATCGAGAATTCTGCGCGAGGCTCGCGTGGCGGAACGGATGGTTTGCTCGCGAACGAGAGCCCGGGCCGCAGCAGCTAAAGCCCCTTGTTGCGGTCTGGCTGATGGCACGGCTGAAGCTGTGCCCTTCCCGTTCGCGGAGGTTTCTTGTTTTTCTTTCTCTGCGAAGGAAGTCCCCACTTGAACGCTGACTTCGTCGTTAAGGGCAGCTAGATAGTTCAGAACCTGGAACTCGACCGCCTGTTCTTCCGGAGATCGCGGCGAGCGCCGGGATGAACCTGACGTGCCTGCGAGATGGAGCGCCATCTCGCCGTCTTCGGTGATGCGATACCCGACGACGCGCTTGAACTCGGCGGTGAGAGGAAGCATGGTGCGAAAGACTTCACCAATGGGAGCAAGGTAGTAGTCGGCGATCCAGCGGCCAAGGCGCAGGAGTATTTCATCGAGGACCGGAGAAGGATCGACGATGCTCAAAACATTCTTGGTGGCAACTTTCGGCTTGTTATCGTGCACGCCGACGACGATGCCCATCATGCGCTGCTGGCGGAAAGGGACCAGCACACGTCCTCCGACAACGGGAGCCATATCGGCCGGGACATGGTATGTGAAGGCCATGTCGAGAGGCATGGGCAAGGCTACGTCGCAGAAGTCGGGCATTGGTGGAAGGATAAACTACACCTATCGGTCGGGGATTGTAGTAGGGATCCTTCGACCTCGTGGGTCGCCTGCTTCGCAGGCGACTCACTCCGCTCAGGATGACATAGTTAGTCTCTAGCTCTCTTTTTGGGGCGGCTTTAGTCCCAGGTATTTCATCACCATCTGCAGGTCCTTCCACGCTTCTCCTTTTTGACGCGGATCGCGGAGGAGGAACGCAGGGTGATAGGTCACGGCTAGTTTTGCGCCTTGCCAGTTCGGATCGTTACTGCGCGCGCCGGTTGGCATGAAATCGTAGAATCGTCCGCGAAGTTCGGACATCGGAGCATTGATGGCGAGGAGATTTTTGGCAGCGACGGCACCCAGCGCGACGATCACTTTTGGTTTTATGGCTGCGATCTGGCGCATGAGGAAAGGTGAGCACGTCTCACACTCGTCGCGCTCGGGTGTGCGATTGCCTGGCGGGCGGCATTTGACCACATTGGCGATATAGACGTCTTCGCGGCGAATGCCCATGGCCTTGATCATGTTGTTGAGAAGTTGTCCGGCGCGTCCGACGAAGGGCTCGCCTTGCTGATCTTCATCCGCGCCGGGGCCTTCGCCGACAAACATCAAATCGGCATGCGGGTTGCCGACGCCGAAGACGATCTGCTTGCGTCCCTGTTGATGAAGCTTGCAGCGCGTACAGTCGCCGAGGTCTTCGCGGATCAACTTCAGAGCAGCAATGGGATCGGAAACGGATTGCTCGGGCTTCGCGGTCAATACCGTTAAGTTTTCAGAGGTACTTACCGCCACCGCGGATTTTCTTGGGGACATTTCCTCTCGCTGTTCCGTTTCTACTGCAACGGTGGATTCGGCCGCTGGACGCTCGCGCTGGTAGAAATCGTAGATGCCGAGTTCGTTGTAGTAGCGAATGCGTTCGGCGAGGGCGCGGCGCAGGTCGGGATTTTGGATCGGTGACACTTGGCTTTCGAGATTATACGTTGATCGTGGAAAGGAAGAGGGCGTCGCTTTTCCGTTCCTGTTTCGTGGTCTGGCGGCTTGCTTCGCTCGCTGGACAGCCGAGGCGGCTGTCTCTACGTGTGTCGTCTCGTGAGTTGGCTTTGGCGGAGTCTTGATATTTGATCAAGGACGCGTTGGGATACTTCCCATTTTGTGGTTTCGGGGACGTCGATGACTTCCTCGCGAGTGATGATGGTGACGGCGTTGCGGTCGGAATCGAAGCCTACGCCTTCGCGGGAAACGTCGTTGACGACGATCGCATCCAGATTCTTGGAGACCAGCTTTTGACGGGCGTTCTCGAGGACATTCTCCGTCTCAGCGGCGAAACCGACGACAATCTGAGCAGCCTTCTTTGCCGAGATTTCCTTCAGGATGTCAGGAGTCGCCTCGAGTTCGAGAGTCGTGGGTCCTTTGCGTTTGATCTTTTGGCCAGCCGCGGATTTCGGACGGTAGTCAGAAACCGCCGCTGTCTTGATGACGATGCTGGCTTGCGGAAGCAAGGCAAGGACGGCGTTGCGCATTTCTTCGGTCGACTCGACACGAGTCACTTCCGCGGCTCCGGGCGGCGTGAGCGACGTTGGTCCACTCACGAGAAGTACACGAGCACCACGGCGCAAGGCAGACTCCGCAAGAGCGTAGCCCATACGTCCACTGGAGCGGTTGGTGAGAAATCGAACGGGATCGATCTTCTCGCGAGTGGGGCCCGCAGTGATGAGGACGGTTTCGCCCGCCAGATCCTGAGACGCGCCCAGAGCTTCCAGCGTGGCGGAGACGATCGCTTCATTTTCCGCGAGCCTGCCTTGACCGACCATGCCGCAGGCGAGATATCCGGAGTCGGGTTCGACGATTTTCACGCCGCGCTTGCGAAGAATTTCGAGATTGGCCTGAGTCGCAGGGTGGTTCCACATGTTGACGTTCATGGCGGGCGCGACAACGACCGGCGCGGTGGTCGCGAGATAGAGCGTGGTCAGGAAGTCTGTGGCAATGCCCTGGGCGAAATGCGCGAGGATATCGGCTGTGGCGGGTGCAACGACGAGCGCGTCAATGGATTGCGCGACAGCGATGTGCTCGATGGCAGAATCGATGTTGGGTGTTTGCTCCTCGCCGGGTGCGAACATCCCCGTAATGACTTTTTCGCCGGAGAGAGCTGCAAAGGAGAGGGGCTGGACGAACTCCTGAGCGGCGCGCGTCATCACGACCTGCACACGGATGCCGCGATCCTGGAGGAGGCGGACGATCTCAGCCGCCTTGTAGGCTGCGATTCCGCCGGTGACGCCAAGAGCGATCTTCATGGATTTTTGATTGTTGATTTTTGATTGTCGATTCAAAACCAGAAGGCCTGATCAACAACCCACCATCAAAACCAAGAATTCCTAGTCCTGGCCGAGCGCCTTGTCGAGGCTTTCGGAAGCCTGCTCGGCGGCGCTGCGGATTTCGGTCTTTTCCCACTTGACCTTGCCGGCGCGGATCTCGTCCTGGGCAATGCGGCACGGCTTGCGGGAGCTGGTATCGACTACTGGAGGTGCGCCGGACTGTAGTTGGCGCGCGCGCCGGGCTGCCACCAGAATGTATCGATAGTTGCTGTCAAAGCCTTCGATCAACTTCATTGGGACGTCCCCCCTTGAAAACCGATTTGAAGAAATGAATGCCGAACGTTTCGGCGAGCGTTCCGCAGAACAACACCAGCCTTCGGGCTTGTCCCGCTGCAAGCTGAATCCGGTCGACGGCCTTCCCGAGCGTCCACTAATCATACCGCGAAAGCACCGGTTATGCTGGAGGCGAGAGGTTACGAAAGGACTCGAGAATTGGCTGAAGGCGTTTTCGGATGTTCGTCAGCCTACATTGGTCGGCCAGTTCCATCATCCTGCGATCGGCATCAGACAAAGAACAGCGCAAGCGCTCGGACAAGACGATGGCTTGCAGAGTTTCGCTCGATTCTTCCAGTTTGTCATTGATCAAGATGTAGTTGTACTTGTCGTAGTTATCGATCTCGCGCCGGGCAGTATCCAGGCGGCGCTCAATGACCGCTTCAGAGTCTTCGCTGCGATGACGAAGGCGCCATTCCAGCGTCTTGCGGTCCGGGGGAAGAATGAAGATGCTGACTGCTTCCGGGAGCTTCAGCTTGATCTGCTGGGCTCCCTGGACGTCAATGTCGAGCAGGAGATCATGTCCGCGCTGTTCAGCCTCGCGCAGGAAGCGGCGGGCGGTGCCATAGTAGTTGCCGAAAACATCGGCGTGCTCGAGGAATTCGTTGGCGGCGATCATCTGCTCAAACTCGTCGCGACGGATGAAGTGATACTGCTTGCCGTTCTGCTCACTGCCGCGAGGAGGGCGAGTGGTGTAGGAGACAGAGAAATCGAGGTTGGGGACCAGCTTCAACAACTCATTCACGAGGGTCGATTTTCCAGACCCGGATGGTGCCGAAATGATGTAGACGACAGGCTGGCGCGAAGAGCTCATTCGAGGTTTTGCACCTGCTCGCGCGATTTTTCGATTTCCGCTTTCATGACAAGTCCCGCTTCTGTAATTTTGAGCGCTTCCCCAGCGAGACCGGAAGTCTTCGAAAGTAGAGTATTGGCCTCACGGTTCATTTCCTGCAACAGAAAGTCCAGCTTCTTTCCGATTTCACCACCTTCATCCAGCAGACCGAGGAAATGCTGTACGTGGTTCTCGAGGCGGACGATCTCTTCCTGAATGTCACTGCGATCGACGAGCAGGGCAGCCTCCTGCAGAACACGCTCACGGTCGACCGTTGAGCCCAACAATTCCTGCAAACGCGCCTGGAGCCGCTCGGTATAGTTTTGCAGAACGGTGCGACGATGCTGCTGCACGCTCTTGCCGGCCTCGGCCAGATGCGCCATGCGCTCGCGCAATTCGCGGACGATGCCGCGGCCCTCCTCCTCTCGCATTTGGTTGAGGCGATCGAGAGCTTCTCCGGCTCTGGCCATGACAGCGGCTTCAATTTCGCCATCCGGGGCTTCGGCGCTGGAATCGAGGGCGCCTGGAATGCGCAATACCGTGTTGAGATCGGGTTCGGCAGCGAGGGAGAACTCGGCTGCGGCTGCGCGAAAAGCGGCGATGTATCCGCCGACCAGTTGGCGGTTCAATGAGAAGGTTTCGCTGCTGGCGCGCTCCATGCTCAGAGACACTTCGATGTGGCCGCGGGCAATCTTCTCTTTCAGCACTCGCCGGAGCTGCATCTCGAGCGAATCGGTGCCGGAAGGCAAACGGAAGTGAAGATCGAGGAAGCGGTGGTTCACGGATTTCAGCGAAAGCGTGAATCCCAAGCGACCGTTGGGTGAAGAAGCAGCCGCTCCGCTCTGGTTAAGTTCGCCTCTCACCTGCGAAAAGCCTGTCATCGAGCGTATATGCATATAGGGGGCCGGTTTCTTATTCTGCGACTGCCTTGGGCACATCCGAATCGGCGAATTGCAAATCGTACAACCGACGGTAGGTGCCAAGATTCTTCATCAAATCTTCGTGGGCGCCGATCTCGGAGATCGTGCCGTTGTCAATGACCACGATGCGATCAGCGCGGCGAACGGTGGAAAGACGATGAGCGATCACAAACACGGTGCGGCCGCTCATCAGGTTATGCAATGCCGACTGCACCAGAGCTTCGGACTCGCTGTCGAGTGCCGACGTTGCTTCGTCCAGAATGAGGACCGGCGCATTCTTGAGCAGAGCCCGGGCGATCGCGAGGCGCTGGCGCTCACCTCCGGAAAGCCGTACACCGCGTTCACCGATCACAGTATCGTAACCCGACGGAAGAGCGAGAATGAAATCGTGAGCGAGCGCGGCACGAGCGGCGGCTTCGACTTCTTTCATAGGCACGTGGGGCTGGCCATAGGCAATGTTGTTGCGGACGGTGTCATTGAAGAGGACTGTTTCCTGAGTCACGATGCCGACCTGTGAACGCAGCGAAGAGAGTGTGACGTCACGGACATCGAGGCCGTCAACGAGGATCCGACCGGCGGAAACGTCGAAAAACCTAGGGAGAAGGTGGACCAGCGTACTCTTGCCTGCGCCGGAGGATCCAACCACGGCGAGGATTTCGCCTCGTTTCACTTCAAGATTGATGTGGTGGAGGATTTCGCGGGAATTGTCGCCGTCGTCGCTGTAGGAAAAGGAAACATTTTCAAAGCGAATACTCTGCGAGAAGCGGGGGAGCGACCGGGCACCGGGCTTTTCGGCGACGACATCTTCGGTATCCATGAACTTGAAAAGTTGCGACGAGGCACCGAGAGCCTGCTGGAAGCTGTTGTTGAAAACGGCAAACTTGCGCACCGGGTTGTACATACTCAAAACTGCGGCGACGAAAGCAATGAAAGCTCCAAGCGTAAGTTCATTGTGAGCGATCTGGCCGCGGCCCAAGAGCAGCAAGAGGGCGATGGCAACTGCGCCGAAGATGTCCATCAGGGGTGAGCTGATTGCCGCGGCGGCAACCGAACGCAGATTGGCGCGGAACAGATGTTGCGCGGCGGTGCGGAACCGGGCGACCTCCCACGACTCCATACCAAAGGCTTTTACAATGCGATTGCCGGTGATGGTCTCGTGCAGAATGTTCTGAACGTCGGCCAGTTGGTCTTGTCCAGTTCGCGTGGTCGAGCGCACGCGGCGGCCGATCCGGACCGCCGAAAAAACGATGATGGGAATGAAGACGACGAGAACCCACGCAAGCTGCTTCCCGAGGACGATGACCAGTACGGCAGTGAACAGGAACGTGAAGAATTGTTGCAGGCCCTCGGCAAGCACGCTCGACATAGCGAACTGCACGCGCTCGATGTCGTTAATGATGGTTGAGATAAGAGTGCCGGTGGTGTGCTTCTGGAAGAAAGCTGCGGAGCGGCGTAGGACCGAGTTGTAGAGGTCGTTGCGCAGATTCGTGATCATGCCGAATCCAGCGTGATTCACCAGGTACGTGCCGGTGTAGTCGAAGATTCCTTTCAAGACTGTCGAGGCCACGAGGGCATAGGCGACGATCGTCCACGCGTTGTGGAAGTGTGTGGGCACAAAGCGCTGAAGATAGATGGGCTGATTGGTTTGGGGAAGAGTGAACAGGATGATATTTTCGGAACCCGAGGAAGGATTCAGTACACGATCGAGAACCGGCTTCAGAAGCATCAAGCGGAAGGCTTCCAGGAATCCTACGGCTGCTAACAAAAAGACCCCGGGCAGCAATTGAAGGAGAAAGGGGAGTACATAGCGGACCAGTCGTATCAATTGGCGCATGGGACTCCTGCGCGGTGCGGGCCGCCGCCGCTCACCATTGGGATGGGAGTGAGATACAAGGAGTCATTTTACTTGAGTTGTTGGCGGAATTAGGAGTGTTGAGCTACGGTCAGCGCCGGAACAGTGCCGGTCGATCATCTTGGGAGCGTAGGGTTCGGATCCGTGGCTTCGTCCGCGAGCAGGTCGATGCAGGACTTCTGCCCCGCTACATTCACCTGCAGGTAAGTGAATCGCCACACTCCGGCGTTTTTGAAGGCGATGACGCGAATCGATCCGCTGGCCCGGGGTCCTGATATCGGGATGGAGAAGTCGGCGTTGCCGGAGCTGCCGTTGATATGTAGGCCGCCGGAGATGAACCAAGCAGCTTGAATTGGTTCTCCGATCCGTTCCCGCACAGCCGGGTTTCCGACTGCCTTTGCCATCGCCTGCTTGTAGACATCGCTATGGCGATAGCTCGCCACGACAATGGTGCCGGTGCCGACGGCGAAGCAGCAGATCAGAAGCATCAGAGTCGCGAACCCGAGCGGGATCTTCCAGAGCGGATGGCGTTCGATCCAGCTTCGCTGCAGAGGCTCGGGTTGGAGCGGGTAAGGCGGCGTCGACATGGTGACTCGATTATTTCGGACTGTCGCGATGCCCGACTTTGACACGGTATCCGGCGCGGCGGAGGTGCTTGCCGACATCTTCGGCGATCATCACGGAGCGATGCTGTCCGCCAGTGCAACCAAAAGCGATCGTGAGATAACTCTTGCCTTCGTGGATGTAATGGGGCAGCAAGTAAACGAGAAGGTCGGAGATACGCGAAATGAACTCCTGGGTCTGAGGAAAGGACCGGATGTACTTGGCGACGCGCGGATGGCGCCCGGTCAACGGACGGAACTCGGGCACGAAATGAGGATTGGGTAGAAAGCGGACATCGAAGACGAGGTCAGCATCCTCGGGGACACCCTGTCGGAATCCAAAACTTACACTGGAGACGAGGATGCTCTTTTCCGGAGAGTGCTCATGAAATCGTTCGTTGATATGCGCGCGCAGTTCGTGGACATTGAACTTGGAGGTGTCGATCACGAAGTCGGCGACGCGGCGAATGGCGCTAAGGTGCCGGCGTTCCTCTTTCAAAGCTGACTTCACCGGCGCGTCGTTGCCCAGGGGATGAGGACGACGAGTCTCGCTGAAGCGGCGTAGCAGCACGGCGTCGGACGCTTCGAGGAAGACGACCTTGGTGGGAATCATCCGTCGGACGGATTTCAGCAACTCCGGAAGTTTCCCCAGCTTGGTGCCCTCGCGAACATCCACGACGAGAGCCGTGCGGCGCGTGTCGCGGGAGCGGACCGCTAATTCGGCGAACCGAGGAATCAATTCGACCGGAAGGTTGTCGACGCAATAATAGCCGAGATCCTCGAAGGCCTTGAGGACGGAGGCTTTTCCGGAACCGCTCATACCAGTGATGATGACCAGTTCCGGCGTGCGTTGGCGCTCATGGCCATGGAGCTTGCCTGGCTGCTTTGACGGTTTCCGGATGCGCCCAGCCGACTTCCGCGGCCCCATGCACTGGATAGTAGCATCGAAGCATGCCGCGCCGCTGCCCGAGTACTTGGCGATTGAGATACGCAGAATCTCTTCTGATACGAATCAACGCAGGAAGAAATCCTGATGTACGCTCCTTTTTTATGGCGGCGCGCTGCGGTGCACAACATTTGCTTGGCCCGGGCGCCGTGTGCTCGTCGCTTTGCGACTCCGGGCGGACGAGGCGTCCGCCCCCACACAATCATGATCACGAAGGAAATCGCATTGTGTGAATGCGGGCGCGGCAGGTAATCTATTGCGTCATGAAAAAGTTCGAAGAGCTCACGGAACGCGAAGTATTGGCTTTAGCCATTGCGCTTGAGGAGGAAGACGAGCGCGTGTACGCCGATTTTGCCGAGGGACTGCGGCAGGACTATCCCGGGACGGCGTCGATGTTTGAAGGCATGCGCGAGGAGGAGTCGGGGCATCGGCGAAGGCTGCTGGATCTCTATCGTACGAAGTTCGGAGAGCACATTCCGTTGATCCGGCGACAGGATGTGCGGGGATTCGTTGAGAGGCCGGCGTTGTGGCTGGTGCGGCCATTGCGGATTGAGGCGGTGCGCAAAGAAGCGTCGACGATGGAGGTCGAGACGCGGCGTTTTTACGAAAAGGCGGCGGCGCGGACTCAGGATGCGAGCATCCGGCAATTGCTGGACGACCTGGCAAATGAGGAGCGCGGGCATGAGATTCGCGCTCAGGAGCTCGACAAGCAGAAGCTGCCGGCCCATGTGAAGGAAGACGAAGAGGTGGCGCAGCGGCGGCTGTTCGTACTGCAAATTGTGCAGCCGGGGTTGGCTGGACTGATGGATGGATCGGTGTCTACGCTGGCGCCGGTTTTTGCGGCTGCGCTGGCAACGCAGGATAGCTGGAAGACTTTTCTGGTCGGGCTGGCGGCATCGATTGGCGCGGGCATCAGCATGGGATTTGCCGAGGCTTTGTCGGACGACGGCAGTCTGACAGGGCGGGGACATCCTTGGGTTCGTGGCCTGATCTGCGGCGCCATGACAGCAGTCGGTGGCGTGGGTCACACGCTGCCGTTCCTGGTTCACAACTTCCGCCTGGCGTTCGGGGCGGCCGGAGCAGTGGTGGTCGCAGAACTGGCGATCATCACGTGGATTCGTCGACGGTATATGGATACTCCGTGGTTCTCAGCGGCCGTGCAGGTTGGAGTGGGCGGGGCGTTGGTGTTTCTTACCGGAGTCTTGATTGGAAGCTCATGAAAGGGATTGTTGATTTTTGATTGATGATTGTTGATTGAAAATCCCACGCAGGACGCATGGGCTTTCAATCAACAATCACAAATCATCAATCGACAATTTCTTACGGCTGCGTGTCCAGCGGGTGCGTACTCTTTTCGTAGAATTCCTTTTGCAGCTTCAGGCTGACGTCGTCGGCTTTCACCTGCTGGATGGCCTTCACCACGGAATCAATCCACCACCTCATCTGATATTCGCCCAGTTCTTTTGTGGCGGTGGCGCCTTCGCCGGAATAGTGAAACGGGAAGCGCGTATACCACCAGATGCCGGTGTAGATGTCCTCCGGGATTTTCTGACGTGCCTGATCGGCTCCGGATTCGCTGGCGGCGCGGTCGGGATGGACGAGTTCCGGGTGGGCAATCATCATCTTCGACGTCTCGCTCTGGCCGGCATGCATGTCGAGTTTGTCGGTGCGAGCGGGACCGCCGTGCTGCGGTGTGCGCTCATCGAACACGTAGACAACGTAATCGTGCGGCTTGTCGAGTTGTGTTTGCGCGAAGAACGGTAAAAGGCTGTTGTTGCCGCCGTGGCCATTCACGATCAGGATTTTCTTGCAGCCGTTGCGGGCCATCTCGTCTGTGGTTTCCTGCAAAAGCGCGAGTTGCATGTTGCGGCTGTATGACATGGTACCAGGCTCGTGCTTGGCCTCGGCGATCTGTCCGAAATAGTACTCGGGAAAGACGACTGCGTACTCCTGTTCGGCGGCGTGCAGTGCCGCATAGCGGACATCAAGCAAGTCGGTGCCGAGCGGAAGGTGAGGACCGTGCTTCTCGAGGATGCCAAACGGCAGCAGACAGGTTCCCTGCGAGCGGCGAACGCCTTCACGGAAATCGGAAGCGGTGAGTTCCTCCCAGTGAACGGAGAGCTTGGACGCGGACGCTGTTTGAGCGGCGGCTGGTTTCGGATTTATCAGGATGCCAAGAGGAAAAAGCAAAGAGAGGGAGAGAACCAAGCGGCAGGCGATCGACATGAAA
>AR_comb_assmDRAFT_10118206_pt1 | contig 20790 bp, 19 predicted proteins | sample ArasoioldDNA_FD_10543 | JGI IMG/M metagenome (IMG submission 10543) | reverse complement strand
AACTTCAGCGCGTCGAACACCTGGCCGCCGAAGCCGACCCGCTCCTGCGAGTAGAAGACGGGACCACCATCCTCGAGCCTGATGGCGGCGGCAAACAGCAGCCAGAGCGGCGAGGAAAGGATCAGGCCCGTGCCAGCGAGTGTTATGTCCAGTGCACGCTTCACGACGGGCGCCCCGCCAGTTCCTGGCATACCGACACCAGTCGGTCGGCCATACCGTCCAACGTAAACACAGAGCGCGCTCGCTCCTGACCTCGCTCGCCCAGGCGGCTCGCGAGCTCGGAATCAGTGGCGAGCTCTTCGATCGCGGCACGGAGTGCCCCAGCGTCGCCGGCGGGCACGACCACACCCGATTCGTTCACCCAAGGAACGCCTGTCGGAAGCGCCGTGCTGATGACCGGTGTCCCACAGGCCATGGCCTCGAGCTGAATGTAGCCAAACGCTTCGGCACGTGTCACCGAGGGCAGCACGAACATGCGGCTCGCGAGCAGCTGCGCGCGCAATTCGTGGTCAGGCACCTCGCCGGGAAAGCTGTAGCTGGCACGCCCACGCTGAGCTTTGCCGAGCTTGGCCCAGGTCTCGCGCATCGGGCCGTCGCCAAGCATCACGACTGACACGTCGAGGGGCGCAGCCGCCTCGATCAACGTCGGCACACCTTTGTATGGCACGTGCCGTCCGGCGAACAGCACGATCGGCCGGCCGGCGTCCCTCCGAATCTCGACCGCGCGGCAGCGCTCGTCGTCACTCGGTTGCCAGGCGTCCACGTCGATGCCGAACGGAATCACCGACACGAGGTCGCGATACGGCTGCAGCGTGACTGCGTGCTCCGCCAGCGCTGCCGACGACACGAGAAAGCGCCTAGCCGCACGGTAGGCAGGCCGCGCGAACGGCGCATAGAACAATCGATACTGGAGTACCGGCCGCACGACCTCGCTGTGGAACCAGATGGCGAGGGGGATTCGTGGCTTGACCGCCGCGTACGACACGAGCGCCCACGGGTTTGGCTCGTGCAGGATCATGACATCCGCCTCGAGCCGCGACAGCTGTCCAGCGAGCGAGGGCGCGATCGGCACAGACCCAGCCGTACCCCACGTCGCGACGCGAGTCACCGGCACGCCGTCGACTTCTTCTCTCACGGTTCGCGCCGTCGTGTTGAACGCCAGCACGCAATTGTCCAGGCGGCCCTTGGTCACCGTGCACAGGGACTGCACCACTCGCTCCATGCCGCCGGTGATAGGCGGATAGAACTTGCCGACGTGGGCGACGCGGATCAGCCGTCCGTCAGCCAACGATCATCGCCTCGCTCACAGGTCTACGAGACAAAGCTCGCCACGCGCGAGTAAAGAGCGACGATGTCGCTCGCGTACCGCGACCAGCTGAAAGCCGATGCGCGCCTGATGCCGGACTCACGGCGAAGGGTCCACTGCGCCGGCATTTGCGATCGCTCGTCGAGTAGACGTGTGACCGTACGGTGCCACGCGTCAACGTCGTCAACTGGGCAATAAGCCGCCGCGTATCCGCCGACCTCGCGCAACGCCGGCACGTCGCTCGCAACGACGGGTGTCCCGCAGGCCAGCGCCTCGAGCACGGGCAGGCCAAACCCTTCGCGTTCGGACGGCATCAGCAGCAATGCGGAGCGGCGATACACCGCCGCCAGCGTCGACCGGTCGAGCGCCGGCAGCACGACGATGGCGTCGCCTAAGCGGAGCTCGCGCACTTGTGCCTGTTGGGCGGCGGTGAAGGGCCCGCCGACCCGCACGAGCCGCAGGTGCCGGTGGGCGGCGCGCAGCGAGTCGATCACACGCAGCAATACGTCGATGCGCTTGCGTGCGATGGTGCTGCCCACGTGCAACAGATCGAGAGTCGCCCCGCGCGGACCGAGGAGACGCGCGGCGTCGATGTCGGCAGCGGGTTCCGCTTCGGGCGAGCAGCTTGGGTGGGGACCATTGGGCACGACGATCGTGCGCTCAGCAGCAATGCCTGCCTTCGCGACGAGGGCGTCACGCGTCGCGTGGCTGTCGCACGCAATGTGGCCCGCCTTGCGCAGACCGGCGAGGATGTGGCGCGTCATCGCACGGAACATCGCCGTGCGCCTCTCCAAATCGGGATCGAACACGCTCCGAAACGTGTCCAGATCGTGACAGGTCACGATCGTCCGCGACGCTGGCAAGCGGTGGACGAGCTGCGCGTAGCTGTGATCGACGATGTGGAAGACGTCGAAACGTTGCGAGAGGCCGGACACGAGCCTCGGGTAATCCCACAGACGGTTCGCGACGCGATCGATGTTTCGCCCCCAGCCACGCGTGGAGATAGGAAGGCGTCCGGCTCGACGCCTCATGGGCGGGCGTACCAGCGTCGGGACAATCGCCGCGCTGTGCTCGCGCTGCAGCCGATCGAACAGCATGTCGGCGACAAGGTCCATGCTCGGCCACCCCTCTTCCAGGTAGTCGGCGATAACGGCAACGCGGAGTGCAGTCATTGACGTGACGAGGACGACAACAGCTCTTCAAAAAAGGTGAGGTGCGCCCGCGCAACAATCGGCCAGGCAAATTTCTCGTGCACCCTCCCGAGTCCACGCGCAGACAAGTCGGCGCGACTCTTCGGCTCCGTCAGCAGTCGATCGATGGCGGCGGTCCAGTGCGCGGCATCGGATTCGTCGACGAGGACACCAGCGTCTCCCATGACGTGCGGAATCTCACCGCTGCGGCTGGCAACAACCGGAATGCCGCACGCCATCGCTTCAATCAACATCCGGCCAAACTGCTCTCGCCACGCGCGCGTCGTCTGGCTCGGTGCACACATGAGATCCATCGCATTCAAGTGTCGAGGCACGTCATCATGCGCAACGCCCGTCAGCACGCGGACGCGTCCGGGATGAGCGCTCGCAAACGCCGACAGGTCTCGCTCCATCGGTCCGCCGCCGACGAATAATGCGCGCCACGGCTGGCGCGCCTCTTTCAGTGCGTTCATCAGCACAGCAAGCCCCTTCGACTGAACGAAGCGGCCGAGGAACCCCACGACCGGTGTGTCGTCATTCCAGCCAAGACTCGCGCGGACAGCCGTCCGTGCTTCTCCGTCTGGTCGAAATCGCAGCGTGTCGACTCCAGGGGGAATCACCCGTGACGGCACGGTTGCGTAGCCAGGCCGGCCGTGCTGAACTTCGTGGACGCTCTCGCCAAATGCGATCCAGCCATTGGCGCGACGCATCACCCTGCGTTCGAATTGCGTCAGTGGCGGCGGATAGGACTTCGCGATGTTCTGAAAGGTCGCCGGGACCAAACAGGCACGCGCGCGCGCAGCCGAGGCGACCTGCGCACAAGCGGCGACATACGGCTCCTCCCAGACATGGACGACGTCCCACGAGCTGTCCAACAGTGCGTGCAACTGGCGCTCGTAGTGTCGCAAGTGAGGGCTACGGCCGAGCCGCATTCTGAGCCCGCGCGTCGTGCATGCTTCTTCGGCGATTGGCTCGAGCGACACATCCCGAAGATCCGCGGCCAGACGCGCCGGCGCGATCGCCGTGACCTCCCAGCGTCCACGTCCTTGTTGTGCCATCTCGTGCGCGAGCCGCCGGTTGTTGGCGACGACGTACGAGTGCGAGATGGAGATTAGGCGGGGCACAAGGACTCTCTAAGGTTCTAACGGTTCCAGAGGCTCAAGAGGTTGGCGGACGTAGGGTTCCGGCGATTCGCGGAGCCGCTTCCAGGTCGCGATCGTGTCGCGCGAAACCGGCGCGCGGTCTCGAATCACGGTGTTGGCATGCCCGGCCAGTTCTCTGAGAATCCAGAGCCACCCCAGTGGATCCCGGATCTGCCAGTCGCGCCTCATGCGGAAGTAGAGCGCGAACCGCGCAGGCAAGAGCCAGGTGAGCCGAGTGAAGGGCTCGTTGTAGAGCGCTGTCAGGCAATCGTTTCTCGTCACGTAGCGGAGATACCGCTGCTGGCTGCGGCCAGCGCGATCGGGCTCGTGAATCACCAGCGCGTCGGGCAGGTAGATGGTCTGGTACCCGGCGTCGATCAGCCGCAAACAGAAATCCTTCTCCTCGCCGTAGAACTCGAACGTCTCCCTGTAGCCTCCAATCGTTTGAAACACGTCGCGTTTGACGAGATGCGCAAAGCCGATGAACGCGGGGACGCGGCAGGCCATGTGACTTCGCGCCGGCTGCATACCCTCTTGCCAAGGCTTACCCGCGGCGTCGCACTGGGCAAAGGCGATCGCGCCGACACTCGCATCGGCTTCGAGCAATTGCAATGCGCCGCGGATCGCCTCGCCCTCGAGCACCGCCGCATCGTCGTCCATCAGCAGCACGACAGGCGCCCCGGCCTCTTGCACGAGACGATTGCGGCCGGCGATATAGCCGGGAGCCCCGTCGTCACGAATCGTGCGGACCGAAGGCCGCAGGGTCCAGCTGCCGATCTGATCCGCGACCGCTGGCGTAGACGCATCGTCGAACACGATCACTTCCGGACAAAGATCTGATAGCGCCGTCAGCGACGCGAGGCAGCGTCGAAACGCTTCCGGACGGTTGCGCGTCGTGATACCCACGGTCAGGCGCGGGGACGTCATGCCGCGGCACCTTCAACGGCTCCGCGCAACGATCGAACGGTGTGCGACAGCGCGAACCGCTGACGGTACGTACGCTCGCCTCTCTCCGCAAGCGCCGCGCGTTCGCCCTCGGCGGCGAGGAGCGAAAGAGCCGAGGCGATGAACCACTCCGAATCTCCGGCGCCGGCGAGCGCGACCGCGGCCGTTTCCGTCCACACTGGCTCGGTGAGATGCCCCGTCGTCGTCAGGACCGGGCGACGATTGATGAGCCCTGCCATCGTTGACGTCCGTCGCGTCGTGACACCATCGGGGTAAGGCTGGAGCAAGAGATCGCAGGCGGCAATGAAGACGGCCACGTCCTTCGCATCGAGACGTCCCGTTCCGTGTATGCGCCCTTGAAGAGCGGGATGCGCTTCCATCAGTTGACGGGCGAAGAGATCGCTGCCGGCACCCACGAACACTGCTGACAAGTCGCCACGCCGGCCAAGCATCGCGGGTAGCGTGTCAGTCAGCATCGGCGCCACCTGCGAACCGAAGGTACCCAAATGACCGACGAGCTGTGATGACGATCCGAGCAGTTGGTGCCGACGATGCGCGATCTCGTGGACGTCCTCACAACGCGGAATTGCCGACGGGATCGGCAGCGTCTCGAACTCGTCGGCACGGCGCCTCATGGCATGCGGGGCCAGGTACCGGCGCCATGCGTCGGTCGAGAGGTACACGCGGGACGCGGCTCGCAGCAGCGTCCGGGCCATCACGCGCTCGGCGGCCGCCAATGCGTTCCGGCGAATTGGGCTCCAGGTGTACTCGAAGTAAGGTTCGTGGAACATCACCCGAACGTCATCCAGGCGACGTTCGGCGCGCGCGAGAAGCCATCGGCAGAACGGAATGTTGGCGCCGCGGAGTCCGTAGCCGGTGGGGACGTACTGGACGAGGATCGGCGACACGTCGCCATACTTCGGCGCATCCAGCCGAGTGGCGATCGCTCGCCGGCCGGCTCGTCCGTAGAGATCGTCGAGGACGACAACATCGATCCCGGCAATAGCCGTCGGTGGGCAAGAATCGGTCCGCGGGGGGCACACGATCGTCACCCTGTCGCCTGCGTTAGCGAGCGCAGCCGCTACCTGCGCGGTATAGTCGCCGACGCCGCCGCATCCGGGCGGGTATTCGCACGTCAGGATGGTCCAGTGCTGCATGCGTCAGGCTGCGGCTCGACGCAGAACGGCTTCGAGTCGTTCGACGTGCGCTGCCGGTGACATGCGGCACGATACTTCGAGGGCGCACTGCCCCATTCGCGCACATTCAGCCGGACGATCGAGTATGGACGCGATCGCGCGCGCGAGTCCTTCTGCGCCGGTTCGGGGCGCGACCAGCAACCCATTCACGCCATCAGTGAGCCACTCCCTTATGCCGCCGACGTCGAATGCAATCGTTGGGCGACCGAGTGCCGCCGCATCGAGTCCGCTGAGGCCGAACGGCTCTGGCCACAGGCTCGGCATCACGGCGATCATGCCGCGCGCGTAGACGCGAGCACGATCATCGAGCGTCAGCCATCCCGTCAACTCCAGCGGTACGCCGAGCGACCGAGCGAGGGCGCGCCACGCTCCCTTCTGCGGTCCATCCCCTGCCATGATCACATTCACGGGACGACCCAGAAGCCGCGACGCGTGTGCTGCGGCACTCACCAGGACCTGCCCGCCCTTGAGGGACGTCATGCGGCCAGCAAAAAGCACTGTGTCGCGCTCGGCGCTGGGCGATTCGGCCTGACTCTTCAAGGTCGAGAAGAGCGGCAACACGTCGAGCCTGTCGCCAGGTGCGCCGTGACGAAGCATCTCGTCGCGCATGTGTTGGCTGGCAACGATTGTCCGCGCGTATCGTCCGAACAACCCACGCTGCTCATGCGCCCAGCGATAACCCCTGATCATTGCGGACGCGGACAGCTCGCCGCAGCGTCGAGGAGCGTAGAGAGCCAGGCAGGCCGGCCCGAACGTGCGATCGCAGACGCAGGGCGACGGAAACGCATGCATCTTGAGGCCGCTTACGCAGGTACCAAAGTAACCGTGCAACATCTTGACGGCCGGCCATCGATCCATGAGCCGTCGATCGACGATGAGCGGGCCCATGTTGTGCGAGAAGGCGACGTCCGGCCGCCAGGCGCCGAGCTCGTCGAATACGGCATCGATGCCGTGCTCTTCGATACCGAGCGCGACGTGCGACGAGCTTCGGAGCGGCGTCGCGCTGTCGCTACGGCGGTAGTAGACCAAGGCCACCTGATGCCCGCGATGGCGGAGTCCCTGAATCGTCGAGAGCAGATACGTCTCGACTCCACCCTCCGTGCCCACCGACTCGTGCGCAACGGCGATCCTCATGCGCGTGTGGGACGAAGCCGCAAGCACACGCCTTCGACCTGCCAGACGTTGTCGCGGCTGCCGTCGATCGTCTCTACAGAGAGACCGTGCGCGTCACACTCGCGGCGAATGTCGTCGGTCGTGATGCCGAACTCGGGCCACAGGTGCGGATGCATCTCGACGAACAGTTGCAGCGCGCCGCCCGCAGCCGCAATCGTCTCCTTCGCACCCCGGAGCGCCGCCAGCTCCGCTCCCTCGACATCGATCTTGATAACCCGCGGCACGATGCCTCGCTGGCCACAGAAACGATCGATCGAAATCGCCTCGACTTCTTCGACGCCAGGGGCTTCGTCCGCGCGCGCGACGATGCGGCTGACGCCAGACGATGTGCCGACTTCGAATCGCAATCGTGATTCTCGACCATCGGCAATCGCTGACGGCACTGCGGTCACGCGATCCGAGACACCGTTGAGGGCAGCGTGCGCTTGCAGCCCCGCATATGCGCGTCCGTCCGGTTCGAACGCAAACACTCGGCCCGACGGGCCCGCCCACTGCGCGAACAGCATCGTATACGCGCCCACATTGGCGCCAGCCTCCAGCACGGTGTCCCCCGGACGCACCGCCGCGCGCAACGCCTCGTATTCCTCGCGATTCCACGTCATGTGCCGGTACGCCGGCGAGACGAGAACCTCCTCCCCATGTGGCAGAACCGATCGCAGCCCACCTCCCGCTGGCGCCAGCCACCGGGAGAAGAGTGGCTTGAGCCATCGCCGCACCGACGCAAAGCCGCCGTGTGCTGGCAATACGCCGGCGACTCGCTCAGACATCGAGCGATTGCGAAAGGAATCTCCGCCCGACGCGCTCATAATCCCGAATCCCCGCACCGCGTGAGTACCGCGTGCGTGTCGCGAGCAAACAGCGCCTCGCCTGTCACGAGTGGACGGGCCGCGAGTCCGAGATCGCGCAATGTGTCGAGCACATCCTGCTCGGTCACACCAAACGATGGCCAGCACTGCGGGTGCATCTCGACGACGAGCGACAACCTCGGCGCAAGCCGGATCGTCTCGCTGGCGCCGCGGAGCGCTTGAATCTCGGCACCTTGCACGTCCATTCGAACGATTGAGGGCACCACCCGTAACCTGCGGCAGATCTCGTCGATCGTGACGACGGTCACCTGACGAACGGCCGGGGCCGCGTCGGTATCGACGGCGCAGACCAGGCTGTTGACGTACGGCATGCCGCAGTTGTCGTATTCGTGCAACGTCGCGGTACCGGATCGATCCGATACCGCAGCCTCGACAAGTTCGGCCGCGGCAGCATCCACTCCGTTGAACATCAGATGGTTTCGCGCCAGCGCCGCGCTCGATGGTGTCGGCTCGAGAGCAATCACGTGTCCGCCGGGACTGGACCACCGCGCCGCAAGCACGGCGTAGACACCAACGAAGGCGCCAACATCGAGCACGACGTCGCCAGGGCGAATCGTCGCTCGCAGGAACTCGAACAGCGCCGGTTCCGGCTCGTGAGGAACGAGGTGGCGCGCACCTGGGTCGATGCGAACGACTTCGTCGTGAATCTTCCACGGCAGCCCACGTTTCGAGTAGAGCGCCTGGAGAATGCGGCCGTAAGGAACAGCGGCGAGTGTTCGCGCGCGCGAGGACACGGTGGTTAGCACTATTCGAACAGAAGATTGGGAATGCCGTCCGGAATCTCGTCGAGCATCGATGGCGAGTAGCCGTGTGCGCGCAGCATCGCCACAGCGTCGCTACCCATTGGCGTCTCGCAGATGATTCGACGGGGACGGACGTGCGTAAAAGTGCGGGCCATGCCCGACAGGACCTGCGCCTCCGCGCCTTCGACGTCGATCTTCAGCAGGTCGATACGGGTCAACGCGGCCGATTCCATCCAGCGATCGAACGTGCGCACACGCACGAACACCGAACGATCGTCGCGAAGACCGCCTCGCGCCAGCGTGTCTGCCGCCGGCGTCAGCGACGCGATGCCGTCGTTCTCGGGCCAACACGACACAAACAGCTGACCATCCTCCCTGTCCGCTCCGGCGATAGCGACGTCGGATATCAACACGCGATCGTCAACGCCGTTGATGGCTACGTGATGCGCGAGCCGACGTCGCACGGCCGGATCTGGTTCGAACGCGAACACGCGTCCACCGCACCCGACACGGAGCGCCGCGAGGATCGTGAAGTAGCCGTTGTTCGCGCCAATATCTACGAAGACGTCACCGGGCGCGAGCGCGTCGAGCACGAGCCCGGTTGCCCCCGGCTCATACGGAACATGCGCGAAGTAGCGACCCTTGACGGTGAAGCTGCTGACGTCGAAGAGCGGTTCGACCGGTCCGATACGCACTCGCCGCTCGGCGGCGCGTTCCCGCGACAGGCGATTCACGAGTCGGTCCGTCGTTTCGCGGAAAAGCGTGTGGATGCCCGGCAGGCGGCGCGCGGCGTGTGCCGCGTACGCATAGGGAGCTTCGAGCGCCGGAACGTGATACAGCGTCCAGGCGCCCATCGAAGCCGCTGCGTTGCGCACCGTCTTCAGCACCGCCGGTCACCCTTTGGCCGAAGCGAAAGAGAGGACTCGCGCCGCCGCCTTCGACATCGCTTGCGCCCACCCGGCGGGCGACGTCTGACGCAACCACGTCCGCCGCGTTCTCGAATGATCGCGCGCGACTATTGGCGACCAGCGCTCGTGAAAGAGCAAGCCGTTCTTCAACACCCGCGCCTTGTACGCCGCGCTCAACTCGCCCAGAGTGCTGCTGCCCAGGTGCTCATAGCCACCAAGCCGCTCGTAGCCGCAGGTCGCGATCTTCCAACCGGCCTCGCGAATCCTGTACGCGAGGTCGGCTTCGTCCCACTCAGTTGGCACGAACGCCTCGTCAAGCGCGCCAACGCGTTCGATGCAGGTACGCCGCACGATCCATGGTCTGATGACGGTATCCACTTCCTGTATGCGAAACCAGTTGCCCGGTGCGGGACCGATGGTGCTGCGCAGGCGCCGCCAATCGACGAGATCTTCCCAGCGATTGATTGGCTCGTCGAGCAGGTAGTGATCGAGCCCTCGGCTCAGACTCATCAAGCCGATGTCGGCGTGAACGCGGAATGTCGAGAGCAGCTCGGGCACAAGCCAATCGGCGGTGACGAACATGTCGTCCTGCCAGGCCATCGTCAGCGGCGCACGGGCTGCGACGAGGCCCGCATTCGTGCACCTCAACTCGTGCGCATCGTCCAAATGGAGCCATCGCAGCTGTCGCTGACCCCATCGCGACCGGACCTCCGACTCGAGAAAGGCGCGCGTGCCGTCGCGGCACCCATCTTCGATGACGATGATCTCGGTGTCGCCGCCGCCAGACCGCTGCCAACTTGCGAGGCAGCGGCGCAGGACGGCTTCGTTGTTGAAGGTTGGGATGACAACCGACAGCGCTGGACGGAAGTCGGTCATGACTCGTGCGACGCCGGTGCTGCTCGTGCGAACGCCTGGAGATGAAGCGCCAGCGGCGTGTGAACGGCGCCCGGGATGAGACGGCTCGCGTTGTAGAGGCAGCGCCGAAGCAGCGTCGACGCCGGCGCTGACGGCGGGCACTCGGGCGGCGCGATTTGGACGCTGATCTCGTCGAAGCCCGCGCGCTCGAGCGCGTGCCGGAGCGCCGCCGGTGAAAAATGATTGACGTGGACGAGGTTGTCAGCAACTGTCGCTCGATAGCCGGTCTTCAGGCGGGCGCGCCACGTCTCCTTGAGCAGTTGCGCAGATCCGCACGGCACTTTGACCGCGACCCAACCACCGTCCACGACAGCCCGGCGAACGATCGACAGCAAGCTCACCGGCTCGGGAATGTGCTCGAGGACATCGGTCAGCGTGACGGCTTCGAACCGGCGTCGCAATTCCGGAAGACGCTCCGCGGCAAGGCGGTGGACGACCGCACCGCTGCGAGCCGCCGCGTGCGCTGACGTCCGTTCGTTGATTTCAGTCCCTTCAACGCACCAGCCCGCCTCTCGAGCCAACAGCAGGAAGCGGCCGGCGTGACAACCGACGTCGAGCAACGTGCGCGGCGTCGCGACGATGCGGCCGCCCAGCTCCTCGAGAATCCGGCGAAAGATCAGATCTTTGTAAGTGGAGTCGAATTCCTGCGCAACCCACTCGGCCGACCAGCGCTGGTCGTACATCCGTTCGAAAAAACGCGATAGCGTGGGCATGCGGCTCGGTTGCGCGAAGCCGCAGGCCCCACAGCGCACCAGCCAGACCTGCTCGCCAGTCAACGCCGCCAGCTCCGGGTCCTGCTCCCGCCACGCCGAGAACTCCAGGATCGCGTCATGGACCTTGGTGAGATCGCTGCCGCCGCACACCCAACACGGCCCAGTCGAGAAGAACGCTGGCGCCTCGCTCACGCCTGGATCATCTCGGCTGCGGCCACGATTTCGCGAGCCATGTGATCCCACGTGCGCGACCGCAGACGGGCACCAAACTCAGCGGCGCGAGCCCGAATGGTCGAATCGCCGCGCCAGGTTTCCAAGCGGGTCATCAGCTCGGACATACTATCGGGATCGCTCAGGAGCAGTTGCGCGAGATCGGAGGGATATCGTTCGGCGACACCTGCCGATGCGCTGACGAGTGCCGGCAGTCCACGGCAGAGCGCCTCGTGGACGGCGAGGCCATACGCTTCGTATCTGGCCGGATGGATTAACAGATCGCATGCCGCAAGCACGGTCGGCATGTCTCGGCGGAACCCGAGGAACCTCATCCTGTTCTCGGGAAGCTGACGCGCGGCGCGCGCCTTCCACGCCTCGAGTTCCGCGCCGATCCCCACGACGACGAGATCCACATCCCACTCAGGGCGCGAGCAGAGTGCTTGCCACGCGCCAAACACCGTGTCGAACGCCTTTCGGCGATCACCAAGCGCCCCAGCGAAGAGCGCCAACGGCCGATCGGCCGGAAGGGAGAGCGCGCGACGGGCGGCGCCACGTTCGGCAGCCTCCACACGCCCGAACGTCAACGGATCGGTGCCGTAGTAAGCCACGAGGGTGCGACTGCGCGGGACACCCAGCCTCGCGACATCCTCGACAGTGCGGTTGCTGTTGCAGATGACGAGTCGCGCGCGACCGAGGGCCTGACGCTCGTCGGCGAGATACCGATGCCGACTCCAATTCGCTCGCAAGCGGTTGCGAAGTCCTGCCGCCGGTGGATCGAACGCCGCGTGCACGTAGTGCACCCAGTTGAGATCGCCGAGATCTGCGTTGCCACCGTTGGCGAGCGATCGCAGTGCTGGCGAACACAGACGCTGGTGCACGCGCTGTGCGGCAGAGCGGAGCATCGGTTCCCCGAGCGTGTGCATGCCGAGCGGCCGGGCGACGGCGTGCACGTGGACGCCGGGCAGAGCCGCGAGCTCAGGCGACACCTGGTGGCTGACGAGATGGATGTCTTCGTGATTCCGCGCCAGATAACCTGCAAGCGCCGAGTTCGCGCGGTCCATACCGCCGTACTGAGTGAAGTCACCGGAGACGAGCAGCCACGTGCTCATCGGCTCGCGAGGCGCGGCGTGGCGATCGCCTGAACGGCACCGGCCAGAAACCAGAACTGAAGCCCGATCTGCGTGACAAATGGAGTGAAGCTGAAGATGAGCGCCGCCGTTCCGATGTTGGCGGCCAGCACCACTCCAGCGCACGCTCGTACCTTCGCGTCCGCGTCAAAGAGCGCGAGCCGGCGATCGGCCAGCAAGGCGACCGCCAGCGCCGCGACGCTCACGACGATGAGCGGAATGCCGCCGTCGATCGCCCACCCAGCTATCTGAATCTCTGCCCAGAGCGGACGTTCGGACCCAGCGCCGAAATAGCCGTTGATCATTCCCCAGCGGCCAAGGCCGGCGCCGAGCGGGTAGCTGTTGATGAGATCGTCGAACGTGTAGACGAGCTGTCCGCCCCGCGATGCCGAATACAACGTCACCGGGTCCTGCGCAAAAAGCGTCAGGGTCCGCTCCGCAATACTCACGCCGCCGAGCGTGAGCGCGAAAGTAAACGTAGCGACGACGATGCCGCCGGCGACGGCGACAAAGATGACGGCTCGTTGCTTACGCTGCTGAAACATCAGCAGCCCCGCGTAAGTGCCAAGCATGATGACGAGGACGACGAGCGAGACGCGGACCTGGCTCAGATAAATGGCGGCGACACCTGCAAACGAACCGAGCAACGCCAAGGCCCGCTTCCACAGCGTGGCCGCGCTCGTCGCGTAGACCAGGCCGAGCAGCGCGGCGTACATCCCAGGGCCTGCAACCGCTCCTGGATTGTCGAACAGCCCCGGCGGCCGCACGATCAGCCCGTAGGGCCCCTGGTACGTGACCGCGCCCAAGCCGTAGTCGGATTCGGTCACGATCCGGGACATCTCCTGCGGCATCCAGTGCGCGGGGTCATAGACCTGAAGGACGCCGACGCAGGCGTTCACGCCGTTGCAAATGAGCAGCAGCGTCATCAGTCGCGCCAGGTGCTCGGGACTTCGGACAACGGCTGGCGCCCAGAACAGCGGCGCGATCACCGAGGCATAGAGAACGAGCTGCGCGAGCCCTGCGAGCGTCGAGCTCGTGAAGGGATGAAAGACCATCGCCGCCGTGTAGATCATGGCCACGATCAGCCACGTCTGCGCGGGGTGTCCCTTGCTGTTCCTGGCGCTGCCAAATCCCCACCAGACGAGCAGCGCCATCGAGAAGGCGAACGACGCGACGCGCACGTAGAAGCGCATGCCCTGCGTGCCAGGCAGAAAGAGCAACGCCGGAATGGCCGTCTGGCTGACGATGAAGAGCTCGGCAAGGCCCCAGCTCGTCGATGCCGGCGGCGACGGACTAACCGCAAATGGCTTCATACACGGCGATGACGTCGCGTGCGAGACGGTCGGAGTCGAAGTGTTCGCACGCCGATGCGCGCGCGTTGGCGCCAAGCGTTCGGCGCAACCCTGGATCGATGGCGAGGCGCTCGATGCACTCTGCAAGCGAGCGTGAGTCGCCAGGCGTGTGCGTCAGCGCGTCGTGTCCTGCCTTCACGAGCTCACCTGCTCCACCCGCCCCGCTCGTAATCACCGCTCGGCCACACGCCATGGCCTCGGCAATGACCAATCCGAACGGCTCCGGACGCGTGCTGGCGTGGACGACGATGTCGAGCGCGCGCATCGATGGCGCGGCCGGAAGAAAACCCGTGAAGCCGATGCGGTCGCCGAGACCGTAGCGATCCGCCAGTGCCCTGAGCTCCTGGAGCGAGTGCTGACTCCCAGCGGTATCGTACAGGGCGTCGCCGATCACGTAACCACGGACCGGAACTCCTGCAGGGATCGCCGAAAGCGCCTCGAGGAAGACATCGTGACCCTTCCAGCGTGCGAAGGTGGCGACCAGACCGACGCGTACGACTGGACCTGCCGGCGGCGCGACCGCGGCGCGACGATCCAGGTTCTCGACTGGTCCCTGCGGCGAGAATGTCGCCAGGTCGACGGCGTTCGGCACGACGTGCACTTGGACGGCCGGCTGAAGCGTCTCGGTGACATCTGCTGCGACGCTCTTCGAGTTTGCAATCATCGCCGTCACGCCTGCCTGGTGCCGGGCGAGCAGAGAACGTGTCACCTGTCTCGCACCGATGTACTCGTGCAGGTGCCACACGAGCCTCGATGCTCGTCGTGCACGCGCGCCTACCACGTGAGCCTTGAAACCGTTGGTGTGGACGATGTCCGGACGGGCGGCGTCGAGCACGGTTCGAACGCGACGCACATATCCAGGTAACGCGAGCGCCACGGGCATCAGTCGCGCCACGAGCGACACAGGGCCGGCACCCGATTCACCCAGCCGAGCGAGCGATGGCGGCATTGGAACCATCACGCAGTCGGCGCCAATGGTTTCCGCGCGCTCGAGCAGCGGACCGCGGCCCGGTAGCACCAGATGAATCTTCCACTCGGGATGGAGCCGGCGGACGCCTTTGAGGATCTCGAGCAGCACGATTTCCGAGCCGCCCAACTGGTCCGAGACGCTCAAATAGGCGATTCGCATTCACTCCGGCAGCGCTTCGCCCGGCGCGGTCCACAGAAAGTGCGGCCACACCTCTGTGGCCGTCGGCGAGTGCTCGAGCGGTGTGAGCAGTTCGCTGGTCGGGACCACGCGCTCCGCCGCCCGGCGATGCATGGATGGTGAGTGGTCGATCCGCCAGCCGCGATAGCCGGCGTGATCGAATGGCGCCAGGCAGTCATTCACCGATGCACCGAGGTGCTCGAGGTGCTGGGGATGACACTCGAGCAGGACGAATCGGTAACGGCGTTTCATGAGACCGGTGGTCATGCCGCGGAGCGCTTCGAGCTCGGCGCCTTCGATATCGAGTTTGACGAGGTCCACTCGGTCAATCTTCCGCTCGTCGAGCAACGTGTCGAGCCCTGCAACCGGTGATTCGAAGTCGACGTGATCGGTGCCGCGGGCGGCGCGCGACACGCCCGAATTGCCGTCACGTTCGTCGAAGCCGACGAATGCCGCCGTTCCGGCGGCAGCACCGGCCGCCACCCGGATCACCTCGACGTGCGACAAGCGATTCACGGTCACGTTCTCGCCGAGCATCGAGGCCAGTCGCGGGTGCGGCTCGAGCGCGAGCACACGCCCCGATGCACCGACGCGATGCGCGCATACGAGCGTGAAGTACCCCCAGTTCGCCCCGGCATCGACGACCGTCATGCCCGCGCCAAGCAGGCGCAGCGCCAGCTGGGTCTCTTGCGGCTCGTAGCGGCCGGTGAAACATACTTCGCGGGCGATCGTGTCGTGAAGATCGCAAACGAAGCTCGAGCGGCCGAGATCGGACGGCAGTCGAGCCAGGAAGGGCGGGCCAGCGAACCGCGCCAGCGCGTTTGCCGCCTGATAGCGGCCAAAGGGCAGCGCGCGAATCGCAGACGCCGACAACGATACCCAGAGCGGGGCCGAATCACGCATGCTTGCGTGCGACCAGCAGCACGTTATCCGACAACCCCTGGGGAAACATCTGCGACAGCGTCTCCGGATAGTGCGCGCCAGTCAGCGGAATTCGTCCCACGCACGAGTATCCAAGCTCGACGTCCACCAACCCGCACTCGCCGGCGATGCGCACCAGATCGACGGGCAAGAGCGCCGTCCGATGGACCGGATAGTACGCATCCTGAAACGCAACGAATCGACCTCTGACGATCAGGCACAGGATGCTCAGCACGCTCAGCTGATTCGGCGTGCTCATCACCAGCCAGCCGCCCGGCTTGAGCACACGCGTCAGCTCGCGGCAGAACGCACGCGGGCTTTCGAGGTGCTCAATCGTTTCCAGCGCGACGACGATGTCCGCTGTGCCGTCTGACAGTGGAATGTCTTCGCGATCGAGATCGGCGCGATGAAACGCCGCGTCTGGGGAGAGCCTGGGGTGCCGCACGACGTCGATGCCAACGTAGTCGCTGGCCAGATCGCCGGCGTACTCCAGAAACCGCCCGATGCCGCAGCCGACGTCGACGACCACGCCACGCGCGCGGCGCGCGTGCAACAGCTTTGCCGCCGCGCGGTAGATCGGTGCGTCGCTTTCGCCAACACTCTTCAGTCCACGCTCGACGGCTGCCACATCGATCATGTCGGTCATATTTCGCCCTGCCGGCTCGCGACTGGCGGCTCGCGCTTCACTCGGACCCGTTCAACCGCCCTGGCGAGCTGTGGCAGGACGACCGACGGAGCGCAGCGTGCGGTCGCATGTCCATGGCCGGCAGCTGCCAGCCGCGCCCGCAACTCCTCGTTGTCGATGAGCTCCGCCAACACACCGGCGAGAGCGGCCGTGTCTTCCGGTGGCACGAGCCGACCGCATTGGTTCGACACGATTTCTGGAGCGCCGCCCATGTCAGTGGTCACGACGGGAAGCCCCGAGAGCAGGGCCTCGGCGAAGACCACGCCAAATGGTTCTGGTCTTTCGTTTGGCTGACAGAAGATGTCGGCGGCGCGCATGAGCGACGGCACGTCCCGACGTTCGCCGAGGAACTCGACGCGCGATTCGAGGCCGAGGGCCGCTACCTCGCGGCGCAGTTCCGCCGCGTAATTCTGCTCGTGCGGCCGCTGCGCCCCCCCGGCAATCCACGCCCGCCAGGAGCGTGACGTCCGAAGATTCGCCAATGCGCGCAGCAGATGCCGGTGGCCTTTCCAGGGCTCGAGCCGGCTGGCGCAGAACACGACGAGCTCGTCGCGGCCGGCACCAAGCGACCGCCGCTGTTCCTCCCGCAGTTCGTCGCTCGAACACTCGACGGCAACGGGCGGGTGGATGACGGTGACAGGTGCATCCGGCTGCAGCGCCCCTGCGCTGCGGGACGTCCAGGAGCTATTTGCGATCACCAGCGCAGCAGGCGTCCTCGCCGCCCAGCGTTCGACGAGCGGCGAGCCATCCGCGCGATCGTGTTGCCACCAAACGGCCGGCACACCCGCCCGTCTGGCGACAGGGGCAAAGATCGCATACGACCACGGTGCGTGACAGATGGCGGCTTGAGCACCGGTTGACTGCAGCAGCGCTCGAAATCGGCGGCGGGCCCGGACAACCGACCCGGGGCGGCTGAGTCGCACGTCGCCGAGATCGTGCGCCTGAACGCCGCTTGCCGAGAGCGCCCGGGCCAGGCGGCCGGGCGCGGCTACGGCGAACGTGGCCGTGACATCGGGCGTAATGGCCTGATGCCGCGCGATCGTGACGAGCATCTGCTCGATGCCGCCGAAAAGCCGACCGCTCGCGACGTGCAGGACGCGCATGCGTGGTCGAGGGTGGGTGCGAGGCGGGACTAAGGCGAAGCCCGGTGGCGGTTACCAGAGCCTGGACATGACTTCGACCGAGTCGCCCGGCATGACCGGATCATCTAGCTTCACGTCTTTGATCACGACCTGCTTGCCATCGACGACCCTGGTGATGCGGACGCGGCTCCTCGAGCCCTTCTCCGTCACGCCGCCGGCCATCGAGATCGCCTTCGACACGGTCATCGCGCCGTCGTGCAGAAACGGGCCACCATTCTTCACGTAGCCAGTGACGAAGAACGTCTCCGCCTTGGGTACAAACACCGTGTCGCCGTCGGAGAGGATGATGCCCTGTGCCCGTCCGCTCTGCAGGTCCGCCATGCTGATGCGCACGGGCGTGGTTTTGGGCGGCGATGCTCCGTCGGTTCCACCGGGTACTGATGCCGGCTTCCGATTGATCTCGATGTACGAACCCGCGTCCGGCGTCGGCGATCCCGCTTTGGCGAGCGCTTCAGTGAGATTGATATGCCCCGTCAACGTCACCGCTCCCGGCGACCGTACCTGGCCCCAGACGTAGACGACTTGACTCCGGTAGGTCTCGACCTCGATCGACACCTGCGGATTGCGCAGGTACTTCTCTTGGAGGCGTGCGGTGATGTCCTGCTGTACCGACCGCAGCGTCACGCCCGCGGCCCTGACCAGGCCGATGTAGGGATAGTCGAACGTGCCGTCGCTGCCGACGGTCACGATCTTCGTCAGCGTGGGTTCATCGACGACGGCGATCGAGAGTCGATCCTGCGGACCGACGGTGTACTCGGCCGACGTCGTGGCACCCTGAGAGACTTGGAACGTCAGAAACAACAGGCACAACAAGAACGCCATGGGTCAGAATCCGTAGGTCATCGACGCAAACACCCGGGTGCGGTCGTAGCGGCGGTCGGGACGATCGCTCGAGCGCTTCGCGAACTCGACGTCGACACCGACCCGAAGATTCGGCTGCAACCGATACCCCATGCCGCCGCCGAGCACAGTCGCGCGATCGGTTCTCGTGTCGTTCGGCACGCCCGACGTCGCCTCTTCACGATAGTCGAGACGATCGCGCCCCATCGTCCCGCGCACGTCCAAGGCCTCCTGCAGCTGCTGCGTCAGAACGACCCTGAATCCTGTTGATAGATAGTACGGCTCGGTCTCCTCGAACGAGTATTGGACGTCGCGCGAGAGCGCAAGGTCGATCTTCGTCCATTCGCCGAACGTGTGCGTGAGCGATCCTTGTACCACGAGTCCACTGTAGTCAGGGGTGTCGGGGTCGAGCGCCGAGAATCGCCGGTAGCCGACAGCCAGTGAGCCCTGGATGATTGCCGGTGCCTCCATGCGGATCGACGGCAGGATGCGGAGCGTGTCCGCGTTTCGTTCCGGCGAACTGTCGAAGCGGTCGGTCTGCCCCGACGCCGTAACCGAGAGCGTGGTGAGCGGCGTCAGGAAGAACTCGATGCCACCCTCGACAGTATTCGTCGTCGAATTGAGCGCCGTGGAGAGCGGTACGCCCTCGAACGTGTCGCCCTCCGCAAAATCCAACCCGGCCCGGCGAAGGGCGAACACGAGGCCCGTCCTCGGCGAGAGGGTCATGTTCGTACCGACGGCTACGGTGGTTTGTGTGCGCGGAGCACGCGCATCGATTTCGACATTGAGCCGTTCGCGCGTGTCGAGAAACGATCCCAGCGCATAGGGGCGAAGCCAGCCAAGATCCACGTCCATGCGGCCGTCCATCGCATAGTCGACCGAACGTTGGTCGTCGAACTTCTGGTAGTAGACGAGGCCCGTGGCAGCTGAGCCGGAGAAGAGCAGGTTCCCGCTCCGCAGGCGAGCCTGCAGACGGGGCGTGACCGTCATCGTGAAGTCGCTCTTCGCGTCGGTCGCGTCGTCGAAGATGTTGTCGTCGACGCCGAAGCTCGTGATCGCCAGCGTGGGGTTAACCCCCAACGGACCGAACCGGAACGGCATGGTTTCGAGCGGATCGCTGCCGGGTCCGGTCTGCGCATACGAAATCGTCGGATCGAAGCACAGAATTGTAAGTACGCCGATGCACGTCAATGCACGCAATTGCAGCTCCGCCCTCTCAGTCCCATGCCGGACTGCCAACGGGACCCCATTCCCCGTAGTTTCGGCCTGTACAGCCGGTGGCGATAACAAATTCGGGCTTCGTTCAAGGGGTGACTTCCACGGTCACCAGCTCGCGTCCGCGACCTGAGGGGAGCGCTTCGTGGGCTGACAATGCCTGATTCAGGCCAACCCGCGAATGAGCCGCTCGAAGACGCCGCCGGCCGTAGCCAGCGTGTCCCACGTCCCCTGCTCAGCAATACGGCCGTTTTCGAGGACGATGAGCCGGTCGGCCTCCCGGATCGTCGACAGGCGGTGGGCAATCACGATGGTCGTCCGGCCGCGGGAGGCGTTCTGGAGCGCTTGCTGGACGAGGCGCTCGGACACGGCGTCGAGGTGTGACGTCGCTTCGTCGAGGATGAGAATGCTCGGATTGCGGATGACGGCGCGGGCAATGGCGATGCGTTGCCGTTGTCCCCCCGAGACCATCGCACCGCGCTCTCCGACGAGCGTCTCGAGACCGTCGGGAAGCGAGCTCACTACGTCCGTCAGATGCGCCGCGTGTAGTGCGTGCTCGAGTGCGGCGGCGCTGACGTTCTCGCATCCGTAGAGGATGTTTTCCCGCAACGTGCCGTGGAAGAGAAACGCGTCCTGCTCGACGAGCGCAGTCGCACGATGCCAGCTTTCGGACGAGAAGTCCCAGAAGTCGCGCTCGTCGACAATGACGCGTCCGCTCGTCGGGGCGCGAAGACGGAGGAGGATGTTGGCCAGCGTCGACTTGCCAGCGCCGGAGGGGCCGACAATCGCGATCGTCTGGCCGACGGGGACGACGAAGTCGATGTTGTCGAGCGCCGTCTTGCCGTTGGGATAGCGGAAGGTCACGCGCTCGAAGGCCAGCGATCGGCGCACTCCCGCAAACTCGGTGGCGCCAAACGGACGGTCGGGGAAATATGGCGTATCGAGCCACGCCTTGACTTCCTCGATCCCGCCGGCGAGATACGCCAGGTGTCCATGCAGTCCGTAGAGCTGATTCATCAGCGGCAGGAGCCGCAGCAGCACGAAGCCGTAC
>AR_comb_assmDRAFT_10101715_pt1 | contig 20802 bp, 18 predicted proteins | sample ArasoioldDNA_FD_10543 | JGI IMG/M metagenome (IMG submission 10543) | reverse complement strand
CAGAAAAATGCCAAAGAACTTACTTGACTCCGACCGGCCTTCTCATGGAAGGCCATGTCACTCAAAATCCCCCCCGGCTAACAGAAGGGGGAGCGAACAATCTGCGGTTCCTCAACGCGCAGACATTCAGCATTGCCAAGACTGTAGGAGTAGGCCGGATGCCGTTCGGAGTCGCAGTAAATGCAGTGACTCGTCTGGCCTATATCACGATTTCCAGGACAACACGGTTTCCGTGGTATCCCTGCAGTAGTTGGGGCGGATCCTGGTTCATTACTCTACCGGCACAGCGGGTCCAAGTCTGCCCCACAGGCAACGCCCTTCGATCCATGCATTGAGTGCGAGACGAAGTTCGTCTTGATTGCCAGCAACAATCTCGTTAACCTCTTCTATCGTCGCTGGTTGCCAATCGTCCATGGCGGGAGTTTACTACCCGCCCGAGTCTATTGACGAAAACAGGCGCTTTCAGCGCCGCCTGGTATCACAGCTTGTCGGATCGACATATCACCCCATGGTCGTGACAGGGAATTACCCATCAGATACGATTGGCCATCGATGTACGATGCGAAGTAGGGAAGTGCCAGCCCCCGCACTCATGACCTTGGCAGACTCAACCCGCACTCCTTGGTGGTCCTGGACGTGGCCCGCCGTCGGGATTGTTATTCTCGGAGCGCATTTCCTTCTGGGACCTGGCACTCTGCTTCATGCGGCGGAGTCGCTTGCTTTGATCGCGACCGTTTTTGCCGCAGTCTTTCACGCCGAGGTCATCGCGCTTCGTGTCGGTGAGCCCTTCGGCACTCTGGTGTTGGCTCTCGCCGTAACCACAATAGAAGTGGCTCTGATCGTCTCCATGATGATTGGCGGCGGAAGCGAAACAGCCAGCCTCGCGCGCGACACGCTCTTCGCTGCGGTCATGATTGTTTGCAACGGAATCGTCGGCGTCTGCCTGCTTGCCGGTGGTCTGCGCCATCACGAGCAGGGCTTTCACTTGCTGGGAGCGAATGCGGCTTTATCCGTCTTGATCGCGCTGACTACACTCACCCTCATTCTTCCGAATGTCACCACCACTACGCTGGGGCCAACGTTCAGCAAATCGCAACTGGCGTTTGCGGCTATCGTCTCGTTAATCCTTTACGGATCGTTTGTCTTCGTGCAGACTCTGCGCCATCGCGAGTATTTTCTCCCCGTTGGTCAGGATCCCGAAGAAACGCATCTACCTCCGCCACCGAATAGAGTTGCGCTTATAAGTTCGGGATTGCTGCTTGTGTCGCTGGTCATTGTGGTGGCGCTGGCGAAGGCGCTCACGCCCACCATCGAGCAGGGAATTGCCGCGGCGGGAGCGCCCAAAGGCGTCGTCGGAATTATCATCGCCGCACTCGTGCTTCTACCCGAAGGACTGGCCTCCTATCGCGCAGCGACTGAGAACCGCCTGCAAACCAGTGTCAACCTGGCGCTCGGTTCAGCGTTGGCCAGTCTAGGACTCACGATCCCGGCAGTCGCCGGTATCTCGCTCTTTCTGGGAAGGCCTCTCACGCTCGGCCTGGGTCTGAAAGACGAAGTCCTGCTCATTCTGACCCTCGTTCTGTCGATCCTCACGCTGGGGACTGGCCGCACCACGGTGCTGCAAGGCATGGTGCACGTCGTCATGTTCGCCGTGTTTCTATTCCTGGCAGTCACGCCGTAGGGTCCAAAAGCCCACGGACAAACACCTCGCCACCTCAGGGCCAGAATGACGGCCTAGGTCTAGCCCCATATGCAATGTCCGATAACAGGTATTATGTAAAGTAACCGAGAGGGTAGCCCAGGGACTTAAAGCTGCCTACATCTTGTACTTCCCCAGATCCTCATCGTTCAGGCCCTCGAGCCACTTCCGGAGCTCTTCGCTGGTGACGCGGTCCGACATGTTGGCGGCGAGCTTCGACGTCTTGAGTACGACATCTTCGACGAAGATGGGACAATCCACCCGCAACGCGAGCGCGATTGCGTCCGACGGCCGCGAGTCGATGCTGATGACCTCCGCGCCGCGTTGCAGCCAGATCACGGCATAGAACGTGTCTTCTTTTAATTCCGTCACAACGACTTTGTGAACCTGCGCCTCAAGCCCGGTCAGAACATTCTTGATGAGATCGTGCGTCATCGGACGCGGCGTCGCAACCTTCTCCATTTCCAGCGCAATCGCGTTGGCTTCGTAAACCCCCACCCAGATCGGCAGCACCGTCTCTCCGCCCACATCCTTCAGGATGACGATCGGCATATTGCTAACCGGATCCATCATTAGGCCGCGAATTGTCATTTCTACTTCCATGGGGACCTCCGGGTTATGTCACCAGTTCGCCGACAAGGCTGTTGGGGAACGTGCGCGTCACCAGGACACTTGTGTACGAGCCAAGGGCGAGAGTTCGGCTTGCAGTGAAGTTCAGGGTTTTGTTGTGCGAAGTGCGGCCGATCCATTGGGTGCGGGCATCGTTGTAGGCTTCAACCATTACTTCACATTGTGAGCCGAGGTATTTCTTGTAGCGTGCGATCTGGATATCACGCTGCTTTGCCATGAGGAGTTCGAGGCGGCGTGACTTCTCTTCTTCCGAGATGGCGTCTTCGAGTTGAAGCGCGGGTGTGTTGGGCCTCGCAGAATACTTGAAGGAAAAGACACTGTCGTAGCCTACTTCGTCGAGCAAGTTGAGAGTCTCCGCGAAGTCGGATTCGGTTTCGCCTGGGAATCCGACAATCACATCCGTTGTGATGCTGATTTCACGCCGAGCGGATTTCATCCAGGCAATTCGCTCGAGATATTGTTCGCGAGTATAGAGGCGCTGCATGGCGTCGAGCACACGCGTGGAACCGCTCTGGACCGGCAGATGCACGTGGTCGCAGAGTGTAGGCACGGCGTCGATGGCTTCAACGATGTCGCGCCCGAAGTCGCGCGGATGAGATGTGGTGAAGCGGACGCGGCGGATGCCGGGGACCTCACCGATGGCTGCCAGCAGTTCTGCAAATGATTTCTTTCCATCGGGATCGCGGTAAGAATTGACGTTTTGCCCGAGCAATTGGATCTCGGTATAGCCCAGGTCGGCCATCTGGCGTGCTTCTGCGAGAACGGACCCGGAGGTACGGCTGCGTTCTTTTCCTCGGGTGAAGGGCACGACGCAGTAGGCGCAGAATTTGTCGCAGCCCTCGATGATCGTGATATAGCCGCGATGCGGATTGGTGCGGGCAGTGAATTCGGTTTCGAAGCACTTGTCGGTCTGACGGTCGTCGAGGCCGGTGATGCGAACCAGTTCCGAGTCCCGAGTCCCGAGTTGCGAGTTGCGAGAGTTCCCTGCTGTCGCGTCTTCTGTGGCGTCAAAATTGGGACGACCATCGAGTTGCACCAGCATTTGCGGCAGGTGCTGATAGGAGGCCGAGCCGCAGACCAGCGAGACGTGCGGAGCGCGGTCGAAAATCTTTTCGCCTTCCTGCTGGGCGACGCATCCGAGGACTCCGAACTTCTTGCCCTGCGATTGCAGCTTCTTGTAATCGGCGAGACGATGGAAGACTTTCTGTTCAGCTTTGTCGCGGATGGAGCAGGTGTTGTAGAGGATCAGGTCGGCCTGCTCGACGGTTTCCACCTGGCGGTAGCCTTCCTGGATGAGGGTTCCAACGACTTTTTCGGAGTCGTGGACATTCATCTGGCATCCGAAGGTTTCGAGGTAGAAAGTCTTTTGGGAGTCCCCAGACATATTCGTCAGTATAGCGCGGGTGGGGGTTTAGGCTCGGAGGAAGTCGCGATTGCGTTCACGCGTAGTCCGCGGCCGCTGTACCTCAGTGTTGATTATCACTCTGGAGCTTGGCTTGAGGATCAGTTGCTATTTATCAACACTCCCACCGAGCCTTCCCCTGCGGAATCTCCAGACAGGTTCACAACCAGCAGGTCGGGTTTGCCGTCGCCATTGACGTCGGCGGCAGCGATGGCATCCGCGATCCAATATCCGTTGGAACTGTAGGTCGACGCCGATTGAAAAGTACCGTCGCCGTTACCCTGCAGCACCCCGACCAAGCCCGATTGGCCCAGGATCGCGCAATCACCAGCACTGCTGAGCGGACAGAAATTGGTGACCGCAACGTCAAGCTTGCCGTCGCCGTTCAAGTCCGCAAGGGCGAGAAAATAAGCAGCGTAACCGCCCGAACCGTACACGACTGCGGGCTCAAAAGTCCTATAGCCATTTCCCAAGAGCACTGCCACGGTTCCTAATCCACAGTCGGCGGTAAGAGTGCTGTTGCTATTGGTCACCACGAGGTCCAGTTTGCCGTCGCCGTTGACATCGGCAAGGACCGCTGCAAGAGCGCCCAGTCCGCCCGAATCATAAGCTGCAATGCGCTGGAAGGTTCCGTCACCCCGCCCGCGTAGCAGGCTCACCGAACCGTGTCCAGAACAATCTGGCTGGGAACCGCACGCGTTCGTGACCATTACGTCGATCTCGCCATTTGTGAGATTTCTAGCCAAGATCGATTTGGGATAGTAACCGCCTGAGCTGTACTTTGCGGCTCGCCGGAAGGTCCCATCACCGTTGCCGAGGAGGACGCCGACCGCGCCCTTGCCGTCGCTCGATGAGTACTCGGCCACGAGGATATCTGGATGCTTGTCATGATTCACATCGGCGACCGCTATCGACGCCGCAACGCCCCCGCCGGAGCCATAGGCCACTGCATGTTGAAACGACCCGTCTCCATTGCCCAGCAATATGCCGACGGTTGGGGTGCCATTGCTATTCGCTGTAATGAGATCAAGCTTATGATCTCCGTTCACATCTGCGACCGCAACAAACCCCGTTTGGTTTCCGCCCGCGTTGTAAAGCTTAACGGTTTGAAAAGTACCATCGCCGTTGCCCAGGAGCACGCCAACTGTCCCCGTCGCCCCACCATTGCCATTCGCCACAACCATGTCAGGTCTGCTGTCGCCATTGACGTCCGCAACAGCGACGTAATAGGCGTAGGCTCCACCGGTACCGTAGGTCACAGCAGGCAGAAAGGATACGCCTGCTTCCTGGCCCATGGCTGACGCGACCAGAAGTGTGAGAGCTGCGACGTAGCACAATATGATTTGGGTAATGGGGTGGTCGCCTGTCATAACGTCTCCTTTGGGATTCGACCTTTGGCTCATTGCAAGGTTGAGTCAGAGGAGCGATGACACCCAGTACCAACAATCCGCGCGCTGAGGAGTGCGGAAGGCGTGCGGGTCATCGGGAAACTCCTCGAATGGTATGCGTGTGGGACCCAGTTGCGCTTCCGATCGTGCTTAATGTCAGGGTGGAGGCCGATCTATGGATGCTGAAACACTCCACTGCAATTTGGATTCGAGCCCACGCCGAAAAGTGGAATCAGCTTAGCACGGAATGGTGCAGACGATTCGCCGAATTGCGATGAATATCACGAGGCTGCACCGCAGAGGACGCAGAGAGAGTCCGCAAGGAGATCGCCGAGAAGCAGAGCACGCTGAGTTAGGCGATTGTAAGTACTGCAGCTCGACTTATCGCTCGGGGGACAGGCGAGGCGCCTGTCCCTCCGTGAGCTTTCTTATTTCGTGGGTAATCTCAGGAATCTTGCGGCGTTATTGTAGAGGATGTCGCGTTTCTCTTCCGGCGTTAGGTATTCGGCGTTCTGTATCACGCTGATGGAATATGCCATCAACTTGGGCCAGAGGAGTTGGTCGGTGCCGAACATGACGCGGTCTTCGAATCCGCCTTCGACCAGGCGCTGGATGTAGTGGTTCACTTCCTTGATGGGATAGCTCCAGATGAGTCCGGCGACGTCGACGTAGACGTGCGAGTTGGCCTGCAGCAGCGTGAGCATGTTGTCGATCATGGGATATCCGGCGTGCATGACTTGCACGCGGAGCTTGGGATGCTTCGCCAACAGTTCTTCGAGCAGCAGCGGATTTCCCATCGAGCCACGGAATTTCGGCGTGGTGATGTTGGCGCGGCCGGAGCCTCCGGTGCCCATGTGGATGGCGACGGGGATGTCGAGTTCCTCGGCGAGCGCGAAGTATTGATCGACGGAGGGATCGCTGGGCGAGAGGCCTTCATACTGCAGGCCGATTTCTCCCATCACTCTGAAGCCGTCAGTGGTGAAGGTCTTGCGCAGTTCGTCGAGCGCGACCCGTTGGCCGGGTGTCATTCCGTTGGAGAACGAGGTGCCGGGGATGACGCGGGCCGGCGAGGCGTCTTTCCACTTCTTCACTTCTTTGGGATCACCGAACACGACGGCAGTAACGTTGAGGCGCTCCATCTCGGCGAGGACATCTTTCATGTATTCGCCGGGTGCCGATGGATAGAGCGCGGGCGTGCAGGGTTCCTTCACCCATCCGAATTGCTCTTCTTTGGTTTTGGGATCGGAGGCGGTGAATTTTGAAGTGTTCGGGCACATGGGCGGGAGGCCGGGAAAATTCAGGTCCATGGCGTGGACGTGAACATCGAGGACGGGCGGGAGTTTGGCGACGTCGGCGTTTTGGGCGAATGAGAGTGATGCCAGGGTAATCAGCGCGAGCAGTGCGATACGGGCGAACATGGCTGGTCTCCTGATGAGTCTGGAAAACATAGGAGGGTATCACGGTTTCGTGGCAGGGGTGGACGGCAGTGGTGGCACCGGCGAGTGCATAGGTCCATCGGGCCGCTTGATGCGGCCCTCAGGATGACAAGGCGGTTTGAAAGTGCCTCGTGGGCGAAAGGACGCCCGTCTGCAGCATCGACGCTTTCTGTCTTCGTACGGTCCCTCGCGCCGGCTCCGCCGCCGCTCAGGATGACAACAGTCGGTGGATTACGAGCCGCAGAGGACGATCTTGGGATGGAAGAGCGTTCCCGCTACGCGGGTGGCGATGGCGATCAGGTCGCGTTGTCCGGCGAAGACTTTCACCTGGCGGGCGCGGGAAAGTTCGAGGAGGTTGACGGTTTGTCCGCTGCGGATGCGCGCGGCGGTGGGTTCGTCGGCGGTGACGGCGGGCATTTGCGGCAGGAGTTTGCGGGGGTGGACGCAGAGGTTCGCAAGTGGTTCATGCGTCCCCACGGGACTCTTGGGGGATTGCTCGCAGTTCCCTGCTAGCGCAGCCAAGTTTTCGAGAGTGTGGGCGTCGGTTAGCGAGAATTCTGCTACCTGGGTGCGGCGAAGAGATTGGAGGTGAGCACCGAAGCCGAGGAGCGTTCCTATGTCGTGCGCGACGGAGCGCATGTAGGTGCCGGACGCGACCCGGGCACGGAAGGCTGCGCGGTCGCGATCGATCGAGAGGATCTCGAACTCTTTGATTTCAACTTCGACCGGCTGAAGAGCAACTTCTTTTTGTTTCCGAGCGAACCTGTATGCCGGGACTCCTTTGATCTTTTTGGCGGAGAATGGCGGCGGAGTCTGCGCGATGATACCGCGGAATTTTGAGGCGGCGGCCTCGAGTTGTTCGCTGCTGAAATCGACCGGCAAGGGTTCGTTGGTGGGCTCACCATCGGCGTCGTAGGTGTCGGTGGAGAATCCGAAGCGGATGGTGCCTTCGTAGCTCTTTTCCGAACCCACGTAAAACTGGGCTAGACGGGTGAAGTTTCCGATGACGAGAGGAAGAATGCCCGTCGCCATAGGATCGAGGGTGCCCAAGTGTCCAACGGAACGCTGGCCGAGGATGCGGCGTACGCGGTTGACGACGTCGTGCGAGGTGAGGCCCGAGGGTTTATCGATGATTAAGACGCCGTTCATGGGAATTTGGTAATTTTGTTATCGGGTAATTTGGTAATTGAAGCCCCCCGAAAAGTCATACCGGACCGAGGCAGGAATCAGGCTCTTTCAATTTCTCAATTACAAAATTACCAAATAACTAACTTTCCGACATGCTTCCAATCAAAGACGATCAGCCGCGATACAGCACGCCATTCATCAACACGTTTCTGATCGTGTTGAATATCGCCATATTTTTCTTTGAGGCGACCCTGGATCCGCAGAGTTACGAATTGCTGGCGCGACAATTCGGAGAGGTTCCTGCACATCTGGCGGCGTTTCTGGCGGGATCGCCGCAATACACTCTGCCGCAAGTCGCAATTCCCTTCTTTACCTCGATGTTCCTGCACGCCGGCTGGATGCACGTGCTGGGCAATATGTGGTTCCTCTACATCTTTGGCGACAATATCGAGGACTACTTGGGGCACTTCAAATATCTCGTGTTTTATTTGCTTTCGGGATTGCTGGCGATGGCGACGCAGGTGGCGGTCTATCCGCATTCGAACGTGCCGACGGTGGGGGCGAGCGGGGCTGTGGCGGGAGTGCTGGGAGCTTATTTCGTCCTGTATCCGCGCGCGCGTGTGCTGACGTGGTTCTTTGTTTTCGTTTTCTATATTCCAGCGTGGGCGATGCTGGGGTATTGGTTTGTGTTTCAGTTCTTCTCGGGAGCGGCTTCTCTGTCAATTGTGCAACACGGCCGGGATGTGGGGGGCGTTGCATTCTTCGCACATGTGGGCGGGTTTATCGCGGGAGCGGTGATGATCAAGATTTTTCCGGAGCGGGCGCAGAGACATCCTTACGCATATCGGTGACCCACGGCGAAGAGCCGAGCTCAGCGGCTAAAGCTGACTTCTCTCGAAGGCGGCAAATTGGCACGAGTGGAACTCGTGCCCTTCCCGGTTGTGTCCTCTTACACGATCCACAGGTTGGCATCTTGCGCTCCCCTTCGCTGCGCCTCAGGGTCGCGGGACAGCCGAGGCGGCTGTCCCTACGTGCGTCGGGACGCGGCCGCTCGGCTTCGCTCGCGGGACGGACGAGGCGCCTGTCCCTACGCGAGTTGATGTTACTTATTTCTTTGGGCGGGATTCCGGGGGCACCATGCCTGCGCTGCGGTAGTAGCTGACCAGTTGTCCGTAATGTTCGCCGCAGTGCTCGATGAAACCGTAGGCGTAATCGATGACGCGCACCTGCTGGTTGGCGTACGAGTCGACGATGGTGTCGTTGAGGCCTTTATCCCCTTTGGCCTTGATCGCGGCCGCGCCGTCGGCAAACGACTTCTTCACGATGGCGACGACGTCGGCTTTGGTCTTGTACTTGTCGCGCTTGAAGTCCTCTTCGGCAGGAGGTTTCTGGCCCATCACGGGATTGATGAAGTAGTAGTTGGCTCCGGCAGCATGGAGCAGTTGCTCGGCGAACGTGCGTTGCGAGGGATTCGGTTTGTAATCGTATTTGTCCTCGGGAAAATCTTCGGCCATGGCGATGAGTTTGCGGCCGACGTCGTTCCATGTGTCGAGGACGACTTTGGATTCCGGATCGGCGGGCTTTGGGGCTTCTTTCTTGTCTTGAGCGTGCGCCGGGATGGCGATGGTTGCGGCCAACAGGGTTAGGGCTAGAAACGGAAGCTTGGTCATAGGGTTTCTCCTGATGTGTTGATGGCGGTCGCCATTGTACTCGGACGGTTCGGGATAGAAAAGGACAGCAGCGCTTAAGAGCATTCACCACTAAGGACACTAAGGTTCACTAAGGAACTTCTATTGAGAGTCGGCAGCTTTGGTTGCTGTCCACCGCATCGGAGGTACCAACCTTTCGTTCGGTCAGCTCTTTTGCTTTTCTTTAGAGCGCGCCTGCGGTGGGTAGGATTTCCAGGGTTTCTACTGTGGCGTTTTTGGGGAGCAGGATCGCTTCGAGAACGGCGTTCGCTACTGTGTCTGGGGACATCATCTTCTTGCGCGGGGCTTGCGGCCAGAGCGTGGTCCAGATGTCGGTGTCGGTTGCGCCGGGAAGGAGACCGATCACGCGAATGGCGCGTGGGCGCAGTTCTTCCCGCAGAGTATTCGTCAGGCCCAGGGCAGCGTGCTTGGAGGTGTTGTAGGCGGCCGATCCGGCGAAGACGCGCGTGGCGGCGATGGAGAGATTGTTGACGATGGTGGCTCCGGATTTCATCAACGGGAGAGAGGCTTGCGTGACGAGAAATGTTCCGTCGAGATTGGTGGCGAGGACATCGCGCCAGACCGGGTACGGGAGCTTCTCGACCGGCAGGTTGGGGTGAGCGATGCCGGCGTTGTTGATGAGGATATCGAGATTACGAAATTGGTGGCGGATGGCGCGGAAGAGGTCGTCGACAGAGTAAGGGTCACGGACATCGCAGGGGTAGGCCAGGATGCGAATTTTCTTGCGGGCCAGTTCCCTGCTGAGTTTTTGGAGTGCCGCTTCGTCGCGGGCGGTGAGGATCAGGTTGCAGGATTCGTTCGCCAGTGCGTGGGCGATGGCGAGTCCGATGCCGCGGGTTGCGCCGGTGATGAGAGCGGTGCGGGAGCGGAGACGGTGGGTGGAAGGCACGTGTCAGTTATACGCGATGGTGACGGCGGGCCAAAGCCCCGGCTTCTGTTGCCCTCAACGCTCCCCTTCGCTCCGCTCAGGGTCGCGGGACAGGCGAGGCGCCTGTCCCTACGTGAGTAGTTTGAGTTCCTAGACGCCGTTCGGACGTTGGCGGATCAGGGAGAGGAATTCGGAACGCGTTTCTTCTTCGTTGCGGAAGCAGCCGAGCATCGAGCTGGTGACCGCGGCCGAATGCTGCTTTTCGACGCCGCGCATCATCATGCAGAGGTGGCGGGCCTCGATGACGACACCGACGCCCTGGGGGGCGATCACTTTCTGGATCGTTTCGGCAATCTGAGTGGTGAGCCGTTCCTGGATTTGCAGGCGGCGCGAGAATAATTCGATGAGGCGCGGAATCTTGCTGAGGCCGATGACGCGTCCGTTGGGAATGTAAGCGACGTGAACCTTGCCGAAGAACGGCAGCATGTGATGTTCGCAGAGACTGAACATCTCGATGTCTTTCACGATGACCATTTCGTCGTAGTTGACGGTGAAAAGGGCGCCTTTGAGCAGGGTCTCGGGATCTTCCTGGTATCCCTTGGTGAGGAACTTCATGGCCTTGTGGACGCGGTCAGGGGTGGAGAGGAGACCTTCGCGGCCGGGTTCTTCGCCTAGACGGACGAGCATTTCGCGAACGAGGTCTTCGTAGGTGGCACTGGTCAGCGTTGTGGGTTCGGTGGCTGGTTTCATAGTTGAGGTTCGTTTCTTACGCCCCTTCGGGGCTTCGTCAGGATTGCTGGTTCCCCCACGGCTTGCGCCGTGGGCTGCATTCTTTCGCCGCTTCGCGGCTGTCATCCGGTCCTTCGGCGCAAGGAACGCGCCTCAGGATGACAAGGTCAAGAGCGCGGTTCGTTGCCTCCTGCGTATTCGAACGAGTTCATCATAGTCTCTTCGAGCCTCACCTTTTCCAGATGAGCATGGGGGAAGGTGCGCTGCAATATTTCGAAGATCTCAATACATAGATTCTCGGTGGTGGGAACGGTTACAGCGAATTCCTGGCGAGTATTGAGGTTCTCTAAGTGATAGCGGGAAAGGACTTGCGCTTCGACGCACTGGTCGAGATCGACGAGGTTGCAGACCATGCCGGTTTGGTCGTCGACCGGGCCGCTGACGGTGACTTCCAGGGCGTAGTTATGGCCGTGTCCGTGGGGGTTGTTGCATTTGCCGTAGGTGGAGAGATTTTCTTCCGGCGACATCTGCGCGCTGTTCAGGCGGTGCGAGGCCGAGAAAAGATAGCGGCGGGTGAGATGAGCCTTCATGGGATTTCAGATTTAAGATTGCAGATTGGAGGGCGCAGATGGAATCGGCATAAGGTTCAATCTGACATGTGCAATCTAAAATCTGTAATTGTTCTTCACTCCTCTCCGTAGAAATCGACGAACAGGTCTGGCGTTTCGTAGACGCGAACGCGGTGTAGCGCGGCCTTCTGCAGCTTGGGTTTGAGGCGCAGCCAAACTGCGATGGCGATGTTTTCTGTCGTTGGAATCTTCGTCAGGAACTCGGAAACTTCTTTGTTCAGGAAGCGATGATCCATGGCGTCGAGGACTTCGCGGTGCATGATCTCTTTAAGTTGCTTGAGGTCGACGACGAATCCGGAGCGGGGATCGACTTCTCCTTTGACCGTGACTTCCAGTGTGTAGTTATGCCCGTGGCCGTTGGGGTTATTGCATTTGCCGAAGGTGCGGGTGTTCTCTTCGGCGGTGAAAGACGGGTTGTGGTAGTAATGCGAGGCGGAAAATTCGGCTTTGCGCGTTAGATAGACCATTGGTTCTTTCAGTCGAGAGAGTCAACTTCTTTGGGCACGGATTTTCGCGGATTTACCTGGATCAATTCTTTTCAAATCATCCTTTTATTGGACGACATTCGGAGCCTTTACGTTTCAGGGGTCAAAACCTTTCTGGGCTTAATTCTTTGGGTGGCTCCAGCGCGTAGGCGTCGATGGCCTGCCACTTCAGGGAGTCGTCGGTCTCCTGCTCGGGGCAGAAGGTCTTGTTGGGAACGAACACGATGATTTTGTAGACGTAGCGCTTGTGCTGCTGCGCGTCGTAGGCGAATTCGAAGGCGATTCCCTTCTTTTTGTCGAGCCAGAAGACAAGCGGACGCGAACCCAGGGCCGGAGTCGGACGAATCAGGAGAGCATAGGCGCGGAGATCTTTGTAGGCATTCGCGACTTTCTGCGGAGAGTCAAAGGTGGTGATGCCCTCCGGCGTGTTGAAGCGCGAGCTGGAAGATTCGATCTGGAAAATTTTGTCCTTCTTGGCACGAATCAGGACATGGCCGTGTCCGTTGGGGTTGGTGGAGTCGGTCCATTCGAAGGTGGAGCCACAGGCATCGTCCCACTCCTGATCGATGTCTTTCTTGGGAAAGAGTTCCTGCGCGTGCTCGGGAGACTCGTTGAGTTTGAGCGGGCCGAGGCTGTGGCCGGGATCAATGAGGACGTTGGTGAAGTGGGGTTCCTCGGTGATTTGGGCCTGGGTTGATGGAACGACGAGGGCGAACAAGGTTGCCAGAAGCAGGATGATGGTGGTCTTCATGATTGCTTGATTTGTTTGATTGGATGCAGATTTTCGGGCAGCGTCGTCCGGGTTGGAGTAGGTTCGGCCTTTCCAGGAGACACTTCCCTTCCCGTGCAGGTGCCTGGAACGGAGGAGGAGATAGGCGAACATGGGCATGCCGAAGAGGGCGCCGTTAATGAGTCCGTCTGATCGGAACTTGGAGACCGTCAGTCGAGTACCTAGGTAAGCGAACCAAGCGATTGGAAAAACATCGAACCACTTCGTCCATGAAATTGTCATGGCAAGGGCGATCATGATCCATAGGCCCGACCAGAGCAAAAGTGTCTTGGCTGCGAGCCAGGCGGGATTCGGGAACAGCAACGCGAGGTTCTTGGTCCAGCCTTCGCGGAGTTGCGCAAAGTTTCGATACATGCGGGTGCGGACGGCGTCGGCGGCGTAGCGGAAGCGGATCTTGCGGCCGGAGGCCTTCACGCGGCGGGCGAGCGCGACATCTTCGAGGATTTTGTTGGCGACGGCGGCGTGGCCTCCGATGGCGTCGTAGGCTTCGCGGCGGATCAGGATGAATTGTCCGTTGGCGGCGGCTTCCGGAGAACTGGGGTCGCTGACTTTCGACGGCGGATACTGGCGGGCGAGTTCCGCGAAGACTACGGGAAGAACGGCCATCTCCCAGAACGTGACGGCAATCTGTTCCGGGGAGTAGGAGAGCATGTCGGCGTGGTTCTCCGTTGCTTCGACGTGTGCGCGTTGAAGGGATCCGTGCAGGTGAACGGTGTCGGCGTCGGTAAAGAGAAGCCACTCGCCATGGGCTTTGCGGGCTCCAGTGGCCACGGCGTTGTTCTTGCCGGTCCATCCGGATGGCAGCGGTCCGGCGTCGATCACGTGGACATTCGAGAAAGACTCTGCGATTGCGCGGGTGCGGTCGGTGGAATGGTCATTGACGACGATGATCTCGAAGTCGACGCCAGTCTGGGAAACGAGGGATTCGAGGCATGTGCCAAGGTTGGCTTCTTCGTTGCGCGCGGGGATGATGACTGAAAGTTGAGGCTGCTTGGCGAGCGTACCTGGCATGGTTAGAGCCAACCCCATCGGCTAAAGCCGTTTCTCTTAGTCATCTTATGGCACGGCTAAAAGCCGTGCCCCTCCCGTTCAAGCTAAAGCCCCCAATCCACCAACACCCTGACGCGGCGCTAAAGCGCGCTCTTCCACGTTTCACCTACGACGTCGGGCGGGTGGATTACAGCACTTAGCTTTTCTGTCGCCCCTTTGGGGCTTGTCGAAGATGCTTCCCCTGCTCACGGCTTGCGCCGTGGGCTGTACTCTTTCGCCGCTTCGCGGCTTTGGGAGTGCGGCTTGACTTCACAGCGGCGCCACGACACGCGTCGTGACGGCGGCGCGGTCGGGAATCCATTATTATATCCGCGTGCGACGCCTTGCTTATTCCGCCTGTCTTGCAGCCGTTTTGTTGTTTCTGGTCACCCTCTCGAGTTGTTACAGCGGGTCGCGGCCTCCTCGGATTGGAACGAACGCGCCCGATTTCACCGTTCAGGACTCGGACCGTAGCATCACGCTAAGCCAGTATCGTGGGCAGGTGGTGGTGCTGAATTTCTGGGCAACGTGGTGTCCACCCTGCGTGGAGGAGATGCCGTCGCTGGTGGAGATGCAGCGTCGTATGAAGGCGAAGGGCGTGACCGTTGTGGCGGTGAGTGTCGATGTGGATGAAGGTGCTTACCGGCAATTCCTCAAAGATCACAATGTGAACCTGCTCACGGTGCGCGACACCGGTCAAAAGAGCAACACGCTGTATGGGACATTCAAGTTTCCTGAGACCTATATCATCGACCGCAACGGGGTGATGCGGAGGAAGTTCATCGGGGCTGTGGAGTGGACCGCGCCGGATATTACGGAGTTTCTGGGAAAGCTTTAGCCGCTCACCACGGAGACACTGAGACACGGAGAGGTTCTCTTATCCATCCTCTTCCTCAAGCCATCTTAGAGAGGACTCTTTTATGTCAGCAATCCGAACGAGCTCCCTGAGGCAACGACTCTTATTAACTCTGGTTGTGCTTGGATTTCTCGTTCTCAGTGGACCGGCTGGGACTGCGGCGAGGCCCGCTTCTTCTGCGCGGTTGCAGCGCGTGGAGCAGATTGCGTTTGAGATGCCGGGAAAGCCGGGAGAGGCTCCGGTGCGGATGAGCCTGGCGGAGCTGATGAAGACATTCAACGTGCCGGGGCTGAGTGTAGCGGTCATTGAGAACTACAAGATCACCGATGTAAAGGCGTATGGGGTCATCGCGCCGGGATCGAGCACTCCGGTGACTACGAAGACTCTGTTTCAGGCGGGATCGATCAGCAAGCCGGTGGCGGCGACCGGGGCGCTGGCGCTGGTGGAGCAGGGCAAGTTGTCACTCGATGAAGACGTCAACAAAAAGCTGACTTCTTGGAAAGTTCCAGAGAACGATCTGACCAAGACGGAGAAGGTAACGCTGCGGCGGATCATGTCGCATACGGCGGGACTGACGATCCACGGTTTTCCCGGCTATGACGTGGATGATGCGAAGCCAACGGTTGTGCAGGTTTTGGATGGGCAGAAGCCAGCGAATACGGCCCCGGTTCGAGTCGACTTTTTGCCGGGGACGAAGTCGGTGTATTCGGGCGGGGGTGTGACGATTGAGCAATCGCTGATGTCCGATGTAACGGGAAAGCAGTTCCCTGCCCTGATGCGCGAGCTGGTGCTGGACAAGATCGGGATGAGCGATAGCAGCTACGAGCAGCCGTTGCCCCCGACACGGGCTGCGATGACGGCGGGCGGTGCTTATGGCGATGGCCGAGCGGTCCATGGGAAGTGGCATGTCTATCCGGAGATGGCCGCAGCCGGGTTATGGACTACACCGACGGACCTGGCGAAGTTCGCTATCGAGATTGCGCTGTCGAAGCAGAGGAAATCGAATCGCGTGTTGTCACAAAAGATGACGCAGCAGATGCTGACTCCGGTGATGGACGAGGCCGGACTTGGATTTTTTATGGATAAAGACAATCCCGGTCAGTTCGGACACAACGGCGCGGACGAGGGATTCCAGGCGTTGCTTACGATGAACGCGGACACGGGAAACGGCATGGCCTTGATGGCGGATTCGGATAACGGCATCTCTGTCATGAGCTACGTACTGCGACGTGTGGTCAAAGAGTATGGATGGAACTACAAGGTGAACGAAGATACCGGTGGTGACCTTTTCCTGCTTTCCAAGCTTAAGGGAACGGCAGCGGCTCTGGAACTCTATGACGCGCTGAAGTCGCAAGACGCCGCTAAGGTGAATGAGGGAACGCTGAACGGCCTGGGATACCGTCTGCTGTACGGCGGGAAGGAGGCGGATGCGGTCACGGTGTTTGAGAGGAACGTGAAGGAGTATCCGCAGTCGTCGAATGTGTACGACAGCCTGGGCGAAGCGTACATGAAGGTCGGCAAGAAAGATCCGGCGATCCAGAATTATGAGAAGTCGCTGCAGATGGATCCGAAGAATAAGAATGCGGTGGAGCAGTTGAAGAAGTTAAAGGGTGAAGCGATGAGTCCGAAGATTGCGGAGCATGACGTGTTTACCGTGGTGGGGATTTCGGCGCGGACCAGCAATGCGAAAGAGATGACCGGAAATGGGGCCATCGGGAAACTCTGGGGACGGTTGTTTCAGGAAGGCGTACTCGCGAAGATTCCGAACAAAGCGGATCAGAACATTGTGGCCGTGTATACCGATTATGCGAGCGATCACGATGGCGAGTACACGTTTGTGTTGGGCGCGCGCGTGACTTCGGATGCGAATGTGCCGGAGGGAATGGTGGCGAAAAAAGTTCCGGCGGGAAAGTTTGCGGTGTTTACTTCGGAGAAGGGTCCTGCGCCGCAAGTAGTTCCTGCATTGTGGATGAAGATCTATTCGCTGCCGAAGACTGAGCCTGGGGGAGATCGGGCGTATCAGGCGGATTTTGAGATTTATGACGAGCGGGCGATGGATCCGCAGAATCTGGTGATGGATGTGTGGTTGGGTATTCGGTAGTTGCGGCCCCTCAGCGGCTGCCGCATTCTTTAACTAGCTCAATTGGCACGAGTGAACTCGTGCCCTTCCTGGGTTGTTGCCTTGCGCGATTTTCAGCGCGTTTACGGCGCTCGCTTTGCTCGCGGGACAGGCGAGGCGCCTGTCCCTACGTGAGTTGGTGAAGAAGAGTTTCAATCGAACAATTTTGCGATCTGGGCGTTTCCGGATTCGCGCGCTAGTTGGCGGAAGGGCTTGCCTTCGGTGTCGCTCGCGTCGCGGAGTTTGGGAAAGCGGCGGAGGAAGCGGGTGGCCCATTCGAGGTCGCCGCGGCGGATGGCGTGCGCGAAGTCGGCGAGTTCGATGCCCAGGAATCCGCCCATTTCGCGGATGTATTCGATGGCCCATCCTGCGGGCGTTCCGCCAAACTTGCTGTCAGTGACGTTGAGGTCCGCTCGACATTCGACCAGTGCGCGAACGACATCGCAGTGTCCGCCGAACGCGGCATAGTGCAAGGCGGTGGCGCCGATCGGGTCCCGCTGATTGACGAGTTCGGGGTGGCGCTCGGCGATGGCTTTTACTTCAGCCAGGTTGCCGTGGGTGGCGGCTTCGATCAGTTTCTTGAATTGATCCATGAGGCACTCGGAGTTGAGCACGGGGGCTGAAGCCCAGTTCTCTTTACGCATCTTAACGCGGCGCTTGAAGCGCCGCTCTTCCACAGTGGTGGATTCGAGCCGAAATCGCTCAAACCGTTTGTTCGCGAGATGGATTTGCCACGCTCGCTTCGCTCGCGAGGCGGGCGAGGCGCCCGCCCCTACACAAGTAAAATCTGGATCAGGGCGCGTATGCGACGTAGTGCAATCCCACAGTTAGAGCTTCGCATTTCTCAGGCGCAGGGCGTTTGTGATCACTGAGACTGAACTGAAACTCATGGCGGCGGCTGCGAGGATTGGGCTTAAGAGAATTCCGAAGAATGGGTAGAGCACCCCGGCGGCGATGGGAACTCCTAGCGCGTTGTAGATGAAGGCGAAGAAAAGATTCTGGCGAATGTTGCGCATGGTGGCCTGGCTGAGGCGGCGGGCGCGAAGGATTCCGGTGAGGTCTCCTTTGACGAGAGTGATGCCGCCGGATTCCATGGCGATGTCGGTGCCGGTGCCCATGGCGATGCCGACGTCGGCTTGTGCGAGCGCGGGCGCGTCGTTGATGCCGTCTCCGGCCATGGCGACGGTCCTTCCCTGCTGCTGGAGTTTCTGGATGACTTGGGCTTTGCGTTCGGGGAGGACTTCGGCTTCGAATTCGGTGATGTTCAAGCCGCGAGCGACGGCCTTTGCGACCCAGCGCTGATCCCCGGTAATCATCACAATGTGCAAACCTGTCTTCCGGAATGCTTCCATCAAGTAGGGTGCGGCGGGCTTCACGGGATCCCCAGCGCAGATCCAGCCGGCGAACGTGCCGTCAATGGCGACCAAGATCGCGGTTTCACCTGCATCGAGCCAGTCTTCGGGCTGAGCGGGGACAGCGATACCAAGCTCGGCCATCATCGCGTCGTTTCCGGCGGCAATAAACTTCCCAGCTACGACACCGCTAACTCCCCGGCCGACGTCATACCGAAAGTCTTGCACAGTCGCCAAGGTGAGCTTGTTGGTTGCAGCAAGCGCAACGATGGAAGATGCGAGCGGGTGCTCGCTACCCTGCTCCAAACTTGCCACGAGGCGGAGAAACTGGCTTTCCGCCAGAGCGCCGCGGGGCGAAACCTTGGTGACGTGGGGTTTACCTTCTGTCAGGGTCCCCGTTTTGTCGACGACGAGGGTGTCGACTTTTTCCATTGTCTCGAGAGCTTCGGCGTTTTTGATCAGCACGCCGGCATGGGCGCCGCGGCCGGTACCGACCATGATCGCCATTGGAGTCGCAAGGCCTAGGGCGCAAGGGCACGCGATGATGAGGACGGCGACGGCGTTGACAATCGCATTCGCGAGACGCGGCTGCGGACCGATGAAGAACCAGACGAGAAACGTGATCACTGCGACGGCGACTACTGTGGGCACGAACCAGGAGGCGACTTTGTCGGCGAGGCGCTGGATGGGGGCGCGGCTGCGCTGGGCTTGACCCACGAGTTGAACGATGCGGGCGAGCAGGGTCTCGGAGCCGACGCGCTCGGCTTGCATGATAAAGGATCCGGTGGAGTTGATGGTCGCGCCGATGACTTTGCTTCCCTGCTCTTTTTCAACGGGGATGGATTCTCCGGTGATCATCGACTCGTCGACGGAACTGCGGCCTTCAAGCACGATGCCGTCGACGGGAACTCTTTCGCCAGGGCGAACGCGGAGCTTGTCGCCGGGATGAACTTGATCGAGGGGGATGTCCTTCTCTTCCCCGCTGGCTGAAATCAGGCGCGCGATTTTGGGACTCAGGTCGAGCAGGGCGCGGATGGCGGCGCTGGTGCGGCTGCGAGCGCGGAGCTCCATCACCTGGCCGAGCAGGACGAGAGTGGTGATGGCGGCGGCGGCTTCGAAGTAGACGTCGGGGTATCCGCCCATGCGGCGGAGGGAGTCGGGGAAAATTTGCGGCGCGATTGTAGCGACTACGCTGTAGATGTAGGCAACGCCGGTACCGAGCCCGATCAAGGTGAACATGTTGGGCCTACGATTGACGAGTGATGTCCAGAAGCGCTGGAAAAAGGGCAGTCCGCACCAGAGGACGACCGGAGTCGCGAGTAGGAATTCGAGCCACGGCAGAATCGTGCTCCACGGCTTGAATACGGCTCGATCATTGTTGATGATGAAAAGGCCTTGCATGAATTCGTGCGGCCAGATCATGCTGGCCATGGCAATAACCAGCAGCGGCGCGGTGAGAACGACACTCACCCAAAATCTGCGCGTCATGTCGCGGAGTTCGGGATTCTCTTCCTGCGCGGCGGTGACGGTGCGCGGTTCGAGAGCCATGCCGCAGATGGGACATGCGCCCGGTTCGGCGCGCACGACCTCGGGGTGCATCGGGCAGGTGTATTCGGTGCGCGTGGTGGGGAGCGGATTCTCGGGTTCGAGCGCCATTCCGCATGAGGGACATGGAATTGGCTTGGTTTCGCGAACCTCGGGGCACATGGGACAGACGTAGTACTTCGGACCTTGGACCTCGGGCCTTGGACCTTGGACCGGTGCCGTTGCGACTTTCGGCGCATGGCTCGACTTAGCCGGGGGGCCGCCGAGCGTCACTAGTCCTGAAGCCGGCGATTTATTCAGATAGCTCGCAGGATCTGCCTTGAACTTTTCGACGCAGTGAGCGCAGCAGAAGTAGTAGGTTTTTCCGGCGTGAGAATGGCTGTTCTTGGCGGTCGCAGGATTCACGTTCATCCCGCAGACGGGGTCGTGTTCCAAGGCCGGGACTGTGGTCATCGAGTGGTGATCGTTCTCCGAGATTCCCGTTCATGGGAATCAGACTGTCTTGTTGGATCGCGAATGCTCTATATTGGATTCACCGGCGCGTCGGCCGGAGTTCAAGATCATCATACAGAAGGGTTTGCTCGAATGACCTACCTTGACGTGGTTTTCAGCTACGGGTCGCTGCCGGGAGAGAACGAACTGCGCGCCATCGACAGCATGCGGGAGGTGTATGGCATCCGGTCGGTGCGATTTGATAACAAGCAGCGGACGGTACGAGTGGAGTTTGACGCGTCGCGGATGAAGCAGGAATCGGTGGCCAAGCTGTTGCGTAGCGCGGGGATCGATGTGCGCGAGCCGGTAGCCTTAGCCTGAGAGAAGTTCGAAGACAGAATTCAAAAATGCCGAAGCGGGCGTCGATGCCTGCTTCTGCATAACTTTTTCTAAGATTCTGGGCCGATTCTGATTCTGGCGACTTTAACTTTCGCGATCGATGAGGGGGAGGGCCGTCGGCAGAAAAAGCAAGGGGTGCTCACAGAAAACCTCTGGCCGAAGTTATTCTCTGAAGCA
>AR_comb_assmDRAFT_10210980_pt1 | contig 20862 bp, 16 predicted proteins | sample ArasoioldDNA_FD_10543 | JGI IMG/M metagenome (IMG submission 10543) | reverse complement strand
ACGAATTCAGCGCGCAGGTCGCGCGCGGTCATTTCATCGAGGGATGAGAACGGTTCATCGCAGAGCAGGATTTCCGGATCGACGGCGAAGGCACGTGCAATCGACACACGCTGCCGCATGCCGCCGGACAGCGCGTGCGGATAGTCGTTTTCATGTCCCGCGAGCCCGAGCCGGGTGAGCCACTGACGGGCCGTCTCTTCGGCCTGTTTCGGCTCGACATCGAGGATCTGCAGGCCAAGCAGCACATTGTCGAGCGCGGTGCGCCACGGCATCAGGCGATCGCCCTGAAACACGATGCCGATCTTACCGCGAAAAAAATTGAATTCGCTGAAGGGGTTATGCCCGACTACCCGTGCTTCGCCGGCGCTCGGTTCAATCAATCCGGCGACGATATTGAACATTGTCGACTTGCCGCAGCCGGTCTTGCCCAGCACCGCGACAATTTCACCGCGGCGGATTTCGAACGACAATTTGTCGACGGCGGTGAATTCGCCACGGCCGTCCGGGCGCGGAAAAACCTTGCTTACGTCCTGGAAACGAATGACTGGCTCACCGTTTTGCATGCGCTACATCGCCCGCTCGGACACCGCGCGATAACGCAAGAGCCAGCTTTCAATCGCATTAATGGTCTGCTGCACGACCAGCACGAACAGTACGAGTTGCAGCGTCCAGGCCATGGCGCCGGCCATGTCGAACAACTGCTGCTGGCGCAGTAGCTGATAGCCAACGCCGCCGGTCGCGCCGACCAACTCCGCCACGACAACCACACGCGCGGCGTTGCCGAGGTTCACTTTCCAGGCGGTGAGGATGCCCGGCAGGATGGTTGGCACGATCAGGAAGCGGAACAGCGTCCAGCGCGAGGGCCGGAACGACATGGTCATCTCGAACAGATCCTTCGACATCGACCGGAATGCGTCGAGAATCTGGAAGGTAAACGCGGGCAGGGTCGTCATGATCATGATGAACAACACGCGGAATTCAATTCCGTGAAACCAGATGATGGCGAACACGACCCAGGACAGCGCCGGAATGCCCTGAAAGAATGTGAGTACCGGGGCGATGAAGTTCTCCATGGTCCGTGATTGGCCGATCAGCAACGCAATGATGCCGCCGAGAATAAAGGCGCCGAGTAGCCCGCCGAAAATACGTGCCGCCGTGAGCAAAACATCTGCCAGCAGCGAGCCGGTGATCAGCACCTCAATTGTGCGAGAAATGATTTCCGGCACCGGCGGAAAAAGATAATGCGGGAAAACCATCGACAATATTTGCCAGCCGACCGCCAGTACCCCGATGCCGGCGGTGGCCTGTAAAACGCGCGTTATGCGCGATTTCGTCATTTCATCGGTTTCGCATAGACGGTGCCATCCGACGGCATCGACTTGAAGTACCCGACGTCGATGCCGGCCCGATAGACCGCTTCGATCTGCGCGCGGACTTCGCCTGCCGGGACCACGCTCATGCCCAGTCGGTCATTCGCCTTGATCAGTGATATCAGCGCTGCACGATCGTCACCCGTCAGAGGCGGTGCGATCAGCGCCGCCGCCTCTTCCGGATGTTTCGCGATGTATTCGCCGGCTTCCTTGTAGGTCGCATAGAGTTTCGGGATTAGCGCCTGGTTCTGCTCGATCCAGTCGTCATGCGCGGCGACGCCGAGATAAGGAATACGCTCACCGCCGGCAAAACGCTTCCAGGTCTTGTCCATGCTGCTGTCGAGGATGCGAATGTCCGGCTTCTTCGCTTTGAGCAACGTGTAGGCCGGCTCCCACAACTGCACGGCGTCCGCGCGGTCGGCGAGAGCGTAGCCGATCAGCCCGGGCGTCGCGGTGTTCACCACTTCGATTTTCGATACATCCACGCCCTGCTGTTTGGCGAAAAATTCGGACATCACGAAATTGGTTGTCGAGCGGGCGGCGGCGAGCTGTTTGCCCTCCAGATCTTTCAGCGTCTTGATCGCGGGCCGCGACGTGACGACGGCTCCCCAATAGTCAAACAAATTGAAAAGGTATTTTACTTTCACGCCGCGGGCGTCCGCGAGGCCGACGGTCAGGACCGCGGCGCTGCCGCCGACCTTGAACTCGCCAGAGTTGAATTGCGTCGTGTAGGCATCGGGCGGCCGTTCGACAAACTGGATATCGAGGCCGTGCGCCGCATCAATCTTCTTGGCCTTGATGACCGGCGGCATGAAGGCGCCGAGCGACGGGAAACCAAAGATAACGATGGTGACTTTTGTCGGGGGAGTTTGCGCTGCGGCGGGTGCCGGAGCGAGCGCCCCCAGCACAATCGCAGCCAGCGCGCAGACCACGAAACACATTACAACTGTTATTTTTTTCATTTTGTCCTCCCATCTCACCTTATGCGAAAGAGCCGCGCCGCCAGTCCGCCATTGATTGAATCTGTTTGTGCTTTTGTCAGGCCGGCTGCGGCGACGATCTTGGCAGGCTCCATGTCACCAATCGGAAACGGCATGTCGGAGCCCATCATCAGCCGCTCGGTACCGATCATTTCGATAACGAATTTAAGAACGCGCACGTCATGCAGGATTGTATCGGTGTAGATCAGCGCGAGGGCCTCGGCTGGATCGCCGACCCCCGGCGTAATCGCCTGATTGCGCTTGAGCCGGCCCAGAACGAAGGGCAGGGCGGCTGCCCCCATGGGCGCGAAAAACTTCACGTTTTTGTACCGCGCGATGTGGCCGGCGGAAATCAGCCGCGCCATGGCCACGGCGGCGTCGGTGATGCGGCCAAGCCCGTTGGCAAGGCCGAAATCGTTCACCCGGACATCGCCGGCATCGAAACTCGGGTGAATGTGGACCAGGGCGCCGGTATCGTCAGCGGTCTTCCAGAAAGGCTCGAGATCGACATGGTCGAGCGTGCTGCCGACTCCGCGCGGCAACGTGCCGATCATCACTCCGGCGAAACCCGCGGCCATTGCATCTTTCAGGACGGCCGCGGCACGCGCACCGTCACCAAGCGGCACGGTCGCGAGCGGCACGAACCGCGGCTCGGCTGTGGCGGCGGCAAGCAGCGCATCGTTGGCAAGTCGGCTCCAGGCTTCGCCTTCGGCGCCTGGCAACTCGTAGCCGAACATATCGACCCAGCCGCCAACCACTTGTTTGTCGATGCCCTGTTTTTGCATCCAGGCGACGCGGCCGGGAATGTCCGACAATGGCTTGGAAACCGGCCGGGTCGGCTTGCCGGCCGCAAACGCAAGCGCGAGGCTGCCGCCGTGTTCAATCTGGTGGACCGAGGGAAAGCGCGCCTTCTGCTTGCGGATCTCCGCGAGCAGCTCCGGCGGCACCAGATGGGCATGACAATCGACAATCATTCAGCGGCCTTTGGCTTGTGCTTCCGCGATCAAATCGCCGAGCGCCGCCACCTTGATAGGCAGCGTGTTGACCGAAATTCCGAGCGGGCGGATTGCATCATTGACGGCATTGGCAACCGCGGCCGGTGCGCCGAGATAACCGGATTCGCCCGAGCCTTTTTGGCCGAACACCGTGTGTGGCGACGGCGTTTCATGATCGATGATCTCGACGGGCGGCACTTCATGCGACGACGGCAAAAGATAATCCATGAAGCTCTGAGCGATGAGCTGGCCTTCATCGTTGTAGGCGAACTCTTCGTAGAGCGCGGCGCCGATCCCGTGCGCGATGCCGCCCATGGTCATGCCGCGCACAATCTTGGGATTGATCTGCGTGCCGCAATCGTGGCCGAGCCTGTAGCGGAGGATCTCCGGGCGCCCGAGATCCGGGTCGATACTGAGCAGCAGCAGATGGAATTCGAACGCAAAGCAGGGATACATGTGAACGCGGCCATCGGGCGTAGGCAAAGTGCCGCCGGTCGGCACCTGATAGACATGCTCGACGGCGAGTCCAGGCTCGAAACCTTGCGGCATGCGGTGATAATTGCGATGCGCGATGTGCACGAGTTCATCCCAGGAACGTTTGAAGGCGGGCGACTGACGGTCGCGCACGGTGCCGTGCTCATACACCGCGCGCTCGAGCGGAATGCCGAGATCGTACGCGCCGATCGCCGTGACCTTTGCCTTCAGCTTTTCCGCTGCGTGGAAGGCTGCGCCGCCGAGCATGATCGCCATGCGGCTGCCGACCGGAGTACCGCTCGGCAATGAGTTGAGCGAATCCGGGCGTGTCACCCGCACACTGTCGGGATCGATCTGCAAGACCTCGCCAATCACAGTGCCGACCAGCGTTTCATGGCCCTGTCCCGAGGAAGTCGTGTGCATCGTGGCGGTAATCGCACCGGCGCCGTCCACATTGATGCGGCAGGAATCCATGAAGGTTGATGTGGTGATTTTCGGATTGAGCAAGGCCTCGAATGTTGCGTTGCCGCCCGAGGGCTCCAGGCAGGCGGCGATGCCGATGCCGGCGAGCTTGCCTTCGCCGCGCAACCGATCGCGCTCTGCTTTCAGTGATTGGTAATTCGTATCGGCGAGCACCTTGTCGATCACAGTGTGATAATCGCCGCTGTCGTAGGTGGTGCCGCTCGGGATCAGATAGGGAAATTCTTCGTGCCGGATCAGATTGCGCCGGCGAACTTCGAGCGGATCGAGGCCCAGCACGTTGGCCACCTCATCCATGCATCGCTCGAGTGCGAGGTTGGTCGGGCCTTGCCCGAAACCGCGCACCGCATCCTGCGTGGTCTTGTTGGTGACCACCGCAATGGCACGATATTGCACGCTCTTGATCTTGTAGGGTCCGACGATGGCGGTGACAGGCTTGCCGAGCTGGAAGGGTGAGCGGCCGGCATAAGCGCCTAAGTTTTCCAACGCGCGCATTTTCATCGAGCGCACGATGCCGCTGTCGTCGAAGGCGACCTCGACATCAAACAGGCGTTCCGGTCCATGCGCGTCGCCGCCGCGCATGTTTTCAAGGCGGTCCTCGATCAGCCGGACCGGGAAACCAAGCCGACGCGAGAGGTAGCCGCACAGCACCGTGTGCTTGATGCCTCGCTTGACGCCGTAACTTCCGCCGACATCGACGTCGTAATGCACGCGTACCGATGTATTCGGAATTTTCAGCGCGGCCCCGATCTGGTCGGAAAAGCGCGGCATCTGAATCGACGCGTAGACGTCGAGCATTTCGCGCCAGGGATCCCAGGTTGTGACCACACCGAAGGTCTCGATCGGTACGGTCGATGAGCGCCCCCATTTTACGCGCAACGACAGACGGCGTGGACTCGCGGCGAAATCCTTCTCGACGTCGCCCCACACAAAAGACTTGTCGAGCAGCACATTAGAGCCATGCGCCTGATGGACCAGCGGGCTGTTTTTTTCCAGCGCTTGCTCGGCATCGAGCACAAAGGGAAGCGGTTCGTAGTCGACGATGATTTCCTCGGCGGCGTCCTCGGCCTGCGCCCGGGTATCGGCAACGACGGCCGCGACCCACTCGCCGGAATAGCGCGCGACTTCAAACGCGAGTGGCCTGCGCGGCACATTGGGCGTATCGAGCCCGGTCATCAGCGGAAGAGTCGCGGCCGCGAGTTCTGCACCCTCGAGCACATAGTGCACACCGGGCATCGCCAGCGCCGCACGCTTGTCGACATTTTTGATGCGCGCTGCGGCATGAGGACACGTCACAAGCGCGACGTGCTTCGCATTCGGCAAATCAATGTCGGCGACGAAACGGCCTTTGCCGGCAACGAAGCGCCGGTCTTCGCGCACGCGGCGGTCGGTGGATACGAAACGATGGCGGCCAGTGCTCATTTTTGGCGCTCCGACGGCCGATTGGCGCCGCGCATGCGTTCGGCGGCGAGCGCGATTGCTTCAACGATCTGGGCGTAGCCGGTGCAGCGGCAAAGATTGCCGGAAATCGCCTCCACGATGTCTTCGCGCGTCGGGTTGGGATTGTCGGCAAGCAGCGCGTGCGCAACGAGGATCATGGCCGGCGTACAGTAGCCACACTGCATGCCATGGGTTTCGCAAAATGCGTCTTGCACCGGAGATAATTCGCCTGGCCCCGGTGTCACACCTTCGATGGTGGTGATCGGCGTGCCCTCGGCCTGCGGCGCGAACATCAGGCAGGATCGCACGGCAACGCCATCAAACAACACGGTGCAAGCGCCGCACACGCCGTGCTCGCAACCGGCGTGAGCGCCTTTGAGATCGAGGTTATCGCGCAGGCAATCAAGCAATGTCGTGCGCGGCTCCACATCGAGCGTATGGTGATTGCCGTTGACGGTGAGTTCAATGCGCATGGGCTTTTTTCCCCAGCGCATGGTCCCGCGCGTCGGCCACCGCGCGCGCAGCTAAACTTGCAGCAACCCGGCGGCGGTAATCGGCCGAAGCATGCAAATCCGCCATAGGTTCGATATCTGCGAGAGCTCCAACGACGGCGTCCTTCACTTTTGTGGCATCGACGGCGGTGCCTTTCAATTGCCGCTCGGCACTCTCCAACCGGATTGGATGATCGGTTGCGGCGCCGACACCGATGGCAATGCGCTTGCATTTTCCATCGTCGGTGAGCTCGATCTGCGCCGCCGCCGAGGCAAAAGCGAAATCGCTGCGGCGCGCGTTCACTTCGTGAAAACCGACTCCGACTTTGCCGGACCACACAGGAAACTGCACTGCGGTCAGAATCGCTCCATGCGGCAGGCTCGTCGTCATCGCCCCGATGTCGAAATCGCGAGCGGCGATGGTCTCCGTGCGGCCGCCCACGCGATAGCTCAAGCGCGCATCGAGGGTGACAGCGACCAACGACAACTCCGCAGCGGGGTCGGCATTTGCAAGCGAGCCGCCAATCGTGCCGCGCGCACGGGTGGCGGTGTGTCCGACAAAGGAAACTGCCCGCGCGAGCAGCAGAAGTTTGTTTTTGACCAGAACGTCGCGCTCGATCACGCATTGACGGGTAGTCGCGCCAATCGAAACGGCATCACCGTCGGCGCGGATATAAGACAGCGCGGCAATGTGATTGATGTCGATAAGACGCGAAGGGCGGGCGAGCCGCATAGCCATCATGGGGACCAGCGTCTGCCCGCCGGCGATGACGCGTGCGTTTTCGTCATCCGAAAGCATAGCGCAGGCTTCGTCGACGTCGGTTACGCGGGAATACTCAAAAGGCGCGGCTTTCATGCTGTCCCAGCGTGGTTGGAGTTTCCCCTGCATTTCAACCGTGCCGACAGGGACTTCGCAAGGGGCCAGCCTAGCGTCTAAGCTAACAATAGAGGGGTAGTTGCGATGAAAATGCGTGCGGGCGTTGCTGCTGTCCTTATCGGCGTCTTGTCTGCCTTTGCTGACGCAAGGGTCGGCATCGCCCAAAGCTACCCGGATCACACGGTACGGATCATGGTCGGGTTCGCTGCGGCAGGGCCCGTCGACATGATCGCGCGGATCATGGGCGACAAGCTGGCCAAAGTCTGGGGCCAGCCGGTGGTCGTCGAAAACATGCCGGGGAGCGGCGGCAATATTGCCGGCGGCCGCGCCGCCAAATCAGCTCCTGACGGGTACACGCTTCTGATGTCGTCGAACGCCCAGCTTGTCATCAATCCGAGTCTTTACAGCAAGATGCCATACGACGCGGCCAAGGATCTGGCGCCCATCACGCTCGCGGTCTACTCGCCGAATGTTCTTGTTGTCCCGAATGACATACCCGTGAAGACCGTGGGCGAGCTCGTTGCCTACGCGCGGGCGCATCCGGGCACGCTGACGTTTGGTTCGGCCGGCACCGGAACAACGCAGCATCTCGCCGGCGAGCTGTTCAAGACCATGGCCAAGATCGACATCCAGCATATTCCTTACAGCGGCGCGGCGCCGGTCATCACCGATTTGCTTGCCGGCCGCATCACCATGTTCTTCGGCGCGGTTTCGCCATTGATTCCGCTGATCCAGGGGGGAAAGCTGCGCGCTCTCGCCGTCACATCCGCCAGGCGCTTCGCGGCGCTTCCGGATCTGCCGACCATGATCGAATCCGGCTTTCCCGGGTTTGAGGCGATCCTTTCGATGGGTCTCATGGCGCCGGCGGGAACGCCACCGGCAGTCATCGAAAAGATTCATAAGGACTCAGTAGCGGTTCTCTCACAGTCGGACGTGCGAGAGCGGCTCGGCGTTATTGGCATGGACGTGATTGCCAGTTCACCCGCGGAGTTTGCCGCTGTCATCAAGGCGGAAACGCCGCAGTGGGCGAAGGTCATCAAGGATGCCGGAATCAGGCCGAGCGACTAGCGCAACGCCTTACGGCTTGATGTCGAATTCGCGCGCGAATGTCGTGTAGGCACTTTTCTGGTCGGCGAGGAATTTCCCGAACTCCGCGCCGCAGAACAGATTGATGAACATTCCCTGGCCCTTGAGTCTGTCAGCAACGCCCGCGGTTGCGACAGCGTCGGATATGTATTGCGTAAGCTGCGCGAGCGTTTCCTTCGGCGTCTTGGCCGGCGCGACAAACCCGAACCAGACGGCCGCGTCCACATCGTTGAACCCGTTCTCGGCCATAGTGGGGACATCCGGGAGAGCCGGTGAGCGTTTCTTTGCGGGAACCGCGATGGGCCTGAGCGCACCGGAGTCGATCTGTCCCTTCAGATCCGAATAGTTCGCCATTACCGCTGTAATCGTGCCGGCAAGGGTTGCATTCATTGCCGGCGGCGAGCCCGGGTAGGGCACATAGGTCATGTCGACTTTGGCGTCGCGCTTGAGCAGCTCACCGGCAATGTGGGCGATCGAAGCCGGCCCTGTGCTTCCATAGGATGCCGCGCCGGGCTTGGATTTCGCCAGCTTCAAGAAGTCCGCCAGAGTTTGGATGTCAGACTTGCTGCTGACCGCCAGCACCGCGGGCGTCGCGGCGACGTAACACAACGGCTCGAAATTGCTGATCGGATCGTAGTGCCCGGGAAATAGGATCGGGCTGAGGATAAACGGGTTTTCCACGAGCAGGATGGTCGTGCCGTCCGGCGCCGCACGCGCCACGAATTCAGAGCCGACAATGGAGCTGGCGCCGGGCCGGTCTTCGACGACGATCGTTTGTCCCGTCTTCTCGGTGATGGCCTGCCCGAGAACCCGCGCAACCACGTCGCCGGTGCCACCCGCTGGGTACGGGACGATGAGCCTGACGGTTTTGCCGGTAACGCCTTGCGCGAGCGCTGGCTGGATAGTCAGCGCGAGCAATGCGGCAGTTAGGCAAAAACCGATGCGCTTGGAGCCGGCCATTACATCCTCCCGATTTGCCCAGACTGAAACGATCCTAATTGCGTTGCAAGGCGGGGAATTATTGCTTCTGCATCGCCCGCCAAATGCGATAAGGCGTCACCGGCATTTTGATATCATCGACACCGAGCGCGTCGGCGATGGCACTGACGATCACTGCGGGTGCCGCCGTCGTTCCGCCTTCGCCGCCGGCCTTGATGCCGAGCGGGTTGGTGGGCGAAAGAACCTCGACAATCTGCGTTGTAAATGACGGCAGCCGGTCGGATCGCGGCATTCCGTAATCCATAAAAGACCCGGCCAACGGCTGGCCGGATTTATCGACGACGCATTGCTCCCACAGCGCCTGGCCGATGCCTTGCACGATGGCCCCATGGGTTTGGCCATCGACAATCAGCGGATTGATACAGCGTCCCACATCGTCGACTGAAGTGTAACGCGTTATCTGCAGGCCGCAGCTTTCCGGATCGATTTCGATCTCGCAAATTGCGCAGCCATTGGGGAAAACCGGCTCATGCATTTCATTGTCGGTGACAACGGCGATGCCCTGCGCAAGATCGTCCGGCAATTTGTGGCGAGTCATTTCCTGCGCGAGCTCGAGGAAATCGAAGCTGCGATTGCTTTCTCGCCACGAGAAGCGGCCGTCGTTGAATTCGACATCATCCGGCCGCGCGCCGAATACCGCGGCGGCAGCGCGCTTGCCCTTGCCGATCAGGTCAACCGCGGCCAATGAAAACACCGTGGCAGCGTGTCGCATGGAGCGCCCCGAATGGGTGCCGCCGCCCACCTTCACAACGTCAGTATCGCCTAGGATGATGTGTACGGTTTCGAACGGCACCCCAAGAAGATCGGAAACGACCTGCGCAAAACTGGTCTGGTGGCCCTGTCCTGCCGGCTGAGTGCCGATCACAACCTCGACCCGGTTGTTCGCGCGCACGGTGATACGGGTCTGCTCTTTCGGTGCCCCGATTGAGGACTCGACATAATTTGCGAGGCCAAGCCCCAGAAGCTTGCCGCGCTTTTTTGCCTCGCGTCTGCGCGCCTTGAAGCCGTCCCAGTTGGCGAGATGCATGGCGAGATCCATGCTGTCTTCATAACGGCCGCTGTCGTAAGTCATGCCGACGGCGTTGCGGTAGGGCATGGCCTTCGGCCGCACCAGATTTCGCCGGCGCAGGCTGACGCGGTCGATGCCCAGTTTCTTTGCCGCGATGTCGATCAGGCGTTCGATGGCAAAGGTAACCTCGGGCCGTCCGGAGCTGCGGTAGGCCTGGGTTGGAACAGTATTGGTGAAAACCGATACCGCGCGCAGCGACGCCACCGGAATAATGTAATTGCCGGTAATCAATCCGGCGCCTTTGCTCAGCGGCGACAAAGACACGCAGCGTGCGCCGGCATTGCTGATATTGGTCGCGCGCAAAGCCAGAAAATGTCCGCGCTCATCAAGCGCGAGTTCATACTTCGCGACAAGATCGCGGCCCTGATAGTCGCTGATGAAACATTCCGAACGCGTGGCGGTGTATTTGACCGGCCGACCAAGTTTTCGCGCGGCCCACAAGACAAGACCAAATTCGACATAGACGCGATTGCGCGTGCCGAAATTTCCACCAACGTCGTAAGACAACACGCGGATCTTCTCGGGATCGACGCCGAGCACCGAGGCAAGCTCGCGTTTCTGACGCACGGCTCCGCCACTGCCGGCATAGATCGTGTAGCGCCCATCGGTCTTATCGTATTGCGCGACCGCGGCGCGCGGCTCCATTGGCGCGCCCGTCACCCGGTCGATATGGAAATCCATTGAGATGACATGCGGTGCGCTTGCCAGAATGCGATCGGTCTCGGCGGCATTCCCAAACCGCGAGTCGACCAGGATGTTGGCGGGCACTTCATCCCATACAGCCGGTGCCCCGGGCTTCATCGCCTCTTCGGAGTGCGTGACGCAGGGGAGCTCCTCGTATTCGACTTGCACCGCCTCCAGGGCGTCGAGTGCCTGGGGCAGGGTCTCGGCAACGACCATGGCAACGGCTTCGCCGACATGACGAACTTTGTCCGCCGGCAACAAGACATGCGGACCAAAAAAGATCTCGCCACCTTTTGGACCGTGCAATTTCATGTCGAATTTTGTCTTGGGAACCGGATCGTGCTGGATGGTGCCAAGATTGTCGGCAAGGCAATCCGCCCCGGTAAACACGCCAAGGACACCCGGCATTTTCAGTGCGACGTCCTTGTCGATCCGCACGATGTGCGCGTGCGCGTGCGGCGCACGCACCATCGCTGCATAGGTCTGATCGGGAAAACAGAAGTCGTCGCTGAATTTTCCGCGTCCGGTAATCAGGCGCGCGTCTTCATTGCGCGGCAACGGCCGGCCGATGAAGCGAAATTTCTGATCGGGTTTGTTCATTTTAAGCGGCAAACGGGCGGAACCCAGTTGACCGCAAAACAGCCGAAAAACCAACCTTTTTGCAAATAAGATGAATCGCCGGGCGGAAAGGTTTCGATATTGCGCTGGGCAGCGTTGTTGCGCCGGTGCCAGTATCCATCAAACGCCTTGCTGCGCAGGCAGCCATGCGAAATAATCTTGTCGGCGCATTGCCGTTCTGTGCAACATCGGCAGCTCATGAAACATCAACCGGTCAAACTCTCTGGTCCGCCGCTCTTGGTCGGCATCACGGGCGCATCAGGGGTGATCTACGGCATCAGACTGCTGGAGCTGCTGCGCAGCTGCAACGTGGAAACGCATCTCATCGTTTCACGCGCAGCGCAGATGACGATTGCCTACGAGACGAGTCTCAAGCTTGCTGACGTCGAGCAGCTGGCGACCGTCGTCCATTCCAACAGTGACGTCGGCGCGACCTGCTCGAGCGGTTCGTTCCGGACTCGCGGCATGGTGATCGCGCCGTGCTCGATCAAAACCATGTCGGAAATCGCGACCGGCAACACCGCGAATTTGATTTCGCGGGCAGCCGACGTCGTCCTGAAGGAACGCCGCCGGTTGGTCTTGATGCTGCGCGAGACGCCGCTGCATATCGGGCATATCCGCAACATGGCCACGGTGACGGAAGCCGGAGCAATCGTTTATCCGCCCGTACCTGCCTTCTACGCATTGCCAAAATCGATCGCCGAAATGGTGGATCACACTCTCGCGCGCGTGCTCGATCTTTTTGACATCGACGTTGGAAAAATTCACCGCTGGACAGGCGAGCGCGAACGGCCGAATCGCGAAAAAGCCGACAATCCGTGATGGACGGCAACTTCGAGTTCGACAACGCGTTCTGGCAGTTTTCCCTTTCCATCTATGGCCGGCCTGATGTCGCGGAAGAGTGTCTGGCGCTACAGGAAGCGGCCGGAATTGAGATCAACGTGCTGCTGTTCTGCGCGTGGCTCGGTACGCAAGGCGTTGTTTTAAGCAAAGAAGACATTGCTACCTCCGTGTCGACGATCGAGGCCTGGAACGAGAATGTTGTCCGCCCTCTGCGCGGTGTCCGGCAACGGATGAAGGGGCTCTATCGCAACGAGTTTGCGAAGTTGAGAGAGCGCGTGAAAACGCTCGAGCTCGAGGCAGAACAGGTCGAACAGGCAATTCTGTTCGCGCATGCGAAGAAAATTCACCGAGCCGGCGCCGATCGCCGCAAGGCGATCAGCCAAAATGTTGACCTATACCTTGGAGCGGCGTCAGCGCCGCGGCTAGTTGCGGCCGTACAACGCACGATATCTTGATTTCTTATTTTTGCTTGGCCGCATCCATGTCGCGGATGACGCGCGCCCAGCGTTCCGTTTCGCTTTTGATGAAGCGCCCGAATTCGTCCGGGCTACCGCCGTGCGCGTCCAGGCCTTGCACCTGAAGCTCTTTGAGGAGCCCTGGATCCTTCAGCGCAACATTCGCTGCTTTCGAAATCTTGTCGATGATGGGCTGCGGCGTGCCCGCCGGCGCCAGAATTCCGAACCAGACACCGGTATCGTAGCCGGGAAGAACTTCAGAAATCGCCGGCAGGTCCGGAGCGACGCTCGTACGCTTGGCTTCGCTGGTCCCGAGTGCTCTGACCCGTCCATCCTTGATCAGGGACAACACCGTCGATGCAGGCGAAAACATCACCTGAATGCGGCCGGATACAAGATCGAGAACAGTCTGGGCGCTGCCGGGATACAAGACGCCGGTCATTTTTATTCCCGCCATCTGTTTGAACAGTTCAGTCGCCAGATGCGGGCCGCTGCCAAGGCCGCTGGCACCATAAAGCAGTTCATCGGGCTTCTGCTTGGCGAGAGCTATCAGCTCCTTTACGTCCTTCACCTTGAGATCCGGATTGACGACGAGAATATTGGGGATCGAGCCGACGAGAACGATGGGCGCGAGGTCCTTCTCAAAATTCGCGCCCTTGTTTGGCATCAGCGTTGTGTTGATTGTCGCGGCAATCGTTGCGAACAGAAGCGTGTATCCATCCTTGGGGCTTCGCGCGACATAGTCGGTGGCAAGCATGCTGCTGGCGCCTGGGCGATTTTCAACGATTACCGTCTGGCCCAGTAAATCTCCGAGTTTGTGGCCGACCAGCCGTGCAGCAACGTCACCGCTCGAGCCCGCGGCGAAGCCGACAATCAGCCGGACCGGGCGCGTCGGATAGGGTTCATCTGCCGTCGCTGGTGCGGCGACACCGATCAAGACGGCGAACAGAACTACAATTGGTTTCAAGCGCAGCATTTTTGTATTTATTGCAAGATGATGATACGACGTAAAGACGTCGGAGACCCGCAATGAAACCGATTACGACGGAAAAAGCTCCGTCTGATTTGCAGGAGCACATTGCGCTGCTGACGAAACGCGGATTGGTGACGCGCGTCGACCGTCGTATCGACAAGGATTCAGAGCTGCACCCTCTTGCGCGCTGGCAATTCCAGGGCGGGTTGCGTGAGGAGGATCGGCGCGCCTTTCTGTTCACCAACGTCGTCGGTGCAAAAGGCGAGAGCTATGACATTCCGGTCCTTGTCGGGGCGCTTGCGGCATCTCCCGAAATTTATGCGGCCGGACTTGGTGTCGGCATTGGCGAAATAGGCGGCCTGTGGGTGAAGGCCATGGCCAACCCGATTCCGCCAGTGCTGGTCGACAAGGCGCCCTGCCAGGAAGTGGTGCAGACCGAAAAGGATCTGACGGCGGAGCGTGGTGGTCTCGCAAGCCTGCCGGTGCCCATTTCGACTCCAGGCTTTGATTCCGCGCCTTACCTGACCGCGACGCTTTGCGTGACCAAAGATCCGGAAAATGGCGTCCAGAACATGGGCACCTATCGTGCGGCTCTCAAGGCAAATGATCGGCTTGGGGTGCGCATGGCGTCGCGCCTCGGCGGCGCCGGCGGGTATCTGCACTGGCAGAAATACAAAAAGCTCGGCAAACCCATGCCCTGCGCAATCGTGGTTGGGTGCGCGCCGGCCGTTTTGTTTACGGGACCACAGAAACTACCTGTCGATCTCGATGAAATGACGGTCGCCGGCGGGCTGATAGGCAAAGCGGTGCGGACCGTGCGCTGCAAGACCATCGATCTCGTGGTGCCCGCCGATTCTGAAATCGTCATTGAAGGCATAATCGATACGGATCTTCTGGAGCCGGAAGGACCGTTCGGCGAGAGTCACGGCCATGTCGCGCTCGAAGATTTCAACATGTCGATGCGCGTCACGGCGATCACCCGCAAGCGCAAGGCTGTCTTCCTCTCGATCATCAGCCAGGTGACGCCGAGCGAATCTTCCGTGCTCAAGAAAGTCGCTTATGAGCCGCTATTCCTCGAGCATCTGCGCCACGACCTGGGCATACGTGGAATCAAGCGCGTGGTGATGCATGAACCGCTTACCAATCTGCGCAAGGTCATCTTTCTGCAATTCGATCGGGACACGCCGAAAACCGAAGTGTGGCGCGGCATGCAAGGCGCGGCATCCTTGCAGGCACAGTGCGGAAAGCTTGTGATTGCCGTCTCTGAGGATATTTCGGCCGACAACGCCGATGCGATTTTCTGGTCGTTGGCTTATCGATCGAATTTCATGGAAGACGTGCACATCACGCCATATCGGTCGAGCGGGCACGGCCCGAAGTCGGGGCGGGCCGCCGTCGAGGGAACGATGATGATCGACGCCACGCTCAAGCACGACATGCCGCCTCTGGCGTTGCCAACGGAAGAGTACATGACACGCGCCAAGAAAATATGGGAAGAACTCGGTCTGCCTCATGTGGCGCCACAAGCACCGTGGCACGGTTATGACCTGGGCGATTGGGATGAGGAGTGGTCCGAGTTTGCTAAAATCGCGGTCGCCGGTGACTGGCGCCGGAGCGGCCAATCGACATACAAGCGCAGGCGCGGAAACCTGATACCGGAAACTCCGGTTCGTTCGGTTGAATCTTCGAAGAAAAAATAATTTCCGGTAGTGTTCCGTGGGCCGTCTCACGCAACCGTGAGAAGCTTCCGTATGCGCCCGCTGCAAAGATAGGGGATCGACCCTCGTCACCAGGAGCCTTCAATGCAAAATGATGAATTCGGGCTTTTTAGCCGCCGCACGCTTTTGGGAACCGGCGGAGTGCTGATGCTTGGCGCTATCGCGCGGCCATTCGGCGCGCTTGGGCAGGGCAGCTCGTCCGCGCGTATCGGTGTGATCGGCTCCGGCCACATTGGCGGTACGATCGGCGGGTTGTGGATCAAGAAGGGCCATCCGGTGCTGTTTTCGTCACGCCATCCGGAAGAGCTGAAGGAGATGGTCACGGGTCTTGGCAGCCTGGCAAAAGCTGGCACCGTCGAGGAAGCCGTCAAGTTCGGCGACGTTCTGTTCATTGCCGTGCCCTATGGGGCGGTACCCCAGATCGGCAAGGATTATTCGGCCGCGATGAAAGGCAAGGTCATGCTCGACGCTTGCAATGCGGTATCGGCACGCGATGGTGCCGTCGCCGATGAAGTCGAGCAAAATGGGATTGGCGTAACAACTCAGAAATATTTCCCCGGTGTTCGGATCGTGCGTGCATTCAACACGATGTCCTACATGGTGTTTGCGCGCGAGGCGAACCGTCCCGATCCAAAGCTTGCCATACCGATTGCCGGTGATGACCCGCAGGCAGTGGAGGTCGGAGCTGCACTCGTGCGCGACGCCGGGTTTGATCCGGTCGTCGTCGGCAAGCTGGCCGATGCGCGCCGATTCCAGCGCGGCCAGCCCGGTTATGGCCAGCAAGTATCAGCCGCGGAGCTGAAGCAGAAACTCTCATTGCCATGAGCTCAGTCGAACGCTGGCTGGGACGCTTCGTTCCGGCGACGCCGCAAGAGCGCGCGGCAGCGCTATGGTCATTTGCATATTTCTTTACGTTGCTCGCCGGCTATTACGTGCTGCGGCCGCTGCGCGACCAGATGGGCATCGCCGGCGGCGTGAAGAACCTGCCTTGGTTGTTCACCGCAACGTTCGCCACGCTGCTGATCGCGCAGCCGCTCTATGGTGCCCTGGTTGCGAGATTGCCTCGCGCCTTCTTTATTCCAATCGTCTACCACTTCTTCGTGGCAAACCTCGCCTTGTTTTGGTTGCTGCTCACCTTCGACGTTGAAAAAGAAATCGTCGCACGCGTGTTTTTCGTCTGGGTCAGTGTCTTCAACCTGTTCGCCGTCGCGGTGTTCTGGTCATTCATGGCCGACATTTTCACGTCGGAGCAGGGCAAGCGGCTTTTCGGCTTCATCGGCGCCGGTGGTACGGCGGGCGCGCTGTTAGGCCCGATCATTACGATCTGGCTCTCCGTTCCCCTGGGGCCAGTGAATCTCATGATCGCGGCGGCGGTCTTTATTGAGCTCGCAGTATTCTGTGTTTACCGCCTTGAGCGCGTAGCGGGAGACGGCGCCGGCTCGCGCGCGGCTGTACATAGTCAAACCATCGGGGGAGGGGCCTTCGCCGGGCTGACCGAATTGATACGTTCGCCTTTCTTGCTGGGCATCGGCGCCTGGGTCGGGCTGCTGTCCTATGCGGCGACCATCGTCTATTTCGAGCAAGCGCATATCGTTTCCGAAGCGGTAAAAACCGCCGGTCTTCAGACGCGCATTTTCGCCAGCATTGATCTCGCGGTGAACCTGCTGGCTTTGGCGACGCAAGTGCTGATCACCGCTCGGCTGCTGAAACGCTTCGGCGCTGGCATCGCCGCTGCCGCGTTACCGGCTGTCTATGTCGCCGGCTTTGCAATCCTGGCTGTATCACCGACGCTCGTTGTCGTGGCCACCCTGCAAGTGGTGCAGCGCTGGATGAATTTTTCGATCGCCAATCCGGCACGTCAGTTATTTTTTACAGTGGTGACCCGGGAAGAAAAGTACAAGGCGAAAAACCTGATCGACGTCGTTATCTATCGCGGGTCTGACGCGCTGTCCGGCTGGATCTTCGACAGCTTGCAATCGCTCGGACTGAAGCTCGGTGCCATTGCACTCTTTTCGCTGCCGGTGGTGGCCGTGTGGTCGGTGCTGTCAATTGGGTTGGGACGGGTACACGACAGGCGATCGACGCAATCCGCTGCAGCGCCTGCGAAGGTCCATTGAGGCCCTATTCCCAGATCAAAACATTGGACAGAGAGTCATCGACCCGGCGCAGGGCCGTGTAGCCAACCCCGGCGACGCCGCGAAACAAACCGAGGTTGAACCGTCTTTTTCCGCTGTTCCATCGGTAGTCGCCGTTCGCTGCGGCAGTCCGAAGCACAGCCATCAGCTGGCGCGAGGCAAGGTCGCGAAGATCATCGCGTTGGAGCGCGCCACCGGCTTCACAAAACAGCTCGACACTACCGAGTGCACCGCAGCAGAGGGTATCGAAACTGCCAGGCCAGGCGCGGGTCGCACCTTCGACTGCGTGTTGAATGTCCGGCTCAAGTTTTTTGGCAGCTATTCCGCCGCGCTGTGCGGTCGCAACGCGTGCAAGGCCGATACCAGGCGCTCCGTGGCACCACTGGCAGGGCCAGGCTGGTTCGGCGCCGCGCAAGTCCGGCCAGTTTTTTCGTTCGCTGTCGTAGCTCGAGTTCTCGAACGCAATACATTCGGCTGCCGCCTGTGCAAAGTCTTCACGCCGGCTGGCGGATGACAAGGCGGCAAGCGCGAAGGCGAATCCGGCCGCGCCATGCGACATGCCATTGAGTGCGTGTTCGCCGAGACCTTGACCCACCCAGCTCCAGCGGCCTTCCGGCCCAAGCCTTTTTTGCGCAACGAGATGCTCACCGCACTTGATTGCACGCGTCAGCACCTCTTTGGATTGACTGTCGCGGTAGAGACGAAGAAGTCCCAGAATGCCGCCTGCACTTCCGCCGATAACGTCCAGCTGCTTATCAGCCGCGATGAGGTCGTCGGTAAACAGCCGTGCGGCAACGTGCGCATCTTCGAGCAGACTATTATCGCGCAGATATTTGGAAGTCAGCGACAGGGCGTAGACAACCGAGCCCAATCCGGTAGCGCCTCCCAGACCCAGTGCCCGCCCCATGCGTGCGGCGTTTCGGCTTTTCAGATTCTTGCGGAGGTATGCGAGAGCCGCGCGCGCGAGTTCAGCCGAGGAATCGCTTTGCGTAACTCTAGCGTGCGCGGCAAGAAACAGCGCAATGCCGGAAACACCATTGTAGAGATCCGGTCCCAGGCACACGAGCTGGAAGACATCGGCGTCGCCCAACCAATCAAGGCCGATCCATGCGGCGCCGGGCCCTTTGCGGATGGCAAGCTCGGACAACTCGCCGGCGATCTTATCGGCCTCGGCAATGAAAGCCTCTTTTGTCGGTGACACCGAAGCGTCCGAAGGAACCGCGCGACCATCCTGGGTGCCTCTCGCCCCGGCTGCGGCGCGCTTCGTCAGCGAAGCCGTATTTTCCTTGATGACCTCGACCTGCCAGGCGATTTCCGATGCATCGAGAGCCGCAAGGCGTTTGCGGGCGCGGTCCAAACCGGTCTCCCCATCAGTAGCAAGTGAGAAACCGCTTGCATCGTGGATCTCTTTTCCATCGGTGAGGGTGACGAAGTGGGGCACATTCAGCGCAAGAAGTGCGGAGCGTTCGGCCTGGTGGATCGGCCAAAACGGGTCGATTTCCTTATCCCAGTCAGCCAGTCTGGCGACGAAGTCTGCCTGCGCAGACCACATGACGCCGTCATCCATGTGTCGATGATTCCTAAGACGCAACAGAAGCATGGAATAGAAGCGAGTGGCGCGAAGGACCTTGCGCACACTGATGCCGGCAAAACCGTTGTATAAGCCCAGTTTTTCGCCCTGGCCCAGAAATTTTGCGTAGTCCTCGAAGCCGGAAACGAAGTCGCTGACATGATCGCGGAAACTTGCGTACCTGCCCTTGATATGCGGAAGATTCGGATTTGCGGTGTCGGCTTCTTTCAACCGCGCAGGCCGCATGTCGTCGGAATTGATGTTGTCCCAGCGGATTTTTATTTTTGAATTCCAGTCCGCCGTCATTCCGCCGATCGCAAAAATCTTGTTTTCGGGAGAACGGCCATAAGCGGGAAGCAATCCGACCATCATGACGGAGTTGGCAAGCGTGTCCACCGCGGCGTCGAAGGCTTGCGCTTCGGGCTCTGCTGGTCCGTGCCGTTGATCGCTTGATTGCAATATCGTTTCGAGGTCGATCGGCACCGGCTGATCGCCGATTGCAACCATGTTCTCCTGATGCATGTCGTTCGTAACAAAGCAATGGAAGAGTGCGAGCCAGGCTCCCGCACGCTTGAAGAACCGCTGGTAGCCTTCCCGATCCGAGCACCCCGCATGATCGATAAATTCGGTCCAGCCATAGCCATCTGCGGCGATCGCCCGCGCCGCTTGAAGTTCGATGGGGGGCTTGGCCTGGTTCAGACGGCCGATCAAATTTTGCCAAGCGACGTCGATCCGCAAGTCTTTCGGCTTGTAGAGGACTCGTGTGCCGTCCGTGAAAGTGACAATGCGGACGGAGCGGCCGCCGTTGTGCGGATCGGAAATATCGCCCTCGATCTTCGCAACCAGGCTGTTGCCGCGGGTACGCAGCAGGTCACGCCGGATCATCGGCAGGTCAGCATTGAGGCGTAGAACGAATTCACGCGACGTCTCGATCCATTGCCGCGTGATCACGGCAATGAGCCGTAAAAGAACCGGCTTCTCTTCGAACAATTGCCGGAAACCACCGGCCTTCATGTCGCCGACGAACTGATTGTAAATGGGCGTTCCGGTGCCTTGTTGTCCGTGCAGACGTGCCTTGGCAAACCGCTCGTAAACCGACGGCGCGGACAGATTGCAAAGCTCTTTGAGAAGCGACTGCCGCAGTTGAGCGCGCGCGGACTCAGCCAAATTGTCGAAAATTGGAGGGTCGACGCTCGACAGCAGGATTTCTTCGGCTTGCTTCACCACCGGTGTGAACAGGTGCTCGAATGCACAAGGGTCGAGCTGGTCCCCGCGCGGTTCTGCCGGCCTTTGTAAAGCCTTTTCGATCCATATGGCGTCACCCACCCATGTTGGCACGAGAGCTGACGCTCTACGGCGTACGCCCGCAAACCTGGTCAGGACGTCGCCATACGCCAATCCATCCCGTTCCAGGCGCCGGTTGAACAATTGGCGGTCGCCACCGACGGAGGACCGACACCATGCGGCAAGACGCCGCTCAGCGAGGTCAGCATCGCCTTTGTCCCCTAGCGGGGACTCAAAATGGTCTGACAGGAGTTCATCGATGGTTGCGGCGCGGACAATCAGGCGCTCATGGAAGGCATCCATTCGAACTCACTCCGATCG
>AR_comb_assmDRAFT_10221311_pt1 | contig 20869 bp, 20 predicted proteins | sample ArasoioldDNA_FD_10543 | JGI IMG/M metagenome (IMG submission 10543) | reverse complement strand
GCTGCTCCAGCAAGAAGCCCCAAAGCAATGGCTAAAGTACCAAGGCCCTTGGCAAGATTCTCATACGGAATAACACCCAGAAGAAGAATGACAGGAAGTAAGACAGCAAGAGCCGAAGCCATAATAAGCATGGCGGCTGCGCCCTTGAGTGCGCCTTCCATGCCCTTTGCTGCAAGAACTAATCCACCTAGAAGCGCGGCGACAGAACCGAGGCCTCTTGCTAATTGCTCAGGTTTCATACTACCAAGGACCTTGACGGCTCCAGAAAGAATAAGAACGGCAGACGCCATTCCAACCATGGCGGTACCAAGAGCTAAGATTTTACCAGTTCCAGCTCCAGATTTCTCAGCAGAAACCATAACGATAGCCATAGTTGTAGCTAACTGCGCAAACATAACACCCATAGCAACTAATGCTGAAGTAAGTCTCTTGGGGTCTAGTTTAGTTAGAACAAACAAAGCAGCAGTAAGAATACCCAAAGAAATTGCAATCTTCATAAGAGTATCTGCTCGGACGTTGTTTTGCATAGTCTTAATACTGCTCGTTAACTGGCTGAACGTTCCAGAAATGGTCCCAACCATCTTTGTAGTCTGATTAAATAAACCAGAAAGATTCTTCATCAACCTTCGGAAGACCAAGAAAATGCTACCTACTAAAATAGCATCGAAAGCGGCCGTAAGAGTGTTAGCGTCTGCACCCTCGATCGCATTAACAAGTCCTGTAAAGAGCGCACTTATAAGTTCTATAGCACCCTTGCCAATAGCTACGGCGGCATTCTTAAGGAAACTTAAAGCCGCGACAATACCAACGACAAGACCCTCAATGAGGTTTCGTCCAAGGTCAGCAAACACCGTAGACGGCGAATGAATGCCAAAGAAGTCCTTAAAAGCATTAAGAAGACGCTTGCCTACATTGACGATAGAGTTTACGACATCAGATTCTTGGAGACCCTTGGTGAGGCCATCGATGAGCGGCTTACCAAGCTTTTCTCCCATGGCCTTAAAATTGGCAAAGACAGAAGAAAGATTCATGCTGTGCATCAGACTTGCGAAGCCGTTCCGAAGGTCATCAATAACCTTCAGAACCTTAGCAAGATTGCCCGAACCGAAGCGATCAAGGAATTGCTGACCCTGCAGTGTAGTACCAGAAAGATAATCGATTAATCCTGAAAGGAATACACTGACGGTTCCAGTAAACCGAGAAATAGCATTGGCTACCTTGGAGATAACGTTGGCAATGTCTCCAATGGCGCCGCCACTCTGCTTCGCCCGATCTGCTACACCACTGAAAAACCCTCCTATTTTGGCAAAGCCCTCGCTAAGTAGAGCGGCAAAGTCTCGATAGCGCCCAAGAATTCCAACAAACAGATCTTTGAAGGCGTTGCCCACCCCTTCGAGCCGTTTGTGGAATCCATCAAGATTTCCTGTAAGTAAGTCAGCGAAAGCCGCTGATACCTGTATTAAGATACCAATAATAGGCTTAAGAAGTTTGAGCGGCGAAAGAAACACAGCAAAGAACTTTTGAATCGCCTGAGTTTTGTCAAGCCACTTCTGAAGTGACGTAGCGAAATCTCCAAGTTTTGCTGTGATCTCAAGAATACTAGAAGCAGTACCGCCTGCTCCCGTAGTCAGGATACCGAAGATGCTAAAGACGCCCTTAGCTGTTTGTCCAAGAATTGTGGTAAAGATTTTGATAATGGAGAAGACGCCTCGGAACGTCCGATGTAAGTTCTCCATCGTATCTTTACCAAGACGTAGCCCCGCAGTAAAATCACGGAACTTTTCCGTCATGTCGAAAAGCTGCTGTGCTGTTGTTCGGGGAAACACTTCTCTGAAAGCCTTAGCGACGGGACCCAGAACATCCTTTAAGGCCCACCACGCATTTGTAATACCTTCGATAAGAACGGTTCGACCGCCGAACCCCTTCCAGGTTTGAAGAAGCGCATTTCGTGCTTTGCCGGACGGTAAAATAATTCCCTGAATGGCGATTGAAAGTCCAGTGAATAATTGCGTTGACTCGCCCACGTCGCCGAACAGCAGTTCGAACGTCTTAGTAAACTGAGTTCCAACAGAAGCCTTCAGGGTGTCCATCATCATAGGCAAGCTGCGAACGTCCTGCGCCGCATGCTGAGCCTTTTGACCAAGAGCCGTCGTTGTGTCGCCATACTTATCAAGAACCTTGATAAGAGTGTTCGACTTAATAAACTGTTCCTGAAGACCTTCGGTGAACAGAGACTGAGCAGTAAACGTCTTTTTTGATCCAGGGATCGAATAAAGATTTTTACCAATCTTTTTAAGATCACCAGCAGCCATTGCTGCATTAATAAGCTCAGTCTTGAATCCCTTAGTGGCAATGTTAGCCAACTCAAGAGACTTAAAGTCGATTCGACTTAAGAATCCACCAGCAAGGCTCTGCGACAGGTTGTAATATGCAATACTTGCCTGCTCAGCACCCTGACCAGCTAACGCAGTGAGGTTACCAATACCCTTAATAGCCGGAACAGCAGTCTTCAGATCGATACCAGCATTGGTAAACTTGGCGAAAGCCGAAGTCATATCGGACATGCGGAAAATGGTATCATCAGCATAGTCATCAAGGACGTTGAAATACTTACCAACGACAGCACTACTTTTCCCAGTGCTGTTCATAACTGTCTGAACAGAAGTCAACTTAGCGTTGTAGTCCGAGAAACCCTGGCCAAGAGGACCAATAGTAAGAGATTTAGCAATATTAAGACCGGTGTTAACTGCTTTGTTAGCAAGTGTTGCAAGGGCAGTAACGCCAGCAACTTCCATCGCACCAAACTTAGCAGAAATTCCTTCAACGTTGTGACTAATATTTGAAAGATCTACTCTGCTGGCGGCAGTGTTTAGACTATTGAGACCCTGAACTGCTCCGCCGAAATTTAGCTTACTCTTGAGTTTGTCAAGCGTCGAGAGGGTGGTGGAAACACCGCGCTCAAAAGCGCCATTGTCAAACTTCATTTCAACTACGCGCTGGTCAACATTAGCCATTAGTCACCGCCCTCCAAACGTCAGCAGCAATTTGATCCATAACGGGTCGCATAGCTGGATTGATGTAGTCTCGACCGGCGACGTATCCTCCGGACCCAGTTGCATAGCCATACTGGAGCATCACTGCAACTGGAAATCCGTTCTCAACATCACTGTTGGTCCAAATAATACTGAAACCAGCTCGTGTTGATTTAACTGTATAATCCCATGAGCTAGCAGCCAAACCAGAGTCTCGTGGAGTAGCCGCAGATAAGGCCGCAACGCCTCGACTTCCAGCGGCATTTAAGATGCTTCTTACATCGAGCTTCTGCGCTCGACGAAGAAAGTCCTCTGTTTTCTGGGTGGAGCCACTACTTGAAACGCTAATCACGTACGGCTCCTCTCATCCACGAGTTCCGTATTGGGCCCTTCGCTGTTCGTTAAGTCTGTGTCGCTCAGCGGCAGCTTCTCTTCGATTCATCTTCTTGGACGGCGAGTTCTTTTCATTACACACTCTGACAAGCGTTAGCAAACGATTTAAATGCCAATATTGACACTCAAATGGAATAGTTAATGCCACCATCCAATAATAAATGAGTTCAGCTGTAATTGCTTCGCCGGTTCTTCGTGATGGACCGGTCTCTCGAAACCACGTCGCCGTCATCTTAGCGTTGATGTAGTTGTTGATTTCGGTGAAGTTGGTTTTTGTGAGTCTCTGGTAAACCTCTGGAGGAACGTTGGGGGTCAACGTCATGTCTTTAATATACCCCAAAATTTCTTCAGAGGTTTTCTCACTGGACCCTAAGAAGGGTTTCTCCCAGAAAGATTCCCATTTTGAAAGGGAGACCAGAGAGTGCTCAAGTTCTAACGTAAACTCTTCCGAATTAACGAATTCCTGAGTCTCTTCGTTATAAGACTCTTCGCCAATCGGCACAATAATAGTGAGCACTCTCTGGCCTCCGATCCAATTTTGATTAACTGAAGTTGATCGTCCAGTCGGTGTCGGACGTGTTGGTGAACCGGTAACCAGCAGCCGGAACAGCCGTAACGACCGTGTCCTCGGTGATCGGACCAAACGCACCAGCCGGAACAGTCACGCCATCCACCTGGTAGACAACACCAGCAACCGATGGAATTGTGATAATGTCCGTCGAGGCGTTGTACGACGGCGCCTGTGTGGCGACCGTAGTAATAGATCCGGTGAACATCGCAATTACCTCGTCCGGCAGAGGAAGCCTCGGGTCGGCACCAACGGTGCCATAAAGAGCATCCTCCAGAGCCGCCATGTTGGTCGGATCTTCCTTAGTGCTGTCGATCGTAACCAGAGCCGTGGGCTTGTAACCCGTAACAGCCACCGGAGTGGTCGTCAGCTCCCAGCTAAAGGCAAGAGCCTCCGGCGAGTCGTTGATCGTGGTGTACGCCCGCTCCGAGGGAGCAGCCTGGCATCCGTACACCAGGTGAAGCTTGTAGCCCAGATCGGCACCGGAAACGTCGTTACCGATACGAGTCCGATACGACAGGCCGAACATGCGACGATTCTGCTGTCCGAGAACAACACCCGCACTGACGAGAACCGAACCGTCGAACTGAGCAAACTCCACCGGATACGTGAAGGCCTCAATCGTCGCGCCGAACTCCTCGGCAGAGATGAGGTTCAGGTACTTAACGTTGTCTGCGAACTGAGGGTTGGACTCGGCGCCAGAAGGCGTCTCAGTAACGGTCGTGAGACCGTTCCAAGCAACACCCGAATCATAGACACCCAGTTCCGTTGGAATGTAAAGGACACCGTGATCGACGCCGGTCTCGTAGAACCGCTCACCGACCTTGTCCCAATCGAGACGAGTCATGCTACTTCCCTTCAGAAGTAAAGTGTGAAGACGTAATGGTTAACATTTCCAGCCGGAAAGGACCTGTCATGCGTGCACATAGGCAACGCAGCGATCTTTTCTGGAATATCGCTATCTGGATTAAGATCAATGTACGTAACCTGATAGCGCCTGGTTAAACGATATGGGTGATTACCAGCGAACAATGTCTGTGAAGAATCCCATTGATACGTGATGCAGGGAAACTCCATTTGCACATTGGCGGGCGGCTGGAAATATACACGGGAATGATCTGCGGGATCATCTTCTGTTCCAAGAATATGAACTAGAAGATCATGAAGCTGCAGCCTTTGGCCCATTGTATACACCTCCAAGCCTAAGGGTGAGGCGGGGACTCTCTACGACGACATCATCGACGATCCAGAGAGCCCCCGCCCACTCAACGTAGCGAATGGCAAAGAAATGTTCGTTGGCATATGCGTCGGCAACAATACTAATAGAGTTGCCTACAGTCAGATCGTTGTTGACTTTCTCGGCTTCTCGAACGCCGCGAGAGTTTCGAATGACATTGCCGAAGTAGGGCTTCTCGACAATGACGTCCTCCCACACCCCCGGCGACGTCTGCGTCGAAATGCCATAACCGATCTTGCCGAAGAACTTTGCCATGCTAAATCCTGCCTGTTAGCTGGTGTACGCGAAGACCCAGTCGTTATCCGAACCATGCGCGAACGAGTAACCAGTACTCGGGCGAGCCTCCACATCGGTGGTGCGCGTGATAACCGTGTCACCCGAAGACAGCAGAACGTCGTTCGTCGGGTCAGTGACGTCGTAGTACTGAACACCCGTCACGGTCGGGATCGTGATCGTGTTCGTCTCCTCATCGAAGGTCGGCGCAGTCGCAACCACAGTCGTACCCGTGGCCTGCTTGATAACAACGGCCGACTTGAACTTCGTCAGGGCACCCGAGACACGCGTCTCAATCAGGTACTTCTGCTGGTTGTAGTCGATGTCGAAGTCCTCGAACATTGCAACAGCACCACCGCGGTCCGCACCAAGAGTGTAGTCCGCAAGGTTCACAATGATGCCGAGAATCTCAGGAGCACGCTCCATGGTCTCGACGACCACAAGCTCCTTGACTCGCATCGCCGCGGCCAGCTCAGCCTCGGTGTTGTAGAGCCGACGCTGCATCTTGTCCTTAACCAGCAGCATGTCGGTGAGGACGTCATCCGTGGTGTAGAACGTGGGCTGACCAGTACCCTTGTAGTGCTTACGGGCCCTCAGAACCGACTCGACAAGAGCGTCAGCAGAGTGGTTGGCCGCAAGAGTAACGGGGTGCGAGTAAACCTCGTTGTCGTAAGCGACAGGACGAAGCTTCTCCTCGTCAATCTTGTCCGCGTCGTCAGGCTCGCGACCGTCACCGATGAGAAGGGCGCTCGCAAGCTCCTCCTCAAGCATAACGCGCATCTCGGCCTTGAGCCAAGCAACCACGTCAAGCTCGGTGATGTCGACGATGTCGTCGCGGTCCAGCTTCTGCTTCTTGTAGATCGTGGTCGGAGTCGTAACTCGACGGAGGAGCTTGATGATCTCCTCCTTCTTCAGGTTACCACGGACATAACCCCGCGCACGAGCCTCGTCGGCCGTGATGTCAGCACCAATCGACTTGATGCGGGAGAACGGGGACTTCTTAACCGTGTCCATGACATTCGCAACCCACTCGTTGCGGCGCTGCAGAACATCCAGGTTGCCGGCGAGAGTAGCCTCCGGGAACAGAAGCTCGATGTTCTCAATGCCGTGCTGAAGAGCATACTGCTCGACTGCACTCTTGAAGGAGCCGAGCTCCTTAGCGTTGGCAACAATCTGCTGCACATCGCTGTGCTCCAGCTTAATGCCCTCCGATGCCTTACCCGTGCCGTTGCTCTCGAACACGTTACCCATGTCTTCGTTTCCTTCCTGGTGGCTGAGGTCGCCCTCGTCGTTAGTCTCGCTATCGGGGGTGTCGGTAGAACCGTGCTGAACGGCGGCGTCCTCGAGGGCCGCTCCGACCATCATGTGAACGACAGCCTTCTGCTTGTCGGTCATCGAGTCATAGACATCCTGGACAGTCTCATCCGGGTTGTCAGCCTCTGCGTGCTCAACGTCGGTCGAACCGACCTCTTCCTCGACCGCAGCGAGCTCAGTCTCAAGCTCCTCCAGGTCGGCATCATTCTCTTCCACAGCATCGCTGCTGTGCTCAAGCTCTGCGTCCGTGAAGATGATGGCCTCATCCTCAAGAACTTCAATGTCACCATCGCTGTGAGCAATACGAACCTGCTCAATAACCGCTCCGGGATTAGCACCCGAAAGAACCAGACTCACCTCTCGGATCATGCCGTGAAGAACGTTCTTGCTCTTCTCCACGAGCTGGTTTGCATAGATCGAGAGCGCCTTGATGTCCCCGTGCTGAACGAGGAGCTTGGCGTTCTCACCCTGGGAGGTGCTGTTGAAAAATCCGTGAACGTACATCCCATCGGGACGTGCCTCCAGGATTCCGTGGCCCAAGATGTTGTCCGGCTTGTCGTGACCGTGCTGCCAAACAAGCGGAACGGTCAGACCGTCCATGTGCTTGAATGCCTCAGCAGTAATGGTCCGACCGTCGGAGCACTTGAGACCAGCCTTAGTGGCGTAGCCGCTGAAGTCAGCTGCTTCCATTTTGACTGTCCTTCCTACTTGTTGTAAGTAACCCTGCTCCGACGGAGCTGGAAATCATGGTATCGTTCATGACTGAAGCTTCTTAAGCTTGGCTTCAGCAGCACGAAGCCTTCGTTGCATCTCAGTTCGAACACTAGGATTTTTAATGCTCTTTATTGACTCCCGTAGACGAGTGAGTTTGGTTGTAGCCTGCTGCACTCGACGCGTTCGAGACTTTGTTGCTTCGAAAGCCTTTCGCTCTTGCGGACTTCTTTTGACCCAACCAACCTTAGGGTCATACACACGACCGTCTGAATAAACGGCCTTACCGAGACCTTTACCGTCGTAGCTTACAAGCTTTGCACCATTAGGCGAAACGGCTGGCGTTTGATCCTCTTCCATTCGCTTGCCACGCTTAGGTAAAGGCGATCCGTCGGCCGTGCGATAAGCTCTAGGATCGACCTTGCCCGTATACTTATAGTCGTTCTGGTTTGCGTTCTGTGCTTTACCCTTTTTGCGCCCTTTTAAGTGGCGAGTACGCATGTAGTATTGATGCGCCTTAATGGGATCGTAAGTGCTTCTGCCGCTACCACCATCGTTTGATGGAAGCATGTGTTGAAGGAATGATTCGATGAAATCCTCGGCCTCAGTCATAGAGATCCTTTCGGAGTCAGCCGATTAGTCGTTCCCAAGTTAAGAACCGCCAGGTGGACGACCGGCTGAAGCCGATCCTATCTTTGATGGCGTAGCCAAGCTGTGTTGCCTGATTTTCTTCAAATCAGCCTTAAGTTTTACAAGCTTGGTTTCAATCTCTTTAATTTTAGCTCGAATTTCTTCTCGCGTCTGAACGTGGGGTTTCTTGTTTTTCTCGTAACTCTTTTTTGCACGCTCAGCGGCATCTTTCTTTTGCGTGGCGGTAAGTGGTTTACGATCTTCTTGTTTTTTCTTATCTTCAGAAGAAGCAGTACTTTTTTTCTTATGCGTTGCTGCTGCCTGTTTTTCTTTCTCAATAAGAACTTTTAAAGCTTTACGAAGCTCAGTTAAAGCCCCCTGCAAAACCATCATCTGGTGCGTGATTGCTCTGACTTTAGGGTTAACCGGCTGTACAATCGTATGCTTAGGAATCCGATGAGAAGTGTTACGGCCAGTTTTAACAACCTGACTGCCAATTCTACGTCCCTTAAGCTTTCGAGTACGAAGATAATACTCGTGTGCTTTAACTGGATCATAGTCACTAGGATTTGCTAAAAGCATGTGACTTAGAATGACGTCTTCAACTTTGTCCATTGTCACCACCAGTTACCGATGAAATATCGGAAAGCATGGCGTCAATGGTGGCCGTTAAATCGTCAAAGCCCGCTGTGACAGCCGGATCCTCCGCAGGAGCCGTGGAGGTATCAATTGCTGGCTGCTGAGCATTAACTCCAGTCATATCAACAGGCATGTTGCTGTTGATAAGCTGATCCGACTTGGGGTTCGTATCGGGTTTGAATCCGATAAGTCCTCGAATCTCGTTAGAGGAAAGAACCTCGTTACGAGCAAACACGTCGGAAATCTCTGCCAGCTGAGAAACCGGAACCAGCTTAAACGGGTCTCGGAAATATAGAATAGACTGCTTCTGGGAACGCGCAGTCTTCGTCAAGAAGGATCGACGCATGCCTTCTACAATAGCTCGAACAATCGGTTCGACCGTTCGATTGTAGTAGTTGAGCATGATCTCTTCGCTGGCCTTGCCGTCCATCAGATCCTTAGTAATACCAAGCTGAGAATATAGCATTTCAGTTAAGTACTGAATCTGAGAAAGAAGATTGTTCTCCGAAGGTCGATTAAGCTGAGTGATCTTTTCGGTGCCGTCAGCGTAAGCAATACCATACTTGCTGCCTCTGAGCTGATCCTCGATGTCTTGACGGCGCTGTGCGGCCTGAGCCTTGCGAGATTCGGTCTTCACCACGTAGGGTAGCTGAATAATAAGGTCAAGCTTTCCAGAACCCGACTGTTCGTCAATAGCATCAAGAATATTCAGCTTTCGAATGAGCCGCTGAAGAGTTGAGTTGGGCTCATTCATGACCGAGTACAACGGGTTCTCGATGATGGCAACAAGCTTTTTGTCGAGTGTTAACTCCTCGCGACGTCCGGTCTGCTCGTTGTACAAATTGACTCGAACTTTCTGAGGATGCCACTGTACGATCGTTCCGACTCGAAGCGTCTTGATGTCGAACCCGCCAGACTTCGAAGGATCAAGCGTGGTATCCACTGGAACAATGGCAGCGACACCTTCGTTGAAGAGCGTCGATGCAATGTCCTGAATAAAAGCGCTTGCTGCCTGATCGAGATTCGCTTCTGTGGTTAAACAGTAATTTAAGCCACTGTCAATCTCTTCAGTAAATCGACCGTTATCATCTAAACGAACATGACGCAATTCAATTGATGCAACATCAATGCTCAGTCTAGTGTAGATTGAGGAGATGAGGGATCGCTCGTTCGACATGTTTCGAACAGCTCGATCAGGTCGGGTGGGATAACTCACACCATAACCTGAAAGTGAACTACCTCCACGGATGGGATCTGGTGCAGGCTGATTCAAGAAGGCATTCCAAGCGTGTTTTAAAGTTCCAAATACAGCCATACTTTATCCCCTCCTATCTAGATCGACATGTTCAAAGGTAAACCCACGATGAGTTTTTCTTTTTCCAGAAAGACACGAACTTATGCTACCTTGATCTCCGCCAATTGCTTCCGCGCAGGCTAATTGGCTTTCAAAAACCTCGCCTGTTTCAATAATTTTAACCGGGCTGTTGGGTTTATTTCTTAAACCAATTCTATAGGCATGATAATGATTTTTACTAGTTGTAACCCATTCAAGGTTATCAACATGGTTATTACGTTTATTGCCATCTATATGATTTACTTCAGGAGCATCCCATATGTTTGGAATGAAAGCCGTCGCAACTAATCTATGAACTGAAAAACTTTTTGAAAATCCGTTGTTGTAAAGAAGAATTACTTTATAACCATCATGAATACGAGCTTTTTTGAAACGGGCATGTCTAATATTGTAAACTCTTCCAAAACTAGAAATTTCATAATTAGGATAGCCTTGAATTGGGGCCCATTCTTCATCCTCATATTCAGTATACAAGCTATCCTCCATTCTTCATATCAGCGACCGCTAGTAATAGCTTTTACGGGCATTTCCCAAACTTTGGCATCGAAATCGTTTACTGTCTGTGCGCCACGAGTCATAGTTGTCACATTAAAGACACCGTTTTTGCCGAACCCGGCATCAACAAAGCTTCGAGCCGCCTTTGGTGCTTTAGGCGTTCGTGTCCAAAGCGGATTGCCAACATTCTTTGGTGTAAATGTTTTACCAGCAAACGGCGACTTTGGAAGCTTTACACCAGATCTAGGCATTCTAGTTGAGCCATACTTTTTAAGAACGTAGGCGGTAGCTACAGCACCCACAACAACAACTCCGGCGGCAGCAACTTTTGCGCCGGTGTGATTATTAGGCTTGGGTGGAGACAAGTCAAAAGTATCTCGATAATCTCCCTGATTATAGTCTTGATTATCGCGCTTCTTACGAACACCCCAATGCATACCTCGGACACCGAAGTGTTCTAATGCCTCCTCCAGAGGCGGTTTAGTTTCGTTGAGAAACATTACTCAAACGCCTCCTTGTTGGCCTTATATGCAATGTAGGCGTCCATCAAAGCCGCCACGTTGTCAATCTTTTCGTCGTTTCGTTTCTTAAGCAGCTTACGGTTTCCGTTTGTATCTTCAAGACTTATTGCATTTCCCATGGTAAACTGCATCAACTCCTGGTCGAACAAGAGAAGTCGTTCTGCAGCAAGAATCTTCAGTTCACCCAAAGGAACAGACTCGGTCTTCGCGCCCTGAATAACTTTCTCAATACCAAACGGTCCGTTCTCAGCTTCCCAGCGTTCCACAAATTGTTTAGCGTTGTATGGGTCGAATCCCAGAGTACGAACGTCATATGCTTCGGCCTCAATATAGCGATCGAGGTCTTCATAGACATCCATCATGTCAAGAATCGTGCCCTCAAGAACATGAAGGCTTCCTTCTCGAATGAACTCTTCATACTTAGCTCGCATAGCACCTGGAAGTTTATGCAAAGTCAAAGAGGTGATATAGCTGCGAGTCTTAATGCCAAATGCGCCACGAGGAAGTGGGAACAAGAAAGTAAACGCACAGAAGTCATCGCCCTGCGAAAGGTCTGCGCCTAGAGAACAAGGCATGTTCCAGAAATTTCGCTTACGGTGCGGAAGTGTTTCTTCGTACGTGAAGAAGTACGTGTAGCCTTCCATGGGAATACCAAAGCGCTTGGCTAAAATATCGTTACGAGAGGCAGGAGCTTTCTCCGCTCGCTCAACGTCTAGATGATACGTCTCGTAACTGACAGTCTTACCCAGATTTGGGTTAGCCTTTAGCCAAGTCGCCGGATCAGCGACCTCCTCTAGTTCGTCCAACTTATAGTGCCAGATCGAAATATGAGGAGCAAGATAGTCGCCCTTAAGAATGTCTGCGAGCTCCATCTTGATGGTGTCACCAGATCCGTTACGAACCGTTCCCTCGGAAGAGATAGCCACGATCAAGTAATCGTCCAGCTTCGACGCACCCTGTTCAACTGCGCCTACAACGTCTTCTCGAAGATCTCCCGAGAGCCACTCGTCAATAGTGGAAACTTTCGGTCGAAGGCCCTGAAGTTTGTTGATCGACATTGGACGGACTTCGAGAATACTTCCAGTGAGAAAGTTTTCGATGCCCTTCTTGGTCGAGGCTAGTTTCACTCGCATAGCCTTAGAGCCAGTAGTGTTTTGCAATGATCCTTCAGTAAGGAACTTGAATAGCGGACCCCGCGCGCGGACGATAGCTGTTCGAAACGGCGACATAACCTCGTCGGCCTGTTTCATCGTGGGCGCTGTGGTGATCTGATGCGTAGTATCAGTGTCAACGTTCAAATAATATGCCTGAATGCAAGAAGCATACATGGACTTGGCGCCACCTCGTGCCAGAATTAAATATTGTTTGGTGGTGAGACGCTTCTTAATCGTCTTAGTGACGAAATGACCACCTCGGTTGTCTGGTCCCGGTTCATACACACTTCGTTCAACGAAGTAGTACCAACCGAAGATTTGCTCGGCCCACACCTTGAATGAGTCGAGCAGATGCAGATCACCTCCGTCAGTCAGTGTCAGCTCATTCTCGCAATAGAGAATAAAGCCTTCCACAGCCATGTCGTCGTAATAAATGTTCGGGTTGGCGATGAGCGCATCGATACGATTCATCTCCATAGCAATTTCCCTGTTTACAGGAATATCGCCACGTAGAACCGCATCTCGAAACTGCCCATAATATACTGGTACTGCTTTATTGGACAGGCCCATCGCCAACCCTCCCTTCTGTCTTTCTAATTAACGGAAGTTTCCGTAACTACTCTCTTTTTACGAGGAGGAAGTTTACCCTTATCAATAAGGATGTTTTCTCCCTTAAACTTTACAACGTCTTTAAGAAGCTGTTCGCCGGTGTTAATAAGCACATTATCAATAATTTTCCCGGCACGCTTACCAAGTTTCTGGCTCTTGGTCTGCTTTTTAGGAAATGCGGTGTACGCTTTCCTAAGGGTTTCGGCACGATTAGTAAGTATACGAATTTCTTCGTTACTCAGCGAATGAATGCCATGTTCCCTAGCCTTAGCCTTCAATGCTTCATAAACCACTTGATCATGTGGCGTGTGCGGTGAGTGTCCGGCAATAGAAGGCGGAGGCTTACGCACAGGGGCACTCTGCCAAGGCGGCTTTCCGCTGGAGCTTCCAGAAGAACCTCGAGAAAGTTCTGCCTTAGACCGACGAATACCCCAGTGCATACCGCGAACACCAAAATGCTCTAAGAACTCAGCGACAGAATCGTTCTGCATCATCTGCATAGGCTCTAGCGCGGTGATAAATCCATCTTCATCTCGAATAACTCGAAACACGAGTTCATCCATCGCGTGGACAACTTTATTCTTAAATTCTCTAATAGTTTTTGGATCTCCTACAAACAGATGGAAAGTATCATCCTGAAGCTTAACAAAACCATCAGTACCTCTAGGTAATACTGATTTTAAGCTAGGCATTAACCTATCAGAGAATTCTTTTTCGTACTGATCTCTCAGCTTTCCAGTTATAGGTCCTTGGCTTTTATTATGTTTTTCTCTAAAGTCCTGCGTAAATCCTGGAATTACATTATCTTTATCAAGCTTAATAAGGAAATTATCAGCAACTTTAGTGGTCTTAATTCTTACTTTATTTTGCTCTTTTACAGTTAAAGATTTAACTCCAGGAGCTACCAAAGCTCCTGCATGTCCTGGATGCGATCCGTTTAATGCTTCAACTCCGATTACGCCTTTACGCACTCCCCAGCGCATTCCTAAAATGCCGTGATGCTCTAGAAATTCGTCGACCTCCATGACACCTCCTTTCTAAAAGATGAACGTGAAAAACACTAATCAATCTTTGCGGGCTCATCAATCGGATCGGTCGGACTAAGCTCATCAACCGAATCGATCGGTCCGAGAGGATCAATTCCAAGCCTTTCGCGAAGAGTTCGGTTCTCAGTAGCAATCTGGTCCATAGCTGCAGTTAAAGCAGCATTCTCATTAGTTATGTCATTGAGCAGAGCCGATTTATACACGTCACCATCTTCCAGATTTCGGATCTCCTGAGCCTTCTGATTCAGACGAGAGTTGAGCATGTTGATAATGCTCTCTGGTGAAGGGTTCCGAGAGGGGACGGGCTTATTTTCGTTCTGGTTCTCGTGGCTCTCACTCATTCTTTTTCTCCTTTTAATTTTACGAGAATGACTGCTCATTTAAACACCAATGTCTTCGATCATGATGATCGGCAGGTTGCCGGTGGACGCCTCGACCAGTGAGTTGGCCGTCGGGATCTGAGCGCTGATGCCAACGGTGTTCTGCCCGGCGTTGATCTGGCTAGTAGTGGCGCCGGAAGCTACGCACACCAACTCGATGACACAGTTAAAGCCGATCCTCCATACAGCGGTCGCCGGGAAGGCGTTCTGGTCCGCGCCGATCTGCGCGCCCGCCGTGGTGACCGACGCGCCCGACGCCATTCGCACCCGCATCGTCCCGGTGCCCTGAGTGGCCGTGAGGTTCTGGAACTGCGCGCGCGCGGTGATCTTGTAACGCCGACCGGTGACAAAGGTGAACGTCGCCGCGAGGCCCGTCACCATCACTTCGGTATTGGCAGTGACAGCGGTGAATGTACTACTGATTTTGGCACTGGCGACGCGGCCGCGCGGGAGCGATGCGCCGGCGACTGTGTGATCTGCGGCGTTTATCACTCCATTGCCGTCCACCGAGGCGACCGTGCTGCCACCGGAGGTCTGCCACTGCTGGGAGCTCTCTGCGGAGGCCGTTCCGGTCGGAGCCTTGGTCACCAACGACGCGGTACCGGAGGCTCCGCTCTGGATGATGAACTGCCCAGCGGGGAGGGAGTACGCCGCACCGGGAAAGGCCCCTGCTGTGATGTCGGCAGCGGTGAGTATGACCGCACCATTTCGACCAGCAACAGTAAGAGTGTTCTGGATGAACGTGAGGTTTGTCGTTCCCAACGTGGGGAGCGTGATGTTGGTGTTGTACCACTCCCACACCCCGGCGATGGTGCCGCCGAGGACGTGAACGTGCATCCCCCAGATCTTGGCGGCGGTGTCTGCATCTGGTGCACGGGAAGCGGCGCCAGAAGCAACCACCACATAAATACCATTTTCAGCCTGATTGGTCTGATTCTTTAATAACACTCTATCGCCAGTAGCTAGTGTTACCCCATCCATCACCAGCCCGTTCACCAACGCAGAGGCGATGGTCACGTTAGCTGTGGATGCGGCTCGCACCGGATCTTTCCACAGGCTTGGCGGCGGGTTGGCAGAGGAGTAGACTCGGTTGCCGTTCTCGCTCAGGTTGCTGGCGGTGTTGAACGCGCCCGCGTCCGTCAGAGTGGCGATCACCGTGGTACCAGCGGACTGGACGAACTCCAGGTTGCCGCCCTTGCTGCGGACGTACTTGTTGGGCGTGGCCTGACCTGTCTTGGTATCCAGCAGGTTCAACTGCGGCGCGAACGCTGTGGCATCGGCTTGTGCGACCAGCCCTGCGCCCCACACTGCTCCGCCGGAATCCACCTTCGCCAGGGCGGTGCCGGCGCTGCTTTGCCACTGCTGGATGTCACCGGGGGTGGTAGCCGCGGCTTTGATCTGCAGACCGATGCCGCTGGTGGCAGCCTGATGAATAAAGGCGCCTGTGGGAAACGTTCCTGCACCAATATCAGCGGCATTTAGCGTTACAGCACCTGTACGACCCGCCACAGAAGTAACTGCACCGGCACTTCCAGCGTCAACCCAAGTACCAGGACTACCACCAGCGGTACAAATCCAAACGTGCCCATTTTGCGCAAATACAAAATCGCCTGTAAGAAATGTTCCAGACGCCGGAGCCCCAGAAGTAGTACAACCCACCCATCGACCAGCTGCCGTAGCGCCGGTTAATCCCGCGGTCGAAAAAACACCGGCCTTCCAAATTCCGTTGGAAGTTTTATCTCCGGTTAAACCGGTCTGGGTGGAATCGGTCGTTACATAGTTGGTAGGAGCGGTGTCAATCTTGGCGACCGTTCCCGCAGGGTTCTTGCTGTAGAGAAACCCATCACTCTTGAAATATAGCATCTGACGACCCGCTACTGGCGTCCCCGGGTCGTTCTGCTGGGGCATGTCTATTGCTCCGCCAAGTCTTGGCATTTCGGTCTCCTTTTGCGCCGATAGGTACTGCTTGAGTAATTCATAGATAAAACAGAAATGCCAAGAACGTTTGGAGGCGAAGAATTAGATCGGAACGACGATGATCTCCCACGCGTTATTCGAAACGTTAATGTCCGCAGTAACCGTAAGAGTATTAAGCGTTGAAGGGGCGTCGATAATAGTCGGATAAACGTACTCGCCGGTGGTGGCATCACGAACCTGAGCGATACATCGCTCCGTATTAAGACTATGAGTAACTGTAAGCGGAGTACCAGCCGTCAAAGCACCAAGAAGGCTGTAGTAACCAGCCTGCGCTGCACCAAGGTTCGTACGAGCGCCGGCAGCGGTGCTAGAACCCGTACCACCATCGGCAACGGCAACATCGGTGCCGTTCCAAACACCAGTCGTAATCGTACCAAGCGTAGTGATGCTGGACTGACCAACGTAGGCAGCATCAATGTCAACCTGGTTGCCCGTAATCGAGATGCGGTTAGCGGTGCCAATAAGGCTCGACGGCGTTGAGAACTGGGTCCAGACTTCTGATACGCTGGCGCCAGGTGCATTGCTGCCAACAGCTGCTGTCTGAACATAGATGCTGCCGGCCTTTGTTCCATCAGCAACCGCGACAGTAGTTCCGTCCTGAATCTCGAGCGCAGCATCTGCGTCTGTAGAACGAGTCATTGGAGTGGCAGAACCATTCCAGACGTAAATGCCGTTCTGAAGCGTAGTCGTCTGTGCTGTAAGCAGAACTCGATCGCCAGCAGACAGTGAAACACCATCAATGCTGGCGCCGGGGGTTGCTACTGTAATGTTGGTTGTAGCAACAACACGAACCGGATCCTTGGCACCGGCATAACCCTGACGCGCCGCATCGAGCTCGTTGCGGTTAACAGCATCTGTACCGGCTGAAGACGGGGCCACGCCAGTAATACGGTTGTTGTTCATAGAAACAGCAGCCGTAGGCGCTGCAATCTGATCCAGTCGAGCAACACCAGGCATAGCAGAAAGACCGCTGTAGCCCAGGGTACGCCTAGAAGCTGTACCAGTCGCAGCGTCTGATGCCAGGTTAAGCTTAGACTCTGCGATAGCAGCGCCGGCAGCAACCATAGAATCCACAATAGAGCTGGCCGAAGGGGTGCGAGTGTCGCTAAGTCGAGAGTCGTTGCCCGCAGCTGCGTCGGTCGCGCCAGTACCTAAAGAACGAACCTGCTTGGAACCCGCCGTACCGTCAGTAAGCGATGCGGCTAAGTTGGCAAGTGTAATTGTAGTTGCCGCGATTTTGACGCCGGCGCCGGCAGTACCACCGGTGACAGAACCATCGGTGGGAACTCGCTGATCAGACAGACGAGCATCGTTACCAACAGTATAGTTCGCTGCGCCCGTACCACCGTAAAGGTTGCAGGGCGCCCAGGCCGAACCGTCCCAAACCTTCATCAGTTTCGGCGTGACCGAAGTGTCAATCCAAAGCTGACCGTTAACGGGAGAAGATGGAGCTGTGCCAGAAGACTCCGGCACAAACCCTGTAGATGGAATTTTGTTAAACTTAGCAATGCTAGTAATGTTCATAGTAAGCCCCTCTATCGGAGTCGAAGACTACCGGTCATTGGAAAATAGTGTTCGACTCTGACGAGTCCAGGCGGAAATGACACTTCGCCATAGATTAAGTTACCATCGTTGTCATACGTATCAACGTCAGGCCTATAAGCAAAAGGATTAGCGAACTCCCAAACTGTTTCTGCTGTAGCTTGAGTGTACGTAACGCCTTCGGCTGAAAGAATGGCGCCAGGAGGCCCTTGAGGCCCTGCAGGACCAGTAGACCCAGGGGGGCCGGTCGGTCCAGTCGGTCCCACGTATCCTGTTTCTTGAAATTGAACAACGATTGGCGGCAATGGCTCTTCGAGAACAACGTCTACTGGATTGTCTGAATCAAAGACTGTTGTCTCAGAAGAATCCTCTGTAAACTCGACTACAATTGGCGGGGGATTTTCAAACAGAACAGTAACGTCGAGTTGTTCGCTCATTACGCATCACCAGAAGCAGCCGTTGTCGTCGATACAGCCTTTAAAGTAACCGTGGGCACAACTAATGCTCGAGCATCCTCGGTTCCGACGTCAGAAACAACAACGTTAAAATATCCTCGCTTTAACTCGCCCCAAGTTAATGCGTAGAGGTCTCTTGTCTGCTCACCAGTCATTGTCCAGGTGATGACTAGATCATCATCGTCGAAATCCCAAGTCATGTAGTCATGCAGATTTGCAATCAATGCGTCATTACTAGTCTTGCCAGTTCGAAGCTGAGCTCGAACCTCTAACTCCACGAGTGTAGGCCAAATGAGTTTCGCATCCACCACTCGAATGATCTGAGATAGGGGCCTACCAGACGTCATGGTTAGATCATTATTAGTGATGGACATGACTCTCCTTTCTACTCTCGTTGAAACTCAAGCCCAAGAAAGACAAAGTTCTACCACAGTTGTGATGTCAGCAGCAAGAATTGCAGCGTCTGTGTGATTTAAACTCGTACTAACTAAATGCTTAACCACGTTTGACCGCCCAGAAGCATATGCGTCTACTGCAGCAGACGTGCAAGCCGTGTCTGCACTACTATAGAACAAATGAATAGGCATCGTAAGCACGGCCATGTTGGCTGGATCTAAAGGTTTACCTCTGGTTGGAACTGGAGTTTGATCAGCACCACCGATGTATGAGCCGGCGGGAAGCCCCCAACCTTGACCGGCGACAGAGTTTCCAGTATTAATCTGATCTCTTAGACTAAGAACATTACGTGTTCTAAAATCCTCGATGTCAATTGCTGGAATCCAACAAATAATACCGGCAACTAGTGTGGGGTGAGCTAACGCATATCGAAAACACTCCATGGCACCCATTGACGCGCCTAAGAGAATAACTTTATCTGTCTTACAGAGCCCTGTTCCTTGCGCGTATGAAACAGCACCTTCCATGGCGGCCAACCCGGTGTCGTTTCCATAGGTGTGTGGACCACCAAAATCTCCAGCCAAGCCATATAAACCTGCGTGAGCAAGAGCAGAGATGTTTTTCGTAACACCTTTCTGACTTGCTCCGTCCATGGCTTGCATACCGTTTCCGTTTGCTCCATGAGCATAGAAAAACGGTCTATATCTACTGCTAGGACCTCGAGGCACAAACGGTACAGAAAGTTCTGAAGGGGAATAAAGCCCTACTTTAGCCTCTGCATAGTAAGACATTAGGCATAACCCCACGACATCCAAGATTTGAAGAACGAACCACCAGATCCATTCAAAAGTTGAGCAGCGAAAGATGTAGCACTGTTCTTATATGCATACATCGTGTACACACGAGATGGCGTATTAGGATCAATAAAGTCGTGGCCCGAAGCCCGAGCATAACCCGTAGTGTTGCCGTTCTCAAACGAACACACATCACCACAGATAAATGCTGGAGTTCCTTGATCATCCATGATTGCAACCGAGGCTGTTCCTGTTTGGGCGGCAGCAGCCGACGTTGTCACATCAATCCAAGCAGAGCACTTAAGCCAAATACGCTGCGTGCTTTGCGGAATTGTAAACGAAGGTCCAACCGCAGTTGGCGTTGTTGTTAACGCCATCGCTACACCGTCGTTTCGAGCTGCCACATCTTGCACAGCACCAGGACTGAGAAGCGTCCAGTTAGCTGCGTCAAACACTGAACCAGAAGTAAAGTCAGAGATAGCAGAATATGCTAAGCCATTCTGAACAACAATTTCTCCAGCTAAATAGTCATGATTTGCAAGCCATGTGGCCGAACGACGCGCCCGGAGATTGCTTGCCGAATCAAGATCAGCAATAGCTGCCTGAACGTTTGTGTGCGTGACAACGACAAGACCAGAAGTTGTGACTGAGACTTTATCAGCAGCGTGCGCCCCAGTAGCCCCAACGTGTGTTGAAATTTCTCCTGCAACGAAGGCCGATGTAGCGATAGATGTATCATTATCGCCGGCGGAAGGAGTCGGGGCTGTTGGATTACCAGTTAGCGCAGGAGACGCAAGAGGAGCTTTGAGGTCGAGAACTGTCTGCTGCGCGGTTGAAACCGGTTTCGCGGTATCAGCAGTATTGTCGACATTCCCCAGGCCCACGTCACCTTTTACTAAAGAAAGATTGGCCTTTGCCTCGGCGACGTCTTCCAAATCAGAAAGATTGCTTGCCTTTGCTAACTTACCAGACACCGTAGTAGCTAATGCTGCTGCCGCATCTTCATCCGAGGACAAAAGAGCAGCGAGCTCACCAAGCGTGTCCATGGTGCCCGGAGCAGAATTTACAAGATTTGAAACAGCTACGCTAATTGCTGAATCTAAATCTGCCTGATCAACCGGTTCCTGCGCCTTAATAAGCAGAACTGAGAGATCCGACCATCGAGTTTGGCCATCGCCAAGCTTAAGGCTATTGTCGTTTAGATCAATCGCTAAATCGTTCTTCTTAAGAATGGGATTGTAACTAATCCATTCCCTACGCCGTCTCGCATCAATGGCCACGATCTCAACTCCTCTCGATGGGTTTAGATGAAATGCCGATCATGAAACCCGCCACATGTCACCGTCAGG